>Ga0066691_10000873_pt1 | contig 10961 bp, 11 predicted proteins | sample GraSoiAngelo_140_FD_66671 | JGI IMG/M metagenome (GOLD analysis project Ga0066691, IMG submission 66671) | Grasslands soil microbial communities from the Angelo Coastal Reserve, California, USA - 14_0929_12_30cm | ecosystem: Environmental > Terrestrial > Soil > Grasslands | place: USA... | reverse complement strand
AGCAACTCATCGACGATGGGGATCAGCAAGATCGCCGATGCGACGTCGCGCCCCGAGCGGTGCGTCAATATGCACTTCTTCTACCCGGTGCTCGTGATGGACCTGGTCGAGGTCGTGCGCGGCACGCTCACATCGGGTGCGACGACCGAGCGAGCGATGGCGATGGCGCGCGCGATGGGCCGGACGCCGGTCCTGATCAACAAGGAGATCGACGGCTTCATCGTCAACCGCATCCTGCACGCTGCCACGCAGGAGGCCTATCGCCTCTTCGACGCCGGCGTGGCCGATTTCGAGGACATAGACGTTGCGGTCGAGAAAGGGCTGAACTGGCCGATGGGGCCTTTCCGTCTCGGCGATTTCAGCGGCCTCGACGTCACCTACAACGCCCGGCTGCACATGTTCAAGGCGACCGGCGACGAGCGCTACCGGCCGTCGCCGCAGCTGGAGGCGAAGGTGAAGGCCGGCAAGCTGGGCCGGAAAACGGGCGAGGGCTGGTACAAGTACTGACGTGACCACAGGCATCCACCACGTCGGGATCGCGGTGGCGGACCTGGATGCGTCGATCGAGCTCTACCGCGCCGCCCTGGGCGCTGAGCTCGTCCATCGCGCGCGCAACGAGAAAGATGGAATCGAGGCGGCGTTCCTACGCACCGGTGACGGCGAGGTCGAGCTGATGACCGCAACGAGAGACGATTCGCCCGTGGGCAAGTTCCTCGCCAAGCGCGGACCCGGCCTTCACCACGTCGCCTACGGCGTTCCCAATATCGCCGAGGCGCTCGAGCATGCGCGCGACGCTGGGCTCGAGCTCATCGACTCCGAGCCCCGGATGGGGATGCACGGCTCGCTGATCGCCTTCGTGCACCCCAAGAGCCTCGGCGGCGTTCTGACCGAGTTCGTAGAAACATGACCGAAGTCCGCAACGACTCGGGCTTGCCTCTCAAGCCGGTGTACTCGGCGGAGGATCGGAGGGCCGACGAGCCGCCTCCGGGCGTCTTCCCGTACACGCGCGGCATCCACAAAGACATGTACCGCGGCCGGCTGTGGACGATGCGGCAGTATGCGGGCTTCGGGACGGCTGCCGAGTCGAACAAGCGCTACCAGTTCTTGCTCAAGCAGGGCCAGACCGGCCTATCCGTAGCCTTCGACCTGCCCACGCAGATCGGCTACGACTCGGATGACCCCATGGCCAACGGCGAGGTCGGAAAGGTGGGCGTGGCCATCGATTCGCTGGAGGACATGGAGCTCCTGTTCAAGGGCATCCCGCTGGACAAGGTGTCCACGTCGATGACCATCAATGCCACCGCCGCGATGCTCCTCCTTCTCTATCAGCTGGTTGCGGAGAAGCAAGGCGTCCCGGCCGAAAAGATCACCGGCACCGTGCAGAACGACATCCTCAAGGAGTACGCCGCGCGCGGGACGTACATCTTTCCGCCGGCGCCATCGATGCGGCTTATCACCGACCTGTTCGCCTACTGCCAGACGGAGCTGCCGAACTGGAACACGATCTCCATCTCGGGCTATCACATTCGGGAGGCGGGCTCGACCGCTGCCGAGGAAGTCGCGCTCACGCTGAGCCACGCCATTGCTTACGTTGATGCGGCGCTCGCGGCCGGCCTCACGGTCGACGAGTTTGCGCCGCGCCTCTCGTTCTTCTTCGCGGCCCATATGGACTTTTTTGAAGAGGTCGCAAAGTTCCGCGCAGCGCGCCGAATGTGGGCCCGCATCATGCGCGACCGATTCGGCGCCAAAGACGAGAGGTCGCAGGCGCTTCGGTTCCACACGCAGACCGGCGGCGTGACCCTCACGGCGCAGCAGCCACTCAACAACGTCGTGCGCACGGCGTTGGAGGCGATGAGCGCCGTTCTCGGAGGCACGCAGTCGCTGCACACCAATGCCTATGACGAAGCCCTCGGGCTGCCCTCCGAGAGCGCAGCGGAGCTTGCGCTGCGGACCCAGCAGGTGATCGGCCACGAGACGGCCGTGCCGCAGGTCGCCGATCCTCTCGGAGGCTCGTACTACGTCGAAAGCCTCACCGACCAGGTCGAGGAGGAGGCGCAGGCAATGATGGCCGAGATCGACGAGCTCGGCGGCGCCGTCGAGTGCATCGAGACAGGGTGGACGCAGCGCCGGATCGCGGACAGCGCGTATCGCTTCCAGACCCGGGTCGAGGCGGGAGAGCGCGTAGTCGTCGGCGTCAACCGCTTCGCCGGCGACGCAGAGGACAAAGTCGAGATCACCAAGGTCGGGCCGCGACACCAGGCGGCCCAGTCGCGCGCGTTGAGAGTGCTTCGTGCGCGGCGCGACCACGCCGCTGTCGAGGACTTTCTCGCCGGCATCGAGCGCGCGGCGCGCGGCACGGACAACATGATGCCGCCGCTCAAGGCCGCGCTCGCCGGCTACGTCACCATTGGCGAATGCTGCGCCGTGCTGCGCAAAGTGTGGGGCGAATACAAGGCGCCCGAAGTGGCCTGAGGAGGAGCAAATGCCGGACTACCCTGCCGTGATTCCGATGATCGCTTACGAAGACGGACCCAAGGCCATGGACTGGCTGTCCGCCGCCTTCGGCTTCAAGGAGCGAATGCGGATGGTCACGCCCGAAGGCCGGCTCAGCCACGGCGAGATGGAGGCGGGGGACGGGCTCATCATGCTGGCCACGCCGAGTCCCGACTACGAAGGTCCCAAGAAGCATCGAGAAGGATGCGAGCAAGCTCAGAAGTGGTCGTCGCTGCCGTACATCGTCGACGGAGTGCTGGTGTACGTGCCCGACGTGCCGGCGCACTTCGAGCAAGCGCGAAAGGCCGGCGCCCGAATCCTCTCCGAGATCGACCTCGACGAAAGCGCCAAGCGCTACCGCGTCGAAGACCTCGAAGGCCATCGGTGGATGTTCATGGAGCGCGGTTGATGCCACCAACTCCGAAGAGCCACAAGGTCGACCCGCTCAACCAGCTGCGACAGCGCAAGTACGAGGCCGGGCACGGCGACGCCGAGGCATTCAACCGGCAGCACGCCAAGCACAAGCTCACGGCGCGTGAGCGCATCTCGCGTCTGGTCGACCGCAACTCGTTCGAGGAGATCGACATCTTTGCGACGCACCGCGCGCACGGTTTCGGCCTCGAGTCGAAGCGGGTTCCGGGTGACGGGGTGGTGACCGGGATGGGAAAGATCGACGGCCGCGACGTGATGCTCTTCAGCCATGACGCCTCGGTGTTCGGAGGCTCGCTCGGCGAGGTGTTCGCGGAGAAGGTCATCAAGGTGATGGACCTGGCTCTCCGGAACCGGATCCCGATCATCGGCATCAACGACTCTGGCGGCGCGCGCATCCAGGAAGGTGTGGTGTCGCTGGCGGGCTACGCGGAGATCTTCTGGCGCAACGTCGAATCGAGCGGGGTAATTCCCCAGCTCAGCCTCATCCTGGGACCTTGCACCGGCGGCGCCGTGTACTCGCCGGCCATGACCGACTTCACTTTCATGGTTCATGAGATCGGCTACATGTTCATCACCGGGCCCGAGGTGATCCGAGTCACGACCGGCGAAGAGGTCACGTTCGACTCACTCGGCGGCGCCGAGGTGCACAACGTCAAGTCGGGCGTCGCCCATTTTCTGGCGGAGTCGGAGGACGAGTGCTTCACTCAGGTGCGCCGGCTGTTCAGCTACATCCCGCAGAGCTGCGACCAGCAGCCGCCCACCGCTTCCGCCACCGACGATCCGGAGCGCGAGGCGCCTGGACTGGCGACTGTGATTCCGGATAACCCGAAAGAGCCTTACGACATCAAGGACGTCATCGGGATGGTCGTCGACCACGGCAACTTCTTCGAGGTGCAGCCGTTCTTCGGCATGAACATCGTGGTCGGCTTCGCGCATCTCGACGGGCATCCGGTCGGGGTGGTCGCGAACCAGCCGAAGGTGATGGCGGGTGCGCTCGACATCAACGCGTCGGTGAAGGCGGCGCGCTTCGTTCGCTTCTGCGATGGATTCAACATCCCGCTCATCACGTTCGTCGACGTTCCGGGATTCCTACCGGGCACTGCACAGGAGTACGGGGGCATCATCCGTCACGGCGCCAAGCTCCTTTATGCGTTCAGCGAGGCGACTGTGCCCAAGCTGACGGTGATCACGCGCAAGGCATACGGCGGCGCTTACTGCGTCATGTGCTCGAAGCACATCCGGGCCGATTTCAACGTCGCATGGCCGACTGCGGAGATCGCCGTCATGGGTCCGGAAGGCGCAGTCAATATCGTGTTCCACCGCGAGCTGGAAGCGGCGGCCGACCCGGCGACGCGCCGGCGGGAGCTGGTCACCGAGTACACGGAAAAGTTCGCGAACCCGTACATCGCGGCCGAGCGTGGCTATATCGACGACGTCATCGAGCCCGGCCGAACGCGGGGCGAGCTGATCCGCGCGTTGAGGATCGCGTTGCGGAAAGAGCGCCGCCGCAACCCACGATGGCACGGCAACATCCCTTTGTGACCAACGTTCGGCTCGTGCCGTGGACCGAGGACGACTTCGCGCTTCTCGTCCGGCTGAACGCGCCGGAGATGACCGAGCATTTAGGCGGCCCTGAAACCCTTGAGCAGCTGGAGCGGCGCCACATGCGATATGCAGCCGCCGCCGATTCCTACTCTTCGTACATCTTCAAGGCGATGCTGGAACCCGAAGGTGTTCAGGTCGGCGGGGTCAACTTCTGGGACCGCGAATGGAACGGCGAAGAGGTCTACGAGATGGGATGGGGAGTGCTGCCCGAGTTCCAGGGACGCGGGATCGCCTCGGCCGCGATCGCACAGGCGGTCGAGCTCGCGAGGGCGACGAAGCGGCGCGCCGCGGTGCATGCGTTTCCCTCCGTCGAAAACGGGCCGTCCAACGGCATCTGCCGGAGAGTTGGCTTCACCCTGCTGGGCGAGGTGCGTTTCGAGTACCCCAAGGGTCACTGGATGCAGTGCAACGATTGGCGTCTGGCTTTCTGAGGTCCCTGTCGGGCGGCGTCAGACGATGTCGGTCGGAAGGCGCGCGGCGTAGAAGCCGTGGGGGCCGACGACGTCGTTGACGATGCCACCCCGTATCACGTTCGCGACCTGCGGCGTCCAGTTCGGATCCGTGTAGCTGCCGGTCAGGATGGTCTGGTCGTCCAACCAGCCCGCCCAGTCGCGCAGGCCCGGACCGTCGAGGTAGGTGTAGACGTTGCCGCTGGTGGCATAGATCGCCATCACCTTTGGGTTGGTCGGCGGCGCCGCGGCGACCCATCGACCGTCCGGCGAGACCGCGGCGGCTGAGCTCACCGTCCCCCAATCAGTCGTGCTCCAGGGTGCGGTGTTCCCGGCCCAGTCGATGGTCCCGCCCTGGATGCAGCCGCTGCCGGCTGGGCTCAGGGGTCCGCTGACCGTGCACGAGCCCATCAGCGCCACTCGAGAGGCGGTCACCGGATCGACGATGTGGTAGCTGACCGCCGAATACGGGTTGTCGAGACCTGGTGCGGCTTTCGCGACGTCCTCCTCGAACGGTCCATACGCATGCGCGAGCACGAGGAGCCCGGAATGCCACGCCACCGGCCAGACGTAATTCGAGTCGGACTCGAAGATCACCTGGTGGTTGCTGCCGTTGATGGATTCGGTGTAGAGCGTGACGTGCACGGGTGACCGACCGAAGTCGAGCACCGACACGGCGATGCGCGCGTCATCCGGACTGACCGAGAACGCGGCTTCCATGTTCGGCCCGACCTGGAGATGCGAGGCCAGAGTCTGCTTTCCGTCGGGCACCCGCAGAGACACCACCGCCGAGTCGCCGTTGAGCACATAAAGGGCGGTCAGGCTCGTGCTCACGTGAGGGAGGTCGATGGGATGACCGGAGAGGCTCGAGATCGGGGTGCGTTTGTCGAGCACCATCGAGGCCCACACCCGGCCATCGATCCCGACCTCGTTCGCGTAGTAGTGCGTGGGGGAGGTCAGGACATCGACCAGGACGCCGTACGTTGCGCCCACGGGGCGCGTCGGCGCGGCCGGGCTCGGCGACGGGCTTGCCACCGCGGGGCTGGCCGCGGCCCTTCCGACAGGCGCGGTCTGTGTTGCTTGCGTTGGAGGCGGTGTCGCAGCGCTGGCTTGTGGGGTCGTTCCAGCCACCGGCGACCCTGGCGGCAGCGATGCTGTTGGTCCGCACGCGGCGAGGGCGACAACCACAGGCAGCGCAAGGAGCGCTTTGGTCTTCACTTCGATCTCGACATCCTCAACTGCGACCAATGATGGCTGGTTACGGGATGATTACCTGGCTCATATGAAGCTGCTCGAGTACCAGGCGAAAGAGGTGCTGTCTTCGCTTGGAATCGCCATCCCCCCGGGCCGTGTCGCGCACACAGCGGACGAAGCCGCCGCCGCCTGCGCCGAGCTGGGCCCCGTGGCCGTCAAAGCCCAGGTACCCGTGGGCGGGCGTGGCAAGGCGGGCGGCATCAAGCTCGCGAAGACCCCCGACGAAGCGCGGGGCGCCGCCCAGCAGATCATCGGCATGGATATCAAGGGCTTCAAGGTCCCGCTCGTCTATTGCGAGACCGCCCTCGACATCGAGCGTGAGATCTACCTGGGCTTCACCGTCGACCGCGATGCGCGCGCCAACATCCTCATGCTCTCGAGCCAGGGCGGCATGGAGATCGAACAGGTTGCGGAAGAGTCTCCGCGGTCGATCGCCCGGCTCTATCCGAACCCGTGGCGCGGCCCGCTCGACTTCGAGCTCAACCAGCTCGTCTACGAAGCCGGTCTCGGCGAGCTCGTCCGGCCAATTTCCTCAATCGTCAAAAAGCTGTATCGGGCGATCCCCGACCTCGACGCGGTGACGGCCGAGATCAATCCTCTCGTGATCACGAAGAAAGGCGAGGTGGTCGCAGGCGACGCCAAGCTCGAGATCGACGAGAACGCCGCCTGGCGGCACAAGGAGCTCGAGCAGCGCTATGGCGCGGTGATCGAAGGCGATCCGTACGAGGTCGCGGCGAAGAAGCGTGGCCTCACTTATGTCTCGCTCGACGGGGACGTCGGCATCATCGGCAACGGCGCGGGGCTGTGCATGAGCACGCTCGATCTCGTCCAGCGCGCCGGCGGAAAAGCCGCGAACTTCTGCGACATAGGTGGAGGCGCGAAAGCGGAGACGGTCGAGAACGCGCTCGCGGTGATCCTCATGAACCCGCGCGTCAAGGGGGTTCTGATCAACGTTTTCGGCGGCATCACGCGAGGCGATGAGGTGGCGAAGGGAATCGTCACCGCCCGTGACCGGCTGCAGATGAAGCTGCCGCTCGTCGTGCGGCTTAGCGGCACCCGCGAGGAGGAGGGCCGCGCGATCCTCCGCCAGGCTGGGATCGAGCCCGGCGTGAGCGCGTGGGAAGCAGCCCAGAAAATCGTCGAGTTGACAACTGCACCGGCGGCGCGATGAGCATTCTCATCGACGCCGGCACGCGCGTCATCGTCCAGGGCATCACGGGCCGTGAGGGCACGTTCCACACCGAGCAGATGCTGGAGATGGGAACCAAGGTCGTTGCCGGCACGAGCCCGGGCAAGGGTGGAACCACGCATGTTGGCGTGCCGGTGTTCAACACCGTCGCGGAGGCGGTTCGGGCCACCGATGCCAACGCCACAGGCATCTTCGTGCCGCCGCCATTTGCGCCGGACGCCATCATGGAGGCCGCCGCCAACGGGATCGAGCTCATCGTCTGCATCACGGAAGGGATCCCGATCCAGGACATGATCCGGGTCAAGGACTTCCTACGCGGCTACCCCAAGGCGCGGCTGCTCGGCGCCAACTGTCCCGGCCTGATCACGCCGGGGGTGGCGAAGATCGGCATCATCCCGCAGCGAATCACGAGCCCCGGCCATGTTGGGCTGGTGTCTCGCAGCGGAACCCTGACGTACGAGGTGGGTTCGGCGCTCACGGCCGCAGGCATGGGCCAATCCACCATCGTCGGCATCGGCGGCGACCCAGTTCTCGGACTGACGTTCCGCGACGTCGTCGAGATGTTCGAGCGCGACTCGCAGACGACTCACCTCGTTGTCATCGGCGAGATCGGTGGCAGCGATGAGGAGCGGGCGGCGGAGATGCTCGGCAAGGGCAGCCGGTTGAAGGCTGTTGCCTTCATCTCGGGGCGCACCGCTCCAGAGGGAAAACGGATGGGGCACGCCGGCGCGATCATCTCCGGCAATCGCGGCACCGCCAAGAGCAAGGAGGAGGCGTTCAAGGCGGCGGGCGTCGCGGTGGCGGAAACCACCGACGACATCGTCGGCCTGCTGCGTTCGGCATGAGCTTCCCAATCGCGCTCACCAAGGCGCTACCCGATCAACGGCTCCGGGACCTCGGCCTGTTCGGCGCTCTGGTTTTGTGGCTTGTTTACACGCGCGTCTTCTGGGCGATGCGCACGGCGCACCTCGCGCTGCCGCCATGTCCTTTCTACTACCTGACCGGGCATCCCTGCCCCTTCTGCGGCGGCACCCGCTCCTTCGCCTACATGTGGGAGGGGGACATCACCGATGCCGTCCGGCTGTACCCGCTCGGACCTGCCCTCTTCGCCGGCACTTTGCTGGGAGTGGGCGGACTCGGGGCCGGTCTCGTCATGGGGCGCACGTGGTCGCCGCGCCTCACCTCGCGGCAATGGCGGCTGCTCGCCATCGGCGCGGTGAGCGCTGTGCTGATCAGCTGGACGCTGAAGGTCTTCGTCCTCGGAAACTGAAATCCGGCATCTGGGGCCGGACGAGTGGCAAATCTTCCGCGACGTACGGTTGGCTGCTTTGAAGGAATCTCCCCACGCATTTGGGTCCACATGGGAGCATGAGCAGGGCCGCACGGAGGACGAGTGGCGTCATGCCGTCGTGACGCGCACACGCTTCGTCGCCGAGTCGGACGGCCAGGCCATCGGAATGGCGTCTGTGGGCGACACCGGCTCCGGCCGTGCAGGGTCAGTGACTTCCTTCTGGGTGCATCCGCGGGCGCGGGGCAAGGGCGTCGGGGATGCTCTGCTGCTTGCCACGGTCGAAACGGCGCGTGCGGCCGGCTATGACGAGCTTCTGCTATGGGTCGTCGAGGACAATGCTCATGCGCAGAAGCTCTATGACCGCCATGGGTTCACTCGGACGGGGGCGACTCAGCTCGTGCGGCCGGGCGACGATCGCCTCGAATACGAGATGTCCAGGACCCTTTAAGCCCCGAGGATCGTCTTGGTTACGACTGGGTAGACGAGCTCGGTGTTCTGATCCGGGTTCGACGGATCGATCAGGTCGTGCGGGAGATGATCCGACTCCGGGAACTCGTGGGTGTGCACATTGGCACCGTGCCGTTGCCATGCATCGACCAGCTGATACGTGAATCGATTGTCCAAACGCGGCTCGGCTGCATTGGTGATGACCTCGATCCGGCGCGCCCTCGGCGCGCTCTTCCGAGCCGCCTTCCTCACGGCAGAGCCGGCCTTGAAAAGCGCGGCGTAAGCCTTCGTCGAGAAACGCGGATATCCGTGCGCGGGACCGATCTGGTCTTTGAGCTTGCTGTTCCACCAGATGTAGAAGTTGGGCAGCGTCTGCGCGAGCAGCGTGATGCCGGCCAGCCCCCACCCGGGTATCGGCCTCAACCCAAACATCGGCGCGATCAGCACCGCGCGGTCTATGCCCTCCCGGGTCTGCGCCAGGTACCCGGTCAGGATTCCGCCCAGCGAAAGTCCCGCGACGGTCAGCCTCTCGCCCAGGCCGGCCCCCGCCTCGGCGGAGCGGTTGGCGACCGCGATCAGCATCTCGGAGCGCAGCTCCGCAATGGAGCTGGTCAATCGATCCGAGTACCCATGGCGCGGATAACGCGGGATGAGGACGTTCCATCCGAGGTCATAAAAGCTCTTGCCCAGCGCATCGAACTGCTGGGGGCAGTTCGTAAACCCGTGCAGCAGCACCAGCGAGCGCTCGGTGCGGTGGCCGTGCACGTACAGGCGAGTCCGACAAACAGGATTGACGTTGGGCCCATCGAGGGCCTCGAGGCTTGCGGCGATGTCAATCCCAGCTTTGTACGAGTCGCCGGTCATTCGCGTACGGGATACTAAGTCGCGGTGTGGATTTCGACCTGACCGCGGAGCAGCGCGCGGTGCGCGAGCTGTGTCGCGATTTCGCAAAAGAGGTGGTTGCCCCCGCAGCTGAGGAGCTCGATCGCAACCACCAGTTCGGCTACGACATCGTCCGCCGCATGGGCGAGCTGGGGCTGTTCGGCCTGCCCTTCTCCGAGGAGTACGGCGGCGCGGGCGCGGACTTCTTGTCGCTGTGCCTGGCCATCGAGGAGATCTCGCGAGCAGACGCGGGTGTTGGCATCACGCTCGAGGCAGCGGTGTGTCTCGGCGCCGCGCCCATTCATGACTTCGGGACGTCCGAGCAGAAGCAAAGGTGGCTGCCGGACTTGCTCGCGGGTAAGAAGCTGTGGTCTTTCGGACTCACCGAGCCCGAGGCGGGATCGGACGCCGGCGCGACGAAGACGCGAGCCGAGCAGCGCGATGGGCACTGGGCGGTGAACGGAGCCAAGCAGTTCATCACCAACTGCGGCACGGAAATCTCGGCGGGGGTCACCGTCACGGCGGTCACCGGCAAGACGAAGCGAGGCGGCCCCGAGATCAGCGCGATCATGGTTCCGACCGGCACGCCCGGCTACCACGTGCTCGAGTCATATCGAAAGCTCGGCTGGCATTCGTCCGACACGCACCCGTTGAGCTTCGAGAACTGCGAGGTCCCCGAGGAAAACCTGCTCGGCGAGCGCGGCGGCGGGTACCGGCAGTTCCTCAACACGCTCATGGGCGGACGCATAGCGATCGCCGCTCTTTCCGTGGGCCTTGCGCAGGCATGCCTGGATGCATCGCTCGCTTATGCGAAGGAGCGCCGCACGTTCGGGGTCCCGATCTCGAAGCACCAAGCAATCCAGTTCAAGCTCGCCGACATGGCCATGGAGACCGAGCTCGCGCGGACGATGGTGTATCG
>Ga0066691_10000862_pt1 | contig 11019 bp, 7 predicted proteins | sample GraSoiAngelo_140_FD_66671 | JGI IMG/M metagenome (GOLD analysis project Ga0066691, IMG submission 66671) | Grasslands soil microbial communities from the Angelo Coastal Reserve, California, USA - 14_0929_12_30cm | ecosystem: Environmental > Terrestrial > Soil > Grasslands | place: USA... | reverse complement strand
GAAGCGGCGAACGGCGGGACCCTGTTCCTCGACGAGCTGATTGAAATGTCGACGCCGATCCAGGCGAAGCTGCTGCGCGCGATCCAAGACGGCATCGTCCGGCGCGTCGGCAGCGAGACGACCGACGCCGTCGTGAACGTGCGGTTCATCGCCGCCACCAACGGGGACGCGGAAGCGGCCCTGAAGGCGGGGGACCTCCGGGAGGACCTCTACTACCGCCTGCGGGTCGTCCCGATCCACGTGCCGCCGCTGCGCGAGCGACCGGAGGACATCCCGTTACTGGCCGAATACTTCCTCTCGACCTACTGGGTACGCCATCGCAACAAGGGGGCGCCGTTTCCCCGACTGGCCGAGGGGGCGATCCACGCCCTGAGCGGGCACGCGTGGCGCGGCAATGTTCGCGAGCTGCAGAACGTGATCGAGAATGTCGCCGTCATCGCAGAGCCCGGCGCGGAAATCCGGCCGGAGGACTTGCATCTCGTCGCGGACCAGGAGCCCGCCGCCGACGCGAACCCCGCGTCCCTGGTCTCCACCCTGCTCAAGGAGAGCTACCACGCCGCGCGCGACCGCGTGATCGCGCAGTTCGAGCGGCAGTACCTCTCCTGGCTCGTCAACCGGGTGGGAGGGAACATGTCCAAGGCGGCACGCATCGCCGGCGTGGACCGCACGACGCTGTATCGCCTGATGGGACGGCACGGGCTCCAGCGCAGCCCCAGCACCGGCTGGGTGATCGAGCGCGAGCCGACGGGGGACGAAATCGTGGTGCCCACCGGCGGCGCGCCGGAGGAAGCATGAGGCAGGGGGGAGCCGACAGATGACCGCGACGGCCGTACAACTTCGGTGGCCGGCCCCTGGGTCGGCGGCCGAGTCTGAGGACTTGGCGGCGAGCCTCTCCGGGCCCAACGGGCTCGATCTCGTGGTCGAGATGGCGCACGACCTCAGGTCCCCCTTGACCTCGGTCCTCTTCCTGGCCGAAGCGCTGCGCAGTGGGCAGAGTGGCCCGATCAACGACTCTCAGCACCGCCAGCTCGGGCTGATCCACAATGCGGCGTTGTGCCTCTGCACGGCGGCGAACGACGTGCTCGAGCTGGCCCGCGGCGGCGACCGGCTGGCGGAGAGAGAGCCGCGCCCATTCTCGATCATCGACGTGTTCAAGTCAGTGCGCGATATGGTACAGCCGATCGCCGAAGAGAAGGGCCTGCCCCTGCACCTCAAACCTGCGCGGCCCGACTGGCGGCTCGGACACGCCCGCCCGCTGAGCCGCGTACTGCTCAATCTCACTACCAACGCGCTGAAATTCACTGAGCACGGTTTTGTCGAGCTCGCGGCGCGGCCCCTCGACGCGGCGCGCGTCGAGTTCTCGGTCCGCGACACGGGACCGGGCGTCGACGCCGCAGCGCTGCGAACGCTGTCCCAGCCGTTCCGCAAGCAGCCGTCGGAGCAGCGGCACCACTTCTCGAGCTCCGGCCTCGGGCTCGCCATCTGCTACAAGCTCGTCACCGCGATGGGCTCCGAGCTCCGGGTGGAGACGCGGCCCGATTGGGGGACGCGGTTCCTCTTCGCGCTCGAGCTCCCACCCGCCACGCCGCTCCCGTAAGGCCCTCCCGTACCACCCCGCGCGGACGTTGTGCCACGCGCGCCGGTTGTTCACCACGAGGTCCAGGCGAGGGCGCGGTCTGGAGGGCTACCTCCAGGCCCGTTCCCCCTCTCTAGCCGCCACGCGCGGGCTCGCGCCCTTCTCGCGGGCCACAAGCGGCCGGAAGGGCGGTTCGTTCGTCGCTGCGTAGCCGTCCATGTAATAGGCGTAGGCGCGATACTCGGACCCATCTCGTACGTCATTCAGTACTGCGCCCAACAGCCGTAGCGGTAGACGTCGGAGGATCTCGAGCTTGGCTTCGGCCAACTCGCGGTCGGTCCGTCCCAACCGCAGCACCATCAGCAAGTTTCCGGCAAGCTTGGCCAGCGCGAGGGCATCCACCCCCGCCCCGAGCGGCGGAGTATCCAGCACGATGACGTCGTAGGTCGAACGCAGGCTGGTCACGAGGTCGGCCATGGGGGACGAGCCCATCAGCTCAGGCGCATCACGTCGGCGAGATCCGCTGGCAAGGAAGTCGAGGGACGGATAGGACGTAGTCCGCAAGACTGACTCGCGGGAGGCATCCCCGACGAGGAAGTCTGTCAATCCCGGCTGCCGAGGCAGAGTCAGCACGCGGTGAAGCGCGCCCCGCCGGAGGTCAGCATCGACCAGCAACGTGCGTTGGTTCGCGTACGCGAACGCCAGCGCTAGGTTGGAGCTGACAAACGACTTCCCATCCCCACTCCCCGGGCTCGTCACCGTCACCACGATCGGGCCCGGGGCGCCATACTCGTTCACCAGGCTGAGGCGGATACCGCGGAATGCCTCGATCACCGCGTCCGGACTCTTCGCGCCGTTCTCCTTGGCATCCCGGTCCAAATGGGTTACCACCCCGAGCACGGACATGCCGAGCTGCTCCACTTGCACGCGCCGGGCGATGACACTGCCCAGGCGCTCGGCCAGGAAGGCGGCTGCTGCACCGACGACCAAGCCCAGAAGCAGCCCGAGTGCGATCTGCTCCGCCCGCCCGATTCCCGCAGGTTTCGCCGGGAGGGCGGCATGGTCCACGATCTCCACCTGCCCAACGGTAACCGCCTCCGCGATCCCGGCCCTCTGGTACTCGATGCGCAGCTCGTCCGCCACCTTCTGGGCGTTGTCGACCCGTTCGGTCAGCCGCGCTTCCTCCGCCTCGGTGGCCGACAGCTGCTGCTGACGCGTCCGCAAGTCGTTCAACGCGGCGATGCGCGCGTCGAGTGAGGCGATCGAGCTCTGCACGCCGGCCTGCACCGCGCGGAGCAGATCCGCCTCGGTCGACGCTATCAGCTTATTGAGGCGTGGCAGGTCCGGATGCGACGTCGAGCGACTCGCCAACGAGTCGCGGGCCGTTTCGTACTGGAAAAGGTGCGTGCTGAGCTGGGTCACCGCTGGACTGGTGGTCACGCCGGGCGTCGCCAACGCGGTTTGGAGAGCCTTGCGGCTGGCGCTGCTGTCACGGAGTGCGGCCAGCAGGCCTGCGTCGGTGCGCCGCTCTGCCTCGAGTTGCTGGCGCTGGAGTTCGACTCCCGCCAATCCGATCTGCTCCCGCGCCAACGCCTCCCGTGAGCCGTAGGCACCGGCTCGCTGGCGAAACGCAGTGAGCGCCTGCCGCGCGTCGGCCAGGAGCGAATCGTTGACTTTGAGCTGGGCCTCGAGGAACTCGCGGCGTCGTGTGGACTGCTGTTGCGCGGCTTCGGCGCTCGTGCTCCGGAAAATGTCGACTACCCGGTTCACGACCTGCTGCGCGAACTGCGCGTCTGGCGCCGAATACGAGACGTCGACGATGTCGGTGAGGACCCGGGGCCTCACCCGGAGCCGAGCAAGCAGGCGGCTGATCGCGCCTTCGCGGCTCAGAACCCACAGCTGCCCTTTGCTCGCCTCCACGCGACGCAGGACGGCGAACTGAATGCCACGAGACTCCACGGCGGTGCCGTATGCCGCGCTGCGCGGCCCGGAGGGACCTCGCACGACAAAGCTGTCCCGGCCGAACGCGAGCTGGAATGAGGCGGGCCCCGCAGTGGCCGCCACCGCCACCTGCCCCAGCAGGCTTGGCGGAAAGTTTCGGGTCGTTAACACGCGCAGCGCAGGCATGCTGTCGATCACGGCACCGGCGACCGCGCGGCTGGTGAGCAACTGCACCTGCGACAATAGCGACCTCTCGTCCGCACGCGCCGGGTCGTCCACTACACCCCCGGTCAACGCACGCCGGGGATCGGACAAGCGAATGACCGCGACGGCGCTGTAAACGGGCTCCGTCAGGTAGGCCACAACCCCCGTGGCCGCCAGAGCGGTCGCCACCACCCCGACGACCAACCGCAGGTGCCGACGCAGGGTCGAGACGAGCTCTTCCAGGCGAACAGTGCTCAGCGACGCCTCAAGCTCTCCTCGATCCGCGGGGAGGCTCGACGCAGGGCGGTGATTGCTGGGCAGGTGCTCGGACATTTACGCGGCTCACCGCCGACTGTAAGCAAGGACGGCCGCCACGGCCGCCGTCAGACTGGTCAGCGGATACAAGACGTCCCGCAAGAGGTTGAAATTGGAGCGACGCGCCACGAGTACCTGGTCACCGGATTCAATCGGCAACGCCTCGTATTTGGAATACCCGCTGCCCAGGTTGATCACCATCGCGCCATCCCTGCGGATCACGCGCACCTTGTCCAACCGTCCCAGCTCCGTCGGCCCGCCTGCCTGCGCGATCGCTTGCGAGAAGGTCGTCCCCTGGGGCAACCGATAGAGGTTGGGCTGACGTACCTCGCCCGCCACGGTCACCGGGAACAGGGGCTCGAGAACGAACGGCACGCCCTGCTCAAAGCTGGCCAGAACGCCGCGCAACCGCTCCCGCACCACCGGCAGGGGTGCCCCCGCGACTTTCACGACCTGATAGACCGGGTCCACGAGGGTGCTGTCCGGGGCCACGACGAAGTCGCCGCTCAGTTCGGGGTGGCGCCACACGTTGATCCGGAGGACATCGCCCGGGCGGAGGGCTGGATCCCCCAGCGGTCGATCCGGCCGTTGGGCCAATGCGGACCCGAGAGGGACGATCAGCAGCAGCGCAGGCACGAGCCATCTGGCCCGGAGCCTCATCCAGGTTTTCCCGCGGAGCCCCGCGCCTGCCCCGTTGCGGTTCACGGTGACGTGGAGTTGCAAGGAACGTGCTGATGCCAGGACGCTGCGGGGTAGCAGCCAAGTACCGGTGCAGCAGCGACTTAGCAGAGCGGCGCGTGATCTGTGCCAGTCTCAAAGGGCGCACCGCCGTGGAGTGTGGCTCCAGCGCAGTATAGCGGCTGTTGCGGTCCCGCAACGCGCCACCGGTCCGAACACCAAACACGCGGCGCAACCGCTCGGTTACACACGCAGTTGCACCCGTTCGGACCGGGCACGGCATGTGCTCTATCAGTCCCGGTGCTATGAGCAAGGCCGCGTTCTGGGCTCTCTGGTGCTTCATTGCTGTCCTGCCATGGGACCTGTTCACCTACCTCCCGGATTTTGGCTCCATCCCTCGCCTTGTCGGCCTCGTGGCCTCCGCAGCCGGTGTCCTTCACATCCTCGCGCGACGGCGCGTCAGGTCACTGTCTTGGTTTCACGTGTACGCGGTACTGTTTGTGTTGTGGGCTGGAGTGAGCGGCCTCTGGTCGATCGATCCGGAGGCGACTCGCGTGCGGTTCATGACCTACCTCCAGCTTGTCGTATTGGCGTGGCTGATCTGGGAGATCGCGTGGTCACCGGAGCGTCAACGGGCGCTGCTCCAGGCATACGTCTTGGGAGCATGCGTTCTCGCCGCCGCCACCATATACAACTACCTGTCCGGCGTTCCTCTCCCCAATGACCCGAAGCGGTTTACGGCCCTGGGCTTTAACGCGAACGAGCTGGGCATGACCCTGGCGCTCGGCCTTGCGATGGCGTGGTACCTCAGCCTTGCGCAGCCGCACCAGCGAGTCGGGTGGATCTGGCGACTCTATCTCCCTCTCGGCGTCACGGCGATTCTCCTGACCGGGTCGCGCGGAGCGTCCCTGGCAGCGCTCGTGGCGCTCGTGCTCATTCCGTGGACGCTCGGGCGCCTGCGCCTTCGGACAAAGGTCGCCCTGTATGCCTTTGCCGCCGGGACACTCTTGCTGGCGACCAATTTCGTGCCGGAGACGTCTCTGGAACGCATTGCAACCACCCGCGCCGACATCGAGGCCGGGTACTTCGGAGGCCGTGGTCATATCTGGCGTGCCGGCCTGGAGGTGGCGCGGGAGCATCCGCTCGTCGGCGTGGGTGCTGGAGGCTACGTAGCGGCCCTCGAGCCGGCGGCCCACGGTGTTGGTCAATTTGGCTCCCACGACGTCTTCCTGGCGATTCTGGTCGAGGACGGGGTGGTCGGACTCTTCTTGTTTCTCGCGATGGTGGCGGCCACCATCAAGCCATTGCGGCAGCTGCCGCAGCTCCAACGGCGGTTCGGGATCGTCCTGCTTCTCGCCCTGGGGGTGGGATCCATATCGCTGGAGTGGGAAAATCGAAAGCAATTCTGGTTTGTCTTGGGGATCCTGGCAGCGCAGGTCGCGCAGCCAACGCTCAGCTCGCTCTCATCGCGTCGGAGTCTTGGGCGCGGTGAAAAGGCGGGTGAGACGCCGGGAGGCCACCGGTGGGATGCCGTCGGACCACCCGAGGAGCCAGCGCAAGGTGGCTAGGATCACCCGCAAGTCGGTCCACACCGTCGCACGCGCCGCGTACGCCAGATTGAGGCGAATCTTCTCGCGCACAATCTCGTCGATGTACACCTGCTCCGGGTCCGCCGCGGCGGCCAACATCGTACTTTCGTCGGCGTAGCGAAGGGACGCTTCGTCGGTAATGCCCGGCACGAGCTCCAGCACTCGCTGTTCCGCCGCATCGTACAACGCGACGTAGCGCGGTACTTCCGGTCGGGGGCCCACCAAGGTCATATCTCCGACCAGCACATTGAACAGCTGCGGCAGCTCGTCCAACTTCCACCGACGCAACCAGGCTCCGATCCGGGTCACTCGCGGGTCGCGCCCCACAGTCAGGGGCAATCCGATCGCTTCGGCGTCGGGTACCATCGTCCGGAACTTCCACATGCGGAACGGACGGCCCCGATAGCCAACGCGCTCCTGCCTGAAGAAGACGGGGCCCCCGTCTTCGGCCTTCACCAGGATGGCAAGCAGCGCGAACAGGGGTGCCAGCAGCACCACGCCGACGCCCGCGCCGGCCAGATCGAACACGCGCTTCGCCCAGGTCATCGACGGTATGTCCGGGCGACATCGCGCACCGCATCGATCACGTCGGCCACGTCCTGATCGCTCAGTCGTGGATGGAGCGGCAGGCTGATCATCCGGCAATAGTTCTCGTAGGCAACCGGGAACGATGCGGGCGTGTACCCGTACTTCTCGCGGTAGTACGAGTGCAGGTGAATCGGGATGAAGTGCACTGACGTCCCGATGTGTCGCGCCGCCAGCTCCTCAATGAACCGGTCGCGCCCGATGCGGAGGGCAGCGGGGTGCAGCCGGAGGACGTACAGGTGCCAAGCGTGTTCCACCCCCGCGCGGCAGACCGGGACCTGGAGCGCGGGCTCGTCCGCGAAGGCCTCGGTGTAGCGGCGCGCGACCTCGCGCCGCCGGGTCTGGAAACCCTCGAGCTTCGCGAGCTGCGCGATCCCGAGCGCCGCCTGGATGTCGGTCATGTTGTACTTGAAGCCCGGCTGAACGACGTCGTAGCGCCAGCTCTGGCCCTTCTCATAGCGACGCCAAGCGTCGCGGCTCATCCCGTGCAGGCTCACGACGCGCGCACGCTCGACGAACTCCGGGTCGCCCACGAGCATGCCGCCCTCAGCGGTCGTGATATTCTTCGTGGCGTAGAAGCTGAACGCCACGGGATTCAGCCCCGACCCGATGCGCCGGCCCTGATAGGCCGCGGAAAGGGCGTGAGCCGCGTCCTCGAGCACGACGAGCCCGTGAGCCTGAGCCAGCGCGAGGATGGGGTCGAGGTTCACCGGATGACCGGCGTAGTGCACAGGCAGGATCGCCTTCGCCCGCGACGTGACTGCCGCAGCGACCGCGGCTGCGTCGATGTTCGCTGTGTCCGGCTCGACGTCCACCAGCACGGGCCGGGCCCCGACGTGCTCAATCACGTTCACCGATGCGGCAAAGGTCATCGGCGTCGTGATCACTTCATCGCCGGGGCCGATCCCGAGCGTGACGAGCGCCGTGTGGAGCGCGGCAGTGCACGAGCTCAACGCCAGTGCGGCAGGCGCGCCCACGTACGCGGCGAACTCAGTCTCGAAGCGCTTGGCCCTGGGCCCGGTCGTGATCCAGGGGGAGCGCAGCACCTCCACCACCTCGCGGATCTCCTCTTCGCCGATCGCGGGCGGTGAGAAGGGGATGTAACCCCGCCGCCGGGGGGGCGGCGGACTGCACGGGAGCCGGGCCGCAGCCCGTTGGTCAGCCATACTGCCCGCCACACCGTACGCCCGCGGTCGCTCGCTGCGTCTCATAACATCGCACCCCTCGAATCCACGGGCCACTGACTGGCGCAACTGCCATGCCCCGTGAGGACTGCCCGATCAGAACTGCGTCGGCAGCCACCTAACCAACGACATGGGTGGGAGTTAGGACGACGCACTAAGACCCTGCCACTTTCCGGCCGGTGGCGCGCCGCGTGCTGCGTGAGCGCTACGCCTAGTCGGCTGCATGTCGCACCGTGGAGCTCGTAGGCTTCAAGTAGTTCGACGTAGACCGAAGTGATCGTCGCGATGCCGTCGGCGACGCCCGCATTCGTTCGCTGGCGTTTGTTCGCCAGCTCGAACAGTCCGGCGTCTACATCCCGGCGATGCGGCGAGTCGAGCCTTCGTGACCGGCGGCGCCAGGTACACCGGCGGTGCTGTCTGCTGGCAGAGGAGAAGCGGCCCGGCTTGTGGAACGCGCAAGAGTTGGCGTTCATCGGAGAGCCCGAGGATGGGCAAGCCCTATGGCCCTCGTACGGTTCCCCCCGCAGCCGATCGAGGTGAGGACGGCAAGAATGTGTCGCGGCCAGCCATCAGGCGTTCCACACGTGCCACGTTCGGGAACGGCGGGCGCATCCGGATCCCATTAGGGAGATCCGGCAAACTCGTTACGACCATTTGAGTTAGCGGCACCGATCCCGACGACAACTCCCGCAGCGCCGGCCACGCGATTCACACGTGCGGCGCTGAGCGCCGCCTCCCCTCGACTTTGGCACAGAACATGAACAGTGCGCTGTCGATGGGAGTGCTGCGGCGTTGCGGAAGGCCACACAACCGCATGCACGCGTCTACGTTGATCCTTGCCACGAGCGTGGCAGTGGCCTAACGGAGAGCCGAGGAGGGAGAACACAGGTGAACCACAGGACAAAGGCGCCCGCTGGGATGGCAGCGAAGGTGCAGGGGCACCGCATCCTGATCACCGGGGGAAGCGGCTTCATCGGCGCCGCCCTGGCTCAGCGACTGTGCGGCAACAACGAGATCATCATCTTCGATCATCAGGTGACCGGCTCAGCGTGGGAGTTCAGCGGGCGCAACGGCCAACGCAACGGCAATGGCAACGGCAACGGCCATGACGACGTCCGGATCGTGCAAGGCGATGTGCTGGCTGAGCAGGCGGTGCGGCGCGTGGTGGAAGGAGTCGATACCATCATTCACCTCGCCGCCATCGTCGGCGTCAACAACGTCCGGGCGCGCCCCCGCGACACGATGGAAACCAACTTCCTGGGAACGCTCACCCTCCTGCGGGCAGCCGAACGCCTTCCGACGCTGCAGCGGTTCGTCTACTTCTCGACCAGCGAGGTGTTTGGGATCAACTCGTTCCGCGTCCGAGAGTGCATGTCCACCTCGATCGGGCCGGTGCAGGAAGCGCGCTGGTCCTATTCGATCTCCAAACTGGCGGGCGAGCACTTACTGCAGTGTTACCATCGCGAGTTCGGGTTCCCCACGGTGACGATCCGGCCCTTCAACGTCTTCGGCCCGGGCCGAATCGGGGACCATGCCGTGCTGCGGTTCATCCTGAGCGCGCTCAGGAACGAGGACCTGATCGTTCACGGCACCGGAGACCAGATCCGCTCGTGGTGCTACATCGACGATCTGGTGGACGGCGTGGTGGCCGCGCTGTGGCGGCCGGAAGCCCCCGGCGAGGACTTCAACCTGGGGAACCCGCTCAACACCCTGACGATCTACGAGCTGGCGAAACGCGTGGTGCGCATCGCTGGCTCGTCGTCGCGCGTTCGCTTCGAGCAAGCCAACTACGTGGACGTCGACCTTCGGGTCCCGAACCTCGAGAAGGCCCGGCAGTTCCTGGGCTTCGAGCCCAAGGTGGATCTCGACGAAGGGCTGGAGCGCACGATCGCGTGGTGCCGCCAGCACGAGCGGGCGCTCCGCGAGATCCTGGCCGCGGCGCCCGAGCCAGTGTGCGAGCAGGGGCTGCGACGCAAAGTGCGGTCGAACGGGTCGAACGGGGGGAAACTGGCAGCGCGGACGGTGTGAGCCGCCGCCCCACCCAGCCTGCGATGCGGAGGCGGTCATCCTCGATCTAGCGGGACAATGGCGTACCGCTGAGATCGATCGGACGGCCCCGCGCTCGCGCGAGCAGTGCGAAGGCACCGCGCAAGAATCCAACGCCGTAACAGCAATGCAGCACCGGGAAAATCCCGGCGGCGGCGAGCCCAACCCGCCCCCCGTGCCGCCACCCAAGCGCCAGCGCGCAGGCACCGTCCAACGCGACGTAGGCTCCCAGGATGAGGGCCCCGACCGCTCGGGCCGTCGGGACCCACGGCGACGCACACCCGGTCAGTAGCACGCTGAGCACGAACAGCGCCGGCACGAGCTGCCGCAGCGTCATGATCCTTCCGACCTTCAGCGCCACACGGGGTTTGAAGTAACCGTATTGATAAAACATACGGGCAAGCTGGAGCACTGAGCGCCGCGCGCGGTAGCGGCACACAGCGCCGGGCACGAGCAACACGCGTCCGCCCGCTCTGAGCAGCCGGAAGTTGAACTCATCGTCCTGGTTCCGAACCAGTTCTTCGTCGAACAGCCCCACCCGCTCAAACACGTCCCGCCGGAAGCAACCGAACGGCACCGTGTCAACGTCCCGCGGCTCGTCGGTGCCAAGGCGAAAGCGGGCATTGCCGATCCCAAACGGATGCGCGAGCGCCGCCGCGATTGCGCGGGCCGTGGCCGTCGCGTCCGCCGGCAGTGTCAGGCACGCCCCGCCGACATTGTCCGCGCCAGTCCGCTCCAGCCACGCGACGAGGTCCGCGATGTAGTTCGGCGGGTACTCGGCATGGGCGTCCATGCGCATGATGATCGTGCCGCGCGCCCGGGAAATGCCCAGGTTCAGGGCGCACGGGGTCGTGCGGTTCGGGTTGCCGAGCAACTGAATCACCGGATGGCGCCTGCTGTA
>Ga0066691_10000850_pt1 | contig 11068 bp, 9 predicted proteins | sample GraSoiAngelo_140_FD_66671 | JGI IMG/M metagenome (GOLD analysis project Ga0066691, IMG submission 66671) | Grasslands soil microbial communities from the Angelo Coastal Reserve, California, USA - 14_0929_12_30cm | ecosystem: Environmental > Terrestrial > Soil > Grasslands | place: USA... | reverse complement strand
CACTTCCTGCGCTCGGTCGACGACGACGATCACGACGATCTCGACGATGGCAGCGACGAGGAGTAATCGAGGCGAGCGGCTTCCCTCAGGCCGCATATAGACGATTGAACTTCGCTTGGGCAATGCCCGCCGACCGGGGCGCTACTTGCGGCTGTGGCGCTTCTTGGAGGCCGGCGCGGTCTTTCCGCGGGGGGCGGGCGCGTGGTGTTTCGCGGCCGACTTTGCGCGTGCCGGTTTTCCTTTGGCCGCATGTTTTGCGTCCGCCTTGGCTGCGGCATGCTTATGCTTGGCAGCACTGCCCATTGCTGCTGCCGCGTGTGCTTTGTCGGTGCCTTTTGCAGGCTTCTTTTCCTTCTCCTTCTTTTTGGGCTGTTCCTTGATTCCGGTGATCTTGCGCAAGATCTTTTCCCGCTCTTCCGGCGTTTTCCCGCGGCCAGTAAGCTGCATGGCAAAAACCTGCTCGACAACATTGTCGAACTTTGGCCCTCGCGGCATACCCAGCGCTTCCAGCTGCGCAGTCACACCGGGAAGACCAAGACGAACCGGCCGCCACTTGTTCAAATAGGCGCGAATCTTCGAGAGCGCGGCGGACTTATTCGACTCCGCCAGCAAATAGGCCATTTGATCCAGCGGCAGCTTTTCCAGAAACCGGTAGGCATCGATGGGAGCTTTCATTTTCTTGCCGAGAAGCTCCTTTTGCGCCTCCAACGCTACTTCCTCGAACTCCAGGACGGCCGCCGATTCCGCGGAACGGAAGCCCACTTTTGATAAGAGGCTGGCCTGTTCCCTGTCCTTCAATCGTCCAAGAATAGCTAAGAGCATCGGCGTGGCCAGGCGGGGCCGGAAACCCGCGGTGAACAAATCCTCCCGCACCTTCATCAGGCGGCCGATCGCTTCGTATCCCGGATGTTTCTTGGCGAGAACAGGGCTGATGGCCTCGAGCAAATCGTGCTCTTCCCAGGCTTTCAGAACGACCGCCGGCCGCTCTTCGCGCGCCGCAGCTTGAAGTTCAGCACCGGCATCCTCGGGGGTGATGGTGTGGTGCAGTTCACGCTCGATCGCCAAATCAAACCATTCCTGCGTCCGCTGTTCCATCTTGAATCCCATGCGCGCCGCGAAGCGCAGCACGCGCAATAACCGCACGGGCTGATTAGTGAAGCTGTGAATCGTGAGCGCCCGCACTTCGGCGCGCTCGACGTCGGACAATCCGTTCGTGGGATCGAGGAGCAAGCCACGCGAGGCCGGGTTGAGCGAGATGGCGATGGCATTGAGCGAGAAATCGCGGCGCCGCAGGTCCTCCATGATGGTGGACCAGCGAATCTCGGGACGCGTTCCCGGCCGGACATAGTGATCGTCCCGCGCCGCGGAGATGCTGCCATCACAGTCGCCGGCAAACAACAGTTCGACCTGGCGCAGCTTCTCATCTTCGACCAGAACTTTTGCGCCGCCCTTTTCCAGCTCGCGCGCAATCCTCGAGGGATTGCCCTCGACGGTGAAGTCGAGGTCGCGGAGCGACGCGCCGGTAATGAGGTCGCGGACCGTTCCGCCGGTCAGATACACGTTGAATCCGAGTGCAGAGGAAAGTTCCTGCACGCGCATCATCGCGGCGCGCTGTTCCGGCGAGAGCCGGCTTTCCAGCAAAAACATATAGTCTGGCATTGCGCTCCTTCTGCTTCAGGGTGTTTGCGCTGACCGCCGCAGAGGCACCCGCAATAGGTTCCCGTAGCCCGCCGCGCTATGCACGCGGGTGATGCGCTTTGTAAATCTGCTTCAACCGCTCCTCGACAACGTGGGTGTAGATTTGCGTTGTGGAAATGTCCGCGTGGCCAAGCATCAGCTGCACGGATCGCAGATCGGCCCCGCGCTCTAGCAAGTGCGTGGCGAAACTATGCCGCAGCATGTGCGGGGTCAGGGCCATTCGGAGTCCGGCCCTGCGTCCATACGCGGAAAGAATCTTCCAGACGCCCACGCGGCTCAGCTGGCGGCCCCGCCGGTTGAGGAACAACGTCGGGCTGCCCGCCGTCTTGCCGACGAAGTCCGGCCGCGCTTCGCGAAGATACTTTTCCACTATGCCGAGCGCCTTGCGTCCCACGGGAACAATGCGCTCTTTGTCGCCTTTGCCGATACAGCGCAAACAACCGACCTTGATATCGAGATCCGTGACTCGCAACCCAACGAGTTCCGAGACCCGCAAGCCCGTCGAATACAGAACCTCCAGCATCGCGCGATCCCGCAGTCCAATCGGGGTCTTCGCATCGGGCTGCGTCAGCAGGCGCTCGACTTCTTCCAGCCGCAGATATCCGGGCAGCGACCGCCGGATTTTCGGCGATTCGAGGTTGACCGAGGGATCCGCTGAAATCAATTCGTGGATTTGCGCGAAGCGAAAGAAGTTGCGCAGCGTCACCAAATGCCGCGCCACGGTCTTGCTTTCCAGCTTTTGCCGGTACAGCCCCGCCAGAAAATCCACCAGGTCATCGCGGCTGACGGCCTCCAGGGTCAGCTTGCGTTTCTGGGCGAAGGCATCGAATTTTACAAGATCGCGGCGATAGGCAGAGACGGTGTTCGCAGACAAGCCCTTCTCCACTCTGACGTGCGTCAAGAACGACGAAATTATTGCTGAGATTTCCATCAGGGCTCCGCGTAGCCGTCACCGCCGCCAATGCGGCGCCTCGTCGCTATGCCGTAAACTTCCTCGATCTCATGGCACCGGAAAACCCAGGCCAGGGCCAGATAAAGAACCGTCGCACCCCCGATCAGCCCTGCAAAAACGAGAAGCTGCACGAGAAACCGCGAGTGGATCGTAAAGGTCGTGTAGTAGTTTCCGAACCAGCACGCGACTCCCATGATGCCCGCGCACAAAAAGATCTTTGAAAAAGAGCGCAGAATCTCCATCGTTCCCATGGAGCCATAACGGATTCGAAAAATGATGAAGAGCGCGAAGAAATCAAAAAAAGTAGCCAGGGCCGTGGCCAGCGCGGGGCCACCGTTCTGCACTCGCTTGTAAAAGAACTGAATGAAAACAATATTGAGGACGATGTTGATCACCAGCGAAATCGAAGCGATGATGACTGGCGTTTTCGTGTCGCGCGTGGAGTAGAACGCCGGGACAATCAACTTGACTGACGCCAGCGCCGGCAAGCCAATCGAGTAGTAAAGCAGCGCGCGCGCCGTCAAGCGCGTGGATTCGGCCACGAACTGTCCGTGCTGGAATAGCACGCGGATAATCGGCTCCCTCAGGATCATCAAGCCCAGAGCCGCGGGAATGGTGATGAACGCCACGATTCGAACGGAAAACGACAGCGTCTTCTTCAGCGCCTCGTAATCCTTGCCTGCTGCCTGGTGTGACATCATCGGCAAAATCGCCGTGGCCACCGCAATCGCATAACCGCCAAGGACCAGCTCCATAACCCGGTCGGCAAGATACAGCGCCGCCAGGCTTCCTTCCGGCATCATGCTGGCCGTCGCGAATCGCGTATCGATCAACAGATTGATCTGTCCGATGCCAATTCCGAAGAGTCGCGGAATCATCAGCCGCGCTACGTCACGGATCGCGGGATGTGAAAAGGAGATCCCAAAATTGAAATTCATCCCCTTTCGAACGAGGAGCGGCACCTGGATCAGAAATTGCAGCACGCCGCCTACAAGTACGCCGACGGCAATGGAGGTGGCCGCATCCCTGAAATAGTTCCGCACGATGGCGAATGTGAAAAGAATCGTGGCCAGATTCAAGAATACCGGTGTCGCCGCCGGCAAACCGAACACATTGAAGCAGTTCAAAATGCCCATGGCCAAGGCGGCCAGCGAAACAAAAAAGAGATACGGGAAAATAATCCGGTTTAACTCTACAGCCTGGATGCCCGCAATGTTTCTGCCCGCGAACAGGCGAACCACCGTGGGTGAGAAGACCATTCCGAGAACAGTTATGACCGCGGCAACAAGCGCCAGCGTCCAGAAGAGCCGGTTGGCGAACTCCCAAAGCTCCTTCCCGGACTTCTCCCTCATGTAACTCGAAAACACCGGGATGAAGGAGGCCGTCATGGACCCTTCCGCGACCAGCCTGCGGAACAGGTTGGGGATTCGATACGCCAGCACGTAGGCGTCGGCCGCGGGGGTGGTACCTAGGAGGAGGGCAATGCGCTGGTCCCGCACGTAGCCGAGGATTCGGCTGACAATCGTGACCAGGGTAATGATCGAAGCCGACTTGAGAATCTGCTTTTTTTCGGTCAACGGGCGGCGCTCCGGGGCCCTAACCCTAATGGAAACAATGAGTTGACAGGAAAACCCGCTTAACATAACATACATTTTGCCGATTGGCAAATTCTGACCATTCGCGTCCCGGAACGGCTAAATTTTGAAGAATCGCACCCCAGCCTCCACGCACAAGAAGGTCATTATTGTGCTTGCCGACAAGAAGCCCCTTCGCGGCTATCTGAATCCCGTGCGCCTGGGCCAGAACGATCCCGTCGACCTCCTGACCCCGGACGGGGAGCACATTGAAGTTCCGCTGGGAAAAGTCCGCTCGGTTTTCTTTGTTCGCGAATTCTCCGACGATTTTGAACCGGAGCGTAAGGCGTTTCTCAGCCGGCCCAAGCTCGATGGCCTGTGGGTACGCCTTCGCTACAACGACGGCGAAACGCTCGAAGGCGTCGTTCCCAACGACCTGCTTTCCTTGCTTGATAACGGGTTGCAAATCACTCATCCGGACTTAAACTCGACCACCGATCGCATCTTTGTTCCCCGTGCCGCTTTATCGGAAGTGACGGTTCTCGGCGTCGTCGGAATCGCCCGCCGCAAGCCCGCGGCGGCTGCAGCCGCCGCCTCTCAACCTCGCCTGTTCAACGAATAATCCGGACCGCCTGTACTTCCCTCTTGGCCCTGTGCGAGACTCGCAACCAGAGCCAAAACGCTTTGAGGAGCCGCGTCATGAAACTTTCCGAAGTTGCGCAGAAACTGGGCTGCCGCCTGGAACGCCCGTCCGACGATGAAATCAGCGGCGTCGCCGGGATCGAGCAAGCCGAACCCGGCCAGCTTACCTTCCTCGCGAATCGCCGCTATTTTCCGCTTCTCAAGACGACGCGCGCCTCCGCCGTCTTAGTCGAGGAAGGCATTTCCCTGGCCCGGGACCCGGCGCTTGCACCGCTCGCCGCCCTCCGCTCCGCAAATCCCTACCTGGCATTTGCCCACGCCATCGAGCTTTTCTACCAGCCCCCGCGTTATGTTCCGGGGATCCATCCGACCGCGGTCATCGCCAAAAGCGCGCGCATCGGAGAAAACGCCCACATCGGCCCGTACTGTTTCATCGACGAAGACGCTTACATCGGGCGCAACGCCGTGCTTCACAGCTCCGTCACGATTTATCGTGGCGCCCAAATCGGCGACGATTTCTTCGCTCACGCCCACGCGGTCGTGCGCGAGTCTTGCCGCATTGGCAATCGCGTCACCTTGCAAAACGGCGTCATTATCGGGGGAGACGGCTTCGGCTTCGCCAAGCAAAAAGACGGCACCTGGTACAAAATGCTGCAAACTGGCCCCGCCGTCCTCGAAGACGATGTGGAAGTTCAGGCCAACTCCTGCGTGGATCGCGCGACCATCGGCGAGACCCGCGTCGCCCGAGGGGCAAAGCTCGACGACCTTGTGCTCGTAGGTCACGCCTCGCGTGTCGGCGCTAACACCATGCTGTGTGGCCAGGTCGGCCTTGCTGGTTCGACGAAGGTCGGCGCGAATTGCATTTTCGCCGGCCAGTCCGCGAGTTCCGGCCATCTCTCCGTCGGCGACGGCAGCGTGGTCTACGGCCAGGCAGGGCTGCCGGGCGATCTGCCTCCTCGCTCCATCGTTGGAGGGTCCCCCGCGGTAGACAGCCGTTTGTGGATGAAATTCACGGCCGCGCTCAATCGGCTGCCGGACCTGCAACGGCGAGTGCGAGAATTGGAATCTGAAATCGAGAGGCTGAAGACCTAACTTTTCAATCGGCAGTTTGTTCATCACTTGCGCTCGAATCGGGAGCCGCATCGGCAGTCTCGATGGGCCGCTGCTCCGGCGGCAGTCCCGCCGCAAGCACCGCGCGAATTCGCTCATTTAGAGTTTCACGTTCTTCCAGTGAATATTTCGAGGCGTCGATCGGCTCAAGAAACTCGACGAGGATTTCTCCGGGACGTATGACCATGGAGCGCTTTCCCATAATCTTCTGCGCCCCCGAACACGCAATCGGCACGATCGGCACGCCTGCCTTGATCGCCATTACGACCGCGCCCTTCTTGAACCGCTGCAGCCGCCCGTCCGGGCTGCGCGTCCCTTCCGGGTAGATCAAGAACGATTGCCCCGCTCGCAGCGCCTCCGTAGCCTTTTCCACACTCGCCACTGCCGATTCATGCGCGCTGCGATTCACAGGAATAAAATGCGCGCTCCGGAACGCCTGGCCGACAATGGGCCACTTGAAAAGCGATTGTTTCAGCAGCACCGCGATCCTGCGGGGGATCGCGCCGACCACCGCCGGTGCGTCCGCGGAGCTGGTATGGTTCGCCGCAAACAGACAGACTCCCGGCGGAATCCGTTCAGTTCCTCGCACGCGCACCTTTACGCCCACTGCCCGCACGAAAAACATCACTCCCTTCACTCCTGCCCAATAAATCGGATCCGGATCCTTTGTGATTACGGTGTACACGAGCAGGGGCGGCCCAACGATCAGGATGTAAAGCGAAAGAAAAACGGCGATGAACAGGGTGCGAAGCATGAAGCTGGCTGAACTTTCTCGAATCTTACCGTGGCGGTCAAGCGGAACGTGGAAATGTTTTCCAGCCTAATGAACGCCGCCGCGGGTGACCCCATGGAGCAGCCCCTCGCGGATGTGCCGCGCCTTCTCGTTCGCACGCCCGTCTTCCGTGACTCCATAAAAAATTTCTTTGGTCTCTCCGAGCCGGAATTCAAGCGACATCTTTTTCCCTTCCCGGCCAACCGATAGCTTCAAGAGATCACCTGGTTTCTGTTCCCGCAGCCAGCGATCGGTCCGGCGCGGCACTTCTCCGCCGTTCCAGGCGAGGATGGTGTCTCCCGCCCGCAGATCTGCCAGTGCCGCTGGGCCATCGGCAGGAACACTTTGCACTATCAGGGTGCCGGTTGCATCGCGCGCCGCGGTGAACCCAAGCGTGGGCCGCTGATGTTCCAGAATCCGCAATTCCAATCCCGCCATCGCCAGCACGTGTTGATAAGGAAACGGCTCAATCCCTGCCACATATTTTCCAAAGAACTCTTCGAACGAACTTCCAGCAATCTTCTCCACCGTCAAGCGAACTTCCAAACTGTCTCTGTAAGTTTTCCCGCGCTTCGCGAATTCGGAGTTCATCGCTCGCAGCACATCGTCCAGGCTCTTCTCATTCTCGGTGCGGTCGCGGATCAAGATATCCAGCAGATCTCCCAGCACTTGCCCCTTCGTGTAGTAAGAAATGCTGTATTCCGGCTGGTTGTAGAGTGGATATTTCTCCAGCCAGGCATCCAGGCTCGATTGCTCCGCGCTTTGCCAGCGATTCGCAGGGCGGTTCTCCAATTCCGTGATCTGTGCGCCAAGGTCCGCGTAAAATTGCTCTTTGCTCCAGATTCCGCTGCGCACCAGCGTGTAGGCTCCATACGTGTTCGTTACACCCTCGGCAAACCACAAAGCGCGCGTATATTGTTCCTTCGCATAGTCTACCGGCTCAAGGGTCGCGGGTCGGATCCGCTTCACATTCCACAAATGAAAAAATTCGTGGGCGGCAACTCCCGGCAAGTATTCATCCGATGCCGCGCCGATCGCCGTCGAGTCCGCGTGTTCCATTCCTCCCCCGCCCGATCCTTTGCCGATGTGAAGAATGAACGTGTAGCGTTCGAATGGCGCTCCTTCCATCAACTTTAGCTCGTACTGGCAGATGCGCTTGAGGTCCTCCTCGACCTTTTTCTTTTTCCAATTGTCCCCGTGAATCACTGCCCAAATCTCCGGTTTAATCCCTGTCAATTGAAATTCCTCGAATTTCCCTGCCTCAATCGGGCCATCGGCAAGCTCGTCGTAGCTTGCAGCATCACCAAAGAAATTGCGGACCGTGCCCGTGAAATCAATGCCATGCACGGACGCACCGGCTACCCGCCATTGTTCGGGGACGTCCGGCATTCCAATGTGCACAGCTTCGGCGCGCCGATTCGCGACGTAAAGGAGAACCATCGCGGGGTTAATGAAGGCGTGCTCTGAGTTGAGTTGCGACGCAAACGGACCAACCTCATCCCAATAGATGGCGTACTGAATCTTAATCGTGCCGTTCCCCTGGATGCGCCACGTTTGCTTGTCCATCTTTTCGACCGGCGCTCTTTCATATCCGGCGAAAGCCTCAACTTGTTGCACGCGTTCGCTGAAATCTCTAATCTGGTAGAGCGCATTCCACGCCGGCATCTGAACCACTACCTCGCCGTTCACATCCGGTATGGTCATCGTCACGTGGAACAGATGCTGCTCCGGGTGCGCAAGCGATACTTCGTATCGGATGGTCCCGCTACTTGAGGAAGAAAATCCAAGGAGAATTACGGCAGAGAAGCATGCTTGAACACAAAATCTGTTCAGGACCGCCGGGAAAGTCACCGAGTTTTCGCCTCGCTGGCAACCGGAACAGCAGCACCGAGCTTCTTCAGAAGCTTTTCGCACAATCCATCAAAGCTGCCGTTGGACATGATGAGAAACAAATCGCCCGCCCTGGCCTCTGCCGCAAGATGCTCCGCAATCGCATCCGAACTGGGATATACCCGCGCATCTTTTCCTAATGCACGGACACTTTCCGCAACACTCTCCGGATCCAAACGGCTCTCATCGCCAAGCTGCTGCGCCCGAAACACCCCTCCGAGGATGACGCGATCTCCAAGCGCGAGCGCCTTAGGCAACGCCTCCTGAAACACTTTTCGCCGCATGGAATTCGAACGCGGCTCGAGTATCGCCCACAGCCGCCGCCCCGGCCAGCGCCCCCGCGCCGCCTCAATTGTCGCTTTCACCGCCGTCGGATGATGCGCAAAGTCGTCAACCACCAGTACTCCTCCAACTTCGCCCTTCACGTCCATTCGACGCTTCACGCTGCGAAACGTTGCGAGCGCCTTCGCAAGCACTTCGGAGCTGATCCCGCGTCCATCTGCAACCGCCATCGCCGCCATCGCGTTCATTGCGTTGTGCCGCCCCGTCGCCACCAGCGCGAATTTCCCGAACGGTTTTGCACGGTGAGCGACCCGAAATCTCATCTTGTCGCCCTCCACCGCAAAGTCGCTCGCAACCCAATCGTTGGCGGCGCCAAATCCGTACGTCTCCACAGGACACAACGCTTTCTCAGCCGCACGCCGCAGCGCAGGCCCCGACTCCTCCGCGTCTCCCCAGATCACCACGCGCCCTCGCCTCGGCACCACATTGACCAGGCGTCGAAAAGCCAGTTGATAGGTCTCAAAATCGGGATAGATGTCCGCGTGGTCGTATTCGAGCGACGTAATGATCAGATCGTCTGGATGATAGTGAAAGAATTTCGGTCCCCGGTCCCAGAACGCCGTCTCGTACTCGTCGCCTTCCAGGATGAATTCCGCGCCTCCGCCCAGTCCGTAACTCTTCCCAAAATTCTCCGCGACGCCTCCCACAAGAAAGTTCGGCTTCTTCCCCGCCGTTTCGAAGATCCATGCCAACATCGCCGTCGTAGTGGTCTTTCCGTGCGTCCCGCTGACCACAATTGAATGCTTCCCTGGAAGAAACACTTCCTCCAAAATCTCCGGCAACGAGCGATACGGGATTTTTCTGTCCAGCACTTCTTCGAGTTCGGGATTTCCGCGCGCGATAATGTTGCCGATGACCACCAAATCCGGCACCGGCTGCATGTGCACCGCATCAAACGAGTTGAAAAACGAAATCCCCAGGCTTTCGAGAAGTGTGGAAGCCGGCGGATACACTCCCGCATCCGAACCCGTCACGCGATACCCGCTCTCGCGCAACATCCCCGCCAGCGGCGCCATCGCCGATCCGCCAATTCCAATCACGTGCACATGTTTGCCGTCGCTCAAGCCAACACCGCCGGTTCCAAAAATTCGAGCGTTCCTTCGCCTTCCGCGTCCAGCCGCGCCTCGATTCCCAGAGGAACAGTCAGCATGGGCCGCGGCGTGTGCCCCACCGGCGAACCAAATATCAGAGGGACCCCCAGCGGCCGCAAAATGCGCGCACAAACGTCGCGCACCGTGGCAGATCCGGCCACTGTCGGCTCAGACTCCGGAAATTCTCCCAATACAATCCCGCGCACTCCTTCAAATTTTCCAGTTTGCTTCAGATGCATCAGCACACGGTCCACTTGGTATGGTTTCATGGCACGGTCTTCCAGAACCAGTATCGAATCCTTCGTGTCCAATTCCCACGGCGTTCCGATGGTCGCCTCCAGCATGGCCATGCATCCGCCTAGAACTCTTCCTACAGCCTCTCCGGCCAACATCGGCTCTCCTCTCAACCGGAGCTTCCAGCCCGCTTCGGTCCGGCGGATGGCCTGCAACAAGGAATTCTCGTCGTAGCCCTTGGGCAGTCCCGGGCCGGAGTTCAATCCTGCTGCGAGCATGGGCCCGTAAAAAGTCACCCAGCCACATCGCTGCCAGAGATAGATATGCAGGGACGTAATGTCACTAAATCCGATCACGCACTTCGGGCTTGCGAGACTCTTCTCCAATTCGAAATCCAGCAGGTAATTCGAACCGTAACCGCCGCGCAGAGCGACCAACCCGTCCACCTGATCGGAATTCACCGCTGCGAGGAAACCGTTCACTCGATCCAGTGAAGAACCGGCGAAAAATCCCTCCGCTTTGCTGTCCTGATTGGCAACCACTTGAAACGCGTGCCGTTTCAACTCCGTAAGCCCGGCAATCATGTCCACAGCCGGTGCTGGGGAAGCTGGAGCAAACACCCCTATCCGGGAACCGGCAGCAAGTGCTTTTGGTTTTCGGGGGGCACGATGGTTTTCGGTCATTCGTGACGGCCCTCGGAGGGAATCACCTCTGTAACGATACCTTTCCGATTGAGCTGGGCCACAATCTTCTCCTGTTGGCT
>Ga0066691_10000840_pt1 | contig 11102 bp, 10 predicted proteins | sample GraSoiAngelo_140_FD_66671 | JGI IMG/M metagenome (GOLD analysis project Ga0066691, IMG submission 66671) | Grasslands soil microbial communities from the Angelo Coastal Reserve, California, USA - 14_0929_12_30cm | ecosystem: Environmental > Terrestrial > Soil > Grasslands | place: USA... | reverse complement strand
GATCGGCGACGCTCACCCGGTCAATCTGTGTGGGCAGCATAAATTACGATTGCGGAGGGTAAACGGCAGGCATGTTGCACCTAACTTGTTCAAGTTGTCAAGTGTTGAAACATTCACCAATATTGTCTGTTAAGATTGAAATCCTTTCGACTTAATTTTCGATGTTTTCTGATAATGACGTTTTTACAAGTTCCTAGTAGTAGAGGCGTGCGGAAAAAATCCGCTGACGGCAAGTTTTTCGTCTCATGTATGATTTCGGTTTCCAGCCTGAGTCTGCACTGGAATGTTCTGTTGGTCCCAGGTTTTGTATAGGTCGAACAGGCTTAAGATATTTGAATCGGAAATCATGTGGTCAGCCTTTTTGCAGAAAGTTTGACTTGCCCTCCGCTGCAGTGCTCTGTGGCAGAGATTCGCGCGGGCTTACCTCTCTCGCGCGAGATCGCCTACCGATGGATTCGGTGTAGCGACGAAGAGTTACCCGACCTGCTTTCGGCTGCGGTCGCTGCCAAGGAGCGGTTCAAACCCAAGGTCATCACTTATTCGCGAAAAATATTCATTCCGCTGACTAATCTTTGCCGCGATTATTGCGGTTACTGCACGTTTCGCCGCGATCCGGATGAAGCCGGCGCGCATACCATGACTCCCGATGGAGTACTCGCCGTAGTTCGCGAGGCCGAGAAGTTGGGATGCACCGAAGCCCTTCTCAGTCTGGGCGACAAGCCCGAACTGGCGTTTCCGGAAATGCGCGCCACGCTGCGACGGTTCGGCTACAAGTCGACTCTGCAATATCTTGAGGCGATGTGCACACTGGTGCTTCAAGAATCCAGCTTGCTTCCGCATCCCAACCCCGGCCTGATGAGCGCCGAATGGCTGAGGCGACTGGGTGCCGTTTCCCCCAGCATGGGCTTGATGCTCGAAACCACCAACGCCGCTCTGTTAGGCCCAGGCGCAGCACACGACAATGCACCCGACAAAGTACCGAAGAAGCGGCTGCGCACCGTCGAAGAGGCAGGTAAGTTGAATATTCCATTTACGACTGGATTGCTTATTGGGATCGGCGAAACGCCGGAAGATCGGGTTGATACGCTGCTGTCGATAAATGAACTGCACCGCCACTATGGGCACATCCAGGAAGTAATCGTGCAAAATTTTCGAGCCAAGGCAAAGACCCGCATGCGGAATTTCCCTGAGCCGACGCGCGGAGACATGTTACGCACAATTGCGGTAGCTAGACTCTTGCTCCCAAACGTCAATGTCCAGGCGCCTCCAAATTTGTCTGCTCCTTACTACGATGACTTGCTGGATGCGGGCATCAATGATTGGGGCGGTGTTTCACCGCTAACGCCGGATTTCATCAATCCTGAAAAACCTTGGCCGCATCTTGAACAACTTCGAATACGAACCGAGCGAAAAGGATACCGCTTGCAGCAGAGACTGCCGGTGTATCCGGAGTTCGTGGCGACAGTGATTTCGCGACCCGGCTTGCTGGCTGATAAAGTAAGGGCGGTTGCGGATGCCGACGGGTACGCTAGGGGGCTGGAATGATCGTTGTACTGACCGGTGGGACGGGAGGGGCCAAGTTCGTTGATGGACTTCGCGAAGTCGTCGCACCCGAAGAACTGACATTGATCGTCAATACCGGTGACGACCTGCTCTGGTGGGGACTGTACGTCTCTCCCGACCTCGATTCCATCACCTACGTACTCGCTGGACTTCTTAGCAAAGAGCGAGGCTGGGGCGTGAAGGGCGATACATTCTTTTGCCTGCAGGCAATGGGACATCTGGGACAACCCATCTGGTTTCAGGTGGGCGACCGTGATCTCGCGGTCCATCTGTTGCGATCGAGACTGCTCGCGGAAGGCAAAACCTTATCTGAGACAACGGCGCAGATCGCTGCGCGGTTAGGCGTGAATGCACGTATCTTGCCCATGAGCGATTCACGGGTCGAGACGCGCATCGGAACGCCCATCGGTGAACTTAGTTTCGAAGAGTACTTCGTGCAACGCTGGTATCAGGATCCAGTTCAGTCGGTGCGATTCGCGGGTGCGGCAGAGGCGGAGCCTGCGCCTGGAGTTGTGGATGCGATCATGTTGACGGATTCAGTACTGCTCGCTCCCAGTAATCCCATCACCAGCATTGGCCCCATTCTGGCAGTGCCGGCGATCCGCCAGGCGTTGCGCGATACCAAAGCGCTGGTTGCCGCCGTGAGCCCGATCGTGGGTGGAGCGCCGGTGGCGGGACCAGCCGGAGTATTGATGGAATCTCAAGGACTGCCAGTCTCCATTGCAGGGGTGGCACAAGCCTACCGCGATTTTCTTGACTTGTTGGTGGTTGATTTGCGTGACGAGAGTGCTGCCGAACACTTACGCACCCTTGGCGTGCGCGTGCAATGCACGAACACCATTATGCGGACTGCCGAAGATAAGGCTCAACTGGCGCGAGCGGTAGTCTCCTTTATTTCGAAGGAAAGCGCGGCCCGCGCCGGCGGCGTTAAACAACAATGATTCTAATTCCCGTCAAACATCTGAAAGACGCGAAGCAGCGCCTTTCTCCAGTGCTCGATCGCGAGAGCCGGTTCGCTTTAGCGCAGGCAATGTTGCAAGACGTCCTTGAAACCTTAGGCAGTTGGCCGAATTGTCCTGAGGTAGCGGTCGTCAGCAGCGATCCAGTCGGGCTGCAGTTGGCGCGCAGCTTCGATTTTCAGGTCATCCTCGACCAGGCCAACCTGAGTGAAACTGACGCGATCGAAAGAGCAACGCAAATTTGCGAATCGCGCGGTATTGAGAACACCCTGGTGATTCCCGGGGACATTCCGCTGATCAGCGCGTGGGAACTGGAAAAGATATTCGAAGCGTCTCCGAATGAGGGCTCCGTCCTGGTGCCCGCGGCCGATGGTCGGGGAACGAACGCGGTGTTACGACGCCCAGCAGGACTCTTCCCTCTGCGATTTGGCAACGATAGTTTTAAGCCGCACCTTGCCGCTGTGCAGGTGACTCGAAAACCGTGCGTCGTACTTTCCTTGCCGGGAATCGCCCTTGACGTTGATAGTCCTGCAGATTTGAAAGACCTGGCTAACTCGCCTGGTGAAACCCGCGCCCAGCGCCTGGTTCGGCGCTGGGATTTCGCAGATTATCCGCTGGCGGTTAATGGCTGAAATGTCCCCACCACGGGACCTGCGGATTATTCCCGTGGCCGTTAGGGGCGAGATCAAATCAGGCGACTCGCTACTCCAAAAACTTGTACGCGCTCTGCGCCAGCAAAGGTTGGTCTTGGAGCAAGGCGATATTTTGGTGGTCAAACACAAGGTCGTTTCCAAAGCCGAAGGACGCGCGGTGGACTTAGCAACGATCACACCATCTGCTAGTGCGCGAAATTGGGCTCGCCGCTATCATCTTGATGCTCGGGTCACCGAACTCGCTTTGAAGCAAAGCAAACGTGTGGTCCGCCGGAAACGCGGCGTTCTCATCACCGAGACTCAAGACGGCCTCGTGTGTGCGAATAGTGGTGTAGACGTGTCTAATGTGGATGGTGGCCGGCACGCGCTCCTCTTGCCGGAGAACGCCGACCGCTCAGCGTCGCAGCTGTATGCGGAACTAAAGAAAGTTCTGAAGCTTTCAATCCCCGTGATCATCACTGATACTTTCGGGCGGCCGTGGCGCGAGGGATTGACCGAAGTCGCCATCGGGTTGGCCGGGATGAAGGCGTTACACGATTATCGCGGATGCCGCGATCCCTTCGGTTACGAGTTACGAGTGAGTCTGGATGCCGTGGCCGATCAACTGGCTTGCGCGGCAGGGCTGGTCTGCGGCAAGCTATCGCGCACGCCCGCTTGCATCATCCGTGGCTTTCGATATCGTGCTGGACCGGGGCGTGCCCGCGATTTGATTCGTCGAGCGGCTAACGATCTGTTTCGTTGAATTGTTTTCCTGGGATTGCTTTCCAATCGGGGTGGTCGAGGAGGCTCTATGGTTCGGTTTTTGTCACAGTCAGAACTGGAGGAGTTTCCTTCTCTTGAATGGAACCAGATCGCCTCGCAAATGACATCAGCCGCGCGCATCGCAGTCGAGAAAGTCCTCGAGAGTCAGAATGGCGGTGGGTTATCGCGCGAAGAGTGCCTGCTGCTGGCAAATGCTGAAGGTGACGACCTGCTCGGGTTGTTGATCGCCGGGGACGCGCTACGGCGCGATTTGGTCGGAAATCTGATCACGTACGTGGTCAATCGCAATATCAATTTCACGAATATCTGCTTTGTGGGCTGTAAGTTTTGCGCCTTCAGCCGCGGACCTCGTGAATCCGACACCTATTTTCTCAACCCGGAGCAGGTGGCGGCAAAAGCTGTAGAAGCTGTTGGAATGGGCGCCACCGAAGTCTGCATTCAGGGCGGCCTGCCCCATGATCTGCCTCGCTTTTATTATCGCGATATTCTGCGGGCGGTTAAGAAAGCTGTTCCGCGGATGCACATTCACGCGTTCTCGCCCATGGAAATCACTTATGGCGTGGAACTCACGGGCATGTCGCTCGAAGACTATCTCGGCATGCTGCGCGACAACGGGCTTGACACATTGCCGGGGACCGCAGCCGAGATCCTGGATGATGACGTTCGCTTCATCCTTTCTCGCAACAAGCTTTCAACTGAGCGATGGACGCAGATTGTCCAGACAGCTCATCGTTGTGGCATTCGAACAACGTCTACACTGATGTACGGCCATGTGGAAACTCCCGCGCACTGGATAAACCAATTGCAGTTGTTCCGTGACATTCAGCGGGAGACTGGCGGCTTCTCGGAATTCGTACCTTTGGGATTCGTTCATCAGAACACGCTTCTCTTCCACCAGGGGCTCGCACGGGCAGGTCCGAGTCTTGCCGAACATCTCAAGATTCACGCTCTCGCGCGTCTGCTGCTGGCTGGCTGGATCAATAACATCCAAGTTTCCTGGGTGAAACTAAACCGCAAGGTGTCTCAGCTATGCTTACAAGCAGGCGCGAATGATTACGGCGGAACGCTGATGGAAGAAAACATTTCGCGCGAAGCGGGAGCAACCGCCGGACAGTACACCAGTCCGGAAGACTTCCAAATGTTGATAAGGGAAATCGGCCGTATCCCAGCCGAGCGCAATACCACGTACACTCGCCTCAACCTCAAATTGCCAACGGAAGAGCTTACTAATGAGGAAGCGTTTGCAACGGAGTTTGCATGAGCTCCCGGATCACGATTCTGGGTGGCACAGGCCCGGCGGGAATGGGCCTGGCTCTACGCTGGGCAAGGGCAGGCGAGTCTCTTATCATCGGGTCGCGGGACGCTACTCGCGCTCAGGCTGCGGCCGCGAAGATCAAAGAAAGCGCAGGACGGAATGTACAAGTATCGGGCGCGGAAAATTCGGATGCCTGCGCGGCCACTGACCTGCTTGTGCTTACCGTTCCCTTCGAAGGCCAGGCTGCGTTGCTCAAGCAGCTCAAACCAGCGATTCGCCCAGGTAGCATCTTGATCGATGCCACTGTGCCGCTTGCAAGCAGCGTGGGGGGACGTTCCACCCGCACTCTCGGTGTGTGGCAAGGTTCAGCGGCACAACAGAGTGCTGAACTCGTCCCCAAAGGCGTCTCCGTCGTCGCCGCTTTTCAGAACATGTCCGCCGATGAGATGAACGGGGATAAGCCCGTTGAGTGTGACGTGATCGTTTGCAGCGATGATCCCCATGCCACGCAAGTAACTTGTGAACTGGCCGCGAAAATCCCCGGCGTACGCGCTATTGATGGCGGCAAGCTGGAGAACGCGCGCATCGTGGAACAGATCACTGCTCTATTGATAGGGCTCAATATCCGGCACAAAGGACATTCCGGTATTCGCATCACCGGCTTGCCGAACACCGCATACAAGTCATAATGGCTGTATCCTCGCAACAGAGATGCAAACGATTCTGAGGAACTCTGGCAGCCTACGATGAACTCGTCCCCTCGTGACGGCGTGGCGATCGAGTTCCGTAATGTGTCGTACTGCCTCGATGGCGGCCGAGAACTTCTATCTCAACTCAATCTCGAAATTCTCCGTGGGGAAACTTTAGTTCTGCTGGGCCGGAGCGGCTCTGGAAAAACCACCACTCTCAAACTCATTAATCGCCTGCTAGCTCCCACTGCCGGCGAGGTGGCGGTTGATGGTCGTCCCACCACAACTTGGGATGTCATTCGGTTGCGTCGCATGATTGGCTACGTTATTCAAGACGCAGGTCTGTTTCCTCACTTCACTGTGGAACGCAACATCGGGTTGGTCCCGAAGCTTGAGAAATGGACCGCAGAACGTATTCAAAAGCGGGTTGAGGAACTGTTACAACTAGTCGGACTCGATCACCAGATTGCTTCGCGCTATCCGCGCGAACTGTCGGGTGGTCAGCGGCAGAGGGTTGGTGTGGCGCGTGCACTGGCTGCCGACCCGCCGATTCTCCTGATGGACGAGCCTTTCGGCGCGCTTGATCCCATCACTCGCGCGGAATTGCAACGAGAATTTCAAGCTTTGCAAATGCGATTGCAGAAGACAGTGGTCTTCGTTACGCACGATATGCGGGAAGCACTGCTGCTGGGTACTCGTATTGCCCTGATCGAAGCGGGGCGGCTGGTAGCGCTCAATACTCCGCAAGCATTCCTGCACTCGAAGGACCCTCTAGTCGCATCCTATGTGGACGCATTTCGCACAGACTTGACGACTCCCCGGAACTGAGGTGACTCATGAACTTCTGGCAGTTCATCGTGCAAAATCACACTGAAGTGCTGGAGCTGACGTGGGAACACATTTCGCTGGTCGGAATTTCTATGCTGATCGCTGTGCTCATAGGAATTCCGCTCGGGATTCTAATCACCCGCTGGCCGGCGCTAAACAAACCCGTGCTTGGCGGGGCGAACATCATTCAGACCATTCCCAGCCTGGCACTTTTTGGATTTCTGCTGCCGGTGCCCTGGATCGGCGCGCGTGCCGGCCGCTTGGCGGTTCTTGCGCTCACCCTTTATGCCCTCTTACCGCTGATTCGAAATACCTACACCGGGATCAGGGGAGTGGATCGTGCTGTCGTCGAAGCTGGCCGCGCCATGGGTATGACAGATCGCCAACTCTTATTTCAGGTCGAACTCCCTCTGGCTCTGGGGGTGATCATTGCGGGCGTGCGCATAGCCACCGTGCTCTCGGTTGGCCTCGCAACTATTGCCGCCGCCATTGGAGCAGGTGGCCTCGGAGAATTCATCTTTCGTGGGCTGGCAATGGTAAGCGATCAACTTATTCTCGCTGGTGCAGTTCCTGCTGCGGCACTGGCCCTCGTGGCCGACCTGGGCCTTGGGTGGGTTGAGAAGCGGCTGAGCCCGCAATAAGGCCGCGGCTTCACACATTGATGACGTCTCGACTTATTGGCGGATTGATTTTTGCCGCTGTGGCCCTCAGTTGCGGTCCTGCGCGCGAGAATCGAGTGGTCGTTGGTTCCAAGAACTTTACCGAACAGCTTATTCTGGGCGAACTGATCGCGCAGCAAATTGAGTCGCACACGAATCTCGTAGTCGAACGGCGCTTCTATCTCGCCGGAACATTCATTTGTCAGCAGGCAATCCTCGGCGGGCGGATCGATGTCTATCCTGAGTACACCGGTACCGCTCTCACTGCGATATTGAAAGAGAAGCCAACCGCCGATCGAGAAGAAGTCTACAACCGAGTTAAAAATGAGTACGAGGCACGCTTTTACCTCGAAATAGCGCGACCGCTGGGCTTCAATGATACGTTTGCAATCGAGATTCGCGGCGAGGACGCACGACGCCTGAATCTAAAAACAATTTCAGAGGCGGCGGCCTATACCCCACAATGGCGGCCGGGGTTTGGTTACGAATTTATGGAGCGTCCGGATGGTTACAAGGGTCTGGTCGCAACCTACGGTCTTCGATTTGCCTCGTCGCCGCGCATCATGGACCTTGGCCTGCTGACACGTGCCTTGAGGGAAAAACAGGTGGATTTGATCGCGGGAAATGCCACTGATGGCCTGATCCCGGCTTTCGATCTTTTTGTATTGGAAGACGACCGCCACTACTTCCCGCCATATGAAGCGGTGCCCATCATTCGCAAAGCTGCGCTGCTTCAGCATCCTGAAATCGGCTCGGCTCTCGATGAACTCGCGGGCAGAATTTCCGATGATGACATGCGCCGGCTGAACTATGCCGTAGACGGTCAGCATCGCGATGCCAAACAAGTAGTACGCGAGTTCATGCAGCGAAAGGGATTGGTACGGTGATCCCCAACCACGATGTCGATGCTGCCTGGAAGTATCACAACGGCACGAAACATTCTTATCACAGCATCCGGGCACATCCCCATTTTCTCGATTGGGACAACAAGCCGCTGCCCTTCAAAATTTACCCCACGCTCGAAGTAATGCGCCTTCCGAAGGATTTCAAGCAGACGGGAGTGGCCACGCTTGCAGCGCTCGCAACGTCTGTGACACCCGTACCGGTCGGCGTTCCCGACCTGGAAACGCTTGCGCAACTGCTTTTCTTTTCCGGCGGCGTGACCAGGAGTAAGAAGTATCCGGGCGGAGAAGTGTTTTTTCGTGCGGCGGCTTGCACTGGCGCGCTCTATGAAATCGAGTTGTACGTCGTTTGCGCCGATCTACCCGGGCTTGATGCCGGTGTCTATCACTTTGGCGTCGCTGAATTCGGTTTGCGTCAACTAAGGCGTGGTGATTATCGCCACGTTCTGGCGGACGCTACTGCCAACGAACCCTCAATCACTGGTGCGCCGCTCATCATTATTTGCACCGGGACTTACTGGCGTAATGCCTGGAAGTATCGCTCTCGCACCTATCGGCATTTTGGCTGGGACAACGGCACGATCCTGGCAAATCTTCTCGCGGTCAGTTCTGCTCGGGGCCTACCCGCAAGGGTTGTATGCGGCTTCGCCGACGCCGAAGTGAACAGATTGATCGGCCTCGACACCAAGCGCGAAGTCGCCTTCTCGCTACTGTCGATCGGTACTGGCTCGTCCCCACCGCCGGCGCCGGCAAACGTCGAGCCACTCGAATTGCCGGTCGTTTCTTATTCGAAAACCGAAGTGGACTATCCACCTATGCGCCAAATGCATGAAGCGTCCTCGTTGGTCTCTCCCGAGGAAGTGGCAAGTTGGCGTCGCGAGATTTCGCCCGGCAAGCTAGGAGTGAAAAAGAATGCGGGAATTGCTCTACGGCCTCTAAGCAACGCGGGAGTCTCTCGTGACGCTATCGAACAAGTGATTCTCCGCCGAGGATCAACCCGCAAGTTCTCGCAGGATTCCATCACATCCGCTCAGCTATCCACCATACTCGACCGGGCCACAGGTGACTTGCCGGCAGATTTCCTCCACGATCCGGGCGAGCAACTGAACAATCTTTATCTGGTGGTGAATAATGTAGAAGGCATTTCGCCGGGCGCGTACTTCTACGATCGCCAAACGGGGTCTCTGCAACTTCTTAAAGCGGGCAATTTCCGCGGAAATGCGGGCTATCTCGGTCTGGAGCAGGAACTGCCCGCGGATGCCAGTGTGGATGTGTTTTTTTTAGCCGATCTGCACGATATCTTAGAGCGCTTTGGTAATCGAGGCTACCGAGCCGTGCAGCTTGAAGCGGGCATTCTCGGCGGCAGACTTTATCTCTCCGCCTACGCGCAGCGTTTGGGCGCTACCGGCTTGACGTTTTATGACGATGATGTCGTCCGTTTCTTTTCTCCTCATGCGAAAGGCAAGAGTGCGATCTTCCTTGTGGCCCTGGGAAAGAGCGCGTTGCAAAAGTAGCAGATAGACAAACCTTCGACTCGGGAGCTAAGACCAAAGAGAACCGGCAAGCTATTCCGAAGACAAGACCGCGTCACACTAATGTCTCTAATCCACCACCCGGGCCGTCATCTCTTCCGACGGCTCGCCGCCCGCTACAGCCTGCGCCAGGATCAACTGCCGGCCTTCCACCTGCAGGCTAGGCAGTCGCATACCAAATAGCACCGCCGCCCCAATACAGGCCACCGCACCAATACCAACGGTAACTGGCGCACCCAGCCGGTCAGCAAGTACGCCGCCTAACAGGGCGCCGAAAGGAGCCATCCCCATGAACATCATGGAATAAAGCGCCATCATGCGACCGCGCAATTCATCGGGCACCATTGCCTGAATCAAAGTGTTTGAACAGGCCATCTGCAGCATCATTGAGAAGCCTACCGGGAGCAGCAATGCGGCAGAGAGCCAAAAATTACGCGAGAATGAAAACAACAAGAGGAACACGCCAAAGCTGCCACAGGAGAACGCGACCCAGCGCCCCAAACCTTTCACCCCCGATCGCATCGCTAAGGTGAGAGCACCCAACAACGCACCCACCCCGGTGGCGCCCATCAGGATTCCCAGTCCCCGCGCACCTCCGTGCAAAATACGATCGGCAAACACCGGCATTAGAACCGTGTAGGGCATTCCGACCAGGCTTACCAACCCGAGCAGGAGGAGCAGCGCCCGGATGGCTGCGGCACGACTTGCGAAACGGAACCCTTCCCGAATGTCCGCCAGTGGAGAGGCGGTAGTAGGGGTTCGCCGGGTGCACTGAATTTTCATCATCAGCAGCCCAGTAATGACAGCGATGTAACTCACCCCGTTGGCGAAAAAACACCAACCTTCGCCAATCTTTGCCACCAGGATCCCCGCGATCGCTGGACCAATGATACGTGCGCCATTGAACATAGAAGAATTGAGTGCAATGGCATTCATCAGATCTTCCTTGCCTACCATATCCACAAGGAATGACTGCCTCCCTGGAATATCAAACGCGTTTATCACCCCGAGCAATGCAGCAAGCACAAAGATGTGCCAAACCTGCACCTTGCCGGTAAGGGTCAACCCCGCCAGGATGAAAGCCAACACCATGGAAAGTGTCTGAGTCGCGATGATCACCCGATGACGGTTGGCCCGGTCGGCCATGGTGCCCCCGAAAGGAGCGATCAGGAAAACCGGAATCTGACTGGCAAAGCCGACGGAGCCCAACAGCAAGGAGGAACCGGTAATACGATAGACCAGCCAGGACTGGGCAACGCTCTGCATCCAGGTCCCAATCAGAGAGATAAGCTGTCCGCTG
>Ga0066691_10000836_pt1 | contig 11105 bp, 7 predicted proteins | sample GraSoiAngelo_140_FD_66671 | JGI IMG/M metagenome (GOLD analysis project Ga0066691, IMG submission 66671) | Grasslands soil microbial communities from the Angelo Coastal Reserve, California, USA - 14_0929_12_30cm | ecosystem: Environmental > Terrestrial > Soil > Grasslands | place: USA... | reverse complement strand
GCTCGATCAGCGCAATCCCAACTACACCGGGACCCTGCCACCGTACGGCGCAACCGATTACTGCATCAGCTCGAGCGTCCAGTTCTACAGCGCCTCTCTTTCGCCGATCGGGCACAACATCAAGATCACCCAGCACAGCTGGGATCCGCAGCTCAACGCGCCGGATCGCAAGTGCTTCTGCGCGCCCACGGATACGTTCATCGGCGATTACTTCGGCAACGAGATCGCGGGCTCGACCGACTTTGCGACCTTCGTCAGCACGTTCGACGACGGATCCAATCCACAGCACTACCAGCAGCAGGTGGTCGCGACTCTGCGGGCACCGTGATCACGCCATAAGGAGGCCTCGCGACAAGTTACGGGCCCGCGCCGTACCCTGTTTTCATGGACGCTGGTCAAAAGAGCCCAGTCGTACTCGTGGTCGACGACAGCAAATCAATACGAACTGTGATCGAAGCGTGCTTGACCGGCATCGATTGCGAGTTCCGATTTGCGGGCAACGGCCCAAGCGCGCTCGCGATGATCGAGGCCGATCCGCCTGACCTCGTTCTCCTCGACGTGCGAATGCCGGGGATGGACGGCTATGAGGTGTGCAGGCGGATCAGGGCTGACTCTCGCTATCGCCTGTTGCCGATTGTGATGATCACCGCGCGCACTCACATGCACGATCGCGTCAAGGCGCTCGAGTTCGGCGCCGACGACTTCATGACCAAGCCGTTCGAGCGCGCGGAGCTGGTGGCCCGGGTGCGCGCTTCGCTGCGCCTGAAGTCGCTCTACAACACGCTCGACAGCGCCGAGCAGGTGATCTTTGCGCTGGCGGCTGCGGTTGAAGCCAAAGACTCGGTGACCGAGCGTCACACGCGCCGCGTCGCGGAATCCGCTCGCCATCTCGGCACCCGGCTCGGGCTTTCAGACGAGGCGCTGGACGCGCTGTATCGCGGCGGCATCATCCACGACATCGGCAAGATCGGCATCTCCGAGGCGATCCTGCTCAAGGGCGGCCCGCTCAACATCGTCGAGCAGCGGAGCATGCAGGCGCATCCCGAGATCGGGGCCAACATCATCGCGCCGCTGCAAACCGGGACCAGCCTGCAGCCGATCATCAGGCACCATCACGAATGGTTCGACGGCCATGGCTATCCCGATGGCCTGTGTGGTGACCAGATCCCGCTCCTGGCGCGGATCATCTCGATCTGCGACGCGTTCGACGCCCTGATCAACGACCGACCCTATCGGGCCGGCGTGTCAGTTGGCGAAGCGGCTGCCACGCTGCAGGCCGGTGCGGGGACGCAGTGGGACCCCGGGCTCGTGGAATTGTTCCTTGCCGAGATGCCGCTGATCGAACGCATGGGTGCGGCCTAACCTACGTCGCGACTAGGCCGGATTTGTTCCGGCCGTCCCCCGCGAACCACTTGGTCGCCGGGCGTGGCCATGAGAAAACATTCAGAAAATCCGAACAGCGGGAAAGAGAGCAGCGCCGCGCGCAGCGCCGCGCGATGAGAGGGAACCGACAGGTTCCCTCTTATAGCTCGTCTCCTACAAACGTAGCAAGCCAAGTCCGTACATCGGTGGTATGGACCGCCCTCCGAGTCGCCCCCGAGAATTTCTCGTAGGCAAAGCCATGTAAAGGCTCGGCGACGTTCGCAGGCGAAGGGGGTAATCGTGGAGCTGATAACAAGGTCAGTGCGTCTTGCCGCGCTGGGAGTGGCGCTTCTGGTTCTTCTTTCGGTGGGGAGCGCCAGCAGCGCACTCGCATCCGCCGCGCCGAAGTTCGGCACTCCGGTCCGCCTGCCGACCTTCAAGTCATGCGGCGGTTACGAGCCGGGCATCGCCCTCGACAAGTACGGCAACATCTTCGTCACGGCGCACAAGCAGAACCACTGCGATGCGGTCGCCCTCGACCCTAGCGCGCCGATCGGCGTCCGCGCGCAGTCATGGATGTGGACTTCGACCGACGGCGTGAACTGGAACGACATGCCAGGCCTGAAGAACCTGCTTGCTGATCCGGCCCAGCTCGACGTGGGCGACGAAGGGGACATCGCGCTGGACGACGCCAATCACTTCTACTTCGTGGATACGAAGGTCGTCGACGACAGCTTCACCCGCTGGACCGTCAACGGCCCCGGCACCGGCCGCATGACGCAGGACATCCACCGGCCGGTGATCCCGTCCCTGATGCCGATCGATGACAGGCCATGGGTCACCGCCCACGGCGCCACCACCGTCATGTACACCGGCAACGAAGGGGACAAGGACAGCTATAACGTCGGATCGGCCGCCAACGGTTGCACGGGGCCGGTCACGCCGCCTGCTCCGGGCGCGCCGGCGACGGGTGGCCGCTACACGGTCTTCATGTCCCATGACGCCGGCGGCTCGTTCGACCCGGTCGGATGTACATTGCCGGACAGCGGGTGGTGCCGGCCGGCCGCCGACCACAGCAATGGGTCGCCCTACCTCTACATGTTCTGCACCAACGACTCGGGTGCGGACGACAACATCAACAGCGAGGGCACGCCGGGTTACACCGTGGGCACTCTGTGGTCGTACGTCTCGGCCGACAACGGCGCGAGCTGGAAGCGGTACAAGGTCGACAGCTACAACTCCAACTTCGCCTCCTCCAGCGGCGATATCACCTGGCCGGCCGTCACCGTCGCGAAGAACGGGTACGTCTACGCGCTCTTCGCAAACCCGGTCAGCGTCAACCAGGTCAAGACCGGGACCACGCTCAACCTCTACCGCTCGACCGACCACGGCGCGCACTGGACCAAGCAAGACGTGACGCCAGCCAACGCCGGCCTCATCCGCTACAGCTGGATGAGCGTCGCCGGCGACGGCCACACCATCGGCGTCGGGTACTTCACGCACCAGACCGTGAACGGCAACTGGCATGTGTTCGCCGGGACTTCGTCGTCCTTCGGAACGGCGGTGAGCTACAGCCTGGTCGATCCCGTGGAGGTGGCTCCCGCGGGAGACTTCGCCTTTGGTGACTTCTTCGAGGTCGGGTTTGACAACGTCGGGCGCCTGAACGTCGTCTACACCCGATGCACCGACCTCATACCCGGCGATGACACGACGGACTGCCTCAACTCCGACATCTATTTCGCGAGGACCGTCTAGGAATCTGACCCTCTCCCTCCTTGGTACCGCCAAGCGCCTGGCTCCGCCGAGCCAGGCGCCGCGGGCCTAGGCTCCCAACGCATGGGGTCCATCAATGCCCTCGAGAGTGCGAAAAGTAGGGAATCACCCGCTCGCGATAGCCGATCGGTTGCACACTCGAGGACCGGGGCCTCCGCGTGGTCAAGGTCTAACCTTGAACCTCTTCGCCAGGTCAGCCGGAAGTGTGAGCGCGGGATCGACGTCGGTGAGCAGGCCGCCGGCCTGCAGGGCTCGCACGACCAGCTCCGAGCAGATCTGGTGGTTGCGGCGCATCAACCGGAGCGGCAGGCCGCTCAAAAGATAGATAGAAACGCCCGCGAGGGCGAGGTAGCCGAAGGCCACTCCCAGCTGAGTGTTCGCGTAGTCGACGGCGCGCTTGCGCCCCTCGGCCCCGAACTCCGGGCCCAGCCGCACCAGGTGATATTCGGTTGCCTTGTACTTCGAGATCGGCGTCTTGACGACGCCTGTCGCCTCGGCCTCCACCAGCGCGCCGTCGCCGTCCACGATCAGCGCCGTGTGGCTCCAGTGCGCGTATGGTGCGTCGTGGCCGCGGAACCGCCGCGCCTGACCGAAGCTGATCATGGCCGCGATTGGGCGGTTACGGTGGGTGAGGATGAAATCCCCCGGCTCGTACTCGGAAGCTTCCTCGCCGGGTCCGTACCGTTCGACGCTAGCCACATGTCCAACCGTAGGACGTTGATCAAGCAGAGATGCCGCGCGCTCAAGGGCTGATTTACTCAATCGACGCGGAACCAGGGATCAAGCGGGTGCGTCGTGGCCGCGGCTTCCAGTATCGGCGACCGAGCGGCTCGTCAGTTCGTGACGCGGCCACGCTCCGGCGCATCGCCGGCGTCGCGGTCCCGCCCGCGTGGACGGATGTGTGGATCAACCCCAACCCGCGCGGCCACATCCAGGCGACTGGACGCGACGCCAGGGGCCGCAAGCAGTTTCGTTACCACACGCTCTGGACCGCGCACCGCGACGCCGACAAGTTCTCCCAGGTCGTCGGCTTCTGCCGCGTCCTGCCGCGAATCAGAAGGCGCGTGTCGAGAGATCTTCGCGCGCCGGGGTTGTCGCAGGAGAAGGTGATCGCCGCGATCGTCCGCCTGCTCGAGAGGACCTTCATCAGGGTCGGCAACGAGGAGTACGCGAGCCAGAACGGCTCGTTCGGTCTCACCACCCTCCGCGACCGGCACGCGAAGGTGCGCGGCGCCACCATCCGGCTCTCGTTTCCCGGCAAGAGCGGCAAGGACGTCGAGGCAGAGGTGACCGACCCACGCGTGGCCCGGGTGGTCAGGAGATGCCAGGAGCTGCCGGGCCAGGTCCTGTTCGGCTACGTGGACGAAAGCGGCGAACGCCGGACGGTGTCGTCAGAGGACGTGAACGACTATCTCCGCGAGACCACCGGGGCCGACTACACGGCGAAGGACTTCCGCACCTGGGGTGGGACGGTGCTGGCGGCGGTGGCGCTCAGAGGCGTGGAAGGCTTCGAGTCGGAAGTCGCGGCCAAGCGCAACGTAGTGGCCGCGATCGACAAGGTGGCGCGGCGCCTCGGGAACACACGGGCGGTCGCGCGCCGCAGCTACGTGCATCCGGCGGTCATCGATGCGTATATGGAGCACGACCTCGACGCGGCCCTGTCGGGAGAGTCAGCCGTCCTCGAGGTGCTGAGGAGGCGTCACTCGTAGCGCAGAGCTTCCGCAGGGGCGATCCGCGACGCTGAGCGGGCCGGCATGTACGTGGTGACCAGCGTGGCCAGATACGCGCCGCCGAGGATCAGCGCGAGCTCGGTCACAGGCACGTGGAACATCACCGTGCCGAAGGTTTTCTCGACGACAAAGAACCGGTACGACTGCCACACGCCCACGATCGCCCCGATGATCAGGCCGACGATCGCGATCAGGCTCGACTCCATCAGAAAGGATGTCTGCACGAGCGACCGCCGGTAGCCCAGGGCGCGGAGCATTCCGATCTGCTGGAACCGCTCCACCACTGCTCGAGTGCTGATCACGCCCAGGCCGGCGATGCCGACGATCAACCCGAGTGCGAGGAACCCGGTGACCAGGTTCAGGAGCGTAAGCGTCCCGCTCAGCTGCTGCGCGAGCTGGTCGGCCACGATCACCGGCTCGACCTGGTCCTTCACGAGCATGCGGCCCAGGTCCAGGCGCGCCTTGTTGACGTCGACGCCGGGCTTGATCGCGAAGTAGTAGCCGGTCGGGGTGAGAGGCTGAAGGGACCCGACCGTCGCGGTCGACGGCGCATCGGGCGCGACGAACATGCCGCTCGCCATCGCCGTGCTGGTCGAAACGTACATGCCTCCCCAGGCGGCGTTCGTCTTCATGAACCCGACCACGGTCAGCGTCCACGTGGTATTAGTGGCGCCCTGACGGAGGAAGGTCACACGGACCTGGAACGGCTGGAACGTCGCATCCGCCGGCTTGATGCCGGAGATGTCCGCGGCCCCGTTGGTTCTCGCGTCCAGACTCGACGCGTTGAGGATCGCGTAACCCGTGTTGTCCCTGACCGCTTCCCAGGCCGCCCGGTCTGACGAGTAGCCCGCGGCGCGCGGCTGCAGCGCATACCCCGTCGTCGAGAGATAGCCGGAATCCACCACGTGCAGGTTGTAGCCGCTGTCCTGCTGCAGCGTCGACAGGGAGCCGTCCGGCTTGACCTGCTGGACTTGCACGCCGAGCGAGTTGTTTTCCCAGCCCACGCCTCGAACGTCGGCGGATGCAGCCGGCGTTGCCTGGACCAATGCAGTCACGTCGCGAGGAAAGCTCGTCGTTCGGTTCTGGTTGAAGTTGTTGTCGGGCGATCCCGCGACGATCTGCCAACCGCCGGACACGCTGTCGACCTGCGCGAAGTTCTGGACGAGCACGTCCTTGAACACCGACATGTACACGATGATGAAAGTGACGATCGCGAACATCGCCACCGCCATTCCGGTACGGAACTTGGTGGACATCGGGTAGGCCATGCTCGTCCGGGTGACCGCGGCCAGCCCGCTGATGCGGCCCGTGAAGAACATCACGCCGTGGATCAGCAGGTCGCTGTTGTACATCACGAGCCAGATGGCGCCCAGAAGCGTCATCAGCGCAGAGAGGATGAACACCTCCGGTCCGCCGAGAAGCTGGCTGACCTGCAGGGTCCCGTCAATGTGAAGAAGCTTCTCCACCCGCCCGAATGGGCGGGCCCAGTACACGAGCAAGCCAAGCGCGGCCAGGGTGAAGCCGGCGCGTGCGGCGACCAGGGGCCGCACGCGGGCGATGGTGAGGATCCACTTGAGCAGCAAGCCGCCGCCGATGAGCACGAGCGACACGCCGGCCGAATAGAAGATCTCGACGTGCTGGACCGGGCTCTTGTCGATGAGCGTGACCGCGACCAGGCCGGCGCCGCCAAGGATGGTCAGCGGCCCGCGGCGGAACAGCGCCCACCAGAAGGTGCGGATCGCCCCGAGCGTGCCAAGCGTGATCCGCCCGAGGAAGACGAGCGGGTGGCGGTGCCACAGCTGCTTGAGCGCCGCCCAGGCGACCTTGAACGGCGCCACGAAGAGCGTCACCATGCCGGCGTCCCGCTGCTCGCTCTCGTCGAGGTCTCTGATGGCCGCCACGATGTTGAGGCGGCTCACGCGATAGGCCGAGAACGCCACCACGATGAACGTCAGCAGGATGCCCAGGCAGATGGCGATGACCACGCTCGTCCACTCGACGTGGAACGTGAGCGAGATTCCCTTGTAGAAGCCACTGAACACGCTCGACAGGACGCGGATCATCAGAGCGGCGACGCCGACCCCCAGCAGCGCCCCGACCACGCTCGACGCCAGCGTGTAGGCGGTGCCTTCGAAAAGGAACATCTGGGTCAGGTGCCTCCGCTTGAGGCCGACGGCGCGGCTCATGCCCATCTCGGCGCGCCGCTCCGCCGCAAGCATCACGAAGATCAAGAAGATGAGCAGCACGCCCACCGCGATCGAGAAGAAGCTCACGCCGAGCAGCGCGGCGGTGATGAACAGCCCACCGGTCTGCGCGAAAACTATGGCGTCGGCCTTGTAGGCGGAGTACGAATAGAGGTCGAGGCGGCCGGCGATGTCGTCGTACCGGGCCACCTGCGCCGGCGCGATCACCGCGATGCCGCGGCCGAGTGCGATCTGCAGGTCGGGGTTCCCGACCAGGGCCTTGAAGTCGAGGGACACCTCCGGCTTCTGGATTTCCACATACAGCGTCGCGATGAACCCGCGAACCGGATCGTTGTCTGGAAGGCTCAACGCGAGCGCTGTCAGAGGCCCTTCGATCGCGGGCTGCGCCAGCAGCGCTTTTAGCTCGCCCGCGGCGGGGGTGTCTACCTGTAGGACGCCGACGAGCTTGAACAGGTTGTCCTCGGCAGAGGGGCCGATCGAGGCCGCCACCGCGTCGCTCATGACGCGCTGGACCAGGCGGTTGCCGGCCAGCGACTTGAACTCATCGGTGACCGCGGGCTGGTTCAGCTCGACAAGGAGGCGGCGGCTGAAGTCCTGAGTCGGGTCGAGGAAGGATGCCTGGTCGTGGATCTTCTTGACCTGGGTCTTGATCGATGGTGTGTTGAGGTAGGTCCAGAGCGCGGCCGCCGCCTGCGGGTCGGTGAACTCGACCCTGAAGTGCCTGGTCACGTCGTCGCCGGTGGCTCCGTTGGGGCCGAGGTCGTCGAACCCGCCCGTCCCGCGGTTGCGCAGGAAGATGACGTTGTAGCCGGTGGCGCGCCCGATCACCGTGCGCATGGTGGCGAGCGGCATCAGCACCGAGTTCACATTCGGCCCGTGGCCGGCGATGCTGGGGTTGACCTCCGTGTCGAGCACGTCCCGCACGGTGACCTGCGTGAGGTGGCCGTCGACGTACAGCTGGAGCCCGTCACCGGCGTGCGCGTTGAGCGTGTCCGCCAGCTGGTTGCCGATGTAAACCTCGCCGGAGCCGAGCGCGCCGGCGTCGAGGCTGGCGCCACTTCGGCTGCGCAGCGTCCCCCAGATGCTGCCGAAGCCGGCCGGGACTCCGAACACGGCCACGTTCTCGGATGAGGACTGGCTGGTGGTGGTATCGATCATCGAGCCGGGGGCGACGATGATCCCCGCGGCCGCGGCCACGTTGGGATCTGCCTTGCTGCGCTGGATGACGTCGGCGGCCTGAGCGTCGCTGAAGAAGAAGGCATCGGATGTCGACGAGCCCTGCACGAACTGGCTTGCGGGTTGCTTCGTGATGGCTTCGTCGACGCCACCGATCTGCCGGAGCTGAATCGACTGCAGGGAGTAGTTCAGAGTGTCGCCCACCGACAGCGACGCGGTGATGATCAGGGTGGCGAGCATGAGACCGAACAGGATCAGCACGGTCTGCGCGCGCCGTCGCGGAATGTTGCGCAGAGCCATCTTCAGGAGGACGCGATTGACCGCAGCGAAGAGAAGCAGGCCGACCAGCAGCACTGCGACGGTCGCGGCCATCCAGCCCGCCACCGTCAGGGGCGGGATTCCGAAGAACGGACTCAATCCAGCGCCGTCGCGGCCGCCGGGACGAGAGGCGCGCCGTCGAGGTGCGCCGGCGCCTCCTTGGTATCGGAGACGATTTGCCCGTCGCGCATGCGGATCAGCCGCTGTGCCAACGCGCCGACCTCCTCCGAGTGCGTTACCCACACGAACGTCTGGGCGTTCTGGCGGTTGAGCTGGACCATGAGCTCCATGATTCCGGAGCTCGTCTCGGTGTCGAGAGCCCCGGTCGGCTCATCCGCCCACACAATCGCGGGCTTGGTCGCGAGGGCGCGCGCGATCGTAAAGCGCTGGCGCTGGCCTCCACTCATCTCAGCGGGGCGGTGGCGGGCCCACTCGCCGACGCCCACCATTTCGATCGCTTCCTGCGCGCGCTTGCGCGCCACGGACGGCCGGACTCCGCCGACGAGCATCGGGAGCTCCACGTTCTCGACGCCGGTCAGGACGGGCAGCAGGTTGTAGGTCTGGAAGACGAAGCCCATCTCGCGGGCACGAAAGTCGGTGCGCTGGTTGTCGGTGAGGTCCTTGAGGTCGCGGCCGGCGATCTTGATGGTGCCGGCGTCGATGACATCGAGGCCGCTGAGGCAGTTGAGCAGCGTGGTCTTGCCGCAGCCGCTCGGTCCCATGATGGCGACGACCTCGCCGCGCCGGACCAACAGGTCCAGGCCGCGCAGAGCGTCGACCTTGTGCTTGCCGGCGTCGTACCGCTTCCAGACACCCTTGGCATCGATGATGGTCTCGATCAAATTGGCTTCCTTGTTCATTGAGTACGTGGCAACGATGCGCGCAGAATCCGGTGCCTATGCACCGCCGGACCCAGTTTTGTGACGCGACCTTATACGCAGGGAACCCTAACCGGGCCTTGTGTCGAAACTATGTCCGGCTCTTCTGGCTGGGCCGGGGCGCGGCCGGAGGCCGGCGACTGTTGCGGAAAGAGGCAATCGCCTTGCCTTCGATTGACGTAATTCGGCACAGTCGTCGTGCGCCTAACTATGTCTGGGCCAGCTCCGGTCGAAATCGGTACCCGATTCCCCACACGGTCTCGATGCAGCCGCCGACGTCGCCGAGCTTCCGGCGCAGCCTGACCATCTGCGTATCCACTGCTCGGTCCAGGCCGTCGAAGTCCGAGCCCCACAACCGCTCGAGCAGGAACTCGCGCGAGAAGGTGCGGCCGGGATGCTGCAGCAGCAGCTCGAGCAGGTCCATCTCGCGCTTGCTGAGGTCGAGAGCCGAGCCGGCCAGCGTGGCGCGGTGCCCGGCCGGGTCGAGCACGAGCGGGCCGAAGGCAAGCGGCTGCGTGGAATCAGACGATGCGGCGGCGCTGTCGAGGGCGACACGCCGCAGCAGCGAAGCCACCCGGGCCGCGAGCTCGACGATCGAGAAGGGTTTGCCGAGGTAGTCGTCGGCGCCGACCTGCAGGCCGGTGACGCGGTCGGCCACCTCGCCGCGCGCCGTGAGCATGAGGATCGGCATCAGGTGCTTCCGCCGGAGCTCCTGGCACACCTCGAGACCGTCGAGACCGGGGAGCATCCAGTCGAGGATGACGAGGTCCGGTCGCGCGCGATCGGCGGCGGCCAGTGCCTGCCTGCCGTCGAAGGCCTGCTCGACGGCGTGCCCTTCCTTCTCGAGATGTGAGCGGACGAGGTCGGAAAGGGCGGCCTCATCTTCGACGATGAGGATCCTTGCCACGTCGTTCAGGACTGTTCCGCCCGGCGCAGGCTGATCCAGAAGGTGCTGCCAAGGCCGGTCTGGGAGGTGGCCGAGAGGCTCCCGCCCATCGCTTCGAGGAGCTCCCGCGCGATCGACAGCCCGAGTCCGAATCCGCCGGTGTCGCGCGTGCGCGAGCTGTCCGCCCGATAGAACCGCTCGAAGATATGGGTCAGGTCGTCGGCCGAGATCCCCACGCCGGTGTCGGCGACGGCGATCTGGATGTGGTCGGCGGCGCTGCCGACGCGGATGGAGACGACCCCACCCTCGGGCGTGTAGTTGATCGCGTTGCGTACGAGGTTGGTCAGCACCTGCGCGAGGCGGTCCGGGTCGGCTATCGCCCAGAGGTGGGCGGGCGTCTCCTCGAGGCTGACGGTGACCTGGCGCTCATTGCGTGCGAGCGGCGCCAGGGCCTGGATCACCTGCTCGACGATGGGGCCAACATCGATTGCGCGATTGGAGACCTTCAGCTCTTGCGAATCCGCTCGGGCGAGCATCAGGAGGTCCTCGATCAGGTCGGCCAGCCGGCGCGTCTCGGCCGCGGTCACCCTGAGCCGGCGGTCGATCTCCTCCTGGCCGGGCCGGTCCGCCTCTGGGAGGAGCAGGGAGTCCACATGCGCCTGGATGCTGGCAATCGGGGTCCGCAGCTCGTGCGAGACGTTGACTATGAGCTCTCGCCGGCTGCGATCGGCTTCCTCGGCGTGGCGTCGCGCCTCCCAGACCTGACGCTCCTCGACGC
>Ga0066691_10000834_pt1 | contig 11108 bp, 7 predicted proteins | sample GraSoiAngelo_140_FD_66671 | JGI IMG/M metagenome (GOLD analysis project Ga0066691, IMG submission 66671) | Grasslands soil microbial communities from the Angelo Coastal Reserve, California, USA - 14_0929_12_30cm | ecosystem: Environmental > Terrestrial > Soil > Grasslands | place: USA... | reverse complement strand
GCGTCGAGATGAGTCATGATCCGCGTACCGTAATAGCCGGCTGTCAGGGGCTGTCCCGTCTGCCGGTCGTACAACAAGTCTTCGTGCAAGGCCATCCCGATGCCCTGGGTCGCGCCGCCTTTGACCTGACTTGTTGCCGTGAGCGGATTGAGGATGCGGCCGGAATCCTGGACGGCAAGATACTTGAGGACCCGAACACGGCCGAGCTCCGTATCGACTTCTACTTCCACAAAGTGCGCGCCGAACGCTTTGCGCACCTTGCCCTCCGATGTCGGATTCGGGCTGGCGGAGGTGATCAGCGCGTTATCGCCCTTCGGCAAACCCTTCGCCGCAATTTGGCGCTTGAGATCGCGTGCAGCCTCGATCACGGCATACCCGGTCATGTCTGTGGTGCGGCTGCCTGACTCGCCCACCGAGTACGGGCACCGGTCCGTGTCGCCCCACACGATCTCGATATTCGACAGCGGCACGCCCAGCGCCTCAGCCGCAATCAGGGCCATGGTTGTCTTGGCTCCGGCCCCTATGTCCGTAACGCCCACGAAAACGGTGTACCGGCCATTCGAATCGAGACGGATCACGGCGCTGCTCTGGCCTGTCGGAGATCGCAGGGCCATGAAGGCCATGCCTACGCCGCGCTTGATCGGTCCCGGGTCCGCTCCCGGCGGATGCCAGCGCTTTTTCCACTCGAAGGCTTCCGCGCCGCGGCGAATGCACTCCTCGAGCGTGTAATTCGAATAAGGCACCGCGTCGTCGGACTTTCGGGTCATGTTCTTCAGGACGAACTCGACGGGGTCCATCTTCATCTTATAGGCCACGTCGTCCATCATGGACTCGATACCGAAAAAGCCCTGAGGGAATTCGGGCGCGCGGTAGTTTCCGGAAACCGCCCTGTTGGTATACACAGGATAGGTGACGCTTTCGACGTTGGGGCATTGATAGAGCTCGATTCCGCCGATGCCTCCCGTATTCTTGCGGTACGGCCCCATGCCACTATAGCCGCGCAACTGAAGCGCCTGCAGCACGCCGTCATGGCTGACGCCAACCTTGTAGTATTGCGTGGTCGGCCAGCGGCCGTGGACCCCGATGAAATCCTCTTTGCGCGACAGTTCCAACTTCACCGGCGCGCCCGTTTCCTTCGCCAGCACCGCGGCGATCAGGTCGGCATCCTGATTCTGGTTCTTATTGCCGAACCCGCCGCCCATGTACTTGCAGATGACGCGCACCTTCTCGTCGGGGATTCCCAAATCTCTTGCCATGTCGTGGCGGCAATTCGACGTGCCCTGGGTCGGGGTATACAACGTCAGCTTGTCACCCTCCCAGTTGGCGACGCACAGACGTGGCTCCATCTGCGCGTTGTGCACATAGGTGGTGGTGTAGCGATCCTCGAAGACGAAGTCTGCCGTACGGAAGCCTTCCTCGACGTTACCGCGGCGATAGACTTCCGGTTCCACCTCGTTCTTCACGTTAGGCGAGATGTTGCCCTCTGGCCAGATCTGCACGCTTTCAGGGCGGAGTGCCGCTTCCTGATCCAGCACGAACGGCAGAACCTCGTAATCAACGGTGATGAGCCGAAGAGCCTCTTCCGCGAGATGGCGGTTGGTCGCGGCTACGGCCGCCACCGGTTCGCCGAAAAAGCGCACCGGATTGTTGAAGAGAAAGCGTTTGTGGCGGGTGATTTTTTTGATGTCGTCAACGTATTGCCTCCCGCCTGAAATCGAGCCGGCCCCCCAGACCACACTGCAGTTCTCGTGCGTCAGAACAAACTTGACACCGGGGAGAGCCAGGGCCTTGGAGACGTCAATCTGTCGGATACGCGCGTGGGCATGCGGGCTGCGCAATACGCGCGCGTACAGCATCCCGGGAAGATGAACGTCTCCGGTATAGGTGGCTTTCCCCGTGACGCGTTCCACGGCGTCAATGCGGGGGGTGGGATGGCCGATTGTCTTCAACGCGGTGAGTCTGGATGGCCGGCTCATCACGCACCTCCTGCACTAGCCGAGGCCTTTGCACCCCGCTTCGCTGGCGTCGAACGGCCTGCGCCACGGTCGGACGTCTTGGCATCCCCGGTTGCAGCCGCGGCCATCACAGCCTCAACGTAGCGGTTATAGTTGGAGCAGCGGCAGATGTTGCCCGTCATCGCCGCGCGGACCTCCTGCGCTGTCGGATGAGGGTTGCGAGCGAGCAGCCCCTTGGCGCTCATGAGCTGTCCCGACGTGCAAAACCCACACTGCGGTCCATCGTGCGCTACGAACGCCCGTTGAAGCGGGTCGAGTTGGTCGCCATGCGCGAGGCCCTCGACGGTTCGAATCTCTCGCCCATCGGCCCACACCGCTAGATTGCTGCACGAGTAGATGGGCTTGCCGTCCAGCAGCACTGTGCAGGCTCCGCATTCCCCGCGGTCGCAACCGATCTTTGTGCCCGTCAGGCCGAGATGATCGCGCAGCAGTTCGGCGAGAGTCCAACGATCTTCCACTTCGAGGCGATGTTCGGCGCCGTTTACCACGATCCGGATGGCCGTGCTAGGCACCCCCGCCGCCGCACCACCCGTTTCGGGTTGGGTGGAAAGCTGCGCTCTGAGCTTGGGCGCTGCGGTCGCCGCGACGAGAACGGCGCCACTGCCTTCGAGAAATTGCCTGCGGGAAATATCCCGCTTGCGTTTGCCCATGGCACCTTCCCCAGAAAGGTAAAGAGCAGAATCTCGCAGAGAATGTTTGTAGTCTACCCCGGCGCCTCGCCGAAATTCAATCCAGTCTCGAAAGTGTGCAATTCACGAACACAGCTGGAATTGTTGCTCGCCACAACACCTACATCTTAGGCCGTATTGTTCGCCGGTCAAGAAATCCTATATTCTATAAATACCCAAGAGTCGGGCGCCTCCTGCAAAAGCGCTCGGCCACCAAGCGGGATAAGGAACATTATGAATGTCAACAATGTCACCCTCTATCGCCGCATTCGACCTTAGTCACGAGCGCGGCTTTCTTCCCCTTCTCGATCCTCTGACCCGTCTTCCCAGGGCTTTTGACGCATGGGAAAGCGTCGCTCAGGGTTTACCGAAACTCCTCGTTTCGGACCAGGTTCGCCGCACGATCGCCGATCTCCCTCCGTTCCCGATCGAAGCGATAAACGATTGTCGTGAACGCGAGCGAGCTATGGTTCTCTTAAGCTATTTGGGGCATGCCTACGTCTGGGGTGGCCCTCGGCCCGAATTGATCTTGCCGGCGGTGCTTGCTGTGCCCTGGCACCAGATTGCCGATAGCCTGGGCCGGCCACCGGTGCTCAGCTATAGCAGTTACGCTCTTCAGAACTTCTTCCGTTTCGATACCTCACGCGAGATCGAATGCGGCAACCTCGGCCTGATCCAAAACTTTCTCGGCGGGATCGACGAGGAATGGTTCATCCTGATTCACGTCGAGATCGAGCGGAAAGCCGCTCCGGCGATAGCCGTTCTGGATGCCTGTCTCAATGCAGCGGAAGCGCGCGAGGCGGAGCAACTGGAAGTTCTCCTCTCCCGAGTTGAATCGTCGCTGCATTCAATGTACGCATCCCTTCGGAGAATGCCGGAACACTGCGAGCCGTTCATCTACTACCATCGGGTCCGCCCTTATATTCACGGATGGAAGGATCATCCCGATATCCCGGATGGCGTCATATACGAGGGGGTGGAAGCCTACGGAGGACATCCGCAACAGTTCCGTGGCGAGACCGGGGCCCAGAGTGCGATCGTCCCAGCACTGGATGCGATGCTCGGCGTGAGACACAAGGAAGATGTGCTCAGCTCTTACCTCCGGGAGATGCGCACCTACATGCCCCCGACACATCGCGCCTTCCTCGAATCGTTGGAGAGCCGAGTTCCCGTGCGGCGGTTTGTCCAACGTGCCGGCCGGCGACCATTGACCTCGAAGTACAATGCGTGTGTGGAAGCTCTCGAGGCCTTTCGTTCACTGCATTTCGAATATGCTGCGGCTTACATATTTCGGCAAACTCAGACCGACGCGAAGAACCCGCATGCGGTCGGAACTGGTGGGACACCGTTCATGCAGTATCTGAAGAAGCACTGCGACGAAACCGCCGAGAGCCGTCTGGAGTAAGCCCGCGTGCAGCTGTGCGCCCCAGCTTCCACTCGCTGGCCTGACCTGCCTTTCGGCTGTCAAGAGCGACTCGTCGACTCACCTCGATCCCTTCTTCGCGGCTTCTTCCGCGGCCTTCTCTTCGGCGCGGGCTCCAGCGAGGATGCCTGTCATGGCGTAATTCCCCTCGTGACAGCCGTATTCGTAGATCGGATCCTCACTCTTCGTCATAGGAACTACTGCGGTCCAGGGTCTCGTCCAAATGGTCGGATCGTCGACCGTGAATTCGTAGAGGAGCGTGTTCACGTCGGTGCGGGTGAAGCGTTCGATCAGGTGCGTATTCGCGCCGGAGCCTTCGAGGCTCGTCTCGCGTTTGAAATTAGTGGTGTCGACCACCAGAGTATTGCCCTCCCAGTGGCCCACCGAGTCTCCCTTCCACTGACGAATGCTTCCATGCGGACGCCCATCCAAGGGAACGATGCGAGCGCTGTGCACCATTTCGTTGAGAATCACCACGTATCCAGGAATCTGCAACAGCTGAACATTATTGTTGTAGGCGCCTGGAGTCATCGGCGGTCCGGCGTTGAGGCCCACGATGCAACGTTCCTGCAGAGGCCGGTCCTCCCACGAATCGGCGTGGGGATGTCCGAGCTGTGTGCTGCGCTGTTCGGCCGCACGCAGATCCGCTTGTTTCTGCCCCTCCGGCGTCCAGGCAGGAAGCCGGCCGTTGGGTGGATCCACAATCAACGAAGTGCGCTTTGTCCCCACGATCTTGTTACCCCGGTCGTACCAAAATTCGTTGTAGGGGACAACGCCGCCCGGCGGGTAAAATAAACCACCTTGCTCGGGATCGATTAGATCGCGATTCTGGCGTTGATTTTCTTCCTTTTCATAATTCGCGGCTTCCTCGGCGGTAAAAAACGCCTTCGTTCCCAGCTCCTTGGGTCGCTCCAATGGAGTGATGGTGCGGAAGTCCCAGACTCCCTGCAGATCCGGCTGGCCATCGGGCGTACGTGGCGGAGTCCAAGTCTTCGCTGCGGCTGTAGCTTTAGCTGGTGTCGCCTTCGCCGCAGACCCGGCCTGGCCCGCGGCGCGTACCGGCGCCAGCAACGCGACCGTGATCGCAATCGCCGTAACACCCATTGAAGCGAGCAATCGAGGGCTCATCTTAAAACCTCCTTCTCACTTGCTCGGCTGCTTGCGAAGAGGCCCATACAGAAGCTCTTCCGCGAACTCGACGCACGTGTATTCCAACAGCTGTGCATCCTTTTCCAGCCGGCGATAAAGCGGCATCCTCATCTTCCAGGGTCGCGAAAACACCTTTGGGTCCTCGATGATGACTTCGTAATCGAGGGCGTCTGGGCTGATGGGAGTGTAGCGTTCGATTACATGTAAGGCGTCACTATGGAAGTTGCCGGCCCTGTCAAACCATGTCTGGTCGTTGAAACTCGTCACGTCGACGACCAGCGTATCCCCCTCCCAGTGGCCGGCCGACCACCCCATCCAGGTATCGTTGGGACTCTTCTGCTGGCTATTCATGTAGATGGTTCGAGTTGCACCCGCAAACTCGTAGGCTATCAGAATGTACTGCGGAGTTTGAAATATTTGAAAGGGATACGGCATGTAAGTGGCGCGTGGCACGCCCGGCATATAACACTTGATTTCCGGGTCGGCGGTCAACCAGTTCTCGGAATTCTCTTTCTTTTTCGCCGCCGCCGCCGGCAGATAAGGGATATCGTTGCCTTCCACTACGCCTCGTCCTGGGGGAACGCTGAAGGCCGCGCCGAGGGGGACCACTGGTCCCATTCGCGCCGCGTGATCCTGGATATCCCAATTTGCCGTGTTGAGAGCTTCCCAAATTCCGCTTAAGTCCGGTTTGCCGTCTGCTGTATGTGGCGCTTTGTAAGCCTGGGCCTGACCGATAGTCGGCACTGCGCCCATCCAGAGGGCGCTTATCAAGGCGGCCTTAGCACTCGCCAATATCGCGCCTCTTAACCGATTTTGCATCTGCATATCCCCTGTAAACTTTAGCTATTCTGCTTCCGGGAGTATAGGGCCATTAGGGCTGGCTTCGCATCCTGAAAGCGGCGCATTTAGCTTGTCGGTTCATTCAGCTTCGCACGAATCTTCGCCGCGAGGGTGCGGTGCGCCGGGCAGCCGATCGTGTCAACAGGGGGAGCATCGGTTTTCTCGATTTGGCGCAATTGCTGCCGGAGCTGTTCGATGCGGGATCGGCTTTTGGCCGTGAGCTGAGCCGCCATTCTGGCGTCGCGTCCGCTCCCAGGCCTTCGGTCCGAAATCGCTTGCGCAACGGCTTCCAGTGCCGGGGCTACGGCGGCCCAGTCGTGGCATAACATGGCGATGTCGGTGCCCGCTTCGAGCGTCCTGACTGCGCTCTCGCCATTTTCATAACGGCGAGCAATCGCGCCCATGCCGAGATCGTCGGCCAGGATGATGCCATTGAAAGCTAATTGCTCGCGAAGAATCGATTGCAGCAACGCGCGTGATAACGAGGCAGGCCAGGCTGAATCGATCCGGTGCGCGAGAATGTGCGCGGTCATGATCAGCGGCACACCCGTTTTGATCGCCGCCGCGAAGGGGACGAGTTCCTGAGCCATCAGGCGCTCGCGCGTGCCGTCGAAAAACGGCAGATCGAGGTGCGGATCTACAGCGGTATCACCGTGGCCAGGGAAGTGCTTGGCACACGCAAGCACGCCCTCGGCCTGCAAACCGCGCAGGAACGCGCAGCCCATTTGCGCGACGTGTTGAGGATCGCTGCCGAAGCTGCGACCCAAAGTGACGGGACTGTCGGGATTAGTGGCCAGATCGAGCATAGGAGCAAAATTCAGGTTCATCCCGGCCGCGCGCAGTTCGCGGGCCATAGCGCGAGCGATTTGCTCGATGAGGCTGATATCGCCCAAGCGACCGAATTCAGCCGGGGACGGCCAGGGAGTGAAGGGTTCGCCGAGAGAGAATTTCGTCCCGCCTTCCTGATCGATGCCAATCAGGACGGGACGCCCGGCGGCCTCCCGAATTGCATGTGTTAACCGGCGGAGCTCCGCGACGTCGCGAAAATTGCGCGGATAGATGGCCACGCCGGCCAAACCGCCGGCTAACAGGCCGGTGAGTTCGGCGGAAAGCTCCTGACCGGGAAAGCCCAGCAGAAATCGCTCCAGCACCCCTTGCGACTTGGGCCCCTGGCCGGCAATTGTTATCTTTCGCGTCGTTGCACGGATGATATCATTCGCCGTTATCGAATCGCTCGACGATACCCGCTTGAGCCGCCAAGCTAACCGACAGAAGGGAAGCACTTAAAGTTGCGAATAGAATCGCGTGCTCCGACGCGCATCGATTTGGCCGGAGGCACGCTGGACATCTGGCCGCTCTACCTCTTCCATCCAGGCGCGCTGACGGTGAATTGTGCGATCACGCGCTACGCATCGTGCGTGGTTGAGACGCAATCCGGGCGAGGCGGGATTCGACTCGTCTCCCGTGACACAAAGCGCCAGGAGACGTTCCCGTCTCTGGCGGCTCTGGAACGTGCGCGGAGCTATCGTCTCCCTTTACTGGCTCATCTGGTGCGTTTCTTTCGCCCTCGCATGGGGCTGACTTTGACGACGGATTCGCAGGCCCCCGCGGGCGCTGGCATCGGTGGCTCCAGCGCAATGGCGGTGGCCATCTGCGCGGCGCTCGATCGGCTCACGGGCGCGGCCTTGCGTCTGGAAGATTGGATCCACATCAGCCGCGACGCGGAAGCCATCGTCATTCGCGTACCCACGGGAACGCAGGATCACTATCCGCCGGCCTTTGGCGGCGCCAGCGCGATTCATCTGGAACCGGGTGGCGAACGCCGTGAAGAGATCGGGTGCGATCTCGACGAACTCGAGCGCCGTCTGGTTCTTTGCTACACCGGAAAGCCCAGGCAGCACGGCATAAACAACTGGGAAGTATTCGAGCGGCACATTCGTGGCGATAAGCGAATCTGGCGCAATCTCGCGCGCATCGCGGCCGTGGCGCGGCGGCTCTTTGGCGCTCTAAATCGAAACGAGTGGGAGGAAACCGGCAAGCTCATCCGGGAAGAATGGGAGTTTCGCCGGCGGAATTTGCCCACGATTTCCACACCTGTGATTGACCGTATTATTGCTGCTTCGCGACGCCAAGGTGCGCTGGCCGGCAAAGTCTGCGGCGCGGGAGGAGGCGGATGCGTGGCCTTGCTCATCGATCCTACAGCGCGCGCGCGAGTGGAAGCTGCCGTCTCGGAGGCTGGAGGCGAGCTTTTGCCGCATGGCATCGATCGGGAAGGAGTGCGAATCAGCGTAGGTGTCAAGGGACGATTCCGAGAGCCATAGGTCCCGATAAGCCGGGAGAATCGCTTCGAGAAACGCGGATTTCCCGTAGCTGTCCCCAGCGTGCCGGGCAAACAAGCGCTCCTCCCGCGTGCTACTGCCCAGGACACCGCTGTGCGGGCCCGGTCAACTGCTTTTATCGAACTCACCAGTTCCTGGGCGCATTGCTCGCCCAGACCGAACTCTCTCACCATTGGACGCCGGGATAGAGGCTCGGAATGCGGAGTCCTCGATATGCCACTTGCCCGGCAATGTTCATTTGCCACAGGAGCTGAGGCGTCTGTTCTTGGGTTACTTCCTGTATGTAGGAGATACCTGGGGTTTGCTGATCGAAAGCCACATCGAACTCCATATCTCCATTCGGAAGCACCAACGTGTCCCCGCAACAGGTAGAGTACAACTTGTCTTCCGAGAGAACTTGCGCCGTTTTTGTGTATTCGTTGAGTTCCATGATGGATACGCTGCTATAGCAGCTAATGGCGGTCGGAGAGCCGCAGATCGTATTGTTCGCATCCACCAGACGGTTATTGCCGTTGTCAAAAAACATCAAAGGAAAGATTCCCGCGGTATTAGGACCCAACAGGGTGGGGTAGTGCTGGCCATAATTCCATTCAATGGGCGCCTCGCCGCTGGGTAACGTGAAGTCGCCACCGGGCCCAAGCCGCCACAGGATGCTGCCGTCGCCCGCACCGTCGCGGTAGCCGATTTTTACGATCCAGTTTTGATTGCGCATGGACAGTATCAGGTTTCCGTCATCAGGGGAGTAAACGATCGCGTTGGCGTGCGTCCAGTCTGGATAACCAAAAGGGGCATGTGTGATGTCGATGTGGTCAAAGCTCGACCAGGTCCACACGGGTAGTCGTTGCTTAGGATCCCAGTCCACAAGGGCATCCCCGATGATCGGAGTGCCTGGTGCCAATCCAGGAAGGTTGAAAGGCTTTGTGTATTGGCCGAGAAGAATTACGTGCCCATTAGGCAATTGCAAAACATCATGGTGGAAATTGCCCTCTTGAACCGAAGCTCCTATCGAAGTGAGTGCTGAGTTCACTTCGTTTGGGGAAATTCTATTTATGACTGTCCCTGCGAGGTCGATCTCTCGCACTTCGCTCATGCCGGTTCCATTATCGGTGGCCACCAATAGCATATGGCCATTCGGCAGCAACTTGATCGGGAAGGGCCACTCTCCCGGTTCCAGGTCGTAATACCAGATGACGTTTCCGGACAAATCCGTGGCCACGGCTGTGAGCTGATTTCCTGTACCTGGATATACCAAAGAGAGCAATTCAATGCCGGAAGGCGCTGCCGGACCAGCCACCTGGTTCACCGTAATGGTTGGGAGTCGATTTGCAGGAACCGCTCCCGTGGTGAAAACATGATCGGCATCGAGGGCTTGGGTCCCATCCTCGAGTTGCACCACAGCGCGCATGTGATAAATCGAACTGGAACGTATTCCGGCGACGAGAAGGGTTACGGCACCCCCTGCATCGGGGGCTGGTTGGGACCAGGTGGTGCGGCCGTAATTGGTGTCTGGACCAAACTCCACTTGTACCGATGCTCCCTCCGGCGCGGCAATCGTATAAGAGGCCACGAGCGGATTGGCCGTCGAAGAGATAGTTCCAGGCGTGATCTTGTCAGGCAGGAACAAGGAAACAGGGACGGGACGTGATGGCGCGCCGTTTACGACGACGCTCACCTGGACAGGAGCATCGAGGGATGCCGGGTTGACCGCGGAAGGCGCTGTGAACAGGCCGTGGTTCGTAATTGTGCCGGTAGCCGGACTCCCTTCGAGCATCCCGTTAACGAACCACACTCGGTGCCCCTTGGCGCCTCTGGCCCTGAACTTTAATGCTTGGCCAGGCGAAAGGAGGGCTTCCGAGGGAGTAATCACCGGCAGGCCACTGCCACCGGCACAACCTGCGAGGAGAGTCACAGTGACGAGCAGAAAATGCAACTTCAAGGGTTCTCTCTTGACGCCTAGCATTTTATTTTCCAATGAGTTCACGGGCATTCACACCCTCGCTCGCCAACCGCTAGCATCGCGGCGCAGGATTGACCTCAGGCTGTAGCAACACGGGAACGCACTTAAAGTTGCGGAGTTAGGTGTCAAAGTCCGCCGAAAACGTGATTTGCGGCAAGGGATTAAAGACCAGGGGTCGAAACTGGCCCCGATACCTGGTCATCGGGGTGGTTTCCTTAGCATCTAATTGAGCGTAGAATGGCAGTACTGATTGCTTCAACTATGTTGCGTTTCGGCCCCATCGCCTTCGCGAGCGCGCTCCTCCTGGGCCCCGCAGTTTACGCGGGATCGCCCCGCGCGGGGCAGAATGCGCCGCAGTCTGCCACGGTTCAGTCACAGCCGTCCGGCGATCAGGGCCCTGTTCCTACCTTGCGGCATGTCGCGCCCGATTCCCAAACGGACGAAAAGCCTCCGGTCCAGAACGGGTCAGCGAGTCCGTCGGGAGCGGCAGTTCAGCCCGAGCCTCCCAGCCAAGCCTCGACTGGGGTGGCGAGCAGCGAACCCACAGTCCCCCCTGCGAATGCTCCGGCGCTGCGGGAAGAATCCAGGCTGCAGATTATCCGTTACGTTTCCGGAGAATTCGCGAAGGTGGTGACGCCACTGCCTGGAGGCAAGAAAGGCTTCCACTTCAAGGCCGGCGCTTCGCCGGATCAGGATTCGCTGCGACGGGCGCTCACG
>Ga0066691_10000809_pt1 | contig 11227 bp, 10 predicted proteins | sample GraSoiAngelo_140_FD_66671 | JGI IMG/M metagenome (GOLD analysis project Ga0066691, IMG submission 66671) | Grasslands soil microbial communities from the Angelo Coastal Reserve, California, USA - 14_0929_12_30cm | ecosystem: Environmental > Terrestrial > Soil > Grasslands | place: USA... | reverse complement strand
GTTGCACCGGCCTCTGCTAGTTGACGAGTATCGCCTCTCACCATGGCTCGGCCAACGACGTAGGGGTAGACGGCGTAGTGTTCTCCGTTGATCGTCGTTATCGTCGAACCTGAATTGGTTAGAAGTGGAGCGGGCGCTGGGAATCCGTGGCGTGCTAAATGATAGAAGATTCTGTTCGCTCGTAAGAGCTCTTCTCGAGGGATTGTTCCGTAGGAATGCTCGCGCGAGACTGGTCGTGGTTTGAGTAGGGCGAACTCACCAATCGATGCTCGAAGTCGGTACATGACGTAGCGTGCTCCTCCGGCAGATTTCCCTAATTGGCTGGTACTGCCTAATCCGAAACTCGAGGCTAAGGTTTCGAGAATGTCTGGCTGAAGCTGTTCTATGTACTCTCGTACGGCCAAGACTATGCCACCTCCTGAAACGCACAACAATCTTCTCGACCACTTCGGACTTCAAAGAGTAACGCGAAGCGGGTCACGTGTCCACGGAATTTGCACGCATGGACACGTTTCCTCCTCTGATCCTGCTCTACTGTGAGTCGTTGAATCGGGGATGGGTAGGTCTGCAAGCTACCGGAGCAGCCTCCCTAAACATCGACTAGCTCTGATCGGACCCTCTTTCTTACCGGAGTTTCTAGCCTCTGCTATTCTTCGCCTCCTAAGCGCTTGCACGGTGACCAGCGTTACCGCGCCCACTAATCCTAGGACGCCAATGATCGCGGCTGAGCCGAGACAGAATCGGCAGGGTGGGCCTGTCGTTGGGACTTGGGTATACTGAGCTACGTCCACTTGTACAGTGATAGAATGCGTTATGGATCCATTCGTAGCGTTCACCTGTATCCAGTAAGGTCCGGGAGCAGTTGTGGAGGAGACGCCTATGCTCAGACTGGTTGAGCCTGAGCCTTCTGATGTTAGAGTGACATTTGCCGGGTCGAGCGAGATTTGAGGCCCGGACGGTGAGATTGTCGCATTGAATCTGATTATTCCTGAAGGACCGGCGATGTCCTTTACCGTGATGGCGAGTGATTGTTCGGAACCTGGCTGGGCGCTGAGGGTCGACTGGTTCGTGTTCAGTTCAAAGTCTGGCTGGGCAGGCGAGTAGATGGTTAGATTCTGGGAAGTGCTGTTCGAGTGGTTCGTGGAATCCGTGACTGTCAGAGTTACCGTGTATGGTCCGGCAGTTGCATAGGAATACGTCGCGGAGGCTCCTGTGGCTGAGGCTCCATTTCCAAAATCCCATGAGTAGGAGTATGGAGGAGTCCCGCCCCTAGCGGATGCTGTGAAGTTGATATTTTCACCTGGTTGCGCGCTAGTGCGACTATGCGTGAATCCGTCTAGGAGGGGAGACGTTCCAACGACTAACGGTTCTACTCCTGTAGCGGTATTGCCTTGTGAGTCGGCGACTGTCAGTGTGACCTGGTAGGTCCCAACACTGGGGTAAATGTGGGTCGATTGTAGACCTGTCCCAGTTGAACCATCTCCATAGTTCCACGAGTAACTGTAAGGCCGAGTCCCTCCGGAAGCAGAGGCTGTAAACGAGATAGATTGTCCAACATCTGGCGAAGACGGGTTGAGTGTGAAGCTCGCCGATATTGGAGGGGGAGGGCTAGTGACAGCGACAGTATTCTGAGACGTCGCTGTCTGCTGCGGTGAACTGCTATCTTTGATAGTCAGAGCAGCCGTGTAAGATCCTGCCGATGAGTACGTGTGCGTTACTGGAGAGCCTGTTCCGGTCAATCCGTCTCCAAAGTCCCAGCTAAACGTGAACGGAGACGTCCCACCACTAGCGCCGGCTGTGAACGTGACCGGTTGTCCAGCCTGGGTCGAAGAAGGACTGTAGGCGAAGCTAGCCGTCAATGGAGGAGGTACACCGGAGACGGTTATGGATTGCTGAGATGTCGTGGTTTGCTGAGGCGAGCCGTTGTCTTTCACCGTAAGAGCCACGGCGAGAGTTCCCGCGGACGAGTAGGCGTGCTTCGCGGACAATCCTGTTCCAGTCGATCCATCACCGAAGCTCCAGGAATAGCTGTAGGGTGAAGTACCTCCCGAAGCTGAGCCGGTGAACGAAACGGTCTGACCTGTTTGGGGTGAAGATGGACTGTACGTGAAGCTGGATGAGAACGTGGGTGGTGGCGAGGTTCCGAAGAACTCTGTCATGGGAGTGGCTGACGCGTCGTTCGGCGTCAGACTTGAAAGGTTCCACTCCGCTTCGAGGGTTGAGAGATACGAGTAGTGGTTGTAGGATGTGGTGGAGCTGTAGGCTTTCTTTACTGCTGGGCCGGACCATTCCGCGACGACGCAGTCGCTGCTGCTGTTACTCGTGGGGCAGAAGTCGTTTCCCTCATCGAATACAATGAACAGTGCCGCCTTCTGGGTGGCGAACATCCTGCTTGACAGGATCAGCGGGACTAGAGCTGCGAGGTAGGAATCTCCTATTGTGATTGACGAACTGTGCATATTGTCGCTGTCGTTGGGAGTGAGCCAGACGTAGTTTGGTAGTGTTACGCCGTTGATTGCAGCTAGGAACTCCGGGTCGAGGGGAGACTTTGTGGTGAGCATGTTGCCGCATCGTGTAGATGTTTTCATGTCGCTGAAGTCGATGAACGGGTAGTGGTCTCCCGACCTGGGCGGCGTGAAGCTGCAGGTTGCAGAGCCGGAAGAGTCCTCGGCAAACGCCTTCCAGCTGAGCCCCGCCGCTTCTAGACGGTCAACAAGGTTTGGCGAGTTTAGCTGGAAACAACAGTAGCCGTCGGAGGTGTATCCGAACGTGCTCCCCCCCAAGAGCGCAACATAGTTAGGCTCGCTGGGATGACCTACTCCCGTGTAGTGAGTGTTGAACCCATAGGACTGGGCTAGGCTAGTAATGTAGCGTGCAGGATTTGACGCGGAACCGCAGCCCGAGACTAGGCTTGGAGTAACGTCGCAGAGACCATTATTCTCCATAAGGATCGTGACTATGTACTGGAAAGGAGCACTGCTCGACACGGTTGCATTGACAGTTTGCAGTTTCCCTGATGTTTCGAAGCTGATGGTCTGCGAAGCAACCAAGACCGCCATCAAGAGTACCAGCCTGATGATCCTGCTTTTACGCGTCTTTCCAGTCTTCATCGCTCATCCTGATTCGATCGGTGTGCAGGTCCATCCAAACCTGGTCTGCCAGTGAGTACCGGATAACAAGGTCTCTCAAAGAGTACGAGCGGAAAAGATGAAAACCGAATTTGAGCGTAGTTCACGACATATCACTGCAGGCTCTGATTATGCCGACTGGGCTCAAGTGGTAGCGGACATTCGATGAGTCTGGGGCGAGCTTTGTTGACACGTATCCCAGCGAGGCCTGTCTTCCGAGGCTAATTTTCACTGGAGTTTCGGGGGATTTGATTAGAGATGCTATCTCTCTGGCGCTTACAGCCCCCTCCCCGTCTGTTGCACCCATTGTCAATAGGAATTGTACTAGTGCTGGGTCGCTGAGAAATTCAGCATCTTCTACCGCTCTCGAAGAAGGTGATGGTTTGGATGAACTAGCTCCATAGACTTCGATTGTCTTCTCGGCAATCATATCCCACCTGTATCTCTCCTGGACTCCTCGGTAGGCGTTCTCCTTCAACTGCTCAGAGAGTTGTTGATCCTCGAGCACTCGAAGAATACCTTCTGCGAGGGCGCGTGGGTTAGAGGCTGGAACCTTTACGCCTGTTATTCCATCCTCGATTATTTCGGAGAGCCCTCCGACGTCCGAGACCACAACGGGAATCCGTGACGCCATTGCCTCGAGTACGACCATACCAAAGGGTTCGTAGTGGGATGGCAGGACAAAGGCATCGCTTGAATTGTAGAGCGAGACCAATCTTTGTTCGTCAACGAATCCTACGAGCTTTACACGGTCGCTCAGTCTCCTCCAGAGGATCTCCTTAGCCAAATCCTCTTTCAGCGGGCCCTCTCCAACGATGACGAGGCTGACATCCTTGCCCCGGTTTCGCAGCTCGTCCAAAGCTTCTATGAGAGTGAAGATTCCTTTTTCGCGGACAATCCGGCCGACGTAGAGTATGACTTTTCTGTTTTCAGAAACTCCAGTCGGGATGAGGTGTGGCGGGCCGTCGCGTTTGAACCTAGATACTTCGACTCCGTTTGGGATAACGCGGATCTTGGCATTGACCGCGCCGAGTTGGTGCTGGATATGGTCCAGCATGTAGTTGCTGCAACAGATAATCCCGTCGCTCTGATCTACTAGTAGGCGCTCGATGTCCCTCACTTTCCTGCGATACTCACCGTCCAAGCTACCGCCCCTTCCAATCTCCGTCGCATGAATTGTAGAAATTAGCGGAAGACCGAGTTGATTCTTGAGTTCCACACCGGCCCTTCCCACAACCCAGTCATGGGCGTGTATCAAGTCGAACCTCTCAGTCTCGAATAGCTCGGTCGCCTTCGAGATCATCTGGGAGTTCAGGTGATAGATCCAGAGGAGAAAGTTGGATTCAGGAACGCGGCCGCTAATGACTCGCGACACTGAGACCCCGTCAATAATCTCTTCATCAGGGGTCTTGGGAAAGTCGCAAGTTATCACGCGAACCGGGGTTCCCTTTTCGACCAGAGCCCTTGAGAGGTGGTAGACGTGAGTTGAAATGCCGCCTATGATTCTCGGCGGAAACTCCCAAGTTAACATCAGGGACTTAATTCGCGTTCGCCTCCAATTCTATGCTCAAGTATGACGTCTTACCTTTCCTTCGACCCTTCGGGTTTGCGAGGGACAGGTTTTTCTACAGATCCCGGCTCGATTCCGTCCTCCAAGAGCATGAAGACATCGAGGTCGACGCCCTCATCCTGGAAAGTCTCGACGATCTCGTGAAACTTCTGAACCAGGGCTCGTGCGCTAGCGGGCGTCGTGTATCCTTCGAGCTTTACGATCGCGCACCATTTTCGCATATCAAATTCTACCGACATCTACTTTCACTCCGTAGCTATCCCGAGATTACGTACTACGCTGGTTATTGCATATAGCGTGGACGTTTACGAACAACAACAGAGGAAATGATCGCAACTCTATTGACAAGTCAATGTACCATATTTGATCACATAACGCGAATACGTTTCCAGCAGGCGATAGATGAAACATGCTGGACATGTTGAGTTAGGATTTCGCGGGAATCATGCGGTTAGAGCCAAAGCCATTCTAGCGTGTAATAGTGGACATTCGTCTAATTCACTTGTCTGAATTTGTCTGGAAAATACACGCCGGCACCTAATCGCTGCTAGATTTGTTGAGCATGCCGAGATCCGGGGAAATCGAACCGATATGCGTTCGAAGGGCATCCGAAACGTTCTGTTGTGTTCAGATGCAGTAACTAGCCGTCATCCTTTCAGAGGCCTGATCACCATCCACACTATCCTTAGAGCCACGGTTCAAAGCCGTTAGACAGATGAGTCTACCATAAGATATCCACCTAGTTGCGTGGTGTTCTAAATGAACTGACTGGAACACAGAATGATAATATAGGCACCCACTAAGGCCAACTGTACTACAGAGAAGCGCTGATGCCACGGCAAACGATCACGAGGACAGTACGGCTTAGCCCTGAAGTCGACCGGGAACTCCAGCAATTGGCCAAGCAAGAACGGGTCAGTGTCAACTATCTCGTGGCTTCGTCCCTCAAGAGGCTCACTGAGTGGGATATTCTCGCCGAGAAATTCGGCTTCGTCGCCGTACCAGGATTCCTTCATGCCAGAATGTACAGTTATTTCACGGTCGAACAGGCGAGGGAACTAGGCGAATGGGCCGCAAAGAACTTTGGAAGAGATTTCATACTCTTCCGCTTCAAGAAACTAAGCCTGGACACCGTTATCGAAGCTCTAAGGTTACTGGGTTCCCGGTACGCCCGACTTTTCAGCCTAGAACATACCTTCGACGGCAAAGCCCATACGATAATAGTAAAGCATGGACTCGGCGCAAAAGGGTCTGTTTTCAACGAAGAATTCTTGACGGGCATATTCAAGGGCCTTCTGAATCTAGATCCTGAATCCGAACGCACTGAAGACCAAGTGGTAATCCGTCTAAAGATTCCCCGCGAAACACACAAGCCAAGCTGGTCAGAGACCTACGGACGGCAATACTCTGAGAGGCTAGCACAACAGGAAACTCCCTTTTCTTATGGAGGCTAAGAGCCAACTAGGCGCAGATAACCATCATGACCGAGTCGTTAACCGAACTAAAGCTCGAAGTAGAGAAGGCTGAACCCACACGCGTCCCGAGCGAGACGCGAACCATAAGGCTCGAGGGAGACGTCTTCCCCAAGCTGGAAGAGCTTGCCGAGCAAGAGAATGTGAGTATTAGTTTCATAATAAACAAGGCACTTAGGAGGCATGTTGAGTGGCAGATCTACGCGGAGAAGTTTGGGTTCATGATGGCGTTTACCGCCAACATGAGGAGAATATTTGAGAGTCTCACTGATCTGGAAGCCAGAGACTTGGGCAGACAGTCCGCAGAGAACGAGTTTTCCGAGTTTATCAATTTCTGGTTCAAGAAGATTGACTTCGACACCACGGTGAAGGCTCTGAAGATTCTGGGTAGCGAGTACGCCAGATCTTTTAGATTCGAACACAGCTTCGATGGGAGTGTTCACACGATCATCTTCAAACACGATAGAGGGCCCAGGACATCAGCATTCTTCGCTGAGATTGCGAAGGTTCTATTCAATCGTTTGAATTTGAAAGTGGATGCGGTCGAGAGCGATCAACAACTCTCAATCATAGTCCGCAATTAAGATCATGATGTGATAATAATTCATTCGCCCCGATTAGCCAGGATTATGCTATCAGGCATGAAGTACTAAGCTGATCTCCAGTGGCGGCGGCGCCAATTGGGGCATGGCAGCGACTTGCGTCAAATCTCATATCCTCAGTAGGTTCTTCGGATCCCCTTCTTCACGTGACGAATGTAATCGATGTTCGCAGGCATTGAAGCCTCGACCTATACAAGCTGTGATGAATCCCAATAACAGAATGCAACGCTGGGAACTCTTGACTTGAAAGACGCACTGTTACAAAGCCAGGACTTTGTTTGTTCCAGTTAGCTCGGGGTATCTATGGGTTTAGGCTTGTACGGGACTCGTGATTTACGCAGGCCATTCTCGTTCTTTGGACAAAAAGTGTTGGTTTAAATTCCGATAGTTTCTCCATTCCTTTGGACCAATCCCCCCCGGGTCGGAGAGCATGCTTTCAGAGGGGATTGAGAATCATGTCTTCTTCCAACCGATCGCATCGCGTCAAGTCGAAGACCTTCACCCTCCATCTGGACAGCGGCATCCTTGAAAAACTCACTATGGAGGCTGAGGAACAGGGCCTTAGTGTAAACGTCATTGCAAATCGTGCATTGAAGAAACACGTGGAATGGGATGCGGTTAGCAGGAGGTTCCGGGTTGCATCCACATTCTCCTCGCTTCTCGTCAAACTGATGACGTGGGTTCCAGACGAAGATGCCCGCCAGCTTGGCAAGTCACAGTGGCTCCACGAGTGGAGCGCCGTTGCCGCATCCTACAATCAGGAGCATGGCATCGAGCCTGGTATCCGCGTCCTCGAACTGTTCGGCCGGTACGGAAGAAGGTTCTATTTCGACCAAGCCACGATAGGCTCCACGCGAATATTGACGCTCCTGCACGGCTTGGGGAGGAAATGGTCGCTCTTCTACGAGGGATTGCTGGAAGCTATGCTTAGCGAAAGCCTCGAAGGCGAGGGAATGCTGGAAACTATGCTTAGCAAAAGCCTCGAGGGCGACGTCAAACGGTTTAGTCTGACCAGCACGGACAACCAAGTCGTGGCAGAGATCTCGATGGACCCGTTGAAGAACTTACAGCCGCCGGCCGATGACATATTCAAGCGTATACGCATACCCTTGGGCCGGAGAGAACGGCGAACATACAAATCTGCAGACCTCTCCCCGATCGCGTGAGCGACATCCGGAGAAGGCCGAAGAAAATCGAACTGAGCAATATTGAGGCTCTGAGCAGTCGCCTCGGCCTGTTGTCAATCACTTCGGCTTTCCCAACTGCTCGATCGATTCTCCAACTGAACCAATCACTCATGGGCCTACCAGCGGCAGACGTCCGAGGAAGTTTGACCTTGATGCGTGGGCTGATGATTTGCCCTTTCAATATGCAGTCGGTAATGCGCGGCGACCTGTATTCATTCTTCGAATCTTAGCCGTGGACTGTGATGGTAACCTGTTGATCGCTCTCGACCGTTTCGGCTTTGAGATTCAAGCGATCGAGAAGAACCTTCAATGCCTCAGCGTAGTACGCTGACGTAGCAGATCCTCTATCGTGTTTTACTATGAGGGTGTGGACTTTACCATCAAAACTCTGGTCGAAATGGAATTCTCTGGCATACCGGTCGCCCAAGAACTCCAGCGCCTTGAGGAGTGCTTTGAAGTCTAGGGCTTTAAACCAGAAATTGACGAACTCAGAAAGGAACTGGGCTCCAGCCTCCTTGCCAAAAGTCCTGGCCTGGTCAATTGTAAGTAGTTCGAACAGCTTCCTCATGACGCTAGTCGACACTGGTATCAGGCCAAATCTTCCGGCAGGGTATTCCCACTCTATGTACCTGAGAAGCGCCTTGTTCATGATGAGACTGACGCTCTGATTTTCCTGTTTGGCGATCTCCTCTAAGACATGGTCAAGATCGCCTTCAAGCCTTATGGTCCGGCTTGCGCTTGGGAGATTCTCCCTCTCCTCCGGCCTGTTTTCAAGAACGGAACTCGTGGCAGTGCCATCAGGGGTCATTGGTTCTAACTCAACTCAGGACCTGTTAACGGGCGCGAGACGGGAAGCTATTCCGTCCCACATAAGACTGTTGGCAACCAAGAATGGGTCTATCTGGGAATCATGACGGCTATTCGAATGAATAAAGATAGATGGCGAGAACCTTGCCACCGCTATACATGTGAGCGTTCAAACTGTTGCATTATAAGCCACCATATGGAATGCGACACTCCGGGTGTTTGAAAAATTGGCCCTCAAAATTTTCAGGAGAGTCTTCGTAAAACTCTTCGGAATAGCAGGCTTTCTACTAGCCCTAATCGGAGGAGCCTTGATAGGCTATTCTGCTCTGACAAGCGGCGGCCTCTCGCCTACCTCTATCGTTATTCGCGCGTTTGAGGCATTGCTAGCGATCGGAGCAATAATCGGTGGGATAATGATCTACACGGGTCCCATGCGGCTCGGAGGAATCGTGGCGGTATTGGGAGGAATCATACTCCTCATAATAACCGGCTTTGCCACGTCAGCAATGCTAGTCTTCGCGGCGGGAATCATCGGAATAATTGGAGCTGCGATGAAGCCTCCTTGGTGGAAGTTCTGGAAACGATAATCGGCGCAGACTAGGGCTTAGACACAAAATGCCTCTGCACTTTGAATTCGTTTCTTAGCCTCTATCGGGAACAGTAGTCTCAGTTCGTTCATGCTCTTGTAGAATTCGAGAACTGGCTTGGACCAGTCGATAATGTCATTGTTTTCTTTGATCATTCTCTCGAATGTCGGCGCGCTCAGGTGCTTCTTACTGTTCCACTCGTCGATTTTTTCGTATGTGTAAAATCCTTTCGGAATGGTCCATTGTTGTAGACCGATGGTCTTGGGTCGAGGATCTTCCGCTGTCCTCGCCACACACGCACCGTATTCGTCTATGTCGGGGTTGAAGTGTCCGTAGAATTTGTGTCCCCTCAAGCTCTGTTCTCGAGGATAGGGAACATGATTCTGGGTACTTAGCAAGTTGACAAGATTCGCGTTTAGCTTAGGCTGTACAGATCAAGTCTTAATAACGAACTCTCGTTTCCCCGCTTACATCATTCTCGGCGGCATCAGTAGTGCTAGTAAACTTGGGAGTGAGCTACAGGAAAGCTCCTCTGGCAACACTCGACGCTCTAAGTTTTCGGGACATTCCGACCTTCTACAGTCTTCTGCGAGGAATCCAAGTGCTGGATGGTGCAATGATACTCCAGACCTGCAACAGAGTCGAACTCTTCCTCGATGCAAAAGACCCCAGACAGATTCGGGACACAATCCTACGGGAATGGGCTCTCGAAACCAAGTTCAAACTGGGAGAGCTGAACAAGCTTGTTGACGCTAGAGAAGGAAAGTTGGTAGTCGAATATCTGGTTAGGCTTGCGGCCGGGCTAGAGTCGATGCTCATCGGTGAGAACCAGATCGTCGGCCAGCTGAAGAATTCGCTCTCGGAAGCACTCTTCCACAGCTCTGCTTCACCTCTGCTGGAAGACACAGTTCACAGGGCAATATCCGCAGGATCGAGCATCAGAGAACAGACTGGAATCGGAAGAGGAACCGTCTCAGTTGGATCCGCGGCAATGAAACTCGCCGAGGAAACTCTCGGAAAGCTGCAGGATAGTCGCGTGCTACTCCTGGGCACGGGTCAGGTAGGAATGCTAGTAATGAAGGCATTGAAGGCAAGAGGAGTAAGTAGCATAACCGTGGCTAGTAGAACGATGCAGAGGACTAGATCATTCTGCCGGACATTTGGTGGCACGCCAATCGAGTTTCAAACGGTTCCATTGCAACTAGCAAGCGCAGATCTGGTATTTGTTGCTACACGTTCCTCAAATTATGTCCTAACCAAAGATTCTCTTTCTCATCGCGAGAATAACGTGAGAAAACTACTAATTCTGGACCTGTCCAACCCCCGAAACGTCGCCCCCAACGTAGGCGAGATGGACAATGTTATCTTCCGGACAATGGATGATCTTCGCGGAATAGCTGACGACGCTCTTGCTAAGCGCCGCGAGCTAGTTAAGAAAGCAGAGGATCTTCTGGGGCCGCGCGTCGAAAAGATTACCGCTCTGCTCCGGCGGGAAGAAGCTGAACCAATCGTTTCCGACATCTACCGTAGAGCTGATCAAATACGCGAAGAGGTTCTAAAGAAGACCCTCTCTAAAATGGACCTGACGGCCGAGCAGCAAGAGTCGCTGAAGAACATGACCGTGTCGCTCGTAGAGAAGTTGCTAGACGGACCGGTAGTGAATCTGCGTCGAGCAGCTGAGAAGAAAGATGAACATGTGTTGACCGCTGCGGGACAGATCTTTCAAGGGGATTAGGCCTCACTGACTTTTCCCCAGCTCCGCATGCGAAGGCTCCGAAGAACTCCTCTAATACGGGAACTAGTCCGGGAAGTGACCGTTTCCAAATCCGACCTGATCCAGCCGCTCTTCGTCGAGGAGGGTCTCAGCAAGAATA
>Ga0066691_10000801_pt1 | contig 11250 bp, 13 predicted proteins | sample GraSoiAngelo_140_FD_66671 | JGI IMG/M metagenome (GOLD analysis project Ga0066691, IMG submission 66671) | Grasslands soil microbial communities from the Angelo Coastal Reserve, California, USA - 14_0929_12_30cm | ecosystem: Environmental > Terrestrial > Soil > Grasslands | place: USA... | reverse complement strand
TTTTGAAGTGACCCCGTATGGCCGGTTTTGAAGTGACCCCCGAGGGACGCTAGGCTCTTTGGTCGTCCTCTGTTTCGTCCTCATGTTCCAATCACGCCAGAAGCGAACTTCTCAAAATGAGCAATCTTGAAAAGTGAGTCAATTACCGACCCCTGGATGGCGCCGCATCCTGTTTGGGTCGCCATTCGAAGAGGACGGCAATCGCCCGTCCCTTGTCATTCGAATGACGTTGTAAACATTTTCACTTTTCTCCCCCATTCGTTCGAATAAAACCGGGCCTCAGTTCATTCGAATAATCTATCGGTAAACACGGAACTTGACTTCTGTGTACTTCTCGGGTAACATCACGTATGAACACCGTACAAGAACCACTCACCGGCCCTTTACCGCAAAAAGGCTACCTACAGGATGCGCTTTTTGCGGTTGACAAAGTCCCTCCGTTTCCTTTTTTCATCGAGAATCCTGCTGAGCTAAATCACACCGATCTCCCGACGAACAAGGACAACACTAACCAATTGGCGAGCGATGATCAGGTTGTCGGGCGCCAAAAGGGCGTTTCTTCGCGCGAAAGTCATGGCGATCAGGAGTTTTCGCGCGCAACAAAGTCCACGCCGCCTTTGGCGCATGAAGAAGTCTCCCCAGACACCAATCAATTGCCCGAGCGTTGCCAATTCTTCTTCTCCGATGGTCGCCAATGTCGCATGCCCCGCGGCGAAGTTCATCCCTCGCTCTGCCGCTTCCACTCCGAACGAGAAGAGCAGCTGTTCGGCGATCCGGCGCCCTGCGGCGGTGTCGTCGGCGCCTCACTCGACCTTCCCGAACTCTATTCCGCCTGCGGCGACCTCACCACCGCCGCCGGAGTGAACCGCGCACTCGGTCAGGTTTTTCGCCTGCTCGCGCAAAGGCGCATCTCCCGCCAGGAAGCCGCCACCTTCGGCCACCTCGCCCAGCTTTTGCTGCGGAGCATTTCCGCCACGCGCCAGGAGAACCTGAGAATCGCATTAGGATCGTCCGGTTCGGCGGCGAAAGGCTACCCACAGGATGCGCTTTTCGCGGGTAACAAAGCCGTCCCGAGTCCGCCTTCGGCGGATGAGTCGGGGCGCGCAGTTTCCGCCCCTGATGCCTTCGCGCCGGATCTCTCTGCCTCCTCGCCTGTGAACAACGCCCGAACGTGACCGAGGCAACGCGCCGCGCTCGAGCGCGACCACGCCCGCGGGAAAAAAGTCGCCCGCCCTAGGGCTGTCCGACGATATCTCCCATGTCGCGCAGAATCACCACTTATGCAAGGTTCGCCTGCAACTCACGCAGAATGAAGAGTTACAAAATCTCGGGACTTAAAGCCGTTCACAATGAACACTTACGAAAAAAAGGGCTGGGCATGGGCGACTCATCATCAGGTTCTCGGGCGCGAAAAGTCGCGTTAGTGACAAGACAGCTGGGGTGGCAAGCACTGGAAAGGGCGCGTTACCAAACCCTTCAAGCCCCGTCAGGGGCGACAGAAATTAGCCCAGTGCGGGAGCACTGGGAAGGTAGGCAGGTTAGGATTCCCAGCCCCGGTAGCTATCCGAGCATGCGCTGCATGCTCGGATAGCGGTAGGGGCGACACGAAACGGTAGGCAGAAGTGTGGCGACATGTAGCGCCAGGGCGGTAACATCAAACAATGACCTTCAGCAGCGACGAACTCATCCTCGCTCTCGTCAGCCTCGTGCGTGCCACGCGCCCGGGCATGTTGCGTCAGGAAGCCGATGGCTTCAGCGTGGATTTCGAGGCCATCGCCCGCAGCAAGACTCCGGGCGACGCCGATCGTCTGCTGCTGAAGATGGGCGCCGTGATGGGAAGCTCGACGCGGTATCCCGCGGAGAATCCTGATAGCGCGGTCTCGCTCGATCTCGACGCCACCGAAGCCCGGAAAATCGCCGACGCGCTCGCCAAGCTGGAGCTCGTGCAGCCCTGGCCCCAGGACGTCATGGACATGAGCCGCGCCCTCCGCGCCCGGCTCACCTCCGATCCCGGGGCGGGTTCTGGAGATGATGCGTAAAAAAAGGAAAGGCGTCATTTCGAGCCCGCTGTGGCGCGCAGGCGCGCCGCCGACTCTTGCCGGCGGGCGAGGAATCCCTCTTTGAGGGACTTCGTGCGGGTGCCCCACCCTTCGCCTTTGAAAAGGGTGGGAAGAAACACGGCTCCGCCTTGCGCCGTCTTGGCGCCAGGTTGCAAACCCCGGCGCGGGTAGGCACACTGAAAGTGACGCGACGAGAAATTGGCACTAGATAAATGAATGTTCCCTACGACGTGATCTGCATCGGCGCGGGCCCCACCGGCCTGGCCTGCGCCATTGAAGCCAAACGCGCGGGCCTGCGTGCATTGGTCATCGACAAAGGCGTTCTGTGCAATTCGCTCTATCGCTATCCCGTGAACATGGTTTTCTTCACCACGCCCGAACTGCTCGAGATCGGCGATCTGCCCTTCGTGAGCGCGGCGGAAAAACCCACCCGCGTCGAAGCGCTCAAGTATTACCGCAAATGCGTGGAGCACTACGACCTGGACTTGCAGCTCGGCGAAACCGTCACGCGGCTCGACGGCGCGGACGGCAACTTCCACGTGCACACCAAAACTGAAAGCGGCGCAACGGAACAATACGAATCTGGCAAACTCATCGTCGCCACCGGCTACTATGACTTGCCCAACCGCCTCGGCGTGCCCGGCGAAGATCTGCCTCACGTCTCGCATTACTACACGGAACCGCATCCCTTCTGGCGCCAGGACGTCGTCGTGATCGGCGGGAAAAATTCCGCCGCGGAAGCCGCTCTCGATCTTTATCGCAGCGGCGCGCGCGTGACGGTGGTGCATCGCCGCGCCGAGCTCGGGTCCACCATCAAGTATTGGGTTCGCCCGGACATCGAAAATCGCATCAAGGCCCGCCAGATCACGGCCCTGTTCGAGACTCGCGTCGTGCGCATCGAGCCGGACTGCGTGCATGTCGTCGGTCCGCCTGGGCTTCCCGCCGCGAACGTGGATCCCGTTGTCGAGCGCCAAAAGGGCGACTCCTCGCGCGAGAGTCATGGGCATCAGGAGCTTTCGCCGCCCAACAAAGGCACGCTTTTTGCAGGTGACAAAGACCAGCTTCGCGGCGTTAACAAAGTCCTGCCTGCCGTGCATGTCTTCGCTCTCACCGGGTATCATCCTGATTTCGATTTCTTGCGTCAGCTGGGCGTGAGGCTCGATCCGCAAACGAATAAGCCCGCTCTCGATCCGCAGACGCTCGAGAGCAATGTTCCCGGCTTGTACCTGGCCGGCGTGGTCATCGGCGGAAACCACACCAGCGAAATTTTTATCGAAAATGGCCGCTTTCACGGCAAGCAAATCATCGCCGCGCTTACGGGCGCTCCTCTCGCCCTCGCGCAGCCCGGCGCGGCCGGGTGAGAGCCGCATGAATGGTCCGGCGAATTCTCTAGCGGATAAGTCCCGAAGGGACGGAACAAAGTAGCCCAGCGCGGCACTGGGGTCCTCAACACGCGTCGATGTTGCGTGCGTTGGGGTGGTCGAAGCACTGGGAAACGTTGGGACGGAGTGCAAGCCCCGCCAGCCAGCGTCTCCGGGACAGGCGTTTTTGCCTGTACTAGGTGGGCGTCAGGCGCGGCCCGCTGGTAAATTGGTTAGGAGATTATGCCTTCCATCCTTGAGGAAGTCGGTGGCACGATCACGGCGCTGGCCAAAGGCTTCGGCGTTACTTTTCGCAATCTTTGGCGAAAGACGACCACCGAGAATTACCCGGACGAGCCCGTGCATTTCGAGGCTCGTTATCGCGGCATCCATGTTCTCCACCGCGACGAAAACGGCCTGGAAAAATGCGTCGGCTGCTTTCTCTGTGCCGCGGCCTGTCCCGCGCAATGTATCTATATCGAAGCCGCCGATAATACCGAAGCCCAGCGCATCTCCGCCGGCGAACGCTACGCCAGTGTCTATAATATCGACTATTCGCGATGCATCTTCTGTGGATACTGCGTCGAGGCCTGCCCGACCGACGCGATCACGCATGGCCATGGATTCGAGCTAGCCACCTACGACATCAATTCCATGATCTATCGCAAAGAACAGCTCCTTGAACCCGGAGTTCCAAAAGCCTCCTCGTGAGTTTTTGAAGCTTCCCCGTGCCGAGACTCCTGATCCGATGTCGTGCCGTTGCGCCGAATCCTGTGTGGCTCTGCCGCGCTGCTAGGACAAACGCGACGAATCCCACAAGGCGCTTGCACCTGGCTCACCCCGCCCGCTGATGGACCCCGCAGGCGATTCGTGCCGCGCCTGTGGACCGATAATATATAGGAATAAACGGAAACATATGGAGAAGCCCGGGAGTGGGGGCACACACAGGCGCTGGCGGAGGCGGGATTAACGGGAGGAGCCGTACTGAACGGCTGGGAGAGCCCCAGAACAGCCGCAAGAGCGAAGCGTGGCAGCATGGTGGCAGCACGGCTGAAGGAGACTATAAGAGCCGGGCCTGAGACGTCGGTGGCAGAGAAATCGGTCGAACTCGGCAGGCAGAACATCGTCGGCTGGAACAGCGCAGGGACCCTGGAGCAGGCGGAGGGCGTGTAAATGTGGCGATCTGGAATGCTATCCCGCGTGGAAGAGGCGAGCCGAAGCCTCGGAAACCACGGCGAGCGGGTGTTGCGCGGAGCTCGCTGCGCCGGGCGCGTCAGGCAGCGGGGAAAGTGCGCTGCTCAGCCGCGCCAGCCGGAGCGCCGTTTGCGCCCGCGGCGATCGATTCCGGCGGGGAGAAGGGAAGTTCGGTCCGCGGAAGAATGTCCAGCATTTGGTCCGGTTGGGGAGGCAATTTGCGGTCTTCGCGAACCCAGCTCGCCACGAGGGCCTCGGCACTTTCTTCAATCCACTGCTCCAGCAGGGCGACGATCTCCTTGCGCAAATTGGCGGCGTGATTCAAACGTGAGAGCTCGAAGCTTTCCAGGGAAGGGTTTGACGCTTCGTGCAAAAAGTCCCATGGCGGAGTGATACGGCGGCTAGCCATGTTTTAGGTACCCCGTTTGGAGCGAGTCCGATTTGGGGTGATTATTAACACATCTTGTAATACAGCGCCAAGTATTTATAGGTATTTTACCCTAGGGCCTGTGGAAATTCCTACGGGAAAGACTCTAGACGCGACAGGAGGCGAGTGTGTGCAGCGGCTGTTCTGGCGATTATGCCGGGGACTTTGAGGAGGACTCGGGTGAGCGGAGCCGGCGCTTGGGGCGACGATAAGCCCGCGTGGGCCGCATGGGCTTGCGGCGAGCCGGAAGCGAATGGAGATCGGCTGGGCACAGACGGAGCGGACAGCTTCGAATCCACCGCGAATCGGGAGGGGAACTCCCAATCATCGCACCTGCCGGGCTCGAGCGCCGGGAGCACCGGAGAAATTTGGGAAATCATAGTGAGTGCGACGCGCATCGTGGAAATCCGCATCATGAGCGCTAACTGCGGACAAATCAATGAGTCCCGGGCCGCGGACGCGACGGACGGGGCGCCAGCGCCTGAACACTCTACGGCGGCGCGCGCCAATTATTATCAGACGCGCGGAGGAGGCACGGAAATCGCGAGCGATCGCGCCGAAGTGCCCCATCGTCGCGGAGTTGGTGGATTCATCGCAGATGCTTTCAAAAAATGGAGCCGCTGGGGGCGCAAGGCCGTGGGGAAATCGCGCGCGGAGAATTTCTGAGGGAGCTTAGGAGAAGTGGGAGGGGAGATGGAGACGCAGGAACCGGAAGCGGCGGCCCAAACTGAGCCGATCGCGGCGAACGAGCCCGAAACCTGCGACCGGGACGTGCGCGAGGCCGGGGCGCGGAAAATGGATTCACGCGACGGGGAAGCGCAGGAAGCAACAGCGCGCGAGGCGCAGGAAGCGCGTGCAGTAGAAGTGCCAGAAGCAGAAGTGCAAGACCGAGATGCAGACGCAGCTACCGCGGAAGAGCGGGGCTGCGAGGCACAGGGGAACGGCAGCTCGCTCGAGGAGGACGAGACGCAGCTTGCGGCCATCCGCGAGCTGATGACGCGGGCGAGTGCTCGCGGTATTTGGCTCACGCTCGGCGAAATCGCGGAGGCGACGGAATTTGCGGAAGCGTCCATCTCGGCACAATTGCGGCATCTGCGCAAGGTGGATCACGGAGGGCACCACGTGGAGAAGCGCCGGAGGCGGCGGGCGCGAACGGCCGCGGCGATGCGGAAAAGACGCGATGGGCGAAGGGGGGCGGTCATCTGGGAGTATCGCGTGCTGCCGCGGGCATGAGTGCGCGGTGCATGCGCTGCCGGTGCAAAGCGTGTGTGTCGATCGCGCAAAACCGGCGCGCGCCGGGGACCCCGGCACCAAAGGGCGCTACACGTACCGGGGCATCCGGACTACAAGCTCGCGCGCGGAGACGAGAGAGACAGATTCCCAAGGCACGGCCTCCAATGGAATCGCGAGAAGTCGATGGGGAGAACGAGATGCCAAAACGAGTGCTTGATTTCGACGCGCTGTGGGCCAGCGACAAACTGGCGTCTTGTGCCAAATGGGCGCAGAGCGAGTACGCCTGGCTTTACGGCCTGGCCGATGCGGGCGGCAGCTTCGAGATGACCAACCTGCGCGTGATTTGGGGACGCGTGGCCGCCATTCGCAAAAATCTCACGCTCGAACGGCTCAAGGAAATTTTCGACGAATTCATCGCGCGCGGGCTGCTCTTTACTTGGGAAGAAAACGGGAAGCGCTACGCCCATTGGACGGACAGCGACGTTCCAGGAAGGCTTCCGGCTCCTTCCTGGCGCGTGCGCCTGGAAAAGCTCGCGCCGCCGGTACCGCCCGAGGCACTGGCGGCGTACAGCGCGCACTTCGGCGGGAGCAAAGAAGGGATCGTGGTGCGCGCCCACCAACCCAGTACACGCGAAGTTCCTGTAGCGCGCGAGCGCTGCTCGCGCTCGAGAGGCGCGCACCGGGGACCCCGGATGTCCGGCGCAAGCGCGAGCCCGCGGCAAGCTGAGGCCGGTCTGCCAGCGGCGGGCGGACTCAACCCGGAGCTTGAGGAGGCTCAAGGACAGGATTGGGATTTGGATTTGGAGAAGGATTTGGATTTGGAAAAAACGGTGTGTCCACCACCCCAGCACGAACAAAACCGGCCCGCGTTGGAGGCCCCGGGTGCAGCCATTTCCGATGATGTTTCGGATCAGGCTAACTCGCAAGGCCGGGCCGATTCACAAATGTGGACCGAGCAATGTAGTGCCGGGCTCCAATCCGGCGCCGCTTCATTCCCGGAAAATGCAGAGGCCGCCCTCAATGGCGGCGCTACATCAGCAAGCGGCGAGCTTCGCCGGCTCCGGGAACGCGAGGGGCCGAGATTCGCGCACATGCCCCACGTACTGCTCAAAATTTACGAGCAGGAGCGCGGGCGCTGCCGGCGGCGGGCGCCATGACGCCCGAGCGCCGCAGGCGATGCGCGCGTTGGCTCGCGGCGGGGTTCACCCCACAGGAATTTCGCGCGGCGGTGCGGCGCGCAGCGGCCACGCCATTTCTGACGGGCGACAGCACTCGCGGATGGCAAGCGAGCTTCGATTGGTTGATCGGCAATCGCCGCAACGTGCCCAAGGTGCTGGAAGGAGAATACGAGCCGCACGTGCGACCGCGTTCTGCGAAATCGCGCGCAGAGGGACGCGGGCTCGCGGATCTCTACGCCGGCTTGGGGCCGCGAGCCGCCGACTGCGGCGTTCGCGTCAATCCCGCGGCGCTCGAGCGAATTCGAGCGCGGCAGACTTCTTTGAGCCGAAAAAACGCCGTGATGTCCACGGCTTTTTTCGGCTCGACAACAGCGGAACTGCGGGGCAAGGCGGATAGGCGCGAAAAGGGGCGTGATGACCACGCCCTTGTCGCGCCCGACCACACCATAGCTGCGGGGCAGAGAGAACGCGGCGCCGGCGCGCAGCCGCGCGCTTCGCCGGCAGCCCCCAAATAGCGCCGACGCACCTGCGTTCGCCGCGACGGTCAGCTCCTCGCGGCAAGCTTCGCGGCGCAAAAAAGGCGCGCGAGGCGCGTTAAAAAAGTTTGAGCCGTTCACAAGCCAACACTTCGGGCCGGCCGGCAGGCCGGAGCATGACGGGAGCGGTGTGTCCGTTCCAAAAGGAGGGGTGTATGCGGAGGCCTTACACAGCAAGCGAGCGGAAAAGAAAGAACGTCAGGCTACGCCTCTTGAAGAAAGGCCCGGGAAAGCAGATTCCTCGCCTGCACCCCAACGAGCGCAAGACCGGCGCCTCGTTGGGGACTGCCTCTTGTCGCCCGCACTCTCTGAGCGCGGATGCGCCGGCTTCCCGGAATGACAACATCGAAGAGCCTCAACGTGAGCCCGCGCGCTGCGTATTTGGCGCAGTGCGCGTGGGCGCTTTGCTGGGGCGCTTGCGATTGCATTTGCAGACCGACCGCTTTCTGGCCGTGCATCGAGGCGACGACTTGTGGGCGGCGGGCTGCCTCGAGGCAGCGCTGGCGCTCGCTGAGATTGTTTCGCGGATGGTGGAGGGGGAGATGGACGCGCCGCTACCGCCCCAACCCGTGCAAAACCGCCCCGTGTCGGGGGCCCCGGTTCCTCCACCCCAACACACGCAGGACCGGCGCGTGTCGGGGGCCCCGGTTGCTCCGCTGCCACGCGACGAGCGGCCGGAATGCTGCGCCGGGCTCGCGCGGAGCGGCCAATGAAGGCAGGCGCCGTCTACAACGACGCTTTTCGCGTATGCCACGAAATCTACGTGGCGGCGCGGGAACTCGTGAACTCGCGCGTCCCGACCACGCAGATGCAATCGGCGTCGAAGTTCTTGTGGCGGCCGGACCTGCGTCCACGCCTGGTGGAATACGTCGCCGACTTCGCGCGCGCGGGTGAACGGGCGCTGGGGAAGACTTCTTTAGGCCGAAACAACGCCGTGATGTCCACGGCTTTTTTGGGCTCGACAACCCCGAGACTACGGGGCAGAGCGGATCGAATTGAAAAGCGCGTGCCCGCTCACGCGGCTTTTGGCGCTAAGAAAGTTCCGCGCGCCTCGCGCTTAATTTTATTTCGCCTCTACTACCCTGGCGGCGCCGAATACGAAGCCGCGCGGCACCTGCTCGGCTTATCCGAGCGCACCTGGTCGGATTGGGCCGAGGAGATTCGCGAGCGCGTGGGTGCGGAGCTCATCCGCGCGCACATGTACCCCCCGGCGCGGTACTTTCGTCAGGCGTCGGCGCCGGCCGCAGAGGCGGCGTCGACAAAAGAGGCGCCCGAAGCGAAAATAAAAGAGGTGCCGCATGAGCTGGATTTCGCCTGAAGACGCCTATCTGATCTTCGACAAATGGCGCGAAGAGCAGTCGCCGCTGCAGTTGGTGATGAAGCGGCCCCCTGGCTTGCGCGCGGTGAATTCGACGTTTGTCAAAAGCGTGCTGCCGCAGTCGCATCAGGTGCTGATCGCGGCGCTGGTGGATGGCGAATACCTGAACGTAGCGGTGAGTCTCGAAGGCGCCGAATACGAATACGATGACGCGAGTGCGGTGTTGCCGGAGTTTGCGGGAGGGAAGTGGGTGTGCTTTCTGGCCGCGAATTTCCCGAACGGCAATCGTTACATCTTTGGCGAGCGCGCGGCTGCGAAGGCCTAGCGCTCTCTAGCGCAGGCCGTTGCGGCTATCTCTCGGTGGTGTCGTAGGGGGCGATGGGGTCGCGGGCGTGCAGCAACTTCACGCCGACTCCGTAAGCCATATTCGGTTTTGGCTCGACGCGCACGACTTCGGCGACGAACTCCAGATTCAGCGAACCAAACGACGGAATGACGTGCAGGCGCATGCCCGTGTAATAGCAGTGCATGCTGGTGACGAAGTAAAAGCCTCCGCGGCTGTAATCCTGCATGACTTGAACTTCTTCGATCGGCGTGCCGTGAATGTCCGTGCCTTCTATCCAAACGTGCCGCGGCCCTTTGTGGCGCTGTTCCCGGCGGCGTTCGGGACGGGCGGCGGGCGCATGTGCGGCCGCTTTGCGCCGAGGTTTGGCTACGGCGCCTTCGTGGCCTGCGGGGGCTTCTACATCCAGCTCAGGCATAGGCGGCTCCTTCTTTTCATACAGCGCGCGGGCTGCGGTTGGGGCAAACGCTAAGTACTGCGCGAATAGACAATCCGGGCCGAAGGAAAACTTTGTGCGGCGCCAGCGAACGGAGCTTAGCGGTGCGCCGCAAACGGAGTCGATAGGACGCGCGTACCACGGCCCTGGTCCTTTTGGTTCTCGGGAAGCTCTACGCCGAGGTGTGCGAAATGCGAAAAGCAGATCCCTCGCATTTGCTTGGGATGACAACGAGGCGGGGCCGGCCGGCGGGGCGACTCAGTCGCCTTTGCAGTTGATGATTTGGCGCAGGGTGTGGGTGATGCGCACCAGATCGCGCGCATGCTCCATGACGCGATCGATGTCCTTGTAGGCGCCGGGGATTTCGTCCAGCAGCACCTTGGACCTGCGGAACTCGATGCCGGCCATCGCGGCTTCGAGGTCCTTCATGGCGAAAGCGGCCCGCGCCTTGGTGCGGGACATGCGGCGGCCGGCGCCGTGGGGAGCCGACTGAAACGACTGCGCATTGCCGAGTCCGCTGACGATATAACTGCGCGTGCCCATGGAGCCGGGAATCATGCCGCGCATGTCTTCGCGGGCTTCGATGGCGCCTTTGCGAGTGACCCAGACGTCGTGGCCGAAGTGCTGCTCGACCTGCGTGAAATTATGGTGGCAATTGATGCGCTCGACTTCGAGTCCGCGTTCGTGGCTGGCTTGGCCATAGACGTGATGGCTCAGCTCGCGCAACATGCGGTCCATCATCTCCTCGCGATTGAGATGCGCGAACTTCTGCGCCCATCTCAGGTCCCGCAGGTAATTCGTGAAGTCTTCGGTGCCTTCGAGTAAATAAGCCAGATCGCGATCGGGCAGGGAGATATTGCGTTTTCTGCAAATCTCCTGCGCCCGGCGGATATAGTGATTGCCGATGCGATTGCCCACGCCGCGCGAGCCGGAATGCAGCGTCAGCCAGACTTTGTCGTTTTCGTCGAGGCAGACTTCGGCGAAATGGTTGCCGCCGCCTAGCGTGCCCAGGGCGGCTTCCCAGTCCCTGTCGAAATTGCTGTAGCGCGCGCCGGTGGCCGATTCGAGCTTTTTGAGCTCGGCGATGCGAGGCTCGGCGGTGTCGGCGATTTTGGAGTTGTTCCGGCCGGCAGACATGGGGATGCGCCGTTCGATGCCTTCGCG
>Ga0066691_10000800_pt1 | contig 11252 bp, 6 predicted proteins | sample GraSoiAngelo_140_FD_66671 | JGI IMG/M metagenome (GOLD analysis project Ga0066691, IMG submission 66671) | Grasslands soil microbial communities from the Angelo Coastal Reserve, California, USA - 14_0929_12_30cm | ecosystem: Environmental > Terrestrial > Soil > Grasslands | place: USA... | reverse complement strand
CGCGTTTCGGCTTCGGCTTCGTCGAACGTGGCGTGCGCGGTGTGGCCTTCCTGCCAGAAAAATTCCAGCGTGCGCAGAAAAAGTTTGGTGCGCAGCTCCCAGCGCACCACGCTGTTCCATTGATTGATGAGCACGGGCAGATCGCGATAAGACTGAATCCATTTCGCGTAAGCGTGGCCGATGATGGTCTCCGAAGTCGGGCGGATCACCAGCGGCTCTTCCAACTTTTCGCCGCCGACGATGGTGACGACGGCGAGCTCGGGGGAGAATCGCGCCACGTGCGATTGTTCTTTTTCGATGAAGCTGAGCGGGATCAGCAGAGGGAAGGCGGCGTTCACGTGACCGGTGGCCTTGAAGCGGCGGTCGAGGGCCTGCTGAATGTTTTCCCAGAGGGCCCAGCCGTAGGGCCGCACGATCATGCAGCCGCGCACAGGAGCGTAGTCGGCCAGTTCGGCGCGCAGAACGATTTGGTTATACCATTCGGAGAAATCTTCGGCGCGGGTGGGCAGCTTCTGATCGGCCATGGATCGCTTTCTGGCGCGAAATCGCGCCGGCAGAGGCGCAGGCCCCGATCAGCACGATCAGGAAATCGCCGGCGCACTGAGAGAAACGAAAAAGGCTACTGGAGGCGTTGGGTGTTGTCAACCAGGGTATCTTTGAATGCAGTGGATTGCGATTCTACGATTTGTCATGCCTAGCGAAGCGAGGGATCTGCTCTTAAAACACGGGAGCGATTTGGAACGCAGATCCCTGGGGACTTTGTTGCCACGCAAAAGCTCGACTCGACTTTTTCGCGAGGAGGCGGCCCTCGGGATGACACCAATACAGGTGAACGCTAACACACAGCGCCGAGCTTAGGACTTGGGCTTCAGATTTTCGTAGACTTGCTTGACGAAAGCATCGCCGTTGCGATACCGCACGATGGTGTTCTCGTCATAAAACTGCGTGATGCCACTGAGGGAGATGGGATCGTAACTCGCCGTGGGATGCGCGACGACCACGTCATCCTCGCTCTTTCCTTGTTTGATCAGCTCGGATACGCGATCCCGGACAGTCATGAGCATGTCTCTGTGCGCGATGATGTCGGCTCGGTTCATGACCGGTCCGTGCCCCGGAACCACCTTGGTATTGGGTCCGCAGGTGCCGATGGCCATACCGAGTGCTGCGATCATGCCATTGACCGTGCCACCCACATTGGGATACCCCGCCCGGAAGAAGTCGCCAATCATGAGCACGTCGGCCTTGCGGAAGTAAACCATGCTGTCGGCATCGGTGTGGGCTGGCGGCACAGGAATAATCACGGCTTCGTCGCCGTCCATGTGAAGTGTTAGCGGCGAAGTGAAAATGAGCGTCGGAATGCCTGCCTGATCAAAGCCTTTCTGTGCCATCAAGTCCACGCGCATCTCGGGACGGCAAAATCGTCACGCCCATTTTTGCGAGATTCGGATTGCCGCCGGTATGGTCGCCGTGCGGGTGCGTATTGACCAGGAACTTGATGGGCTCGTTCGAGAACGTCTTGACCGCCGCCACTATTTTGCCGGTGAGCGGGCCGAAACTCGCATCCACCATGAAGATGCCGTCCGGACCCGTCAGAACTCCAATCGCTCCCCCGGTCCGTCCCGATCCATTCATGCCCGTGACGGTGTAAAAGTTGTCGGCCAGCTTATCAACCTTCATGGTCATATGCGCGTAATCGGTTTGCGGGGCGCCTTGGGCAAACGCCGCAACCGCCGACAGGGCAAGCGCCGCGAAGATCGCAACTGACCGCATCGCCGTGTTCTTCATTTTCATCCTCCCGAGAGCTGCACGCCAGGAACCCAGCCGGAATTTCCGTCTGGCAAGCTTCCGGCCGAGCCGTAATCTACACTCGGCTCTGACGGCATGCAAGCGCCCGTCGGCACGTCACAGTCGCCCGAAATAGTGCTCCCGGTAGAGAGCCAGCACCCGCTAATTCCACCAAACATTTCACGTGCCACCGACAATCCTCTCCTCTCCAATCTCATTGACAAGCATAATTGGCAGTGATATAGCGCCCCCAGATTGAACGTGTCGAGCGGTTGGGCCGGCCTCAAAATCAGCTTCGGAGGTTTGCTATGCTGCCACTGACGAGGTTCGCCGAGAAACTTGGCGTTTCGCTCGCGGTATTCTTGGCCGCCATTCTTTTACTTACAAATGGCGTGAATGCGCAGGTCGCGGGAGCGATGCTCACTGGCACCGTGACGGATTCTTCCGGTGCCGTAATCCCCAAGGCGCAAGTCACCATAACCGATGTGGCCACGGGCGTCGCCCGAAGGATTACGGCCGACAGTGCAGGGCTCTACTCGGCTCCCAATCTATTGCCTGGGACTTATCGGGTCAGTGTCACCGCTCCAGGCTTTGCCACCGAGGTGCAGAACGGCATCACGCTTAGTGTGGGCGCACAGCAGGTCCTGGATGTGACCATGCGCGTCGGACAGGTGAACGAAACCGTCCAGGTCACCGGCGAAGCACCGATGGTTCAGCTGGCATCGTCTACGATTAGCGGCGAAGTGAACGCAACCACAGTGCGCGAATTGCCCCTGAATGGCCGTTCGTGGACGGACCTCGCCAATCTGCAGCCCGGGGTCGTTAGGGCGGAGAGTCACCCTAATCAGGATGTCAACCGCGGCTTTGGGGCGCAACTCAGCATTTCGGGCGCTCGCCCGCAGCAGAATAATTACCGCCTGGATGGCGTCAGTATCAACGACTATTCAAACGGTGGTCCGGGAAGCATTCTCGGGCAGAACCTGGGCGTAGACGCCATTCAAGAATTTTCCGTGCTGACCAGCAACTATTCGGCAGAGTACGGGAAGACCTCCGGCGGGGTAGTGAACGCCATCACTCGCTCCGGCACCAACACCTTCCATGGCTCGGCGTATGAATTCCTGCGCAATAGCGGTCTGGATGCAAACGATTTCTTTGCCAATGCTGGTGGACAGCCAAAGCCGCCCTTCAGGCAGAACCAGTTCGGGGTCTCGGCCGGTGGCCCGATTCGCAAGGACCGAACCTTCATCTTTGGCGATTACGAAGGGATACGATATTCCAAGGGACAGACCCATGTCGCCACAGTGCCCTCGCTCGCCGCACGCGGACTGATAGCAGATGGCAAAACGCCGACAGCTGCGATTTTGTGCTCTAATCCACCAGGCCCCGACCCCGCGAACCCGTGCTCGCCGAAGGCGGTTACTGGGGCTTTCAATCCCGACCCGGTAACGGGGATCGACCAGACGGTCTTGCGGTATCTGCCGTTTTTTCCATTGCCCAACGCGGGAGCCATCGGCAATGGGGATACAGGACTCTTCACCTTTGATCGGCACCAGAATGTCAGTGAGAACTATTTCACCACGCGAGTCGATGAGAAAATCTCAGAGAAGGACAGCCTCTTCGGCACCTACAGCTTCGATAACTCACCGCTGACGCAGCCTAATATTTTGGATGACGTCCTGATATTCTCCATCGCCAAACGCCAGATTGCGGCCATTGAAGAAAGCCATGTTTTCAGTCCAAGCGTGGTCAATAGCCTACGGGCCGGTTACAACCGAGAACATGCAAGTTCTGGCGGGGGAATCAAAGCGATCAATCCGGTGGCCGCGGACACCTCGCTGGGCTGGGCGCCCGGGCTGAGCCCGCCCCAGGCGAATGTGCCGGGAATGACCCGTACTCCGGGTTTGGCGCCTCCGACAACTGCCTACGTCTGGAACGCGTTTCAGGGCTACGACGATGCTTTCGTGACCAGAGGACTGCACTCCTTGAAATTCGGAGTGGGCGTCGAGCGGGACCAGCACAATCAAACTACAAACACCGCCGACTACCTCGGCACTTTCCAGTTCAAGTCGTTGAATGCTTTTTTGGCCAACGCTCCTAAGAGAGTTCAGGGCGTCGTTCCCGGCCTAGCCAGTCCGCGATATCTGCGCCTAACCATTGCCGGCGCTTATGTCCAGGACGACTGGAGGTTCCGTCCAAACCTGACGCTAAACCTGGGCCTGCGCTACGAGATGTCCACGGTGCTGACGGAGACTCGCGGAAAGCTCACGAACCTTCCTACCATCGACGCCGCAGCGCCGCATCTCGGCGATCCTTATTTTTCCAACCCCACCCTCCGAAATTTTGAGCCGCGCATCGGTTTTGCCTGGGATCCCTTCCGCAACGGCAAAACCGCGGTACGCGGGGGCTTCGGGATGTTTGACGTCCTGCCGATGCTCTATACCACGATAACTTTGAATGGGCGCGGAGCGCCATTCTTCGAAATCGTCAGTTCGAACAGCTTGGCCAAGGGGTCCTTCCCTGGCGGAGCGCTTGCGGGCATCGGCGGCAGCACCGGAGCGTTGGAATACCAATACGTGGAGCCCCATCCGAAGCGCAACTACGTTATGCAGTGGAACCTCAACGTGCAGCGGCAGCTTGCTCCCAGCCTGACGGCGCTGGTTGGCTATGTGGGCTCGCGTGGCGTGCACCAAGGTTTTCGAAGTGATGACGGCAATTTCGTGATGCCCACGAAGACCTCCTCTGGCTATCTATGGCCGGTGACGGTCGATACGTCTACGATTGCGGACACGGGGTTTTCGGCACCTGCCCCCGGCACGCCCGTCAACCCAAACACAAATACTGTGGGCGCGATCCGGTTCTTGGATTGGGGAGGCGACTCCTTCTACAACGCTTTGCAAGTTGGAGTTCAGAAAAGAATGAGTCATGGGCTGCAAATCCAGGGATCTTATACCTGGGGCAAGAGTATCGACTCGAATTCCGGCGTGATTGCCGGCGATACGCTATCGGGCAATGCCATTGGCAGCCTGCAGTGGTTTGATTTGAAGTCCACCCGCGGATTATCCGATTACAATATCGGGCGAGTCTTCGTCGTCAACGGAAGCTGGCAACTGCCGACGCTCAAGTCCGCGCCAGCGGTCTTGGGTTGGGCGGCGAACGGTTGGGAACTGGGCGGCATTCTCAAGGTCAGCGACGGCCCGCCCTTCACACCGACTTTTGGGACCGATGGCGATCCTTTAGGCCTGAATAGCACCGACCCATGGGACTTCCCCGATCGTCTGACGGGCCCCGGTTGCAAATCGCTGGTCAATCCTGGTAACCCGAATCACTATGTCAAGACGGAGTGTTTTGCCATCCCGACCGCGCCGGCCTCCTTCTTCACGCCAACCGCTTCGGCACCAATGTGCACCTCCGACCCGGTTTTCGGTGATAATGTCACTGGCAATGCCTTTGGCACTCCCCCGCAATGCTTTAACATCAGGGGCAATGCCGGACGCAACATCATCCCTGGGCCCGGCCTCGTCAACCTTGATTTCTCGATCTTCAAGAACAATCCCATCCGGCGAATTTCGGAGAGCTTCAATGTGCAGTTCCGCGCCGAATTCTTCAACATCCTCAACCGGGCGAACTTCGGCACGCCAACGGTTCCCGACAGTACGGATATTTTCGATTCGACCGGCGCTCTCAGCGACAGCGCGGGTCTATTGACGTCGTTAACGACTGAGCCGAGGGAAATTCAATTCGCGATCAAGGTGATTTGGTAGCGCATTTCTCATAAAAATTCCGAGCGGACTGTCCGCTCGAGGCTCGGAGGACTTAATGAGGAAAATCAGTGCAATCCTTCTGTTGGTCTCGTTGGCCGTCGTGCAAAGAGTGCCCGCACAGGAGAAGGTGCCGCTGAAGCTTATAGAAACGACCCCGCTGCCAGGTTTTTCCGGTGACTTTGACCATCTTACGGCGGACTTGAAAGGTAACCGTCTCTTTCTTGCCGCCGAAGATCACAAGACGGTCGAAGTCTTCGATCTCCGAAACGGCAAACCGATTCATAGCATCACGGGCTTTGGCCAGCCGCACGCCCTGGTCTATCTGCCCGACTCCAATAAGCTGATCGTCACCGATGGTGACGACTTCGGCAGAGTGGCCTTGGTGAGCGGAGAGAATTACCAGATCATGGATACGATCAAGCTCCCTGAAGGCGTCGATGGCGCCTTTTTCAACCCGGTGAACAAATACTACTACGTGGAAAGCGGAGGCAAGACTGAGCATCAGCTCAATATTATTGACACTAAGAATTTCAAGCATGTAGGAGACATCACGCTGCCCGGGAACCATTCGGAAGCCATGGCGATCGATCGTGCGGGCAAAAAGATGTACGTCAACCTTACGGCAGTGAGTCAAGTGGGAGTGATCGATCTGCAGAGCGGGAAACTGACAACGACATGGCCCATCCCAGACGCCAAGGTCCAGAATTCCATGGCCCTGGATGAACCCAACCATCGCCTGTTCATCGCCACGCGCATGCCCCCCAAGTTCTTTGTGTTGGATACCGATAGCGGCAAAGTTGTGGCCTCCTTTCCCTGCGCCCCAATCAACGACGACATGTGGTTCGATGTTGCGCGCAAGCGAATCTACGTGACGGGATCGGATACGACGAGTGTTATCGCGCAACGTGATGCAGATCATTACGAGCAGATAGCGGAAATACCCACCGGATTCCGCGCAAAGACATCGCTCTACCTGCCCGCACTCAATCGGCTCTACGTTGCTGTGTCAGGGAAGGGCAAGCCGGACGCGAAACTGGCGTTGCAAGTTTATCAGGTGCAGTAAAGCGGCAACGACGCGAACACACCTAATAGCAGCAAGAATCCGTTCACAGAGTCTTCAAACTTACAACTTGTGGGAGCGGTACTTGAACCGCTCCCACAATTCATTTTTCGTGTGAGGCCGATCAGCGGCCGTAGACCAGCACGCGGAACGTTCCCGGAGTAGCGGGCCGCTGCGGATTCGGCCGTTCTTTGGTGGCGGCGGGAGCCGGACCGAAATCTGACGTGGTTAGAAAGAGATTATGGGTCTTGGGGTCCACGGCCATCGTCTTGGCCCCATATTCTGTTGTCACGGTTTCGACTTCGCTGAACTTGTCCGGGGTATCTTCGTGGTAAATGTGAATCTTACCTTCGCGTGTGGCAACGTAAAGCATACCCGTTGAAGGCTCGAACACGTTGGCATCGACGCCGGCGCTGATGGGGAATGACTGAATTACTTTTCCGTTGTCCGCGTCCATGATCACCAGCATCTGCGGTCCGCGGCCTGACGAAAACAGGCGACGATGCTCGCGGTCCATGGCCATGGCCACCGGCGTTCCGGCCGGCGCGACGGGCCAGCGCGCTTTGACGGTGAGCGTCTTCGTGTCGATGGCCACGACATCATTTTTCTCTTCGTTGTTGTCGTAAACCATTCCCTTGCCGTCGGCGACCGGGAATTCAACCGCGCCGCCCAAGTCGATGGCCTTAACGGCGGTTCCCTTGGCCGGATCGATGACCGTCGTGTTCTTGCTGTCGCCATTAAAGCTAAAGACCAGCTTTGACGCCGGATCGTAAACAATAGAGTCTGTGTCCGGGTAGCTCTTGACCTCGCCGGTTATTTTGAAGGTCTTCGGGTCGAAAATGTAAACCTTCTCAGCTCCGCCGTCGGTGACGAATCCCTTGCCGAGATCTCTCACGATGACGACGCCGTGGCATCGTTGGAAGCCAGAAATCGTGCCCACGATTTCATAGTTATCCGCATCCATCACCTTAACCTCGGTGCCATGCGAGAGGTAGACTCGGCGCGTAGGGGCATCGAAGGTAATGTAGTCAAAATACTCCGCGCTGCCCGGAGCCGCGCCCAGAGGAATTTTCTTAAGCAAGTGATAACTACCCGCAGGAGGACTTGCCAAGGCAAGCACCCCGAGAACCAAAAAAGATGCACACACCACAGCGTAGACGAGACTGCGTCTCTTCATGAAACCTCCTCTTGTTGGCTGCGGGACTTCGTGCTGCCAGCGACCCCGGGGCGTCCGCGGCAGCCATTCTTTAGCGCCACGGATTATACCCCAAAGCAGCGAGAATGGAGGCGGCGGCGAATAAACGACCCACTGGCTCAGCAGCGGCGCAAGATATAAGCTAACGTGCGCATAACGCGAAGACGGGGCTCCTTACGTAGCAAACAGACTTCGTAACGTAGCGCGGGAAAACGATGGGAGGATTCTCATGATTCGCTGGAAATCGGCGCTTGGCACGTGCCTTGGAATAATCAGTTTTGCGGCTCTGTTGTGTTGCCAGACTCCTCAGGCGCCGCAGATAATCGCGGTTCGCGTGGGCCGGCTGTTTGACAGCAAGTCCGCTCAAATGCTGGCGAACCAGGTGATCGTGATACAAGGCGAACGCATCAGCGACGTGGGCCCAGCCGACCAGGTCAAGATTCCGGCAGGCACCCAAGTGATCGACCTGAGTCAGGCTAGTGTGCTGCCGGGCTTGGTGGATGGACACACACACGTTTACGACACGCTCTCCGCTGGCAACCGTGTGAATACATCCATTGAGGCGTGGACACTTCTCGCCCTTAAGGAGGCTCAGGTCGATTTGCGGGCGGGTTTCACCACGGTGCGAGACGTGGGAACCCATGGCGAGGGTTATGGCGACGCGGACGTACGAAATGCCATTAACAAGGGACTCTTCGACGGTCCGCGCATGCAGGTTTCCACGCGCGGCATCGGCGCTTCCGGCTCGGATTATATTGGCATTCCGGGGATGAAGATCACCGCAGGCAATCAGAACATCACGGGACCAGCCGACGCGCGCGAAGTTGTGCGCGAACAGATTCGTTACGGTGCGGACTGGATCAAAATTTTTCCGGCCGGAAATTATTCGTTCAGCCCTGCCGGCGAGCTCTACGTTGAGCCGACGTTCACCCTTGAGGAAGTGCAGGCCATTGTGGACGAGGCGCACCGGCACCATCGTAAGGTGGCGGCACACGCCTTTGGTGGCGAGGGTTTGCGCAATGCCGTCGTAGCGGGGGTGGATACAGTCGAGCATGGACAAGCACTGGACGAATCCGAGATGACGATGATGGTGCAGAAGGGCATCTATTGGGATGTCACTGGCTTCCGCTATTCGATGCCTGAAATCTTGGAGCATGATCGCAAAGAAACAGGCGGGAAGTATAGCCTTCCAGCCATTCACGAGAAGACATTTACGATGGCATTAGCTAAGGGCGTGAAAATAATGTTTGGCAGCGGCGTCGATGGCAACCCGTACGCCCATGGGACGCAAGGAAATGAGTTCGAGTGGCTGGTTCGCCACGGCATGGCGCCGGCAAAAGTGATTCAGGCGGCCACAAGCGTCGATGCGGAGATGCTGGGGTGGCAGGACCGTATCGGCACCGTGGAGAAGGGGAAGTATGCCGACTTGGTCGGCGTTTCTGGAGACCCAGTCAAGGACATCACGGAACTACAGCGCGTCAAATTCGTTATGAAGGGCGGAAAGGTCGTACGAAATGATCTGAACGGTGGAACCTTACTGAGCCGCGGAGAAAAATAACGAAGTTTTCTTACCAGGTCATGGCCACGATTCCAACGAAACCGGGAGCGAAGATAGCCCGATTGGTAGCCGAGTTGAACAGATATTACGTTGGTGTTCCGGGAACGGCTCAGGAGGCGCCGCAGATCCTAGCTTTTGAGGTGGTCCCTTGAGGAGTTTGGATGCCGCAAAGTATTGGCAGCGCTGGTCTCTGGCCGACAAAGAGAAGATGTCCCCAGGTTTGCAAGCCGGGAAACTGTAGGCGTAAGATGCCTTGCGGGCCTTAGCCTGAAACAATCTCGTGACCCATTAACGATGGCGAATCAGCACGGATGCATCTCCGCTTTGGTTGGCGCCTTCATTTTGCTGGGGGGATGCGCAGCCATTGCTCAGAATGGGGAATCGTTCAAAGCACGCCTCTCTACGGTTCCGGTGGACGCGACGATGCTGCCTACCGTCGCTGGCTCGGGCTCGTTAAGGGCAGTCTTGGCAGGTAATAGGCTTACGATCTCGGGGTCGTTCGAGGGACTGCACTCATCCGCAATTCGCGCGAACATTCACGTCGGACCACAAAAGGGTATTCGGGGACCCGCAGTCCACGATCTCACTGTCACCAAAGAGAAAGCCGGCAGCATCAGTGGGTCGGTCGATTTAACATCTTCAGAAGTTGAGGACCTCAGGAACGGCCACCTTTACGTGCAAATTGATTCCGAGCGAGCCCCCGAGGGAAACCTGTGGGGATGGGTGTTGCGCTGAAGAGGAGCTAACATGACCAGAACAAGAACGCGCCTGTTGCTAATCGTGATCGCAGTGATTGTGGTTGGTGCGATGAGCGCTAGCGGACAACAAGCGGCGAAATCGAACTCTTATGCAGCCGAGCAGTCGAGCGCGGGCCGAGCCGCCTACCTGGCCAACTGCGCGGCGTGCCACATGCCCGATCTGAAGGGCAGCAACGAGGCGCTCCCACTGGCTGGGGCGAACTTCATGAGCACGTGGCGTAACCGCACAACTCGGGATTTGTTCGACCGCATTTCAACTAGCATGCCGCCGGACAAGGCAGGCTCCATTGGGGAACAGGACGTGGTTGCCATTGTCGCCTTCATTCTTCTGTCCAATGGCGCGACTGCGGGCACCCAGCCGCTCACGGCAACGAGCGCGATAGGAATCGGCGAAATCGCCAACGGCGAAATGCCTGCCACGGCACGGCAGGAAGCTCCCGCACAAGCAGCAGCGCCGACAGCTCGTGCAAGACAAGCCGGTCCCCCGGCGGGTATTACGATTAGCGGGGAAGTCAAAGACTATGTCCCGGTCACCGACGAAATGCTACGTCGTCCCGATCCCAACGACTGGCTGATGATCCGCGGCAACTATCAGGCATGGAATCACACAGCTCTGACGCAAGTCACAAAGGATAACGTGCGCGACCTTCGTCTTGCCTGGGTGTGGGCGATGAATGAGGGCGGGGCGAACGAGCCTTCGCCTTTGGTACACAACGGAATCATCTATCTGCCGAATCCAGGCAACATCGTTCAGGCGCTTGATGCCCGCACCGGCGAGTTGATTTGGGAAACTCGCGCGAGTTCAGGAGGACAGCAGAGTGGCGGCACCGGCGCAATGCGGAATCTCGCTATTTATCAGGACAAGGTGTTCGTCGCAACGACCAACGCACACCTGGTCGCACTCAACGCGCGTACCGGCGATACCGTTTGGGATGTTGCGATTGCCGACAATGCAAAAGGCTATGGCAATAGCAGCGGCCCCGCTGTGATCAACGGCAAGGTTTTACAGGGGCTCGGCGGCTGCGATCGGTATAAGGCCAAAGATAGCGAGCAAGGCTGCTTCATCACCGCGTTCGACCCTTCGAATGGAAAAGTGCTCTGGCGATTCAATACGGAGGCGCGATCCGGCGAGCCG
>Ga0066691_10000785_pt1 | contig 11342 bp, 4 predicted proteins | sample GraSoiAngelo_140_FD_66671 | JGI IMG/M metagenome (GOLD analysis project Ga0066691, IMG submission 66671) | Grasslands soil microbial communities from the Angelo Coastal Reserve, California, USA - 14_0929_12_30cm | ecosystem: Environmental > Terrestrial > Soil > Grasslands | place: USA... | reverse complement strand
ACGCTGCTGACCGTTCTCCTCGATGCCAGCAGCTCCATGAGCTATTCATCGCACAAGATTACAAAAATGGATTACGCGCGCTACGTCGCGGCTTCGCTCTTTTACCTCACCACGCAGACGCAGCGCGACGCCGCCGGGCTGATCGTTTTTGACGACGAGGTGCGCACCTATATCCGCGCTTCCACACGCCAGGGACAGCTTAATCGGTTGCTCAGCGGCCTCGAAAATGCTGAACCACGTGCGCGCACCGACTACGCCAAACCCCTGCTTCACTTCCAGAATTTTCTGCGCAAGCGCGGAATGGTCGTCATCATCTCCGATTTCTTCGAGTCCCCGGAAACCATCGTCCGCACGGTCGAACCGCTGCGCTACCACGGAAACGAAGTCGTGCTCTTCCACGTGCTCGATCCCCAAGAGCTGAAGCCTGAGTTGGACGAGCCCGTTTTGCTGATCGATATGGAGACTCAGGAGAGCCTGGAGGTCACGCCGGAATACGGCCACGAGGAATACCGGCTCAAGGTGCAGTCTCACATTACGCAACTGCAGGACCGCGCGCGCAGCGCGGGCATGGATTATCACCTGCTCGTCACCAACCGTCCGCTCGATGGAGCGTTGCGCCAGTATCTGACGCTTCGCCAGGGGAGATACTGATGGGCTTTCTGGCGCCTTGGTTTCTGGCCGGTGCGGTGGCTGCGGGATTGCCCATCTACCTCCATCTGCTGCGGCGGCATAGGACCACGCCCCTTCCCTTCAGTTCGCTGATGTTCTTTGAGCGGCGCACGCAAAGCTCGATCAAGCACCGGCGCTTGCGCTATCTGCTTCTGCTCGCCTTCCGCCTGGCCGTGATTCTGCTGCTGGCCCTGGCCTTCGCCAATCCCTTCATCGAGCGCTCCGCCGCCAGCATCAGCGGCGACAAATTGGACTTGCTCGTCATCGACGACTCCTTCAGCATGCGCGCGGGAACGCGCCTAGCCGATGCCAAGCGGGACGCTCTGTCGGTTCTCGACGCGCGCAAGCCTTCCGAGCGCGCACAGGTAATGGCGCTCGGCTCTCAAGTTCACGTACTAACCGAACCTACGCAGGACTCCGGCGTGCTTCGTTCTGGCGTGAACAGCGTCCAGCCCACGGATACGCGAGCGAGCTTTGGCGAACTCGCGGGCACCTTGCGCTCAATGGCCGAAACTGTGCACACGCCCATCGAACTGCACTTATTCAGCGACATGCAGCGAAGTGCCATGCCGGGCAGTTTCGCGGAAATGGCGCTGCCCGGAAACGTTTCTTTGGTGCTGCACTCGGAAGCCAGAGGCTCGGAACCGAATTGGACGGTGGAAAGCGTCAGCGCGCCAGGCGAGGTCTTCGACCCCAAGAAATCGCGCGTGCAGGCCGTGATCTCCGGCTATCATACTCCCGCCGCGAAGAGGAGCGTTTCGCTCGTGGTGAACGGGAAAGCCATCGCCACACAAACGGTGGACGTTCCGCCCGAGGGACGCGCCAGCGTGGAGTTTTCTTCTCTTGACGTTCCTTACGGCCTCACACGATGTGAGGTGCGCATTGATTCCGCGGATTCTCTGCCCGCTGATGATGCCAGTCTCTTTGCGGTGAAGCGGTCCGACCCCCGCAAAGTCCTCTTTGTCTACGAATCGAACGATACCCGCTCACCCCTTTACTTTCGCGCCGCGCTCACCTCCGCGGCCGAATCCGCCTTCAATCTCGAGACGGTGACCGTGGATCGCGTGGCAAACGCGCAGCCCGCCGGCCATGACTTTGTCGTGCTGTCCGACGTGGCCTCACTGCCGTCGTCGTTTGAGAGCGCGCTCACCAACTACGTCAAAGCGGGCGGCAGTGTTTTCGTGGCTGCGGGAACCTCTGCCGCACGCCATCCGCGCATCCCCATCTTCGGCGACACCATCACCGATTCCCGCTACTACTCCCGCGAAGGCGCGCGCTTCCTGACCGTGGGCCAAACGGATCCATCCTACCCCTCTGTCGAAAAAGCAAACCGTTGGGCCGGCGTGAAATTTTATTTCGCGGTGCGTGTGGCGGGAACGGATGCGCGTGTAGCCGCCCGTCTGACCGATCAAACGCCGCTGCTGCTGGAAAAGAAGATCGGTGAAGGCCGGGTTCTGTTGTTCGCTTCGGGCCTGGACAATTTCACCAACGATTTCCCGCTGCACCCCGTTTTTATTCCCTTCATTGATCAGACCGCGCGCTACCTTTCCGGGATGGAAACGCGCGCCGGGTCGCGAATCGTGGATTCGTTCCTTGAACTGCGCACGGCCAAGGAGCAGTCTGTAGGAGTGGAAGTTATCGATCCGGACGGCAAGCGGCCGCTCTCTCTGAAAGAGGCAACGGCCGCACAGTCGTTCCAGCTGACGCGGGCCGGTTTTTATCAACTCCGCTTGGCTAACGGTCGTCAGGATCTTGTCGGAGTCAATGCGGATCGCCGCGAATCCGACCTTGATGTGGTTCCCAAGGATATCCTGGCGCTTTGGACGGGAAACACAGGGACCTCCTCTCCGGAGGCCTCCAGCGGCACTGTAGCGCAAGACCAGAAAAAGCCCTATAGCCTCTGGTGGTACGCCATGTTGCTATTGCTGGTGGCGGCCATTGCAGAATCCCTGCTTTCGAGTCAATATTTAACGATGTCGCGGGAGGAGCCATGACGACTCGGGACCACTTGGACTCGTATATCCAGCAATTGCAAAGGCGCTTGCGCATCGGCGCGGTGCTGAGGGGAACTGCCATCTTCGCCTCGGTTGCGCTCGCGCTGACGATGATTCTGGTCCTGCTTGCCAATCACTTCGCCTTCGCGTCATGGACTCTGACGGGTGCCCGCCTCGTGTTGCTGGTCTCGCTGGCCTTGGCTATCGGATTTGGCTTGGCCCTTCCTATCTATGGACTCAATCGGCGGCGTGCTGCGGGTAAGGCGGAAAGCGTTTTTCCGCAATTCGAGCAACGGCTTGTTACCTATGCCGAACGGGATGTGGCAAAGAAAGAGCCTTTCATCGACCTGCTGGCCGCCGATACCCTGGAAATGTCGCACGACGCCCAGCCAAGGCAACTCGTTCCCGGCACAACACTGCTGGCATCGATTGGAATCGGTTTGGCTTCGCTCGGAGTGCTGGTGTGGCTGGTGCTTGCCGGGCCTGGCTATCTGGGCCATGGCGCTGCGCTGATATGGACCGGAGCCGGCCACGTCTCCGGCCCCCTCTATGAATTGCGAGTCTCGCCCGGCGACGTGGCAGTTCGGCGAAATTCCGACCAGCTCATCACCGCCCAATTGGCCGGCCTGCAGACGCCTACTGCTCGCCTGTACGCGCGCTTCCAAAGCGCCTCGAAATGGGAGCAGGTGGCCATGCAGCCGCAGCCGGGCGGCTCCGGATTCCAATTCCTCTTCGCGGGCTTGCCGGAGGGCGTCGAATATTACGTCGAAGCCGGCCCGCTGCAATCGCGCCACTTCAATCTAAAGGTAGTTGATCTGCCCTCGGTCAAACAAATTCGCGTGACCTACCGGTTCCCCTCCTGGACAGGACTGAAAAACCAGATCGAAGAACACGGCGGCGACCTGCGCGCTGTGGAAGGTACCCAAGCTGACTTGGAAGTCCTGACGGATCGCCCGATGCGCGATGGCAGTCTCGTGGTGGATGACAAGCAGATCAAGCTTGGAGCCGGCGAAGGCAATGTGTACAAGGGTACGGTGCACATCGATAAGGACGGGCAGTATCACGTCGCCGCCAATGAACAGGGCGAGACTCTGCGCATCTCGGACGACTTTTTCATCGAAGCCCGGAAAGCCAATCCGCCGGAAGTGCGCCTCATCAAGCCGGGCGGTGATTATCGCGCCAACCCGATCGAGGAGGTCACCGTCGCGGTGAATGCCGACGGCGAGTTCGGCCTCAACGATGTCGCGGTGCATTATTCCGTCAATGGCAGCGACGAAAAAACCGTCAGCATGCTGAAGGAAAAGGGCTCCAAGCAAGTAGGCAACTCCACGGTCCTGTCGCTGGAAGATTTCAAACTCGTTCCCGGCGATGTCGTCAGCGTCTACGCAACCGCCAAGGACGCCCGGTCCGAATCCCGCACGGATATGTATTTCATCCAAGCTGACCCCTTCGAGCGCCAATTCTCGCAATCGCAACAGGCGGGCGGCGGCATGGGCGGTGGCGGAGGCTTCGGCCAGGGCGATCAGACGGATATTGCCCAGCGCGAAAAGGAGATCATCGCCGCCACCTTCAAGCAGAAAGGTGACAGCGATAAGAAACCCTCAAAACAAGAATCCGCGGAAAATGGCAAATTCCTCTCCGGCGTACAGGCCAAGCTGCGCGATCAAGCGCTCTCGCTGGCCGCCCGCCTGCAACGGCGCGAGTTGAGCGACGCGAATCAGGAGTTCAGCGATTTCGAGAAGGACATGACCGCGGCGGCGGCGGCCATGGCTCCCGCTGCGGAAAGGTTACAGCAGCAGAAGTGGAGCGACGCGCTGCCTGAGGAGCAGAAGGCGTTGCAGCACCTGTTACGCGCCGAAGCCACCTTCCGGGAAATTCAGGTGGCCTTCGGAGCGAGAGGAGGAGGCGGCGGGGCCGGCGGAGCAGGTCGCGATCTATCCAGCCTGTTCGACCTCGAACTGGATACGGAGAAAAATCAGTACGAGACCGGCCAAACGGCCAACTCGGCAAATCAGCGCGCTCAGGAAATCGATGAGGCCCTGCAGAAGCTGGAGAAGTTGGCTCGCCGCCAGGAAGAGCTGGCGCAGCAGCAACGCGGCGGCAATCAGAGCTACCAACAGCGCTGGCAGGAGGAGATGCTGCGGCGCGAGGCCGAGGAACTGCAGCGGCAAATGGAACAACTGGCCCGCAACCAGCAACAACAACAGGGCAATCAACAGGCTAATCAGCAGGGCGGGCAGCAGCAGAGCGGCCAGCAAGGTGGTCAATCGCAGAGCGGCCGTTCGGGCACGAATGGTCAGCAGAGCGCAAATGGCACGCCGAATGGCCAGGCATCGGCCGATAACCGCATGCAAGAAGCGCTTGATCGCCTGCGCCAGGCCCAGGAGGACATGGCTCGCGCAGCTTCGCAGAGTCAACCAAATGATGCCGCCGCGCGCCGCGCCGCCGAACGCTTGCAGGAAGCTTCCAACCTGCTGAGCGGACTCCAACAGCGAGAGGCCTCGCAGCAGATGGACGCCATGGCCCGCGAAGCGGACCGGCTTCAAAAAGAGGAGCAGGATCAGGAAGCGCGAATGCGGCAGATGTTTGCGCGCGGCAACACGGCGGACGGCTTGAGCCAAAGCGATGAGCAATCCAGACTCGCCGACGATCGCCAACAAACCGGGGATGCGCTCGGCCGGCTCGAAAAACAGATGCAGGAAGCTGCGCGAGGACTTGGCGCGACTCAGCCGAATTCCGCCAACAAATTGCGCGAAGCCCTCGGCGGCATGGAGCAGGACGACCTGCAGAGCCGCATCAAGAAGAGCGCTGACTGGATTCGCCGCGGAATCGATCCAACGCAAAATGGCAAGGACACAACGATCCCCAATGGCATGCAGCGACTGGACGATCAGCTGCACCAGGCGCAACAAGCCTTCAATCGCCAGCAACAAAATCCGCAGGAAGCCCTCAATCAAATCGAGCGGCTTCGGAGCCAAATGGAAGCCTTGGCGCGCGGCATGAGCAATGCCGCGGGGCGCAACGGGCAGCAGGGCCAACCCGGACAGCCTCGCCAAATGGACCAGCTTGGCAGAAATCAAGGCGGCCAAGCCGGTCAGCCCGGTCAACCTGGGCAACCGGGCCAGCAAGGCAATAACCAGGCCGGTGGCGGTCCCAGTTCGCCCGGCTCACCCAGTGGCGGACCGAACGGCGGACCAATTGGCGGCCCGCGCGGCGGCACTTGGGCCGGCGGCTACGGCCCGATCGATCGCCAATGGTACGGCGGCGATACCGGCGGCTATTGGCCGCAGGGTCGCGAAACGCAGCCGGTACCCTCTACGCCCGAGGAAATTCAGCGCGCCTACCAGGAAGCCATGCGCGAGCTGAACGCACTCCGTCAGAGCTTCCAGGGCCAACCGGCGCCCTTGGCCGACCTCCAGGAACTGATTCGCGAGATGCAGCGCCTCGATCCCAGCCGCTTCCCCGGAAATCCGACCATGCTCGAGGAGCTGCATGATCAAGTTCTCACCAGCGTGGATAAGCTCGAGCTGCGGCTGCGACGCCAAGAGGACGACAACGATGCCGGCCAAATTCGTAGTGGCGATTCACTGCCCGTTCCGGCGGGATACCAGGACTCGGTGGCCGATTATTTCCGGCGCCTGAGCAAGAACCCCAGCAACAATCCGTAACCATACAGAGTAGCTCGGCGAATTGGCTGCTGAGTTTGCCCGCAGCCAATTCCCCTACTCGCGGCTTGCGCCGAGCTGCCACTACATTCTCCCGGCCCGTTTAAGCTCTTACTTCTGACGCGATAGCCTCGCCGACTTCCTTCGTCCGCGCTTTGCCGCCGATATCGGCGGTGCGCGGACCAGTTCCTGCCAAAACGCTCTCGATCGCGCGCTCGATGGCGCCAGCAGCGGCCGATTCACATAGATGATGTAGCATCATGGCTGCGGACCAGATTTGGCCGATGGGATTGGCTATTCCTTTGCCAGCGATGTCCGGCGCGGAGCCATGCACGGGCTCGAACATGGAAGGAAATTTTCGTTCGGGATTGAGGTTTCCTGAGGGCGCGATTCCTATTGAACCGACCACGGCAGGGCCCAAATCCGAAAGAATATCGCCGAAGAGGTTTGAACCCACCACTACGTCAAACCAGTCCGGATGGCGCACGAAATGCGCGCTCAGAATATCAATATGAAACTGGTCCGTGCGGATGTCGGGATATTCCTTCGCCACCGCGGCGAAGCGTTCATCCCAGAAAGGCATGGTGTAAATGATGCCGTTTGATTTCGTCGCCGAAGTGACGTGGCGCCGCCGCGACTTCGCCAGCTCAAAAGCATAACGAATAATGCGGTCGCAGCCTCGGCGCGTGAAGACCGACTGCTGCACGGCAAATTCATCTTCCGTGCCGGAATAGAGCCTTCCTCCGATATTGGAGTATTCGCCTTCGTTGTTTTCGCGTACGACGACAAAATCGATTTGGCCGGGAGGAAAATTCTTTACGGCGGGCTCAATGCCGGAAAGCAACCGCACCGGCCGAAGGTTTACGTATTGCTGGAATTCGCGGCGAATGGGAATCAGCAGGCCCCACAGCGAGACGTGATCGGCCACACTTGGGTGGCCTACTGCGCCCAGGAAAATGGCATCGAAGGCTCTGAGCTGTTCCAGTCCGTCTTCCGGCATCATGCGTCCGGTTTTCAGATAGCGCTCGCAACTCCAGTCGAACTCCTTCCAGGAGAGCGAAAACCCGAAGCGGCGCGCCGCTGCCTCGGCGACGCGAATTCCTTCCGGCACCACTTCCCTGCCAATGCCATCGCCGGGAATGGTTGCGATCTTGTAGCTTTTGGAGGACGCGGCGGTCATGTCAGAAAGCAGATTCCTCGTCGTCCGCACTTTGTTGTCGCGCAACTCCGCTTACGTGGACTTGCGCAGAAAAAGCGCGGACTCCTCCGAATGACACCGGCTGGGCACTGCGCATAGTTAGGAAGTTAGCAAGCCGGTCAATTTGCTCATGTCGGGCGCGGCCTCGAGCGTTTTGACGAAATTGATCACGCTTTCGGCCTTTTCCTTCGGCCATTTCGCGAAGTCGGCGCAGCCTCTGAATTTGTCGGCGACTTCCTCGAAGCTCATGGGATTCGCCGGGCCGCCTTTGGCAAAATCCGCGCGAGCTGGAATGACTCGACCGTCTTTCAGGTGCACCTTCAGAAGGCTGGTCATCTTATCGAAGCCCGCCGCCTCGGCTTCCGGATCGACGTAGAAATTCACGCGCTTGATCATCTCTTGAACATCGGGCCGCTGAACCACCGCGTCTGTGTATTCATTCAGTCCAGCTTTGCGGTCGAGAAGCAGAATGCTCAAGCCGAATTCCATGCTGAACTTGGCCTGGAGGCCGGTGGTTGGGCGGTGATGATAAAGCGTGGTAGTGAGGTTGTGGCTCGTGCCGATATCGATTTTCTCTACGTCTGCTGGCTTTAGGTCGTTTTTGCGAATAATGCCGAGCATTTCGCCCATCGCGGGATGCGTCAGAGAGCCGGAAGGAAATGGCTTGATGGAGACTCCGGGAGAAGCAAAGGTCCAAGGATTGCCGAGCCGATTCACGATCGAACCGGGGTCGAAACCGCCGCCGGCGGCCTGAAAGAAACCGAGCGCCCCTTCCAGGATATCGGGCGCAGCGGTCCAGCCCAGCGCCGCAAGATCGACGGCAACAGTGCCGTTTTCGGCCGCGTGCCCCGCGTGGAACGGCTTGGTCATGGAGCCGAAATTGTCGCGCAAGCCTCCCCCCTCAGCCGCTGCTACGCCCAGGGCGTAGGCGGTCTTCTGGGCGTCGAGGCCGCGCAGTCTGGCGCACGCCGCCGCGCTGCCGAAAGAGCCGCAGGTGCCCGTAGAATGAAATCCATCGTTGTAATGGCGGGGATCGATCGCCTCCGCAATTTTCGATTCGACCTCCACACCGAGGTGATACGCGAGCATGAAATCCTTGCCGGAGCGCTGGCTGAGCTCACAGATCGCGAACGCGGGAGTGAGCGCAGTGACCGTTGGATGGGTCAGCAAGCCGTACACACGATCTTTGGCCACGGCAAGCTGGGTATCGTCGAAATCGTCGGCGTGAATGGAAACGCCATTCGCGAAAGCGGCAAACCGCGCCGGCGCCTTCATGCCCGATCCTATAATGGCGGCTTTGCCGCTCACTCCAAAGCCCTGCAGGTATTGGCGGACCAGAGGCGCCATCACCGATGCCGAGCCGGCCAGCGCCAGGCCGAAGCCGTCCAGGATAGACTTCCGACCCAACTCCAGCACGTCGGCAGGAATATCGCCATATTTCGTGTTTACGATGAACTCGGAGACATATTTGGTCAGCCCCGGCGCCTTGGGGAAAGGCGCGCTCTCCGCAGCTCGCGGCGATGCGGCGAGCCGCTCGTTCCCGGCTGCCAACGCGGCCACGGCCAGCGAACTCTTGACGAAATCTCGGCGGATCATTGTGATACTCCTCCAGTTTGCGTGCAGCTCAGAACTCTAACATTGTAACTGGCTCGGGTGCTACCACCCCTCCCCCCTCTCCCTTTTTCACAAGTGTTCATTCTGCGTGTCTTAGGCCCTAGCATTTGCAAGTGCGCATTTTACGTGGCTTGCAGGCAACTTTTGCAAGCGGCATAGGAGTTCGCCTGAAGGCGGCCGCTGCAAACCCAAAGCCCGCATAGACTCTCCCCTAGTGTTTTTTTGCAAGTGTTCATTCCGCATGGCTTTAAGTCTAATAATTCATAAGTGTTCATTTCACGAATGTTGCAGGCGGCTTTTGCGTAAGTGTTCTTTTTGCTTCCGTTAGCTTCGGAGCGATGGATTGTGCCGGAAAGAGCGATCGGGGCCTGCGTGTCTCTGGGGCCATCGCGAATAGAATTTGATCGCGTCGTGCGCGGAACGAAGAGAAAACCGAAAATGCCTGAACTAAACGCGAGAACTGAGTATACTATATTATCATCTGGTTAGCAATAGGTGTTGTGTGTTACTTATATAGTATAGAATAACCAGATTCATTCGAACGGGATTCATTCGAATGAGGCGGACGCGTAACTCCACCTCAAAGAGCCAGCCTTGAAGCCCTTGTCTGGCTGGCCGCTGACCTGGAGCCGAGCGCCGATTTGAATTGTTTGCTGATCGGATACGGTCCCAACCGTCGAGTAAAGAGGCCTCCAATTCAGCGTGCCGTCCTACTTTCTAAGTCGGGCAATTCATTAGCCGCGCCATCTCAGCGAATCGACAGAATGCATTTGCTAGTTGCATTTGCCGCGGCGTGCGGCACTCCGGCTCAAAGAGACGGGGGCTTCCCACTAAAATGACGTTTGACATTGCGCGCGAAGTCGCCACATTTAGTCGATTCAAGCTGTACAGAAATTCCATGCCCCTCGGCGCATCCTCTGGCGATGACGTAGTCAGCGAATAGATCACTACAGGTGCCTCTTGCCCCTGAAATTTACCCACCGTCCCGATCCGCATCTTCGGGAGCCGTAGCGACAAATCCGCCACCTGCGCGTTATACGGCGCCACGAATCAAGATATCTTCTTCCTTCAGCCGCCGACTATTCCCCGCGCTGTAAAACCATCTCACGTCCGGTTTGAGCAATCCGTTCACAATCCCGCCAACGACCTCTACTTCCTCTGCGCACGAGTTTCGGTTTCCCTCATGCTCCACGGGAACAAACCACAACCCAGCACCGCTCAGCCATGCATGGCCTTCTAAAACCCGGCTCCGCGCAATGGCATGCGAACTCAGCTTGTCCTCATAAAAAACAGATGAGGTAAACTTGCAGACCTCTGGATGCAATCTCCAGCTTTCAGGTAATAGAAATCCCATGTCCTCCGGAATTGTCTTCCGCCCATTTCTCGGCTCCGTCCGGGTGACTCCCCTTCAAAGGCCGCTCCAGCTGCTGCGGATCACCGAGCAGAACAAGCTTTTTTGCCGCCTGTGAGACCGCAAGAACATCCGCTAAAGACATCTGGCCGGCCTCATCGATGAAGAGGACGTCCACTGCTTCAAAGGCTGGCTCGGGCGACCACAGCCAAGACGTGCCACCGACAACGTTGGCTTTGCCGGAGCACAGTGCCGCCCAGGCCTCTTTATTGTCTTTTTTTGCGACGGCAACACGGTCGCCTTCCTCGCCATTGTCGTTCCGATGCATGCACCGTACTCCGGCCAGGTTTTTATCGCGCGCCGCTTCAACCACATCCTCGAGCAATTTGCGAATCACTTTGTGGCTCAGCGCCGTGATGCCAATCTTTTTCCCTCGTTTCACCAATTCGCAAATCATCCGTGCGCCCGTATAGGTTTTGCCCGAGCCGGGAGGCCCTTGGATCGCAAACACCGAATCTTCCAGAGCTAACACAATTCGGCTCGCGGTGTTTTCGGGTCTTTCCGAAGCCAGCGGCACCAGCTTTTCTCCACCCACTAGTCTCGGGGGCTTTCGAAGCAACATATCTCGGCCCGCCCTATAGCGCCCCGGTGCATCGATCCCCTTCGCCGCTGCCCATTCGCCTATCCGATACAAGGAGCCCGCCTGTGCATCTGTCCGCAGTGGAGAGTCCCACATGTAGACCGTCGGCGGATGGACGGCGACGGTTTTTTTCGTTTTCTTGATGTCGACGACGCCGTTTATGTGGTCGATGGCGACGACCTCGCCGGTCTTTTCATCTCCGAAATACACG
>Ga0066691_10000774_pt1 | contig 11430 bp, 6 predicted proteins | sample GraSoiAngelo_140_FD_66671 | JGI IMG/M metagenome (GOLD analysis project Ga0066691, IMG submission 66671) | Grasslands soil microbial communities from the Angelo Coastal Reserve, California, USA - 14_0929_12_30cm | ecosystem: Environmental > Terrestrial > Soil > Grasslands | place: USA... | reverse complement strand
CGCTGGTCGAACCCGTCCATCTCGACCAGCAGCTGGTTGAGGGTCTGCTCACGCTCGTCGTGCCCGCCGCCCAGGCCGGCGCCTCGCTGGCGGCCGACGGCATCGAGCTCGTCGACGAAGATGACCGCCGGGCTGTGCTTCTTCGCGTCTTCGAAGAGGCTGCGGACGCGGGAGGCGCCCACACCGACGAACATCTCGACGAACTCGGACGCCGAGATGCTGAAGAAGGGCACGCCCGCCTCACCCGCGACGGCGCGGGCCAGCAGGGTTTTGCCCGTTCCCGGCGTACCGATCAGCAGGACGCCCTTCGGCATCCGGCCGCCCAGACGCTGAAACTTCTGTGGCTCGCGGAGGAAGTCGACGATCTCCTGGAGCTCGTACTGGGCTTGCTCCACTCCGGCCACGTCATTGAAGGTGGTCTTTGGGCTGCCGGGCTCCTGGATTCGCGCCCGGCTGCGGCCGAAGGAGAAGATCCCCTGGGTCGCCTGGCCGCTGCGCCGGAGGATCCAGACCCACAAAGCGATGAGGGCGACAAAGGGCAGGAAGTTGATCAAGAGGCCGGTCCAGCCGCCGGTCGCTTCCTTGACCGAGTAGGAAACGTGGTTCTGGTCGAGCAGCGTGTAGAGGGAGGGATCGGCGCCCGGTTCCGGAGTGGTGCTGGTGAAAGCGGTGTTGCTGACGCCCTGGTAGCTGACCGCGGTGTTGAAGTCGCCGGTTGCCTGCTGTCCCTGGAGGGTGAGGTCTTTGATGTTGTTGTCCGCCGCCTGGGCTTTCAGGACGGAGTAGGGCACGTCCAGCCGGGACGACCCGCCCATCACCCGGCCAAGCAGCGGCGTGGCCAGGAAGAGGACATAGATGGCGACGCCGGCCAGCAGCAGCGCCAGGCGCAGCCGTGTGTTCGGTTGCTTTGCCGGCGGTTGCGGGGTTGGGGTTGGGGGCGGTTGATCGGGACGAAGCTGCGCCATCTGGGTTTAGTCTACGTTCGTTTCCAACGTCACAAACATCTTTATCTTGATTTCCGGCCGATTTATCTTGATTTCGGGTCGGGCTTGCCTCAGCAGCGTCGGCAAACGCGCCGGGCGACGCGATCGTGAGAGATCGCTGAGGAGCTCGCGGGTATAATTTGCGCCCGGGGCGATAGCTCAGCTGGCAGAGCGCCGCACTCGCATTGCGGAGGTCGAGAGTTCGAGTCTCTTTCGCTCCAATCCGATCCGCTCGGCTACGACCATTAGGAGGGGGTGTCGCTCGGGCCGCATGATCAGAAGCTAGCCAGGTGACTCCAGAGGTTCGCTACGCCAAAACGATTGATGGCCTGCATATCGCTTACCAGGTCCTTGGCGACGGCGCCATCGACCTCGTCTACGCGCCGGCCTTCATCAGTCATCTAGAGATCTCCTGGGAGGAGCCGCTGGTGGCCCGGTGGCTCTCCCGGCTGGCGCGGTTCTCGCGCCTGATCCTTTTTGACAAGCGAGGCACCGGCCTGTCTGATCGGATCGCTGGGGACAGCATTCCTACGCTTGAGGAGCGGATGGATGATATCCGCGCTGTCATGGACGCCGTCGGCTCCGAGCGTGCGGCCCTCTTCGGGGCGTCCGAAGGCGGACCCATGTGCGGCCTGTTCGCCGCGACCTATCCGCAGCGCGCGGCCGCTCTTGTGCTCTTCGCGAGTTATCCCCGAGCACTCCGGGACCAGGATTTTCCTGAAGGCTGGTTACCGATCAATGCCGTCCAGCCTTACCTCGCTTCCGTAGAGAGGGTCTGGAGCGAGGGGACGTTTGAGAACATGCCCGAGGGTCTGGTGGAGGGGCTAACTGAGGAGGAACATGCCCGGGTCTCCCGCTGGTGGGGTCGCCTCTGTCGCATGTCGGTGAGCCCCGGCGCTGCAGTCGCCCTCTCGCGGATGGCCACTGAGCTCGACATCCGAGATGTCCTTTCGTCCATCCAGGCTCCAACCCTCGCGCTCTGCCGGCGCGGGGACGAGAACGCTCCAGCGACCAGGTACCTTGCCGAACACATCCCGGGAGCGAAGTTGGTCGAGTTCGAGGGACAGGCTCATCTGGCAGCGTTTGGTGAACAGGACCTTATCCTTCGGGAGATCGAGCAGTTCCTCACAGGGTCGCACGCGCCGGTCGAGCCCGATCGGGTGCTCGCTACCGTGCTCTTCACCGACATCGTTGGGTCGACCCGGATGGCGTCCAGGCTCGGTGACGAGAGGTGGGCGGAGCTGCTCGGGGTTCACCACGCTCGTGTGCGCGCGGAACTCGAACGGTACCGAGGGCGCGAGATCGATACCGCCGGGGACGGATTTCTCGCCACCTTTGACGGCCCAGCGCGAGCTATCCGGTGCGCATCCGCCATCATCGGCGCGGTTAGAGAGCTCGGTATCGAGGTTCGGGCAGGACTTCACGCGGGTGAATGCGAGCTGGTCGAGGACAAAGTGCGGGGCATCGCCGTTCACACTGGAGCCCGGGTCGCGGCGCTCGCGCAGCCCAGCCAGGTGCTGGTCTCGAGCACCGTAAGAGACCTGGTCGCAGGGTCGAGCATTCAGTTCGACCCCCAAGGAGTACACGTTCTGAAAGGGGTACCGGGAGAGTGGCCACTTTACTCAGTCGTGGGCACCTAAACAGGATGGACCGAACGCGCCGGCGAGAATTTCAGCCGTCCCCCCGCGTCAGCCAGACCTACTGCGGGCCATCACTCGGCGAGGGGGCGGGATCGCAGAGTATCCGCCATCGTCGCGGCGTTTCAACCGCCAGCCCTCTTCGTGAACCATGATGTGGTGACCCCGGCACAAGAGGGCCAGGTTCTCCAGGTTTGTCGGGCCACCGTCCGCCCAGTGGATCAAGTGATGCCCGTCGGTCCACCGGCCGGGCATATCGCAACCCTCGAAGACGCACCGATCGTCCCGAGCCTCGAGCTTGCGCCGGAGCGATGCCGAGATGGTCCGGCTAGCCTGGCTGATCTCGTGCTCGAGCTCGGCGCGTCCGGTGATCCGGGTGATCGCAGAGTCGCAGGCAAACCGCCGGACGGTCTCGGCATGGATCGTCCCGCCAGCCTCGAGCTGCCCTGCGGGCGCACCAGCCAGGCCGGCCACCGTGTCCGCGCTGGCCCGAATGATCAGGTGCGGCCGCTGACCGGCCACGTCCGGCAGCCCCTTGCCGCTGAGTTGGCGCCGGCAGAGCTCGACCAGGGCATCGGCTTGCCGCTGGCCTGACGACCGATCTTCGTTCTTTGCCGGTTTCATCAGCGCCCCGAGCGCCGTCTTCAAAGTCGCGCCACCCTCGGCGTCGAGCAACCCGTCGAGACGGACCGCCCCGTCCTGCGGCTCGCTGATGTGCAGATAGCGCCTGCCATAGGCCCGGTTGGCCTCGGCCAGCGCGCCTTCCGCATCGACTCGGTGCTCGAAGTTTTTGGCCACCCCCACGAACTGTCCGGGGTCCATGGTCTGGGCCGCCGTCAGCAGGTTGGCTTCTTCCTTGCGTACGGCTGCCACGCCCAAGTGCCCGGCGGATTTGGCCATGACAGCCGCGTGCTGGTAGCCGATATCGCCGCGGGCGAGGGCAGCCTCGAATTTGGGCAACTGGTTGAGCTGGCGGGCCACCTCGACTCGCTCCATTGCCGCCCCACCCGACAGCTTGCATTTCCAGCGCAGCCACGACGTCACGCTCAATGCTCCGTCCGCTCCATAGTCGCCCGACCTGTCGAAAGAGCGCAAGCCGTCGGCGAAGTACGCCTCCATCCGGTCGATCCATTCGCGCGCCTTGATCAGCCGCTCGCCCATGGCGCCGTCGCCCTGCCGGATCCAGGCCGGCACGTCGTCCAGGTCACGGTCCATTCGTTCCGGCAGCGTCTCAGGTCGGCCGCTGGACGACAGGCTCATGCCTCACATCGTGAGGCATGGTTGTGACAGCTGTCTGTCGCGACTCCAGGAGATTTTCAAACCCGGCCGTGCTTGCGGAGCCGCCGCCTGCGGCCGTCGCACTCGGGACGCTGGGCATCACCCATCAGCGTCTGCTCGAAGACCCAGGCTCCGGCGGTGGGGATATCGTCGCCGAGGCCCGCCGCGCCAAGCCCGGCCGCCCCTGAGGATCGGCCCGCGCCTCCGCCTCTAGGGCTTAAAAGTCGCGCGCTCCGCCTCCAGCTCTTTGCTGTCCTGGAAAGGCTCGCCGAGGCGTGCCCGCCGCATGTTCTCGGCCGCGGAGCCGGCCATCTCCGCTCCCGCCCCCGGCAGGCTCATCACCTCCTGATAGAAGTTGATGGCTTCCTGGAAATGGCCTAGGTTCTGATGACAGCCGGCAATTTTGTACACCATGCCGGCACGGATGGATTTGTGCTGGATGACCGGATCGCCGTACAGCTCCATGTACTTTGACAGAGCGCCGGCGAAATCGCCCGCGTCGAACAGGGCGTCGGCCGCGTCGCGCACCGGCTTGAGACGCGCAGACCCAGCAGCGTCAATCTCGAGGCCACCCTCCACGGAGTCCAGCGCTCCCCAGGTGTGCGGCCCCACGATCCCGTCCGGACGAAAAGCCGACTGCACCTGGAAGCGCTTGACCACTTCTTCGGTGTGGCTGTCGAACTGACCGGTCACCTTCAGGTTAGACTCCGCAACCGCAGTCCTGACCTTTTCTTGCAGCTCCGAAACCGCTGGACCGGACGATCCAATGGACAGCAACGGGTGCGGCTCCGGCGCGGCATCCGGCTTGAGGGCGGCCCGTTCCGCCTCCATCTCCTTCGTGCCCTGGTATGGCTGCTGCAAGCGAGCCCGCCGCAAGTTCTCTGCCGCCGACCCGGATAGCTCGGCATCCACGCCGGGTAGAGCCATCGCCTCTTCGTAGAAGCTGGCCGCATCGGAAAAGTGTCCGAGCCGGTGGTGGCATCCAGCGATGTTGAAGACCAGGCCACCCCGGGCTGCCTTGTGGGCAGCCGCCTTATCCGCGTAAATGCTCATGTAATTGGTCAGCGCCCCCTCGACGTTTCCGGCGTCGAAGAGGGCATTCGCTTCTCTGACGAGCGCCTCGAGGCGCGCCTGGTCGGCCGGGTTGATTTCGATACCGCCCCGGAGCGAGTCGAGCGCGGCCCAGGTGTCCGGTCCGGCTATCCCGTCGGGCTTCAACGCCGATTGCACCTGGAAGCGTTTGAGATCCTCGTTGGTCTGGCTGTCGAAGAGACCGGTGACCTTGAGCTTGGCCTCTGCCAGCGCCATGGTCAGCTTTTCCTGCAGCTCCGAAACCGCGGGACCGGAGACTCCGAGGGACAGCTGCGGATGTGCGTTTGGAGTTTCCTCGCCGGCGAAAGCCGCGCGCTCGGTCTCCATTTCCTTGGTGCCCTGGTATGGCTGATGCAGCCGGGCCCGCCGCAGGTTCTCCGCCGCCGACCCGCCCACGTCCGCGCCGACCCCGGGCAGTCCCATCGCCTCTTCGTAGAAGCTGATCGCCTCTGAGAAATGCCCCAGCCGGTGGTGGCATCCCGCAATGTTGAAGACCAGCCCGCCCCGCGCCGCCTTGTGGGCGGCCACCTTGTCCGAATAGATGACCATGTAATCGGCAAGAGCTCCTTCGACATTGCCGGCGTCGAACAGGGCATTCGCCTCCCTCACGGCCGCCACCAGACGGGTCTGATCTTCTTCACCGACCTCGGTACCACCCCGCAGCGAGTCGAGCGCCGCCCATGTGTGCGGTCCGGCTATCCCGTCCGGCTTCAAGGCGGATTGCACCTGGAAACGCTTGACCACCTCGTCCGTATGGCTGTCGAAGTGACCCGTCACACTGAGCTTGGCTTCGGCCACCACCAGGCTCAGCTTTTCCTGGAGCTCCGAAACCGCCGGGCCGGACGCCCCAATGGACAGCTGCGGATGAGGGGCAGCGGCAGCCTCCGGGGCGGCAACCGGCTCCCGCTGAACCGGAGCTGAAGCCAGCAGGGAACCTACCGCGTCGTTTCCCGCATCTCGCTGGAGGGCCAGGATGCCCGCAAGGCCGTCCGGGCGCTCGCGTGTTTCCGGATCGAGCTGGCGCGGCCGGACCGCGGCCACCCGGGAGGCGCCGTCCCTGTCCGGACTGTCATCACCATGCACGCGTTCGCTCACGCCGTCTCACCACGATAGGGGGCTGAGCCAGGGCAAGAGTGACCAAGCGGGCAGCCGTTCGGTCCAAGCTGCAAGACCTTTCGTGCATCGCGGCTCTGGCCGCAACTCAGCGGACCCAGCAGACGGTCAGGCGGCGGCAGGAAGCGCGCGGCTGTCGGCGGAGCCTGGAGCGACCTGCGGAATCCGGGCGAAGGCGGCCCAGATCAGGATCGGGGCAGCCCCGGCAATCACGACCACGATCCGGGCCAGCAGCATCTGGTTGAGGGGCGCCATCAGAAGCAGGAAGCACCCAATGCTCAACACCCGCCCGATTCCCAGGCAGAGCTCCTGATGGACGATGTACTCGTATCGCATCGTCCTCGCCTGCGGGTCGCGGTCGATCACCTGTAGGGCCATCGGCGCCAGGGCGTTGCCATGCAATGGTCCACCGACCGCACGCAGGAAGCCATAGGCAACCAGGGCTCCGGCCGTCAGGTAGAGCGGCAAGAGCAGGGTGGACATGACCAGCAGGTAGCCGCCGACCAGGGCGATCCGGATCCGGTGCCTCGGCTTCATGAAGGCAGCCAGGCCGAGGCTGATGCCGACCCCGAGCAGACCCATCAGGCCGTTGAAGTTCCCAACCTGCTGTTCGTTTTTCAAGACCAGGTAGGTCATGACGGTGAGGACCAATCCCATCAGGCTTCCCGTGAAACCATCCGCCAGGCGGGCCCGGGTCACCCACTGCCAGTCCGGGTTGCGCCGGACCAGGCGAGCCACCCGGGGGATGGAGAGCCGTTCCCGAGTCCCCGAGGGCAGCCGGCCGGCAAGCACCATGGCTGCCATCAGGAGGACCGCAGCCAGGGCGAACACCAGCTGGTAGCCGCGGTATGCCCCGCCGACATGGGTGCCGGCCACTATGATCGCGCCCGCCGCCGGTGGCAGCGCCGCGGTCAGGAACCAGGTCGCGGTGGCCTGGGCGCCGAAGTAGCGGTCACGGTCGCGATCGCTCGTGGTGTCGTAGCTGACGAGGTGAAAACCCGACCAGTAGAACCCCTCGGCCACGCCTCGCAGGAGGCCAAGAGCGACGACCCAGTGCGGGGTGTCGTTGCCCAGCACCAGGACCAGCAGGTACACGGCGCCGTTGCCGAACAGACCGAGCCGGATCGAAGCGCCGGCCCCGAGCCCACGCCACAGAAGTCCGTTGGCCAGGAACGCCACCGGGATCATCAGTGCGCTCAACCCGCTGTAGAGCGCGATCAGCGCCAGGTCGTGGCTTGAGCGCCAGAGAAAGATCGACAAGAATGTGCCGGCTAAAAGGGCGGCGGCGTTGTACGCGCCGTGGATCAGCACCATGTAGTTGGCGCGCCTGTCCAGCGCGACCCTGACCGCCCTCCGACTCACAACAGCCTGACCCCTCTACGGCGTCTGCCCGCGCCGTATCAGGGGAACGTGCCGCATCGCACCGGCTTGCGTGAAGGCATGCCGCAAGCTAGTGACGGCCAACGCCACCTAAAGGAGACAAAGCCGGCGATTGTGCTCCATTCCGGACCTCGCCGCGGCCGTCGCGCCAAACGACGATGCGCTCCGATGCCTGACTCGGTCCTATTGCGCACTCGCCGGACGCTAAAGCTCGCTCCGCTCGTCGCACTCGCCGGACGCTAAAGCTCGCTCTGCTCGCCGCACTCGCCGGGCGCTAAAGCTCGCTCCGCTCCTCCCCCGCACGCGTGTAACGACAGGCGTTACAAATTGCCTCTCTCGCGCGCGTTACGGCGCGCGCTTTGGGCCGGCGGGCATGACACCTCATTCGCGCGCGTTACGACGCGCGCTCTGGGCCGGGAGGCACGCCTCGGGCCTGGATCGGCCCTCGGCTCCGTCGGGCCTGCATTCGGCCCTCGCCTCCGGCGCGTCACGGCTTGGCCTTTTCTTGAGTCCTGCGCGCATTGAAACGGTCTCCGCAAGGAGGCGGCAGTACCTTCGGCTCAGACGCGCAAACGGCGTCAAAGGGGGTCGCAAACGGAACTTCGGCGAGTCTACGAAACCGAGTTGCTGGACGCGCCGTCCAGGGCGGAAGAGCTCCCCTTCCCCGGGGCGGTCGCCGGCCTGCTTGCCTCCCTCCAGCGCGGCGATATGTCGGCGGCCGCCTACGACACGGCCTTCGCCGCCCGGGTCCGCGATGCGAATGACAAAGACAGCCTCGCCTACCCCCAGACGCTCTCCTGGCTGCTGAAAAATCAGAACCCCGACGGCAGCTTCGGGACCACCCTGCCCATCGCCAAGGAGAGGCTGATCGCAACCCTGAGCGGGGTGCTGGCCCTGGTTGATCTCCCGGTTGGATTGCAGGATGGCCCGGCGCACCGAGCCCGGCTGCGTGCCCTCACCTACCTCCATGAGGGAACAGGCAAGTGGCAGGTCGGTCCAGACACCGCCGGCTTCGAGCTGGTCCTGCCGGCGCTGCTGGCCGAGGCGAAAGCCCGTGACCTCCCCATCCCCTACGAGCGATTCCTGGGCGTGATCGCGCAGCGGGACGCCAAGGTCGGGCACATCCCGGCTCGGCTGATTTACAACGTCGACACCCCGCTGCTTCATTCCCTGGAATACGTGGGCGCCGAGCTCGACGTCGAGGCGATTCGCAAGCGGATCGCAAACAACGGCTCATTCGCGAACTCTCCATCGGCGACGGCGTTCTTTCTGCTGCATGGCGAGGACGAGCGCGCCCGTGAATATCTATCGCTGATCGCCCGGCGCCGCCGGGACGGTGGATTCCCCATGGTCGAGCCCTTCGAGATCTTCGAGCTGGCCTGGGTCCTGTCCAACCTTTCGCGCGCCGGCTACCGGCCGAAGACCGCGTTGCCCGCGCTTCGCTACCTGGCCAGCTCTCTGACCGAGGACGGGGTGGGGGTTTCGCGCGAAGGCCTCCGGGCCGATGGCGACGACACCGCGCTCAGCCTGATCGTCCTCCACGAGTACGGCTATCCGATCTCGATGGGCCCGCTGCGTCCGTTCGAAGGCGTGAATTTCTTTTTGACCTATCCGCTCGAGCGGGACGCCTCGGTGACGACCAACGCCCACGCGCTCGAGGTCCTCGCCGCCAGCCCGCAGTTCTCCCGCCAGCACCTTGTCACGCAGAAGGTCGTCAAGTTCCTGCGCGATGCGCGCGTTGACGGCGATCACTGGGCCGACAAGTGGCATAGTTCCCCCTTCTATGCCACCGCCCACGCCGTCTTCGCGCTCCTCGCGCCGGCACCCGACCTCTGCCGCCCGGCCCTCAAGTGGCTCCAGGACTCGCAGCGCAAGGACGGGTCGTGGGGCTGGTTCACGGAGGGGACGGCGGAAGAGACCGCCTACGCGGTGCAGGCCTGGCTGGCGGCCCCGGCCGCGGTGAAGGACGGGCTGCGGGTCGATCTGTCAGCCGCAGAGCAATTCCTGAATGACATGGCAGATGCGCCCATGCCGGCAATGTGGATCGGCAAGAGCGTGTACATCCCGATGAACGTGGTCCGCTCAGCCATCCTGAGCGCCCAAATCCTGCTGGCGCAAGGAGGGCGGCGTGCTCGATAGGCGCATCAACCGGCTCAAAGACCTCCTGCTCCGGCAACGTGATGAGGCTGCCATCGTCGGCCACCTCACCGCCAGCAACCCCCGAGGAGACGACCTGCTGGGTGAAGTCTGTCGGGCCTCACTGGCCCTGCACCCGGCGGGCAGCTTCGAACAGGCCGCCGCGCTTGCCCGGACGATGGCCTACATCCTCTATATCGACGATTACCTCGACGACGAGCATCCCGAGCTCGACCTCTCCAACTATCGAGAGGTTTGCCAGCACTTCCTGCTCTGGCACAACCGGGACCTGAGCCAGATGCCTCTGGCGTGCGCCACCGTCGGACGCAAGCTGGAGGAGCAGTTCATAGAGGACCAGGTGCCCGAGGAATGGACGCCGATGCGCCACCTGGTCTGGGAGAAGTTCATCTGGACCATGCTCCAGGAGAACCAGTGGCTCAAGAACAAGGAGCGGGTCACGGTCGGCGCTTACCTGGCAAACGGGCTCTACAGCATTGCCTTCCCGGTCGTCCAGGTGTCGATCCTGGCCTTCTCCTACGAGAACGTCTCGCAGGAACTCAAGAACCGCCTCTTCTGGCACATCTGCCAGGCCTCCCGGGTGGTCAGACTCGCCAATGACCTGCGCAGCTCGGAACGGGACACAGCCCAGGGTCGCTTCAACGCGGCCGACCTGATCGCCGCCGCCGGGCAGCTCTCGCCGGCAGCGGCCCGGGCCGCGGTGGTTCGGCTGATGGAGGAAGAGTTCGAGGGGCTGCAGAAGGGCGTGGCCCGGGAGAAGCGGACCGGTGTCACCCAGCAATTCCTCGCTCACCTGGTGGAGAGCACCGCCATGCTGCTCGACTACTACCACGTCCCTGACTCGCGCCAGGCGCGGCCCAAGCCGCCCGAGGATCGGGTCAGCCTGCGAGCCAGCTGATGAGCGGCGCCCTCAAGCTCAAGTTTTCGAAACGGGATCAGGCGGGGACGGGCGCCAATTCCGAGCCGGCCGCGATCGCTATGGAGCGGCGGATTGTCGCTCTGCGCTGGCTGGCGATGCTGCTGGCCACCGGAACCCTGCCCTTCCTTCACCTGGGCGGCCAGACCATCCTGCTGATGTCTCTGATCGGCCTGGGCGCGATCTACAACCTGGCCCTTCAGTTCGTGGTGGTCCGGCTCAAGCCGGGCTGGATCACGGCCGGGTATTTCACCACCATCGGAGACATCCTGCTCGCCACCGGCGGTGTGGCGGTCAGCGGCGGCATCCACTCGCCGTTCTTCCTGGCGTATTTCTGGGGCGCCGTGATCGCTGCCGTTCGGTTCGGCGGCCTGGCGGCGATCACCGCGGTGGTCACGATCGCCATCAGCTACAGCGCCGTCGTCTACTACGTCGCCTCGCTCAACGGCACCCAGCTCGGCGGCTCGGACCTGACCGACCTGGCCCTGCGCACGGGCTTTGTCGCGATCACCGGCATGACGGTGGGCCTGATCGGCGACCGCGCCCGCAAGGCGGAGCACGCGCTGCAGGCGGAGCTGGAGCGCGCCCACGCGGCGCTCTCCCAGGTGACCGTAGAGCTAAACCGCGACCTCGAGTTCGAGCAGACATGCCAGCTGACCGCCGAGCGTGGCCGGGCCCTGATGAATGCCGATGCCGTCCTTCTCCAGGTGCAGATGCCCTCGCTGATCGGCCAGGACGAGTCGGTCCCGCCCGCGAGCGCCCTGTTCATCGACTGGAACCCCGAGCTCAAGGCGGCGCACGAAGGCGCGGACCTGAGCGCGGTGCATCTCTCGCTGGCGCCGGCCACCAGCGAGCAGGTGATCCCGGTCCTCGAGCC
>Ga0066691_10000767_pt1 | contig 11463 bp, 10 predicted proteins | sample GraSoiAngelo_140_FD_66671 | JGI IMG/M metagenome (GOLD analysis project Ga0066691, IMG submission 66671) | Grasslands soil microbial communities from the Angelo Coastal Reserve, California, USA - 14_0929_12_30cm | ecosystem: Environmental > Terrestrial > Soil > Grasslands | place: USA... | reverse complement strand
TATATGATAACTCTAAGTTTCAGATCTCCCTCGGTAACTGGAGTAGTTATGGTCCTGCGCGTACCGAACTGGCCTTTCCCCATTCTTTTCCTTGCTTACCTCCTTCTACTCTCTTCCCATGTCTTCGCGCAGCCGGCAGTTCCGTTCCCGTCATCGGAGGAGCCCCCCGTTCTAGCGCCCAAGCTGCAGAAGGAACTTGGAAAAGCACTGGAAGCCTTGCGTGCCGACAAGCCTGCTGAGGCGCGCAGCCACCTGGATGCGGTTTATCGGTCGGCTCCGGGTGACGCGGACGCCAACTTCCTTTTTGGAATCTATTCCGCGGAGATGAACGATTGGGTGCACGCCAAGAGCTATTGGGAAAAAGTCCTCGTTCTCGCTCCAAACCATCTGAGCGCCCTGCTCTCCTTGGGCGGCGCCCTCATGCGGGAAAACAAATCTGCCGAGGCGGCTCAGTACCTCAATCGCGCGGTTGAAGCCGAACCTGCTTCCTGGCGCGCGCATGCCGTGCTCGCGGACGCTTGCTTGCGTCAGGGCTTGCTTGATGAGTCCATCGAACATGCAGAGCGCGCACTTGAGCTCGGTCATGGCCAGGCGGGAATCGTCCAGCCAGTCCTGGCGCGGGCTCTCCACTTGCACGGCGACCAGGAGCGGGCTATCCATGTTCTCCAAGCGTATCTGCAGGATCACCCTGCAGACGCTGCCGTCACAAAACAACTTGAGAATTTGCAGGCCTCTCTCGGACCAGCCGACAAAACCTCGCCCGGCACGGCTTCGGCATCGCCGTCGTCAGAGCCTGCTGTGGCAACCTTAGCCCTTCTGCGTTCCAATTGGTTGCCTCCCGACATAGACGAAAAAGTCCCGCCCGTGGAACCCGGCGTCGCATGCAATCTTAAAGAAGTCTTGGAGAAGTCCGGGAAGCGGATCCAGGAATTTATCGCCAATGTCGATCAGTTCACCGCAACCGAGGCCGTATCTCATGAATCGATCAACAAATGGGGGTTCGCCTCTCATCCCATCAGGTTCCAGTTCGACTATCTTGTTTCCATCAAGCGGAACCGCCTCGGCCTTCTAACTGTTGATGAATACAGGGACTCTCATTATCTTCCGGTTAGATTTCCCGATGGTATAGCTACAACGGGGCTGCCGGCACTGGTACTTATCTTTCATCCATACTATGTGCATAACTTTAGTATCTCTTGTGAGGGATTGGCGCGTTCGAAGGGCGGGCCGGCCTGGCAAATGTATTTCCGCCAAAGGCCCGACAAGCCGAATACCATTCGCACCTACCAGATTGGTGCTGAAGGCCAGGCCTACCCGGTTGCTCTCAAGGGGCGCGCGTGGATTGCGGCGGACAGCTTTCAAATCGTCCGGCTGGAAACGGATCTCATCGACCCTTTGCCACAAATCCGCCTGGTTGCCGATCACGCCGCCATCGAATATGGCCCAGTGCATTTCCAAGCCCGCAATCTGGACATGTGGCTGCCTCAGAATGCGGAAGTTCATAACGATTGGAGAGGCCGGCGCAGTCATCGGCGCCACAGTTTCAAGAGCTATCTCCTCTTCGCTGTGGACGACAAACAACAGATCTCGGCGCCCAAGGTCGCAGGCCCGTCGAAATAATTTCTTGAACTCCCGCGCACGCCTCCAGCACCCATCAGCTTTGTTTTCGTTCGCGCTGCGACTTCTGATTTCTAGTTTCACTTTTCCAGAATGCCTTTGGCTAAAACTCTACGAAACCCTCATCCACGAACCTCTCGAAAAATCCGCCCGCCGAGTCGCCTAGCGCGTCCGAGTTGAGCATCGTAGGTGTGTTAGTCTACCGGAAGCGCGCGCAAATGCGAGAGTAGTGCCATGGATTCCCGCCTGGAAAAGTTGAAAGAAGATCTGGAGTCAGCGGTGGAAGGCATGTCCAGCGAGCAATTGAACTGGCATCTCCCGGGGAAGTGGTGTGCGGCGGAGGTGCTGGAACATCTGTATCTGACCTATGCCGGAACGATCAAAGGCTTCGAGAAAGTCATAACAAGCGACAAACCGCTCGCAACGAGGGCATCCATGGCGCATCGCGTGCTCACCTTCGTGGTCGTGGGATTGGGCCACATGCCCCCCGGACGAAAAGCCCCCGCTATGGCCCAGCCCAGGGGCTTGCCGGTGGAGCAGGTGCGAAACGAGCTTGGCGCAAAGCTTGCGGCGATGGATACGATCATTGCGCAGTGTGAAGCCCGCTTCGGGCGCCAGCTAAAGCTGCTCGACCATCCGATTCTGGGTCCGCTGACTGCGACACAGTGGAGAGAGCTTCATCTGGTGCATGGACGGCATCACCAGAAACAGCTTCTCTGGCTTCGCGAAAGCACGACGAGGCAAATGGGCTGAACGCGGGCAAGCGCGGTCTTTTCTTTTAAATAGGACGCCAGTTAATGGCCGAGCGCTGGGTCCGTGGTACACAAATCTCTGAGCGCCGGCGCTGCAACGTTCAGGTTTCATCCCTATTTAGTAGATATTTGTTCCTGAACATCTTCCCATTCGCCTTGAACGTATATCCATGCAGTTCTCTCCACTTTTCAAACAGTCTTGGGTTGTTCTTCAGTTGCAGCAATGCAGACGCTACCGCTTCTGCGCCCGGCATGTCTGAGTCCGCTGCAACAGAAAAGCACGTCGATTCGCCGCGGCGGGAGATAAGACGTACGAATTTAGAGTCCACTAGGAAGTGCCTGCGCCCGGCTCTAAGCCAGTAACTATCACCACGAACTTGCTCGGCTCCAGTGAGTGCAGCGACGCGCTTCAGGTATTCTGCTGCGCGCTGGGCGGGCGTGCATTTGGTTTGCATTCTCATCGCAAGTGGATTACTCCGCGGGGCTGAAGGCCTGGCCGTCGGCCTTAAACGCCCCGCTCTGAGCGGCCCACTTGTCAAACAGCGCTGGATTGTTCGCGAGCTGCAGCAGCGCCGTAGCAATATGCTCGGATTTCGGCATTTCTTTGTGCGCTGAATAAAAACACGTTTCCTCGTATACGCATTTGGGGTCTGCCACGTCTCGCATCCTCCCGACATATCTATCGCGCACATGGAATCTAGTTGTGCCGACATCTAGGACATAGCGATTGCCCATTTGCGTGGCGCCGGTGAGGGCAACGATGCGGCGCAGATAGGTTTTCGCGTGATCCTTTCGGTCAAGGGGGTCCAGGCCATCCGAACTGTTCTCAAAGCGATTGCCCGTAATTACTGCCACACCTCCCGGGTCTGAGATGTGGAGGGCCTCCTCTAAAACGTTATTGTGCGGCTGCTCCTGTGGGGCAATTGCTCTAAGCCAAGGCCTGCACCGCAGGCCAGCGAACGCAAACCTCCACACCACCAGACCGAGAAACGCTATCACAGATAGATTTGCAGACGACATACAGGTACCGCCGGGTTTGAAGTGGACTACCGCCAGCGTCCGATTCAGCCCAATGCCAACGAAGTCTTACACTGCCAGTCGGGTGGTGTCGGCAGCGGCTAGGGCGGTCAGCCGCCTGCGATGGGATGAACCATCATGACTTCGTTCTGCTCACGCGTGACTCTCTCGAGGTGTTCACCGGTCGTCATGTCAAATGGCTGCGCGCCGGTCTTGGCTTCATACTCGGCAATCACTTTGTTCACTTCTTCCATGTCAGCGGTTGCCGGATCGTATTCGAGAAGCGTTGTATCGCCGTGGGATGAAAATGTCAGAATTTTGGATTTCATGTTCGGTCTCCTGCGGGACGTTCCTTTTCGGTTTCCTGTGGGAAAGCAGTGGGTAGGTTTGGGTCCCTAAAGGTCATATTGCACCGTTTCTCAGACTTGTCAAGATGGCATCCCGCGGTGCAACGAGGATCGCGTCACGCTTCATGGGCCTGGCTGCTTTTGGTACAGGCAATACGCATAGGCATCTTGCACCTCAGCAGAATTGAGAAAGCAAAATATACCGCCCTTTCCGTCATCGTGTAATTGACGACAGGAGGAATAGCTCTGGCAATTTTGCGTTGGGGGCTCTTCACTGTTTGTGGAAACGGAGTCCGGCCAGACTCAACGCGAACAATCCATGTGCTATTGTCGATTCCCATTGGTGGTTCAAAACCAATATTGTCGGTGTCAAGCGGCGGAGTGCTCAAGTTCTTTGCATTTGCGGCAGTGGCGCGCCCATGGCACCGCTTCCAGACGAGCCTTAGAGATAGGCTGCTTACAAATCTCACACACCGCGTAGGTGCCCTGTCTGATCCGGGCGAGTGCCTCTTCGATTGCCCTCAAAAGACGACCATCTGTTTGGTGCAAGCGGATCTGCACCTCCGCTTCCTCGTCGGCATTCGCTTGCTCAACGAGATCGCCCTCTAACCCTCCTGCTGCCGGCACCCGGGACTGAGCCTCGCCCAAGGCAGACGACAACTCACGCCGCTTCTCAACGAGCAGTCTCTCGTATCGTTGCAGATCTCTTGCTCTTGCCACCGGCTCTCCAATCATGAGCTAGTGCTCCCCGGTCGGAAGTCTCTCGTTGAGTCCCTTGTAGAGGATCTCTTTTAACTCTGCTTCGAGGTCACCGCATAGAAGGCTGCCCACCGCTGCTCTACGTCCTTGCTCTTACAGTGCGGACAGACGATCCCGCCCTTCTCGTGCTCTGAAATTGTCAGGATTTTTGAGAACTCTTTCTTGCAGGCTCGACAGAGGAAATTGTACTGGGGCATGGTTACCTCCCCATTGCGAATCCTTAGATCCTAGTCGCCCGTCCAGCTGACGTCAATCCGGACCCACTGCTGGCGGGTGGTCCACTCTCGATCGGTTAGAACTCTTCTGGGTGGCCCATCCTTTCTGCGGGTTTTGCAGAAATGCCCTTCGCTAGCTCTCATCCTTGTTTATCTGAGTCGGCCCTTCTACTACAACCTCTCCGTCTCCCCTATCTCCTTTCCCCTCACGCACTTAATAATTTATCTTGACCTGTACGGTACCTATGTGGCGGGAAGCGCATGAAAGAAGCGCACCAGCGCACATCTCGCTAATCCCGTGACTGTCCTCCTTGGAATTACGTACAGTAAACTACATACGGTAATTACGGTACCTCTCCGTAGACTGAACCTCATAGTAGACCACTTGTCAGTTACTACAACGACTGCTAAACTCAACTGGCTCACCCAACTCTGAAGTCCCCGGAGAGGCCATGTCCACGGAACGCCAGGTTTACCGCTGCCAGAATCGTGCTTGTGGTTGTGAAATCGTGGTGACCAAAACTTCAGTCGAAACCAAGACCAACCCCAGATGCTTCTGTGGCGCGGAGATGAAGAAACCCTACAGCCCACCAGTCTTCAGAATGCTCGATCCTGATGATGAACTTGTCAGTCGCCTTGAAGCGGGACGAAATTTAGCTCAATAGCCCCACCCTGAAATGGAAGGCCCCATGCCAGGACTCATCAGCATCATTTCTGCCCTCGCCCTTCTCTTGACTGGAGCATGGCTCCTCCACGATGGAGTTTCAGCAAGAGACCTCTTGCACTTGCAATTTGAGATCGTTGCCGGAGCCACGCTTCTATCTGTCGGGGTCGTAAGCTCCGTGCTCCTTCTAAGGAACTGGATAAAGTGGAAACGAGAACTTGGGAAATACAGAGAAGGATAGCGTCACTTCCATTTTGAACGCGCAATGCGGGCGGGTGCCCGACCCTTGATCCGTTAGAACGCTTCTGGGTGGCCCATCCTTTCTGCGGGTTTTGCAGAAAGGGTGGGGCTGCCTTTCGCTAGCCTCTTTGTTTTTGTAGCTTTGACTCGGCTCCCGTACTTGCGATTCCCTCTTTTTCTAGTTTCTGCCTTCAAGTTTCTATTTTTCCTTCCCTCCCTATCTCCTTTCCCCTCATCCACTTAAAATTTTATCTTGACAGAGACGGTACTGATGTGGTAACATCAGCTTTGATAGTCAGCCACCAGCCCGACCGCTCCCTGCATCTGACGTTCACACCTTCAGACCATTCCCCCGCCTATCTCCTTTCTTTTGATATTCTTCACACTCTTTTTCACAACGGCACATCTCTATCCTCTGCGTTTTCAGCCTCTTGCACACTCTTTCCATCGCCACAGGGGTGTATGCGCCCATCTCACCGAATCGAGGAACATAAAATGAAGCATCAGACAAACCATGCCAGTTCTTGCAATGCCTCACGCTGCCGCTACTACACCGTCAGTGGCCGCCGGTGCCGACTTCCCGTTTTGGACACCCGCTCCGGTCTTTGTTTCCGGCATGCCAGCCTGCCCCCCGCCCAATCGGGCTCCGAGGATCTTTCCACCGAACTCCTCCCCCAGCTCTCGGAGTTCGAGTCTGCCGCGGACGTCAAGCAGTTCCTCGCCCGGCTGCTCGTCCTCGTCACCAAGGGCCGCGTCACGCCCCGCCGCGCCTCCGTTCTGGCGTACATCACGAACCAGCTGCTCCATTCCCATAGCGCCTTTTGCCGCGAGAACCGCGAGCAAGACGACCAGCCCCAGCAAATCGTCATCGATCTCCCGCGCCCCAAACGCGACGATCCTCTCCAAAACGAGTTGCCCGATCGGCCTGGACAACCCTCATGATGCACCCTACCCAATCCGGGCCCCACTCTTGCGAAAACTGCCGGGTGTATGCTCAACGCTCGTTCACCCCGAGCAACGCTGAGGGGCAGCTACGAATTTCCACCAGTCACCAGTCACGCGCTTGTCGGTTCATTTCTGAACGCAGTACAATAGCTTCCCTACACATCGAGGAGGGAACCCGCCATGGCCACCGCTGAGAAAACAGTCCACGTTTCCGAGTTCACCAACGAGCCATTCATCGACTTTTCCAAGCCCGACAACCGCAAGCGCATGGAAGACGCGCTGAAAAAAGTGAAATCCGAATTTGGCCGCGAATACCCCATGTGGCTCGGCGGCCAGAAAGTGACCACCAACGAAAAGCGCACCTCCACGAATCCCTCCCATCCAATGGAAGTGATCGGCGTCTTTCAAAACGCCACAGCGGAAATGGCCAGGAACGCTGTCGAATCTGCGCACAAATATTTCGACACCTGGAAGAAAGTTCCTGCCGAGGACCGCGCCAAGTGTCTTTTCCGCGCCGCGCAAATCGTTCGCGAGCGGAAATTTGAGCTGAACGCCCTCGTCTGCTACGAAGTTGGAAAGACCTGGATCGAAGCCGACGCGGACATCGCCGAGACCGTGGACTTCTGCGAATTTTACGGCCGCGAAATGCTGCGCCTCGCCGAGCCGCAGAAGCTCACGCCCATGCGTGGCGAGCGCAACTACCTCGTCTACATTCCGCTTGGTGTCGGCGTGGTCGTTCCCCCGTGGAATTTCCCCTGCGCCATCATGGCCGGCATCGTCGTGGCGTCACTCGTTACGGGCAACACCGTCGTCGTCAAGCCTGCCGCTGACTCTCCGACCATCGCCGCAAAGTTCATCGATATTCTTTTTGAAGCCGGCGTTCCCAAGGAAGCCGTGAACTTCATCACCGGCCCCGGCAGCGTCATTGGCGACGTGATGGTGCAGCATCCGAAGACGCGCTACATCGGCTTCACCGGCTCGAAGGAAGTCGGCCTGCGCATCAGCGAACTCGCCGCCAAAGCCGCACCCGGCCAAATTTGGATTAAGCGCACCGTTTTGGAAATGGGCGGCAAGGACGCCATCGTCGTCGACGACGAAGCCGATATCGACGCCGCAGTGGAAGGCACCGCGCAGGCCGCGTTTGGCTATCAAGGACAGAAGTGTTCGGCCTGCTCGCGCGCCATCGTCTCCGAAAATATCTATGACACATTCGTGCAAAAGCTCGTCGAGCGCACCAAGAAAATCACCGTCGGCCCCAGCGACGATCCCAACAACTACATGGGCCCGGTCATCAGCCAGTCCGCGATGAAAACCATTCTCGATTACATCGAAGTCGGCAAGAAAGAAGGGAAGCTGCTCACCGGCGGCAAACGCGCCGCGGGCGATGGCTATTTCATCGAGCCCACGATTATCGCCGACGTGGATCCCAAGGCGCGCCTCGCCCAGGAAGAAGTTTTCGGCCCCGTCCTCGCCGTGATTAAAGCAAAAAATTACGACCACGCCCTGGAAATCGCCAACAACACCGAATTCGGCCTGACCGGCGCCGTCTATTCTAAAAATCCCGAAAAAATCCGCAAGGCCGAAGAGGCCTTTCACGTCGGCAATCTCTATCTGAACCGCAAATGCACTGGCGCGATGGTCGGCGCGCATCCTTTCGGCGGCTTCAACATGTCCGGCACGGATTCCAAGACCGGCGGGAAAGACTATTTGCTCCTTTTCCTGCAAGCCAAATCCGTAGCCGAAAAAGTTTCAAATTAGCTGTTTGAAGAAAAGGTTTCAAATTAACTGATTGTAGGAAAGGATTCGATCTAAGAGTTTGCTGTCGGCTTTGCATCGGCGCGGTGGGAGGCCCATTTCATCGCGCGGAACACGGGATAGCTCAGCACGAGCATTCCCAGCGCCAGCGGCGCATTGTCGCGGTCGGTCGCGATCGAGCCGATGAGAAACAAAACGGATCCGATTAGCGCGATAGCAGTCGTCCACGGATAGCCCCACGCGCGATACGGGCGATCCATCTGCGGCTCTTTTTTGCGGAGAACAAAAAGCGAGGTATACGTGAGCGTGTAATTCGCCACAAAGAAAAATGACAGCATCGCAATCACCCGCTCAAACGAGCCCAGCACAAAGATGATGCCCACGATGGTGCTCAGCAGCAGGGAAAAAGCCGGCGTGCCGCCAACATTCACTTTCGCCGCGCGCCGGAAAAATAATCCATCGCAGCTCATCGCATGGAGTGTCCGCGAACAGAAAAGCTGATTGGCATTGAGGCAGCTCAGCATGGAAATCACCATGATCGAACGGATGATCGGATCGCCCAGGTTCCCGAAGATGCGGTCCGCGACCGTGCCCAGCACAAAAGTATTTCCGGCGATTTCCTTCATCGGCAAAATGTATAGCGCCACGATGTTCAGCAGCAGATAAATTCCCATGATGGAAAACACGCTGCCAAAAATCGCCCGCGGAATATCGCGCCCCGGATTGCGCACTTCTTCCCCGAAATAAATCACGCCGTCCCATCCATCAACGGTGTAAACGACGCCCTGCAATCCCAAAAATACCGCAACGATAAACGGCCACCCCGTAGGAATCGGCATCACCGCGGCGTTGGCGATCGCCGCGGATTTGTGCGCCGGCCCGCCGAGCACGAAGCAAGCAACGACCAAAATTAAAAACGCGGCGGACTTGAGCGCAGCCGTGGAAAGTTGTGCGCCGCTTCCCCAGCGAATTCCGCGCCACTGCAAAATTCCAAACCCGACGATGATAGCGACAGAAATTATTTTTATTTTTTCCGGACCCGCGAGAATGGGAAACAGATGTCCACTGTATTCGCTGATCACAATCGCAACCGCCGCCGCGGTTCCGCAGGTGGAGAGCCAATCGCTCCAGCCGACGACGAAGCCGGCGTAATCGCCGAGAGCGCGGCGCGAAAAATTATACTGGCCGCCGCTGCGGGGAATCGCGGCGCCGAGTTCCGCGATCGACGAAGCGCCGAACAGTGCGTAGAGTCCGCCGACGACCCAAACGGCGAGAAAGAGCCAGGGATTCGGCAAGTTTTTTGCGATGTCGCCGGGAGTTCGAACGATTCCCGCGGCGATGGCGTTTCCGATGGCCGCGGCCATGCCGAACCACATGCCGAGAACTTTGAGGAGCCGCCCGGTGGTGTGCGGGAGATTCGAATGGACCAGAGGTTTCGTGGTCAATGGCGCCTGCTAGGCTTAAGGATCGGTGAGCAGAGCAAGGCGGCCATCATAACCGCGGAAGCAGGAATTGCAAGAGGGAACTCACCGGGAAAAAATTTCGAATGCAGGAGAGACAGGAAAGAGGAATTCAGCGGGGATGGCCGACGAAATTCCATTTGCCCCATTCGAATGATTCGTGAACGGGCGAGAAATAAGTCCGCGCCAACTTTCGAATCAAATCGGGCCGGGTGAGCCATTGCTCGTAGGTGCGGCGTTCGAATTGAATCATGGTGGCCAGCGCGTCCATCTTGTTCGAAAGGCGGCGGGCCAGCGGATTTTCTGAAACGGCGTGGACGAATTTAAGAAAGGGCGTCAGCCACGGTTCCACGAACACTGCGCGGCCGTCTTTTCGCAGCACGCGTTGCATTTCCGAAAATGCTTCTTCCAGATCTTCCGGCAGCGCCGGCAGATGGTGCAAACCGCCCTGCACGATCAGCATGTCCTTGCTGCGATCCGCGAAGGGAAGTTGGCGGCAATCGCCGACGAAACATTTTGCGGAACCTCGATACTGCGTGATCAGCCGGGGGGACAAATCCACGCCTTCGATGTGAGTAAAACCGAGCCGCTCCAGCGCGTTCAACCCATTGCCGCGTCCGCAAAAAAGCTCCACGATTTCAGTGTTGCGGGGCCACTGCGCGGCGCCTAATTTCCGAAGGCGCGCGACAAATTTCTGAATCTCCTGCTTCGGCGTCTCAAACCGCAAGTACGCTGCTTCCCAGGGGTCGGGCGAGGGTGCGCTCAGATCATCCCGATTCAGATTGTCGGACTTAGGTTCCATTTGTGGCGAGTGCAAATTCACGGGGCGGCGAAATCACGCCCACGCAGTTTCCCACAGTTGACAAGTCTTTACGAGGCATTCGCGGAAAGGTGAGTCACTTTCCGGTTCTGAAGGGCGAGAGAACGGTCCGTTCATAATGCCGGCGCCGGGACCTGGACACTCCACCCGCCTTATTTACTGCTTAGATGCATACGACGAGAAGAGAACAAGAGGTACGTACATTTTTGAGATACTTTCGAATAAGCCTTATGCGACGGCTGATCGTTGCTTGGGGCTGAACGGATTCTCCTCAATACTGGCAAGAATTGACCTACGCAATCCTTCCTGTACGGCGAGAACTCCGTTTAGGAGGCCATATGCCTGCATCGGAAGGCCATGAAGGAACCATCCTTGTAGCCGATGACAACGAAGCCAACCGCGAACTGCTGTCCGCTCTGCTGAGCGCGGAGGGTTACCAGGTCGTTTGTGCAGCGAACGGCCAGGAAGCGCTGGCCCAGGTGGATAGCGGCTCGATTGATCTCGCGTTGCTGGATGTGGTGATGCCCCGCCGAACCGGATTCCAAGTTTGTCAAGCGATGAAGTCCAAGCCGGAAACGCGTTTGATCCCCGTGGTGTTAATCACCAGTTTGAACAGCGACGCCGACCGCATCCACGGGATCATGTGCGGCGCTGATGACTTCCTGAACAAGCCCGTAAATAAGCACGAACTGCTGGCTCGCGTGCATTCCCTACTGCGCTTGAAGCAATTCACCGATGAGCTGGACAACGCAGAGACGGTGTTGTTTAGCCTTGCGCTGACTATTGAGGCGAAGGATCCCTATACCGAAGGGCACTGCGACCGCCTTTCGAAATATTCCGTTGCGTTGGGAGAAAAACTAGGTCTGCCCCAG
>Ga0066691_10000760_pt1 | contig 11493 bp, 8 predicted proteins | sample GraSoiAngelo_140_FD_66671 | JGI IMG/M metagenome (GOLD analysis project Ga0066691, IMG submission 66671) | Grasslands soil microbial communities from the Angelo Coastal Reserve, California, USA - 14_0929_12_30cm | ecosystem: Environmental > Terrestrial > Soil > Grasslands | place: USA... | reverse complement strand
GTTGTCACGACATCCACCATGCCGTCCTACAAGGACAAGCTCAGTGCGCAGGAGATGGCCGATCTGGTCGCTTACCTGCTCACGTTGAAAGGCCTGCGATGATGCGGAAAACGATTCTCCAGATAATTCGGAAAAAGCACCGCGCTTCTTTACTGTGTCTGGCGCTGCTTGTGCCCGGCGCTCTCTGCGCTCAGGTCACTTCCGAGCGCCTGCGTCGTGCGGCCGACGAACCGCAGAACTGGCTGACCTACTCCGGCAACTACTCCAGCCAACGGTATAGCCCGCTCAAGCAGATTGATCCCAGCAACGTCAAGAATCTGGAGCTGAAATGGGTCTTTCAAGCCCAATCACTGCAGAAATTCGAGACCACTCCGCTGGTGGTTGACGGCATCATGTACCTTACGCAGTCGCCCAACGACGTTGTTGCGCTCGATGCCAAAACAGGACGGGTATTCTGGGTCTACCACTACGCAACTTCTCCCGATTCGCGCCCCTGCTGCGGGATTGTGAATCGCGGAGTGGCCATTCTCGGCGATACGCTTTTCATGGCTACGGTCGACGCGCATCTCGTGGCCGTGGATGCCCGGAATGGCCACGCCATTTGGAACAACAAACTCGCCGATGCGGCTGCGGGTTACGCCATGACGATGGCGCCGCTGGTAGTGAAGGACAAAGTGATCGTCGGCTTGGCCGGCGGCGAGTATGGCATTCGCGGCTTCATCGCCGCCTATGACGCGCACAGTGGCAAAGAGGCTTGGCGGTTCAACACCATCCCGGGCCCCGGCGAGCCGGGACACGAAACCTGGCAAGGAGAGGAATGGAAGCACGGGGGCGCGGCCGTCTGGCTTACGGGCTCCTACGATCCCGATCTCAACCTGACGTACTGGGGGACCGGCAATCCGGGTCCGGACTACAATCCGGGGAAACGGCCCGGCGACAACCTCTATTCCGATTGCGTGGTAGCCCTCGACCCCGATACCGGAAAACTCAAGTGGTTTTTTCAGTTCACGCCAAACGATCCCCACGATTATGACTCGGTGCAGATCCCCGTTCTCGCGGATATGGATTGGAACGGGAGCCCTCGCAAAATGATGCTGTGGGGCAATCGCAACGGCTTCTTTTACGTTTTAGACCGGGCGACGGGAAAATTTCTCACCGGCGCGCCATTTGTAAAGGTGAACTGGGCCAGCGGCTTGGATGCGAAAGGCAGGCCGATACCGACGCCCCAGCCTCCGGGCGCGCCGACCTTCCCCGGCATCCAGGGCGGGACGAACTGGTATTCGCCGTCCTACAGCCCGCGCACCGGCTTGTTCTACGTCTCTAGTTGGGAAGGCTATTCGACGATCTTCTCTGGGGTAGATGTCGATTACAAAGAAGGCCTGCGCTACACCGGCGGCGCAAACACCAGCCCCATTCCCGGTGCCGATAATCCCGCAGGGGCCCGCCAGGGCCCGGTCAACACCTACACCGAGGCGCTCGGTCATGGCGCCGTCATGGCCCTTGATCCCCATACCGGAAAAAAGAAGTGGAGCTTCGAGATGCACGACGTCAATTGCAGCGGGATCCTGACCACTGCATCGGACCTGCTTTTCGCCGGCGGACGTGAGGGCTATTTCCAGGCGCTCGATGCGCACACCGGCGCGCTGCTGTGGAAGGTGAATCTCGGCGGGGAAATCATTGCCGGGCCGATCAGCTATCAGGTGGACGGCAAGCAGTACATTTCCATCGCCTCCGGGAACGGCCTGTTTGTCTTTGCTCCTCGAGACGGCGCGAACTGACGACGGCCCAGCTTCGCTTACCTGCCTTGTGCCCGAAGCACTCGCGCGAGTATATTTCCGCTTGCAGAAAAGCTCCGACAAAAAGGCATGTCGCATATGTCGGCGCGAATCCGGCGCTGCTTGCCAGCCAACGCATGCGCGCCGCGCAGTAGAAGGGTGTCGGCGGAAGGTTCCGCGTTATCTCGTCGCAAATCGTTTCGCAAGAGTCCGGACAAGTGAGCGCGCGCGAACCCACACACCTGGTAAGGGCCATTGGCCGCTGGGGCCTCGCGGCGCTGGTGATCAACTCCATTATCGGCAGCGGTATCTTTGGTCTCCCCGCCATTGTTGCCGCTCATCTCGGCCGCGCGAGCCCCTTTGCCTATCTCCTGGCCGCGGCAGGCGTCGGAATGATTATGGGCTGCTTCGCCGAAGTGGCCTCGCAGTTTCGCCAAGCGGGCGGACCTTACCTCTACACGCGCGTGGCTTTCGGACGCTTGCTGGCCCTCGAAGTCGCCTGGCTGCACTGGCTCTCACGACTAACGGCCGCCGCAGCAGCGGTCAATCTTTTCGGTACTTATCTGGGCTACTTCTGGCCGGCGGCGCAACGGCCGCTGGAGCGCGCTCTGTTGGGCGCGGCCATTCTCGTGGTGATCACGGGCATCAACATTGTCGGTGTGGGGATGGGTGCGCACCTGAGCTCCGCGTTCACCATCGCCAAGATCGCCCCGCTGCTGATTTTTGCCGCCGCTGGTCTGCTCTATGGCTTCGCTCATCCGGCTGTCTCGCTCGCGAATCCGCACGTGGCCACGGCCGCGGATTGGTTCGACGCGGCCATCGTGCTGATCTTTGCCTACGGCGGTTTTGACGGCGCGCTCGTCCCCATGTCCGAAGCCCGCGACCCTCAGCGGGACGTACCGTTTGCGATGGCGGTCTCGTTTGTGAGCGTCACCCTGATTTATATCCTGGTGCAGATTGTCGTCGTTCGCGTGCTGCCCGATCCGGCGCAAACCGATCGGCCGCTGGCCATAGCCGCGCAGGTATTCTTGGGACCAGCCGGCGCAGCCTTCATTGCGGTCAGCGCGCTGCTTGCCTTATTCGGCTTTTTGAGCGCCCAGATGGTGCACGCTCCGCGCATGACGTTCGCCCTGGCGGAGCAAGGCGATCTTCCGCCCATTTTCGCCGCAATCCATCCTCGTTTTCGGACTCCGCATGTATCCATTCTCGTATTCGCGAGTTCACTTTGGGTGCTCGCGACGATGGGTAACTTCCGCTGGAACGTGGTGCTCTCGTCCGCAGCCCGGCTGATTATCTATGGGCTGGTGTGTGCGGCGCTATTGGCGTTGCGCCGCAAACAACCTCATGCAGCGGCTTACCGGCTTCCGCTGGGGCCGATATTCGCCGTTATCGGCATCGCCTTGATGATCGCGCTTTTCACGCACACGACGCGGGAAGAGCTTGCGTGGATCCTGGCGACGGCCGTCGTGGCCTTCCTGAATTGGCTGGCCACGCGCCGCCACGTCGTGCCCGCCGCAGCTACTGACGAGCTGTAACCCTGCCCCAGCGCATGCGACTTTTTGCCGCGCGATTTCTCGCGCTCAAGAGGCGTGTGCTGGGGACCCCGGTCCGCTCCCGATGTGCTATCCTCCCGCATCACAGACTGGTTGCTTACGACCAGAAAAAAGGAGAAGCCATCACATGCGCAAAATAGTCGCGGGAATTTTCCTGTTGCTCATCGCATCCTCGGCAAGGGCACAGGCGCCGGCGGGAGCGACGGACATCACTGCTGCGCAGGTCCAGGCGTTCATCAAAGATGCGCCTCACGATCGCAATAGCGATCGGCCCATACGCGTGGTGGACGCCGGAGGCTACCGCGTCGGCATATTTGGCGTTTTCCGGCCGAAGAGCGCTCCACCCAACGCGACCATGCACCAAACCAGTGTCTCGGAGGTCTACTACATGCTAGACGGCGCCGGGATGTTGGTGACCGGCGGTAGTCTGCGAAAACCGGCAACGCCACGGCCATCGAATCTGGGAAATTGGACCGACGTCGCAGGCGAAGGCATCGACGGCGGCGTATCGCGCCGAATCGCCAAGGGCGACGTGGTCATCATCCCCGGCGGGGTGCCACACGGCTGGGCGAGTACCGAAGGCGACATTACGTATCTGATTGTTCGGCCCGATCCCGACAAGAAACTCTCGCTGAGGTAGCCCGAGAGGCTACATTAGCCTGGTTCGCGACACCGGCGCAAAAGCACCAGGACACATTTTCACCTCCGATGTAAGAAAGTGACGGCCGAGTGGGCCGCCATCCGCTCCCATTTTGCCAAAACTCCAGCTAAGTAGCTGAATCTAAAGGGTCGTGTGAGTTGCCACGTTTGGCACGTCCCTTGCCGCTAATCATGTATTCTGACTCGATTCGTACCATATAAATAGCACACCAGGAGGTGTGCAACCCAGTATGCCCGCCCTTCGCTGTAAGGCTCTGCCGCCTCTCCTCGTTCTCTGGAGCTGCGTTTTTGTTCCTGGGCTGCGGGCACAGACACCCGCAGGGGAATCGGCTGCCGAGCGCACCGACATTGGTTGGCAGTGGATTGAACAATTTGCCGGCAGCTCGAGCACGGAGGGCCAAATACTGGCGCTCACTTCATCCGCAGGTTATAACTTCAGCTCTCATGTAGGGCTGGTCGCAGGCATCCCGGTCTATTTCGTACACAATCCGTCTTCGACCGCCGGCACGACTTCGCTAGCCGGTACCACTTCGGTGAATGGCATTGGCGACATCTTCGCCGGCTTGCGCCTCTCCTTTGCGAATCCTGCAATTAATTATCGGATGGCGGTCACTGGGGCGGCGCCCAGCGGCGACAGCTCCAAAGGCTTGAGCACCGGCCACACCACCTACGATTGGACCAATCATTTTGACCGGAAATTCGGCCGCCTGACGCCTTTCGCCGACTTGGGCCTGGCAAACTCGGTTCCCAATACCGTCTTCTTCCAGCAGTTCACGTCATTAGGTCACCTGATGCATTTAGAGACCGGAACAGGCTTTGATCTCTTTGGCCCTCTCAGCGTCAGCGCTTCGTTCTACGACATTGCGCCGTGGGGTTCGCAGCAGGTCTTCAGCCGGCTGGTTACAAAGGGTGGTCTGCCCGCGGGGGCCGGGAGTCACGGGCGCGTTTACGAGGTGAGCCAGCAGACTAGCGGCGGCGCTGGCCTCACAAGCGACCATGGATTTAATTTTGGGCTCGACGCAAGAATATCTCTGTTTGACATCTGGGCCGGCTTTACTCACAGCGTCCACTTCGATTTGAACGTCGTCTCCTTCGGCGTCGGCGTGAATATGCGGAATCTGCTTCACCGCGCGAAGGGACTGTGAATCGAGCCATGCGCCAACAGAACGAGATTCGTCCCCAAATCAATGCGACAAGGTCGCGTTTTCTAACATTTACTGACGGAGTTAGAAAGCGTTCGACCAATCAACTGCTCAAGGAGGTAAAAATGAGGAAACTCATGACGATAGGAGTTGCCGTTCTGGCAATCGGGTTGTGGCTCATTCCTATCCGCGCTGCGGCGCAAGGCCGCGGCGTGGGCAGACCGGAAGGGTCACCAGGAGTCTCCGGCTCACATGCGCCGTTGGGCGCCCCCGGAGCCGCCGCGGGCACGAGTCACGGATCGGTGCATGATACATCCACAAGCGGACCCAAGTCGCCCGCCATCTTGCTGAATCAAAATACGCAACTGGCGAAGAATCTCTCGTCCTTCTTTCCGGCTGGCACCAACCTCACGGCGGAGGCGAGCGGCTTCAAAAATCTTGGCCGATTCGTCGCGGCGGTGCACGTATCGCACAATCTGAAAATTCCCTTTACGCAGCTGAAGTGCACCGAGCTGGGCACCACAAAGGCCTCCACTTTGGGCATCACCTGTCCGACGACGGTGACCAATGCAAGCGGCATGAGCCTTGGAAAGGCAATTCAGACGATCAAGCCGGATGCCAACTCGCAGGAGGCGGTCCAAACGGCAAATCAGGAGACCAAAAAGGACCTCGCGGATACGAAGTCCTGAGTAGGCCCTGATATATCCATATGAGCGGTGGGTCTCGGGCGCGTGGGACTTGACTCCCCCGCGCCCGGCAGTTCTGTCTCTAGCCAACCGATTCGGCGACAAGGCTCGATCATTTTCGCCGACTTCCAGCGCTTAATCTTGCGTTCTCGCCTCTCTGCCCAGGTTCAGCATCGGTCTCTTTTGGCGTCGTTCTGTGTGAGATGGCCACTGGCAGACTGCCGTTTCCAGGGAACACCTCGGCGGCCATCTTTGGTGCCATCCTCCAAAAAGCGCCCGCGCCACCCGCTCGCGTGAATCCTGACTTGTCACCGGAGCTGGACCGGATTATCAGCAAGGCTCTGGAGAAAGACCGCAAGCTGCGTTACCAGAACGCCGCTGACATTCGCATCGACTTGCAGCGGCTGAAGCGCGATACGGATTCGAGCCGAGCGGCCGTGAGTGCATCGTTTCTCGTCATCGCGCCTCGACCCTGGTGGCGCAGTTGGGCAGCGCTCTCGATCGCTGTTGGTGTGTTGGTCCTGTTGCTGCGGGCTGGTTTTACAGGTTCTCGGCGCGAGGCGAGGCGATCAAATTCAGTTGCAGTCCTGCCCTTCGTGAATGCCAGCGCCGATCCGCATGCGGAATACTTGAGCGACGGGATCACCGAGAGCCTCATCAACGGCAGAGTGAGGAACTTGACGTTCGGGCTGATCTGCGCCATTATCGGCGCAACCTGACGTGGTTTTTTGAGGATAATCTAGTGCGCGCAAAACGACAAAAAGTCGATTGGGCAATACTCGCACCAGTCGTGATCGCAGCCGTGATCGCCATGAGCGCGGTGGTCGTTGCAGGCGTTGCTGCGCCGACGAATTGCCCAGGCTGCACCGCTGAAGCGGGAAGCTCGTCTCGATTGGTTTCCGTTCAGCAGCTTCCAGAAGATGCGTGTGCGTGGGATGAAGCTGCGGGCTCCGATTCCCATGCGATTTCGCCGGAGGAGAAGATCCTATTTTCCGCACTGCAGCAGGACGTGTCTCCGGCGCAGCAGTCATCTGCGGCTCCCAGGCAGCAGAACGGAGGAAATTTTGTTCCTGCGCAGGGGGAGAGAGAGGAAAGAGAAACGGCGGAGCTCAGAGGGCACGGAGCGCACACGCCGGTACGCACGATCCGCGATACGTATCCGACGTATAGCGCAGTCGCGGTCGACGTCAACTCCAATGAAGTCATCCTGCAGGACAATAATTTATGGGAGTACCAGGTATTCGACCGGTTGTCCCCGACCCCTGCGAAGGACGACGAGATCTCGCAACCGAAGCGAACCGTTCGGGGTGACAAGACCCAGATGGAGTTCAACAACGGCCTGTACTTGGACCCCGGGAACGGTGACATCTACTCGGTGGAATCGGACGTCGGCGACAAGATGGTCCGTTTCCCCCGCGAGGCGACTGGTGATGTCAGCCCCATCTCCGTCCTTCACACTTACCATCGCGTGTACAACGTCGCGGCCGATGAAGGGAAGCAGGAACTTTACGTGACCGTGGAATACCCGCCTCAGGTTGTCGTTTTCCGCAAGCAAGCGTCGGGCGAGGAGAAACCGCTACGCCACCTCGAGGGCGACGACACGGGACTGGACACACCGCACGGGATCGCCGTGGACGAGAAGGACCGGCTGTTGTTTGTCAACAACTGGGGCCATCACAGCAATTTCATGATTCAGGGTACGGGCAAGTTCTTCCCGCCGTCGATCAAAGTATATTCGCTGGACGCGAGCGGGAACGCAAAGCCGTTGCGCGTGATTACCGGCGACAAGACGCAACTAGATTGGCCCGCAGCGATGAAATTCAACCCAGACAATGGCGACCTGTACGTGGCGAATGACATCGGCCAGTCGGTGCTCGTCTTCGCCAATGCGCCCAAGGCACAGGGGAACATAGCACCGGCACGTGTCATCCGTGGGCCGTCGACACGACTGCGCAATCCCACCGGAGTGGCCTTAGACCTCAAGAACAAAGAGGTGTGGGTATCGAATCTGGGGAACTCTTCGGCGACGGTGTATCCGCTGATGGCGGCCGGCGACGTGCCGCCCCTGCGGGTGATTCGCAGTGCGCCAGAGAGCTATAGAGGCTTGGCTTTCGGCAGGACCAACGCGGTGGCGTACGATCCCATCCGCGAAGAAATTCTGGTGCCCAATTGAGTAAACCATCCGCAGATTGCGGTCTTCGCCAGGCTGGCGAAGGAAGACACACCGTATCTCAGAGCGCTTGAAGGTCAAAAGACACTGCTTAGCAGGACCATGCACGACTTCGCGTTCGACGAGATTCACGATGAAATCGTGGTAACGGGTCCTCTCACGCAGTCGATTCTGACTTTCCGTGGAGTGGCGAGTGGAGAGGAAGCCCCTCTTCGCGTAATCCAGGGAGACAAAACTCGAATCAAGGGCGTGGGTGCCTTAGACAAGGTGAGCATCGACCCGGTGCATAATGAAATCTACATTAGCACACCCGATCAACTCATTCTGGTGTTTGACCGGCTGGCCAACGGCAACGTCGCGCCCAAACGAGTTCTGGGCGGGCCGGACACCCAGTTGTCACTGGGTCACCAAAACACGAATGAGTCGATCCAGTCGGTTGGCCCCGAGCGGAACGTTTATGGAGGAGGTAATGGTCCCCGCCTCCGCGTCGATCCCATCCACAACCTTTTGTTTGTGCCGCAAGTTCGTGGTGGCGGCGAAGGCGAAGGTGGTGGCGGCAAGATTCTGGTTTTTGATCGAACGGCCAGCGGGAATACCCCGCCGAAGTTTATCGTCAAAACGAATGGAGGCGGGTTTGACATATATTCCCCGAAGTTGCGGATGATCACGCACCCGAGGAACGATTTCGAAATCTTCCAGCTTTCGGAGAGTGGCCAGAGTAAGTTAATCGCGAAATTTGCGGCTCCGTTGGGCAGGGCTGGAGCTGCCACAATGGCTCTTGATCCTGTTCACAAGGAAGTTCTCGTAGCCACCTCATCGGGCAATACCGTCCTGACCTTCTCGGTTCCGGAACTGTACGACGGACCGGAGGACCACCCGCTCAGTTCGGCAGTCCCGACCCACTAGACCTTCCGTACTGCACGGGGTGGGGCCTGATCGCCCTCCGCCCCGTGTTTCATTCCGAAGAACTGCAACTTCACGAGCGTTTCCGTCGCGTCGACCCGCAGACGCTACAATTGGACATCAGGTTCCACGACCCAAAGGCATATACGCGCGACTGGACGGGGCAGAAAACTTTTCAAGTTGCACCCCACCTGGCATCTTGGGGACTACTTTTGCGAGGACCAATACCTCTTCGACGAATTCCAACGAAAGGCCGGATTCACTTCCTTTCTTCCAAACAAGTAAGGTGATCGCCGCGATTCTGCACTCAGCGTGAGGCTGATAGTCGTAAATAATTTGACGGTACACGCATAATCGGCGACAAAACCTGAGTGCCAACGCAGTGTACCAACGCGTCGCGTAGCGCGCCGTGAGAATTGTGACGTGCTTTGTTACCTAACCCTGCCATCATTAGTTTCATAGAGTTGCTTTCTTGGCGAGCAAACCCTCTAGGATCCTGTCTTTGCTAATCGGATGCTCCCGGATGCGCACGCCGCACGCATTGTAGATGGCATTCGCTAGCGCGCCCGGAGGAGCGCCGATCGCCGTCTCCGCGAAACCCTTGGACCCGAAAAACCAGCGAGGCTCCAGGCTGTTAATGAAAACGTTAGTTTGCTCGGGGACATCCATGATCGTGGGAAGCCGGTAGGACAAGTAGCCGACGCTGTAGTGACGCGTACCTGGGAACTCGCGGTCCCACGGAATGGCATCCGTCGCGATGGCGGTGCTTTGGACGAGGGAACCGTGCATATCGGCGTTCGCCAGCAGGGGATTCATGACCTTCCCCGCGTCATGGCAGTAGACCGCCCGTACGTAGCGCCAATCGCCCGTCCAGGTGTCCACATCTACCTCGGCAAAGCAGGCCCCGACACCACGATTCATCGATCTTCCGATACCCCCAGGATGAACACACTTGCCGGTCATGCGCAGGGAACCTTTGTTCGCCTTCACCAAATCTGCAAAGGTGGTTTTCTTCTTCGGATCTTCGATCGAAGAGATGACCCCGTCCCGTATCTGCAGCTTGGCAGCGTCCACTTTCAAGGTATCCGCTGCGCGTTTGAGCAGTTCTTTCCGGAGTTTGTCCGCAGCATTGCAGAGAGCCCCGCCCTGCAATTGAGTGGTCAGGCCGCTATTCCAGCCCGGTGCCGGTAGGGTAACGTCCGAATCGCCCCATACCAAGCGCACATGGTCCAGGGTCGTAAAGCCGAGAATTTCTGCGACCTGGATCGACATCGCCGTGCCATGGTTGGTACCACTGTCCGGCTGGGCGTAATGCAGAACGATATTGCCGTCCGCATTCAACTCCAGTTCTCCGCCGTAAGGAAAGGCGCCAGTGTTGGTGCCCGTCGCATCCCTGTTATGGGAGACGACCCAATCGTACCCGCCTTCGCCTTCCTGGTAGCCGACGCGTCCGGCATGGTGCATGGACATGGCCATTCCGAAACCCCGCTTGAATCTGCCGGGGTTTCCTCCTGCAACGGGATTCCTCTTGTCCCATCCAATGGCCTTTGCTCCCTCTTGGAGCACCTCCACAGAGGCATACGAATCGTAAGTAAGCTGCCCGTTCTCTACCTCAGGCATGTCGTGTACCGTAGGCCCGCCCTGTATGACCGCAACCTTCGTCCCCGGCTTTTGCACATTCAGCAATCGGAACTGCACGGGGTCCATGCCCACCGCTTCCGCCATCTCATCCATCATCTGCTCCCAGGCCCACTTGAACTCTTGCTGGGAATTGCTTCTGGATGCGCCCGTGGTGATCGAGTTCGTCCGATAGAGAAAGCCGATTTCCTTCCAGTTTGGAATGACGTGGAGGTATAGCTCAGACCTGCCCCCTCCGCCCGCAGCATTGGGCGCCGCTGCCGGTGAGGCGGGATTCGCCGTATTCGCTCCTGTGTTGACGTGGAACTCGCGCTGGCAGGCGATGATCTTCCCGTTCTTGGTGGCTCCCACCTTGAACTTTGTAAGGTTCGCTGGTTTCACATTGAGCTGCGCCAGTTCCTGGTCCTTCTGCAGGATTAACTTAGTCGGCCGCCCGCTCATTTTGGCGATGTGCGCAATCCAAGGAAAGAGCTTGTCGCCGGCTGACAGCGCGCCTCCGAAAGTGCCGCCGTTCCATTTGTTGATGTAGCGGACATTCTCCACAGGAATTCCCAGCCGCTTGGCTACGTTCGCTCGTTGCGGATGGACGCCCTGGCCCATGCCCCATACCGTCAATTTGTCACCGTCCCACTTGGCAATGCCACCGAGCGGTTGCAGCGGGAAGGGGATCGCGCCCGCGTAGGAATAAGTGAACTCCTTGACGATATCCGCTTGCGCAAATGCCTTGTCCACGTCACCCCATTGGTACAGAGTTTGGGCGATATTTCCTCTTTCCTTGCTGCTGAGGTCCGGTGGATTCGGCGCCATGGCTTGAGCGAGATTCGCCGCGAACGGAAGGACCTCGTACTCCACTTTGATGGCCGCCAGAGCATCCTCAGCGAGGTCTTCCGTCTCCGCCGCGACGATGGCCACGATTTCACCCTGAAAGAAGAGTTCCGCAGGCAAGGGATAGGTTTTGGGGGCATT
>Ga0066691_10000752_pt1 | contig 11522 bp, 10 predicted proteins | sample GraSoiAngelo_140_FD_66671 | JGI IMG/M metagenome (GOLD analysis project Ga0066691, IMG submission 66671) | Grasslands soil microbial communities from the Angelo Coastal Reserve, California, USA - 14_0929_12_30cm | ecosystem: Environmental > Terrestrial > Soil > Grasslands | place: USA... | reverse complement strand
TCGAACCTAGACAAAGAGATCCAGAATCTCTTGTGCTACCATTACACCACGAGGCAACGAGCGAGAAAATTAAAACCGATTTGCCCTGCTGCAAGTCGAGCGGAGTCGCGCTCGCAACATGAATTAAGCGGCTCGACGAGCTTTGGCGCCGACCAGGATCTCAGCTCCCTCACGGGCGGCTTCCACTTCCAAAGGCTTCCCGCTCTTTGCCACCAACGCGCGCGCGTGTTCCACCATTTTATCGATCATCTCATCGTCATGATTCGGATCGTGATGGAAAAGCAGGAGCTGGCGTACATCCGCATCAAGCGCCAGTGAAACCACGCTGCTGATTGAGCTGTGGCCCCAACCGATGTGCTTCTTGTACTCGTCGTCCGTATATTGCGTATCCAGGATCGCCAGGTCGCAGCCTTGAATAAACTCGACCATCTTTTTACGCTCCGCTGTGGCAAAATCGCGCGCTTCGCCCTCGCTGATTCCATCGCGTGAGGCCAATTGCAGCTTGAGCTGCTCGTACGGTTCATTGTCAGGAAAGTAGGCGATCGATCCCGAGCTTGTAAAAAGACGGTAACCCGCGCAAATGCCCGGATGATTAGCGAACTTGGAGCGCACCTCGACGTTTCCGATTTGAAACTCCATCTCCTTCAGTTCCTCAATTGCCAGGTGGCTCGGGAGTTCGCGTAAGCTCACCGGGAAAAACGGGGTCTCCATTTGGCTGGCCAGGATCTTTGCCAAACCAGCGCGAGCTCCTTCATAACCCAAAACGCGGATGAGGTTTTTCTGATTGTAAGCGGGAGAAAAAAAAGGCAGGCCCTGGATATGGTCCCAGTGAGTGTGTGTAATCAAAAGAGTCAACTTCATCGAGCGAGGTCCAAATTCTTTGTCCAAAGCGAGACCGAGCAGGCGAATGCCGCTGCCGGCATCGAGAATAATGATCTCGCCATCGGCGCGCACCTCCACGCAGCTAGTGTTTCCGCCATAACGGACTGTGTTCTTTCCGGGAACCGGAATTGAACCGCGAACGCCCCACAGTCTTATTCGCGCAGGCATCGACTCACCTTCGGCCGCAGATTTTGGTTTGGGACGGCGCGGCATCTCGGGCAGAAGTCGGTCGATCGTGCTGGAGAGCAGTTCCCACGTGATCGGCTTAAGCAAATATTCGTCGGCGCCGGCTTGGAGCGCACTGGTTCGATCGACTCCATAATCGCGGCCCGACACGACGATGATCTTCGTTGGTTGAAGCTGCTCCCGGATAGTGCGGCAAACCTGAAAACCATTCGATTTTGGCATCAACAAATCACACAGGATAAGCTCCGGCCGATTGCGCAACGCCAGCTCGAGTCCGGCGTCGCCGTCATTCGCTTCCAGGACCTTCCAATCTTCGCGTACGAAAAGACCGGCGATCGCGCGCCGGCTTTCGGCATCGTCTTCGATGATTAAGACGCGAGGCATGCGTGCAGGCTGATTGGCGCCTTTATTTAAAGCAAGCTCGAACCAAAGGCACCAGGGCCTTTTCTCCAGCGCAGTTCCGGTTGCAAATTGATTTCCGCCGGAGAGACGTCGAAGCCAACCGAACGCAGTAAATAAGAAACGCCTTCGCGGCTTTCCATCGTTTCCTTCAGGCTGCGTGCAAACAGCTCGATATATTCCTTGTAAGATTCCAGTGCGAGCTTGCCTTCGGCGAAATGTTCCGCCAGCGCGTCGTCGTGATAATCGATCAGATCGATCAGCGCACGCCGCAAATCGAGCCGCAATTTCGGATCGATCACGACTTTAAATGGCGTCGCGGCCGGGTCGGCCTTGGCGAGACTTTGCTTTCTCGCGCCGGTTTGCTCGGTTGCGACGATCTGGAAATCACGATTCTCCGCCATGTCGATCTTGCCGATTGTCGATCTTAACAGATATCGATCTTTGTTAAAAGAAAATCGGAATGATCAGGATCGCGACGATATTTGCCACCTTGATCATCGGATTGATCGCGGGACCGGCGGTGTCCTTGTAAGGGTCGCCCACCGTATCGCCGGTCACTGCGGCAGCGTGCGCGAAGGAACCTTTACCGCCAAGATTTCCTTCCTCGATAAATTTTTTCGCGTTGTCCCAGGCGCCGCCTCCGGACGTCATGGCGATCGCGACAAATAATCCGGTCACGATCGTGCCGACGAGCAAGCCGCCGAGCACGACCGGGCCGAGCTGTGGGATGATCGCAACCGCGACGACAAAGACCAACGGCAACAGCGCCGGAATGATCATCTCGCGCAGCGCCGCTTTCGTCACGATATCAACGCAAGTGCCGTACTCGGGTGTGTCTTGCCCGGTCAAAATTCCCGGCTTGGCCTGCAATTGGCGGCGCACCTCAAGCACGACCGCGCCGGCCGCTTTTCCCACCGCATCCATGCTAAACGCTGTGAAGATAAACGGCAGCAATCCGCCGATAAAAAGTCCGATGATCACCTTCGGTTCCGTGAGCGAGAATTGAAACGTAAACACGTCGCCCCGCGCGGTCACGTGATCGCGCAGTTCTTCGACATACGATCCAAACAAAACGAGCGCCGCCAACCCGGCCGAAGCGATCGCGTAGCCTTTCGTCACCGCTTTCATCGTGTTGCCGACCGCGTCCAGCTCGTCGGTGACCGCGCGAATTTCTTTCGGCAGGTTGCTCATCACCGCGATGCCGCCCGCGTTGTCCGTGATCGGACCGAATGAATCGAGCGAGATGATGATTCCGGCCATGGATAACATCGACATCACTGCGATGGCGATTCCATAGAGCCCGGCGAAATGAAAGCTGAGTAAAATGGCGATTCCGATGAATCCGACTGGCAACGCCGTCGCATGTTGTCCGACCGCGAGCCCAGCGATGATGTTTGTGGCGTGGCCGGTTTCGGATGCGCGCGCAATTTTCTGCACCGGCCGATAGCGCATCGAGGTGTAGTAGTTTGTGATCACCACCACGACCGCGGTCATGACCAGACCAATCACCGAAGCGAAGTAAAGTTGAGTGGGTGTTCGCAACAGTCCACCGACTGTGATTCCGTTTGGAAAAAGACGGTGCGTCGCCGGCCAAAACAAAATGGCGGACACCAGTGCGCTTGCTCCCACCGCACCCATCAGCATGCTGGCCGGTTTGCCGTTGGCGACGTTGACAAACAGAACTCCCAAGATCGCGCCCAGCACGGAAATGCCGCCGAGGACAAATGGATAAATGATCGCGGCGGGCTCCGCCGCGAGCGTGAGCGCGCCCACCAAGATCGCGCCAATCAGGCTGACTGCGTACGTTTCAAAAACATCCGCCGCCATGCCCGCGCAATCGCCCACGTTATCGCCCACGTTGTCCGCGATCGTTGCCGGATTGCGCGGATCGTCTTCCTCCAGGCCCTTCTCGATCTTTCCCACCAGATCGGCGCCGACATCCGCCGCCTTCGTATAAATGCCGCCGCCGAGTCGCGCGAACACGCTGATCAAACTTGCGCCCAACGCCAATCCAACCAGGCTTCGTACCGCCATGTCATGCCCGACCAGCTTTCCCGCGATTGTGTAAAAGATCGAGACCGCGAGCAGCGCAAGACCAACCACCAGCAAGCCGGTCACCGCCCCGCCGTTGAACGCGATGCGCAACGCCGCCGTGCGGGACTGACTGGCGGCCTGCGTCGTGCGCACATTTGCGATCACGGCGATACGCATGCCAATGAAACCGGCCGAAAGGGAGCAGAACGCGCCGATTACAAACCCAATCGCCGTCGGATGATCTTTGAAAATGAAGAGGAGAATGAAAATGACAACCGCGATTGCGCTGATCGTGACGACCTGCCGGTTCAGGTATGCTTTCGCGCCTTCCTGCACCGCCGCCGAAATTTGCTGCATGCGCTCATTGCCGGCCGACTTTCGAATGACTGCCGTGATTAGGAAAAATGCGAAGGCCAGTCCGATGGCCGCGCACAACATCGACAAGTGCACGCCGGAATCGAGAAGAGAGAAGGCAAGAACTATCGTGATCATTGCGCAATAAAGCGCACGACTTTATGAAGAATTGGCCCGCTGGCAAAGGCTAACTTCGCAACGCGGCCAAAGCGCGATTGTCGATCTTGTCGTCGAAGCTGGCGATTCTTTTAGCGCTCGCCGGCCATCCGAAACTCGCCTCGCAAAAAGCGCTCCTAAGCTGCCGATTATTCCGCGAACGAGACCGGCAATAAGTCATAATTCGAAAAATGTTTTCAGCCGCCGCAAAAAGGTGGCGCGATATTCGTTTTCCTTGGCCGCTTGATCGGCGGGCAGCGCCGTGTCTTTGACGATTCCTTCGGTTTCCATTTTTCGCCGGGCGAGAATCTCGCTCAGTTGCCGCAGGCAATCGGGTGATTCGCGGACGATTTGCGCCATTACGTCTTTGCTGATCTCCATGACGTAACAATCGCCCTCGGCGCGTACGGTTGCGGTGCGTTTCTCGCCGGTCAGCAACGACATCTCACCGAAACAATCGCCCGAGCTCAGAGTGGCCACCGGAATGACCTTGCCATTTTTCGAGACCGAAACTTGCGCCGCGCCGCGCATGAGAACAAACATGGAATCGCCTTCGGCGCCTTCTTCGATCACGCGCTCGCCGCGGCCGAAATGATTGAGGTCGGATTGTTCGACGAGATTGTTAATCTGCGCAGCCGAAAGACATTGGAAGAGCGGTTCGCCACGCAAAATCGCGCGCGCTTCCTGATGATCTTCTTCGCCGGCCGGCAGCTTGCGGCGCTCCAGTTGGAGGGTGCGAATGGGAAAGGGGATGGTGATGCGCTGGCGTTTGAGTTCGTACCAAACATTCGTGCGCACGGCGTCGTTGATCTCGTTGATCCGGGCGTGATTGCCCATGTAGAATTTGATCTCGTAGGTCACGGCGTGATCGGCGAAATCGACCAGGAAAACTTTGACCGACGGGTTGGCCAGAACGCCATTGGCGCTGGAGGCGGCCCGCGCGAGAGCATCCTTCACGCGGTTGGGCGGGACGTTGTAATCCACACCCACGCGGATGCGCATCGCATGCACTTCGCTCGGGTAATGGAGATTGACGATGGTGGTGCGAACGATCTCGTTGTTCGGGATGTCGAGATAGATGTTGTCGTTGGTGCAGAGCCGGGTGGAACGCCAGTTGATCTCCATCACTTCAGCGAAGCGGTCGCCGACCTGTAACCAATCGCCGACCTTATAAGGCCGGTTAATCTGGATCGATATCCCGGCAATGATTCCGCCGAAGAGATTTTGCCCGGCGAATCCGAGAATGAGCGCGATGGCCCCGGAGCCCACGAGCAGTCCTTTCAATTGCGCTTCGGCGTGATATCCGGCACTCAGGACAAAAAGAAGCGCGATCAAGAAAATGATGCCACCCACCACTTCACGCAGAAAATGAGGAATCGGCGTCTGCTTTCGCTGCTCGAAGTAAAAGTCCCAAACGTAGCGATTGACCAATGCGACGACGAACGCGGTGCTGAGAAGCACGACGGCCGCGCCGATGTGATTCCGCCAGTCTGTGTGGAGTCCGTAGGCCGCGATGGCCGCATAGAAAGCGAGGGTCAGACAGAAAAGGCGAAAGAGAACCCCGAGCCGTACGCCGGCGCGACGCTTCAGGAACCGCCCGATTGCGAGCGACACAAAAAATGTCGCGATGAACACGACCACCGTGAGGGCCGCTTTTTGTGTCTCCAACAAAGTAGTGAACATCGGCGTGACGCGGTGAGTTTACCAAGAGGGCGGCGTAGCGACAAGCGTTGTAGCTGCCGCTGTCCTCGGCGGCAGATTTTCTCAGACCTTCCAAGACATTTCTGCCGCCCGGGACGGGGCAGCTACAACATGTCGATCTTACCGGCCGCAGTCACCGCTATTCGCGCATCTTCTTCGCAAGCTCGTCCAGCCGATGAATGATGTCGCTGAGCAAAAGCTCATTCTTGAGGTTGAGCTGATAATCGAGGTTCGAGCGCAGGCGGTCCTTCTCCGCCTGCCGGTTCTGCGACATGATGATGATTGGCGCCTGGAGGCTGACGATTATTCCCAGGACAAGGTTCAAGAACACGTAAGGGTAAGGATCGAATCCCTTGTCGAAGAGCAGCCAAGTGTTCAACGCCATCCAGGATAGGAAAAATCCAACCGAGAATGCGATGAACTTCCAACTTCCGCCGAACTCAGCGATTTTGTCGGCCGCGCGATCCGCGAGCGTAAGTCGCGCGGCTTCCTCTTCATTCACGTTCCGCGAAACGCGGTGGCGCAAAAGATCGTCCGTGCGTCGCAATCGGCGCGTCAACGCCGTCAGCATTTCGAGCGTGATGCGCGGGTCGCTGTTGATGAAGGAGAGAAAATCCTCGCGCGTCAGCTTAGCCAGCCGCGCATCCCCAATCACCGTCGCGTCGGCCGAGCGCCCGTGGCCATCGAGCATCGCCATCTCCCCGAAAAAATCCCCGGCGCCGAGCTCAGCGAGCGTGACGGTGTGACCATCGGCATCGGTGATGCTGATGCGCACCTTTCCCAACTCGATCAAATACATGGCGTCGCCCGGATCATTGGCCCGAAAAACGACGGCGGAGTGCTGGCAATCGTGGATCGACAAGAACTTGCACAACTTCATCGCGGCGTCGTGATCGAGTGACGCGAATAGTGGAACCGAGCGTAATTCTTCAACGTCCATAGCAAGTTAATCTGCAATCATCGAATCATCGAGAGATGGCCGATTATACACGGCAAGCACGCGGTTGTGGAGGCCAGTGTTAGTAGCGGCTGTAGTGGCAGGCGTGTCGCCTGCAAAATTAGAAAGAACGCAGCCGGCACGGCTGCCTCTACAGTTAATTTTACTTTGCGTGCGCGATCATCAGCCACGCCCAGCCGGCAAGGAAACAAAGACCGCCGAGCGGTGTGATTGCGCCGAGCCAGCGCAAATTTGTCAGCGCCATCGTGTACAAACTTCCGCTGAAAAGAAAAATGCCGGCGAAAAGCAACCACCACGCGCCGCGATTTGCACCGGCGTACAACGCCAGCACCAAGAGTGCGATGGCGTGAACGAAATGATAGAGCACTGCCTTGTCCCAGGCATCGGCCATGCCGTGACTTTCGATTGTCGATCTTAGCGCGTGCGCGCCAAATGCTCCAAGCGCAACCGCGAGAAAGCAAAGGGCAGCTGCGATGCGAGTCATTGTCATGTCGAGCGCAGTCGAGAAATCTCTTCTTTTAAGTTGTCTAATGCTATTCGTCGCTCCTGACGGATTGTCCTTATATAAAAAATCGTTCCAATCACTCCAAACGCGGCCGCGCCGAGAAAATTCAGCGCCGCTCCCAGTTTCCAAAGATATGCACCAACGAGCGCGCCGGGGCTAACGATCAAATCGCGCACCAGATAATACGTCCCGACCATTTGTCCGCGCCGCTCCGATTCGCTGTATCCGATGATGAGCGCCTTGCGCGAAGTGTCGCCAAATTCTTTGAAACCGCGAATCGCGAACGCTATGACGAGCGCGGAAAAACTTCGCGACATGAGCAAACTGATCGGGAAAAGCGTGAACATGATGAAGGTCACGATCACAAAAGGTTCACGGCTATATTTATCGGCGAAATGCGACGCCGGAATGATGCACAAGGTTGCGGCGACCATCTCCACCGTCGTGAGTATGCCGACCTGCTTTCCGCTCACCCCGATGTAATCCATCGCGAAGATCACGACCCAGGCAAAGGGAATCCGTTCGCAGAAGCGAATCAGGATGTCGCTCAACAGCAACCGGCGCATCGGCGCGTTGAATTCGAGTAAGCTCCGCCAAAAGCTCCAGCGCTCATTTTTCTCAACTTTTTCCTTTGGCTCTTCGCGCAACTGTCGCTGCACAAAAATCGTCGCGCCTGAAAGAAGGATTGACATGATGAGCGCGAGGCGCACTCCGGGGATGATCCCGAAGCGATCGATCAAGATTCCGCCGAAAATTGGCGCGATCATAATCGGCAGCCGTTTGATCACCGATTGGATGCCCACGCCCATCGAGTAGCGATTCGCGGCCAGGGTTGCGCCGACCAGTGAAAATGTCGCGGGCAGGGAAAAGCAGGTCCAGGAAAGAAAGAGAAACATTCCCGCGATCACCGCGCCCCAATGCGGGATGAGCAGCACGAGCGTGTATCCGAGAATTGAAACCAGGTTGAAAACGAGAAACGCGCGCCGATGTCCCCAAAGATCGACAAGTACGCCGCCCGGATAAGCGTAAACTGCGCCGAGCAGCGTGCGCAGCGCGTCGTAAAGACCGATGAGGAAAACGCTCGCACCAAGCGCTTGCAGATACTTCGGCACGAACCGCATCCAGAGTTCCTCGCCAGCGCCAATCACGAAAATGGCGACGAGCAGGACGACGAGATTGCGTTTGAGCCCGAAGAACTCCGCGAGCTTGCGCGCGGAGCTTAGGATTGGTCGGCCTGGCGTTTGCATTCGGCGTAAAGCGCGTCGTAAACGACGAATTCGCGCTCGAGAATTTCGTGGTCGCTCAGTCCGAGCTCTCCGAAGCCGCCGGCAATCCAACGCAGCCCTTCACCGGCTGCGTGCGGATTGCCCGGATGCGAATCGGCCGCGCGCACAATTTCGCCCAGTAGAATGAGCGCGGGATCGGTGAGCTTGTATTTCTTTAAGATCGAATTGAACGAAACATCTTCGCCGTGATGGCCGAGCTCGCAATTCGGCACGTCGAACACAGTTCCATTATCGATCTTCGCCCAGCCGGTGTCGCGGGGCAGAAACATAAACTCCGCCTCCGGATCGATAAAATTTTTGATCAACCACGGGCAGGCCACGCGGTCGACCTTAATTTTCTCGCGAGTGATCCATTTCATGAATTAAGTTTCCTCCGTGGCTCCGTGGTTTTGGTATGCAGTTGTAGCAGCAGTCCTCTATGGAGCGCACCAAATTTTTACCCGCCTCGCCGCAGAACGAATAAGCGACGGACTCGGCGGCTTCGTCGTCGAAGCCAGCGCGGCATTGTCGATCTTGCTTTATCTCGCGTTTCTCTGGCTAAGCGGGCGCTGGAACCAAAAATTCAGCATGCCTGGTTTCAATTACTCGGTGGTCACCGGAATTTGCGTCGGCGCGGGCACGATCGCGTTTTTCCTCCTCTTTCAAAAAGGCGGACCACTCTCTTCCGTTCCCGCGATTCTCGCGGGCGGCGCCGCCATCATGGCGATCGCCGGGATTTTGTTTTTCCGCGAACCGGCTTCATGGCAACGCCTGCTCGGCGTAACCCTGGCAATCGTCGGACTCTTCTTGTTGCGCCGTTGATTGAACGGGACCGATGCACGTCGCGAATCCGGCAGACTCATGACGCGAGCAAGTCTGTTTCGGTTTTGGTCATGAGTTACGTGGCCATCATTCCCGTAGTGATAGCCGGTAGAATTCTCGGTTTGATCTACAAGGCAATCAGTCACTGAGACAAATGAAGTCAAAACGCGACACGAGTTTTCCGTTCAACACCGAGTCACGCGCTGGAAGGCATGGGTCAGTGGCCTCGTGCGGACGCGGGGGTTTCTGCGTCCCCTGCGGCAGGCCCGCCAAAAGAAAGCGAAAAGACCGCGAACACTTGCACCGCGGGCGTGTGATCACTACATCCGATAAGCGGCGAGAGATCAAAACGCGCCTTCTTCGTCGGGCGCCATGCTAATGTGGGACCGATCGCCAAACCTTTGGTTGTGCCCTCAGGGCCTGCTGTCTCGCCGCCGCTGCGGTATTGCATTTCAAGTCCGACCTCGAGTTTTTCTTCCGGTAGAAGGACGGGGACTTCGACACTCTGCGCGAAACCCGCGCTGGTTGATTGTCGGCCGCCAAAGTCCTGATCGACAAAAATGTTCATCGCCCATTCGATCAGATGCGGAAAGTCGTGCGAGATCAGGAGCGCAAGCTCTCCCGAATCGGGCAATGCGTTGCTGAGGCCAAATCGATATTCGGCGGAGATAGCGGGATTGAGCGGAAGCTTGTTCCAATCAGCAAGCGCGTAACGCGCTTCGAGAGTGAAACTGCGGTCGCGAGTCTCTCCAGCGAAGTGCTCAACCTGGTTTTCCACGCCAACAGTGAAGCGCGCAGGCAGCCCCATTTCGACCTCCTGCCGGAAAAGCTGACTCGGCAGTCCGTGACGAAACACGGCACCCCCATATCCGGCTTCGAGTTCGAAACTGAAAGGCGAAAGCACATACGACTTTGTCAGCGTAGAGATGCGACCGTGCGACATGTCAGGCGGAGCACCGTAGGCCGTGGGCAGCTCTTCGGCTTCAGCCTGCACGACAACCTGCCGATTCTCGATCTCCTGCGCATTGGTCACGGTGGTGCCGGCAAGCAGCAGAATTGCAAGTGCAGTGTGTGGAAAGGTGCAGAATGTTCTCATCACCGGTGTCCGTGAGCACTTACGCTACACGATACCCGCCATACGTCTCATGCCGCGACGCGCGGGAGGAAAAAAGAAACTCGTCGGCGCCGGCATGGATGGGTTGCCCATCACCGCTTCTTGGATGCACCGGTGAATCGCTACGGATTCAAATGTTCGTCGTATTCTCGTGGTCATTCGGGAAATCGGAGACGGGCGAAACCGAAACACCGGCATCGACGCGCAACCGTTAAGAGCTGTCATTTGATGCGCTGGCGGAACCTGTTGATTCTTGCGCTCTGCGGTTTTGTTACCTCGTTTGGCGCGCACATCGTCGCGACGAATCTGCCGTGGTATGCCGAATCGGTCGGCGCGGGCACGTTCATCATCGGACTGCTGATCGCTGTCTATGATTTTGCGGAACTTTTTGCCAAACCGCTGGCTGGCTTCATTGCCGATCGCCGCGGGATGAAGCTCACGTTGCTAGTTGGTCTCGTGATTTTCATTTTTGGTTCGCTGCTGTTTCTCGTGATCCCAGCCAAGCTTTTGTTGCTCATACGCTTTGCGCAAGGTCTCGGGGCGGCCGCGCTTTCGACTGTTTCGATTACACTCGTCGCAAGATATTTTGCGCAAGCCCGCGGCAGAGCGTTCGGCATTTACAACGCGATCAAAGGCGCGGGTTACGTGATCGCGCCTGCGCTCGGCGGGCTCCTCATTCGCGGCTACGGCTTCGCGCTGATCTTCATTGTTTCCGCAGGCATCGGGGCCGTCGCTTTGCTGCTAAGCCTCTTGTTGCCGGCCGATCGAAATAAGAGCGGGCCGCTGGACGATGACGATAACGAGATTAGCCTGCGGCAGTTTTTCCTCATCTTCAAAGAGTCGCGCCTCTTGCCGGTCTACGCGATCACTGTCATTAACATGTTTCTGGTCGGAATTTTGTTTGGCTTTCTGCCGGTCTATTTGCACGGCGTCGGATACACGCCGTTCGAATCCGGCTCAGTGATTAGCATGGCGACTTTCAGTTACCTATTCATTCAACCGTTCGCCGGACATCTTGGCGACAAGATTGACATGCAGACGACCGTTGTCATCGGCCTGCTGCTCGCCGCGCTGGCCATCATCGCGATCACCTTTACCTCCGGCGCGACCCTCATCGCGATTGCCATCGCCGCGGGAATCGGC
>Ga0066691_10000744_pt1 | contig 11581 bp, 10 predicted proteins | sample GraSoiAngelo_140_FD_66671 | JGI IMG/M metagenome (GOLD analysis project Ga0066691, IMG submission 66671) | Grasslands soil microbial communities from the Angelo Coastal Reserve, California, USA - 14_0929_12_30cm | ecosystem: Environmental > Terrestrial > Soil > Grasslands | place: USA... | reverse complement strand
GAGCAGGAAAACCCTCTCCAATTCGCCAACGAGAAGGAACCTTCTCCCTTGCACCAGATCCTGAGCCACGAGGCGCAGGAAAACGTGCAAGCCTCGCTGAGCCAAATCCCAGCGATCTATCGAGAAGTGCTCGTTCTCCGCTTCCAGGAAGAATTGCAGATCGAAGAGATGGCGGAAGTGCTCAGCGTTCCGCTCTCCACCGTGAAGTCGCGGCTGTACCGCGGGTTGGAAGCGCTCCGCGGCGTGCTGCAGGGAGGTGCCGCATGAGCGATCAACATCATGCACGCGCGGAGCAACTCATTGCGCGGGAGCGCGTTGAAGGAATTTCGCAGGCCGAACGCGATTGGCTCAGCACGCATTTACAAGCGTGCGCGAACTGCGCTGCGCACGCACAAGAAACCGAGCAAGCGCTGCGTTCGCTGCGCACCGCGGCGATTCCCCTCCCCGCGGGACTCGCGAGCCGCACGCAATTCCGCGTGCAGCTTCGTCTTCAGGAAATGCGCGAGCGCGAGCCGAAGCGGCGTGCGCTCTGGGCCGCGTGCGCGGTTTCGTGGGTTTTTGGAATCGCCAGCGCTCCCTATGTTTGGCGTTTGTTCCAGTGGTTCGGCGAACGCACCGGAGTCCCCAAGCTGGTGTGGCAGCTCGGCTTCGGGTTGTGGTGGACGATTCCCGCGCTGTTCGTTCTGATTGTTTTGTTGATGGAGAAAGTGCGCCAGGGCGGCGAGCCGGATTGGATGCGGCAAAGCAAGTAACGGCGACGAGTGGAGAGAGAGGAAAGTATGTCGGACTATCAGCAACGCATTGCGGGATCGTTCCAGGAGAGGAAGCGGCTGAACCAGTTGCGGAAGCGAAAGGAAAACCTCCGCTTCTGGAGCGAGTTTCGCATCATTCCGCGCTGGCTGATCGTGCTGGTCATCGTGCTGTTCTTCGCCGCGCAAGTAATCGCCTTCGTTGTAAACACGAAAGTGCTCGCACCCAACGGCGAGATTTTCCCGCCAGAGCTGAAAAACGATGTCGCACTGGCGTCTTTGGCGCTGGCCGGAATCGTGACAGGTGTCTCGCTCGTTATCGCGACTATGCTCTTCGCGATCGCCTACGTGAACCGCGATGCGAAACGGCGCGGGATGAATTCCGCCCTCTGGACCATTCTGGTGATCATCCTGCTTCCCGCGTGGGGATTCATCGGGTTCGTCATCTATCTTCTGATGCGCGAGCCGCTGCCCTATCCTTGCCCGGAATGCGGAACTGCGGTGGGCGCGCGCTTTAACTTCTGCCCCAACTGCAAGTGCAACCTGCATCCCTCCTGCCCGCAATGCAAGCACGAGGTCGGGGAACTGGACAAGTTCTGCCCCAACTGCGGAAATGATCTGAAAACAGCGGGGGACGCAATTCAAGCTCCGGCCTAAAACTCAGCGTAGTGACGCGGCGAACACTCCGAGGTCACACGAATCTTCAGCGAATTCTAAAGGTGCTATTCTCACTCTCAAGATGGTCGTGTAGAGAATAGAACGAGAAGCGCGCGCGGTCCTCTGCTGATACTTGTAAGGGATTCGCACGTTTCTCACCTCTCCTGTTCTCAACCGCCCGGCGGACCGGCCAAACTCCCTTTCCATAGCGGAGGAAAATTCTCATGAAAAAAATTGGCGCACTCTTGCTCGTGATTTCTGCGCTTGCGTTTGGAGTGCTGATGCAGGAACGCGCAAAAGCGAGCGACGAGGAAACGCAACTGATCCAGCTCGAGCGGGCCTGGAGCCAGGCGGAGACTGGTGTTGACCCCTCAGCCATCGCTCGCCTGTTTGAGGACACGCTCGTTTATGTGGACTATGATGGCTCGCTCATGAACAAGGCGGAATACCTCCGGTCCGTGGCTAACCCGGTTTCAAAACCCGATCACATCCGCGACGAAGGAATGAAAGTGCATGTGTACGGCTCAACCGGCATCGTCTCAGGGATCTACCGGGAAACCGGCAAGGAGAAGGGAAAACCATACGCGAGGCGCGCGCGCTTCACTGACACTTGGATCAAGCAGAGCGGCCAGTGGAAATGCGTTGCCAGCCAGAGCACGCTCATCAAGTAGGTCTTACACCGCAAGTCGTGGAATTCTTAGATTCAAAAACGCTCGACGGCGAGCGCCACAGCGTTTCCGCCGCCGAGGCAGAGGGCGGCGACGCCGCGTTTTAGATTGCGGCGCTGCAATTCGTAGAGGAGAGTGACGAGGATTCGCGCGCCACTCGCGCCGATCGGATGGCCGAGAGCGACGGCGCCGCCGTTTACATTGACTTTTTCGGGATTGAGCTTGAGCTGGCGCGTGACGGCGATGGCAGCAACCGCGAAGGCTTCGTTGAGTTCGACGAGGTCAACATCTTTATCGCGATCCCACCCCGTTTTCGCTAGAAGTTTTTCCACCGCCTCCACCGGAGCCATCATGACCCATTTGGGTTCGACGCCGCTGACGGCCTGCGCGACGATGCGCGCGATGGGCTGCTTGCCGAGGCGCGCCGCGTTGCGCTCGCTGGTGACAATGAGAGCGGCAGCTCCATCGTTGGTGCCGGGCGCGTTGCCGGCGGTCACTGTCCCGTCTTTCTTGAACGCCGGCTTCAACTTCGCGAGCGCTTCGAGCGAAGTGTCTTCGCGCGGGGATTCGTCATATTTGATGACGATAGGCTCGCCTTTTTTCTGCGGCACTTCGATTGGAAGAATCTGCGCTTCAAAAAAACAAGACTTACGCGCGCGGACGGCTTTCTGGTGGCTTTCGACCGCGAACTTGTCCTGCTCTTCGCGCGTGATGCCGTATTTTTCGGCGACCAGTTCGCCGGTCATGCCCATGTGAAAGTTTTCGTACGCGTCCCACAAGCCGTCGTTGATCATCGAGTCCACGAGTTTCCCGTCACCGATGCGGTAGCCGGTGCGCGCCTGCGGCAACAAATACGGGCAGTTGGACATGGACTCCATGCCGCCCGCGACAACGATTTCGGATTCGCCCAGCTGCACGGCCTGCGCCGCCAGCGCCACGGCTTTCAATCCGGAACCGCAAACTTTATTGATCGTCATCGCCGCAACCCGTGCGTCACATCCCCCTTTAAGCGCGGCCTGGCGCGCAGGATTCTGGCCGAGGCCGGCTTGCACCACGTTGCCGAGAATCGCTTCGTCAATTTCCTTGGGGTCAAGACCGGCGCAGCGAATGGCTTCAGCGACAATTTTTCCGCCGAGTTCGGGAGCGGAGAATCCAGCGAGGCCGCCTTGAAATTTTCCAATAGGCGTTCGAACGGCGGAGAGGATGACGGGAGTTTCCACGGCCATGGCAGGCCTCCAGTAGAGCGGCAAACAATATTATAGCGCGATGAGAAAAAGCACGCTGCGGCGGGGAGAATGCGAGGGCGGAGCGAACTCCGCCCTCAAAGCTCGGCGACTAATTTGCGGCGGCGGCTCCGGCGGAAGTGTCCTGGCCCTCGTCGGCACTGGGGCCATACAGACCGGGCACGGGAATCCCCAGCAAGCGGTAGTACACCGTGAGTTGCGCGCGGTGATGGATCAGGTGATTCATCACCATGCCGCGAATGCACGCGGCGCGCGGCATCGTGAAAATTTCCTGGCCGCCCGCCAGCAGTTTCCAATTCTTCATCATTTCCGCGTCGCTTACTTTCGAAAGCGCCGCGCGGGATTCCGCGACGTTTTTGTCAAACTCGGCGAGCAGTTCCTTTCGGTTGGCAATCTTGGGCAGCTCGAAGGCCGGACCGCCCACCGGCGCGTAATCGAGCTCTTCGGTGTTGATGGTCATGGGCAGCCATCCCACCATGGTCGCGACGTGAATCGCGAGCCAGCCGACCGTGCCGGACTTGTCATGCGGTTTCCAGTTCCATTTTTCGTCGGGACAGCGTTCCAGCGCCTTGCGGGTATTCTGCATTTCCTGGTCGAATTCAGGCAGCATCGATTGTCCAATTGTCATCACAGCCTCCCTTGCGAAGTTCGAGATTGCAGCGCCGGAATACTAGGCGAACAAAAGGCGAACTGTCAAGAACATTTTTCATTTCCCCAGTATTCCCCACGCTGACAAACTTTGTCCTCACTTAGTTGCACGGATCGAATAAAGGGTCGCCTCTGAATCGTACGGCGGGTCCAGGGTCGTTCCGACAGGATTGACAAGGGGAAAAGTAAGGACAAAATGGGTTCATGGCACACCAATTCACGACCTCCTACTTGAAAGACTCCCTCGACGTGTTTCGATACTACAAGAAGCTGGGCGAGCGCGCGATGGCGCAATGCCCGGACGACGCGCTGTTCGCATCGCTCCATGCGGAATCGAATTCGATCGCGATTATTGTGAAGCATATGGCGGGAAATATGCGTTCGCGTTGGACGGATTTTCTGACCACGGATGGAGAAAAACCGGACCGGAATCGCGACACGGAGTTTGAGACGCCGCCGAAAACACGCGCTGCGCTGATGGAACTGTGGGAGCGTGGATGGAAATATGTTTTCGACGCGCTCGAGCCGCTGGGCGATGAAGATTTGGTTCGAACGATCACGATTCGAACCGAGCCACATTCCGTGATGCAAGCCATCAACCGGCAAGTCGCGCACTATTCCTATCACGTGGGGCAGATCGTTTACGTTGCGAAACATCTTGCGGGGAACAAGTGGCAGACGCTCACCGTCCCAAAGAAAAAATCCGCGGAGTTCAATGCGCGAGTGGCTGGCGGAGAAGCATCTCAGCGCTAGGCACCAACCCACATTGTCATCCCAGGGGATTTCCAGTTCGTTGTGAAATCCGCTACCCTTCTTGAATCATGGCGACGCTGTTCGATCTGAATCCGCCGGTCGATTCCGGACTGAAGTTGAATGAGGCGCAGCGGCGCGCAATCACGCACGGCGAAGGGCCGCTCTTGGTGATTGCGGGCGCGGGGACGGGAAAAACGCGCGTCATCACGGAACGCATACGGCATTTGCTGGAGTCGGACGCCTCTCTGTCCGGGGAAAACATCCTGGCCTTGACGTTTACCGACAAAGCCGCGGGGGAGATGAAGTCGCGCGTCGTCAAGGCCGTGGGCGAGCGGGGCAAAGACGTTACGCTAAAGACCTTTCACGCGTTCTGCGAGTCGCTGCTAAAAGACGTCGACTCCGACCACGTGATGCTCGACAAAGTGGACCACTGGATTCTGCTGCGGCGCAACTTGAACCGCCTCCAGCTGGACCGCTACCGCCGCCTAGCCGAGCCGGGCCAGTTTTTGAGCGACTTCATCGAGTTTTTCTCGCGCTGCCAGGATGAACTGGTCTCCTGCGGCGACTACCAACGCTACGCCGAGCAGCTTGCCGGCGAGCTCGAAGCCGAACGCGCTCATCTCGACGCGGACACACTCGCCGAACGCGAGGAAACGGTTGCCCGCGAACGGGAAATCGCCCGCGCTTACCAGGCCAGCGAAGAATTGCTGCGCGAGAAGAAGCGCTCGTCTTTCGGCTCGCTGATCACCGGGGCCGTCGAACTTCTCGAACGAGATGCCGCTCTTCGCGCCACGCTGCAAAACCGGTATCGCTACATCCTCGTCGACGAATTTCAGGATACGAACATCGCGCAGCTTCGCCTGCTGGAGCTGCTCGCCAACGACGAGAGGAATATCCTGGCCGTCGGCGACAACGACCAGGCCATTTATCGCTTCCGCGGCGCGTCTTTCGGCAGCTTCAAACTCTTCCTGGAACGTTTTGCCGGATGGCGGGAAGGCGACGATTCCGCGCCGTTTCGCGTCAGCCTCACGGAAAACTACCGCTCAACGCCGAACATCCTGCGCGTAGCAAGCCAAGTCATCGGAATGAACACCGTGAGCGCGGATTTTCCGAAGAAAGTGCTGACCACGAGCCGGCCGGAAGGCGAAAAGATTCGCATCGTCGAACTCGCCGAAGTCGAAGACGAGGCTCGCTGGGTGGCGGGGGAAATCGAGCGCATCCACCGCGCCGGCCGCCGCTGGCGCGATTTCGCCGTGCTCTACCGCGCGCACAACCATCGCGATGGATTGGTGCGAGAACTTTCGCGGGGCAAAATCCCTTTTGTCATCTCCAAGCTCTCCATCCTGGAGCATCCGCTCGTCAAAGATCTGATTGCGTATCTCCGGCTGATCGCCAAGCCGTACGATGATATTGCCGCCGCTCGCGTCCTGGCCGCCCCAGCCTGGCGGCTGACGCCGCCGGAGCTGGTGCGTTTCGCGCAGCGCGCCCGCAAGAGTCGCAAGAAAATCTATGACGAGCTGCAGACCAAGCAGGCGAGCCTCCCTTTCGAGCCTTCCGCGAACGAGTTGACCGAGCTGCTGGACTTCTTGTCCACACAGCGCAAGACCATACATTTCCGCACCGCGGCGGAAATCCTCGCCGAGTTTCTCGAATGGCTGGAAATCTACGCTCGCGCTACCGAGCAAGACCGCGCCTATGTGAAACGGCTCCCCGAATTCGTCAAGGCGTGGGAACCGAAGAGCGAGACGCGCGGCCTGCCGGAGTTCGTCGAATATCTCGAGTATTTCGATCAGGCCGGCGGCACGATTTCGCTGGAAGAGGATGCGCCGGGCGACGCCGTGCAATTGATGACTGTTCACGGCGCCAAAGGCCTGGAGTTTTCGCACGTGTTCGTGCTTCGCGTGAACAAAAACAAATTCCCGCAGCCGGAGCGCTCCCACGTGTTTGAATTCCCTGCCCGGCTCATGAAGGAAGGCGCTCCCGAGGACCATTTTCACCATCAGGAAGAGCGCCGGTTGTACTACGTGGCATTGACGCGGGCCCAGGACCGGCTGACCATCACGTCGGTGGCGGAGAAAAAAGGAAAGGTCCCGCCGTTCCTGGAAGACATCCTCATGGAACCGAGCATCAAACGTCGCGATATCCTGCGGCTCGCGCCGAAAGTCTCACCGGCACCGGCAGACACTTCCGACGAAGCGGACGCCGGAATCGCCCAGAATTCTCTCTTTGCTCCATCAGCCGGGCTGCCCAAAGTTTTCTCCCGCATCGCCAAATGGGCGGAGACCTTTCATCCACCGTCGTCCGAGCCTCTCGAGCTGCATCCTTCCGCGGTGCAAAGCTACCGGTCCTGCCCGCAGCGGTACCTTTTCTCGTCCCTGTGGTCTTTGCAGGAAGGCCCCAAAGCCACGCTGACGTTTGGCCGCGTCATCCACGGCACGATTCGGCGCATGATGGCGGAGTTCAAGAAAGGCAACCGCCTTCCTTTCGACGAAGTACAGCGGATCTTTGAAACCGAATGGTCCACCGTGGGCTTCGAAGACGAATATCAGGAGGGGGAATACAAGAAGGACGGACTGGAGCAACTGCGTGCCTTTCATCAAGCCGCGCTTGAGCAGCCGCTGTTGGTGCTGGAGCTTGAAAAGAACTTCGAGCTGCCCGTCGAAAACAACGTCATTCTGAAAGGGCGCATCGACCAGATCAATTCGCTGGGACGAAAAGATGTTGAGATCGTCGATTACAAGACCGGCAGGCCCCAAAAAGACTCGGATGCAAAGAGAGACCTGCAACTGAGCATCTACGCGATCGCCACGAAAGAGATTCTTGAGTGGAATCCCGTCCACATGGTTTTCCACTACTTGCAAGACAATCAGCGGCAAGAAACCACTCGCGACGCGAAGCAGCTCGACGACGCGCTACGCGTGGTCCAGGAAACGGCCGCGGACATCCGCGCCGGGGAATTCACAGCGAAGCCGGGGTTCATTTGCCGCAATTGCGCGTATAAGCCGATTTGCCCGGCGCACGAGGAGTCTTTGAGCGCCTGAGAAAGCGTTGCGGAATGCCTCTGGCCGCTTTTTTCGCCAACCTTGCGGCCAAAAGGAGAACTCCGGTGAATCGAAAAAATGTTTACCTGTTCCTTTGCGTTCTCGGAATTGTTCTCCCCTACTCGCAACTCATTCCGTGGGTTCTGGAGAACGGGCTGCACCTCGGTCTCATCTTCCGGCAGCTTTTCGCGAATCGCATCGGCGGCTTCTTTGGACTGGACGTGCTGGTTTCGTCCGTGGCGCTCGTGGGATTCGTTCGCACGGAAGGGCACCGGCTCGGCGTGCGCCGGCTCTGGTTGCCGATCGTTGGGCTGCTAACCGTGGGCGTCTCTTGCGCGCTGCCGCTGTTTCTTTACTTGCGCGAGGATGCTTTGGACCGGATTGCACACGAGGGCCGGGGTGAAATTAGTGTGAGGGCGTAAGAAGCGAAAAGCACGGGTCTAAAGACCCGCCACTACAGGGCCGGGCTGAAGCCCGGCGTCTACAAAAGTATTTGCCCGCACAGAAAAACGAGACGCCCCGATTGGATCGGGGCGTCCGTCACTTCCTAATCTTGTTGGCTGGTCTTACTTCCCTTTTTTCGGGCCCTTCTTGTCGTCCTTCTTGCCCTTTTTCTTCATTCGGTTCTCCTTCTCGGACTTGGCGGATGACGGGCGTCTCCGCCAGCCACCCACTGTGCTTTCATATACGGGTGGTCCGCGCAAGAGTCAAGAAAATTCACGATGAAATACAAAAAACCGGCTACCTCGGCACGCCGCCGGCATAGTAGCCTTCGCGGGCGAGGATAGTCAGCCCTTCGCGCTTCACGCGCACCTCGATCTCGTGATAGTCCGTCCCGCGGTCCGTGCCGGCAGGAGCATAGGCCAGCGTGTACTGGTTGCGCGCTTCCTCGGTGACCCGCGAATAAAGCTCCTCCATCGCGTGGCTCTTCATGCTGTAGTAGACATCACCGCCGGTATCGTGCGCGTATTTCGCGAGCCGTTCGAATCGTCGGTCGAAAAACGCGCTGCCCACGCCGACACCGTAGACGGCAATGTTCGAACTCAGCAGCTCCTTCCGCACCGTGTCGTAATCGTAGGTATTGGATTTTTTTCCATTCACGCCATCGGAGATGAGCAAAATCATTTTGCGCCGGTCGCGGCCGCGGTCCCTCAGCAATTGCGCCGCGGCGTAGACCGCATCGTCCAGTGCCTTGGTGGGCTGTCCCTTGATGTTGATCATGGCCCCGGCAATGTTGGGCGCATCGCTGGTAGCCGAATGGCCGTTGATGGAGGGCCCGTTGTTAATGGCCGCACCGGGACCGGCGACGGACGGCGAATCGTCGAGGTGGGTGCGCTTCAATTCCACGAGCAACTTGTCCTGGTCGCTGATGAAGCCCTTGCCGGCATGGAAGAACTGATCGAAGCGGCAAACAAAAGTCTCATCGCTGGCGCTCAACCCCGCTACGATGGCCCGCAGGCTCTCGGTCACCTGTTTGGCGTCCTTGGATTTCAGGTCATTGTCAATCAGCACGACCATTGAGAGCGGGAAAGCCTCCGCGCTGAAGTAGCTGACCCGCTGCTCGACCTTGTCTTCGAGAATTCGAAACTCGTCCCTTCGGAGGTCCGCGACGATTCGCCCGGCTCCATCTTTCACGATTACCGGGACAACTACCAGATTCACTGGGACGCGAATCCTGGCCTGGCCGTCGACCTGTTGCGCCAGCTGCGGATCCTGTTGGGGGGCGGATTGCGCCGGTGCGGGGCTTGGGGGCGCCTGTTGCGCCGACAAATGGACGGCTAGAACTGCGGAGAAGAGTATTGCAGCCATCAAGATGGTTTTGCGTAGACTTTTCATGGTCCTCAGGCCAAACTTCTTATCGGATTGGGCCGCTCGAGTGGCTTCCGCCACACATCCATCGCGACGCTTCACCGCATCTTAAAGGCGGAAGCATCCCAGCGGAAATTTTCGGCCGGGCATTTCTCGTCAAGGAAAGTATACATGGGTTCCATGAAGAAGTTTGCGACGCAGTGCGCGGCAGCGATGGTTGCCTGCACGCTGGCCGCGCCGGCCATGCCGCAAGAGCCTCCCGCGCAGGGCGAGACCATCAAAACGCAGGTCAGCCTGGTCAATCTGTTCGCCACCGTGCGCGACAAGAACAAGCGCATTGTCGGCGACTTAAAGCAGGAAGACTTCAAGATCACGGAAGACAATCAGGATCAAAAGATCTCCTTTTTTTCAAAGGAAGTGGCGCTGCCCATTACCCTGGCGCTCTTACTTGATACTTCGGGAAGCGAGCAGTTCATGCTCAGCGCCATTCAGGACGCCGGCAGTTCGTTTCTCCACAGGATCCTGCGCAAAGGAGATATGGCGCTGGTGATGTCGTTTGACTCCGATGTGGACCTGCTCTCCGATTTTACGGATGATCACGGACAGCTCGACAGGGCGGTCCGGCGGTCGCGCATCAATATTCCGAGCGGTGGCTCGATCGGTGGAAATCCAGGCCCGGTGGGGTCGCGGCAGATCACCGGCACGGCGCTCTATGATGCGATCTATCTGGCCTGCGGCGAAAAACTGAATACGGAAGCGGGACGGAAAGCGGTGGTGATCGTCACGGACGCCCAGGATGAAGGCAGCAAAGTACGCATTGAAGAGGCCATCGAAGCCGCGCAACGCACGGACACGGTAATACATGTCATCCTCGTTGCCGATCCGCGCTTTGGAGCGAATACCGGCGCCGCAAAGAAACTTGCGGAAGAAACGGGCGGCCGGGTGCTCAACGCAAGCTCGGAGAAAAAGCTCATGGAAGCGTTCGATGAGATTTCGGCGGAACTGCGCAGCCAGTACACGCTGGGCTACTACCCGACCAACAGCCAGCGCGACGGCAAATTCCGCAAGATCAAAGTCGAGACTGCCAATCACGACTTGAAGGTGCTCGCCCGCAAAGGCTACTACGCGCCGAAGGGCTGAGCTTGCGAATGGCTTCGGCGTTGCCGCCGAAGCCGTGCACCTCGAGGCAATCAAACTAATTTATGAGCGGTGATGTTCGCAGCAATCGCCCGAAGAGGCCGAGGCCTTGGCGGGCTGCACGTACTCCGCCTTCGCGTCCACCTGGTAGCCCTCGCCGTACTTGTCATGGTGGCGCACCCAGGCCATGGTATGAGCCAAGCCTTCCTCGTCGCGTCCTTTGGGCGTGAGGTCCAGCCAGTTGTAGGCTCCGATGAGGATGTCCAGTCCCCGACCGTAGCTCGAATACGAGTGGAAAATGTTCCCGGCTGCATCTTTGTAAAACACGCTCGTGCCGGGCCGTTCCTCGCTGGGAAACTTCTGCATCGTATAGTTGTAATAGACCTCGGCCTTCGACAGTTCTTCCTTGGTCATGGACACCTGATAGTCGTAGTTGAAGTCCGTCGCATTCGACGAGACCCAATGGAAGCGCCAGCCCATCCGTTTCTTAAACGCCTCGATCTGCGCCAGCGGCGCGCGCGAAACAACCGCCAGCCGGACATCCCGCGCCGCCAGGTGCACCACGCTGGCGTCAGTATGGTCTGAAATATACGAGCAGCTTGGGCAGCCTTCCTTCCAGTCCGGTCCGAACATGAAGTGATAAATGATCAACTGACTCTTGCCGCCGAATAGGTCGCCCAGCGACTCCTTTCCGCCAGGCCCGTCGAAAACATACTGCTTCTCTACTTTTTCCCAAGGCAGTTCACGGCGCTGCCGGCTCAGCTCATCGCGCAACCGCGTGAACTCCTTTTCCTTTTTCAACAACTGCTTTCGCGCGGCAAGCCATTCTGCCGGCGATACCACTTTCGACTGTTCCATCGCTCTCGTTGCCATGA
>Ga0066691_10000743_pt1 | contig 11582 bp, 10 predicted proteins | sample GraSoiAngelo_140_FD_66671 | JGI IMG/M metagenome (GOLD analysis project Ga0066691, IMG submission 66671) | Grasslands soil microbial communities from the Angelo Coastal Reserve, California, USA - 14_0929_12_30cm | ecosystem: Environmental > Terrestrial > Soil > Grasslands | place: USA... | reverse complement strand
CTCCAGGGGTCCCATAAACATCTCGTAACAACGAAAGGCATCAGCGCCGTACTGATCGATCACGTCGTCCGGGTTCACGATGTTGCCGCGCGATTTCGACATTTTCTGATTATCTTCACCCAGGATGATTCCTTGATTGACCAGGCGTTGGAATGGCTCAGGCTTCGAGACATAACCAAGATCGAACAACACCTTTTGCCAAAAGCGTGCATACAGCAGATGCAGGACAGCGTGCTCGGTGCCGCCAACGTACAAATCGACACCACCCGGCTTCTCGCCGCCCATCCAATAACGCTCGGCCTGCTCTCCCGCGAAACGCTGATCGTTGTTTGGATCGCAGAATCGCAAGTAGTACCAACACGAACCGGCCCATTGCGGCATGACGTTCGTCTCGCGAATCGCCCTTTCGGAGTAACGAATCCAATCTTTTGCCTTTGACAGCGGCGGTTCGGCCGTTCCGGTGGGCTTGTAATCTTGCAGTGGCGGCGGGACCAGCGGCAGTTCGTTTTCGCCTAACGAACGGTGACTGCCACCTTCCCAGACGATCGGGAATGGCTCACCCCAATAACGCTGCCGGGAAAAAAGCCAGTCGCGCAATTTGTAATTGATGGCGCGTTTACCCTGGCCGCGTTCCTCCAGCCAGGCAGTGATTTTTCTCTTTGCTTCAGCGCTGGTTAGGCCATCGATAATTGATGAATTGACTGCAATGCCTTCGCCGGTAAATCCCATCGCCGCGTTATCTCCTGTTGGCTGAACAACAACGACAACCGGCAGATCGAATTTTTTCGCGAATTCCAGATCGCGTTCGTCATGCGCGGGAACGCCACCGATCGCGCCAGTCCCATAACCGATCAGCACATAGTCAGCGATCCAGATTGGGATCTTTTCATTATTTGCCGGATTGATCGCGTATGCTCCGGTGAACACGCCGGTTTTGTCTTTGGACAGATCGGCGCGTTCGAGATCGCTTTTGCGCGCGGTCCGTTCGCGATACTCGCGCACTGCGGGCCATTGCTCTTCAGTCACAATTAGATCGACAAGCGAATGCTCTGGCGCCAGCACCAGGAACGTTCCTCCGTAAAGCGTGTCGGGACGTGTGGTAAAAACCCGGATTTTTTGGTCGCTTTTGTCGATCTTGAAATCGATCTCTGCGCCTTCGCTTTTCCCAATCCAGTTTCTCTGGAGTAACTTGATTCCTTCGGGCCAGTCGAGTCCGTCCAGCTCTTTGAGCAGGCGCTCTGCATAAGCGGTAATCCGCAACATCCATTGACGCATCGGCCGCCGCACGACCGGAAATCCGCCAACCTCGCTTTTCCCATCGACGACTTCCTCATTAGCCAAAACAGTGCCGAGCTCCGGGCACCAATTCACCGGCACGTCAGCCACGTACGCGAGGCGAACTTCATCCGGGTTTTTCCCCGAATACGTCGAAATGGGCTCGGCTTTGTTTGTGGCCGGATTGAACCAGGAATTATAAATCTTGAGAAAAATCCACTGCGTCCATTTGTAATAACGTGGATCGGTCGTGTTGATTTCACGCTGCCAGTCGTAGGAAAAACCAATTCGCTTGAGCTGGTTCTTGAATTTGGCCACATTTTCGCGTGTGGTGATTGCTGGGTGCTGGCCGCTTTTGATCGCGTATTGCTCAGCAGGTAAGCCAAATGCGTCCCAACCCATCGGATGCAAGACATTGAATCCGCGCAGGCGCTTGTAACGCGCGATGATATCCGTGGCGGTATAACCTTCAGGATGGCCAACATGCAGGCCTGCGCCGCTCGGATAGGGAAACATATCCAGGACGTAAAATTTCGACTTCGAGGGATCGAAATCTTTCTCACCGGGATTGGGCGCGTGAAAGAGTTGTCGCTCTTCCCAGATGGCCTGCCATTTTGGTTCGAACTCGTCGAATGGATACGGTTTGCGGCGCTCGTCCATGGAAAACCCCTGACGTTAAACCACGAATGGACACGAATGAACACCAATTCACAGAAGAGCGTCGCTACTCGTCAACTGTCACCGAGTTGGTTGACGCTCTTCGTCACTTGGGTCGCGACTGTAGGGAAAGCTCACGGTTATTCGTGTCCATTCGTCTTGATTCGTGGTTAATCTTCTGAATCCTGTCAAACGCGTATGCAATTGATTGTGGCAACGCGCAATGCGCATAAAACGCGGGAGATTGAGCAAATTTTCGGATCAGCTTCGGCTGTACGGGATCTCACTGCCCATCCCGAGATTTCCGAAATAACGGAGAGCGGGACGTCCTTCGAAGAAAATGCGAAACTCAAAGCGATCGCGGTATCAAGAAAATTGTCCGGCTTGGTAATCGCGGATGATTCAGGACTGGAAGTCGACGCATTGGGGGGCGCCCCGGGAGTTCGCTCAGCCCGCTACGCCGGCGTGAATGCGAGCAACACAGAAAGAATCGCCAAGTTACTGAGACGACTTGCGAACGTTGATCCAAAAGGCGATCGGCGACGCGCGCGATTTCGTTGTGTTTTGGCGGTTGCGCGCGATGGCCAAGTCCTCGCGACGTTCGAAGGAGTTGTAGACGGAAAAATCGCCGAAGGGCCGCGCGGCTCACACGGATTCGGCTACGATCCGATCTTTATCCCAGATGGATTCGAAGAAACGTTTGCCGAACTTCCTGAACAGGTGAAAAACAATATCAGTCACCGCGCGGAGGCGGTTCGCAAACTGCAAGCTGAACTGCCGACGCTCTGCCGCGAAGCCTAGGGTTTCGGTGGCGGCGCCGGCGGAGGCGGAGGAGCCCCCGGGGGTTGAGCGCCCTGCGCGCCCTGAGCACCTGCGGCTCTGATCTGGTAGCCCACCTTGGTGATTCCGGCGGAACGCACCTTGTCCAGAACGGCGATCACGTCACCATGCATGGCCATCAAGTCCGCGCTAATTGAGACCTTAATCTCTGGATTCGCACGGTGCAGTTCATAAAGGCGAGGTAGTACCTGGTCATCGGTCAAGACTTGGTTATCAAAAGTAACCACGTTACCCTCACGCACCTTGATGGAGACATAATCCTTTACCGGGCTTGGGGGCGGAGCAATTGCTGCCGGCAGATTGACCCGGATCCCTTTCATATGGGTCTGGCTCAGACTCACCATCATGAAGCTGGCGAGCAGAAAGAACATGATATCGATCAAAGGAATGATCTCAATGCGCGCTCTTTTCTTCGGAACCGGTGAAGCAAGTCTCATACGTTAAACTCAAAGAATTTCAGTACTGGGCGCCTGTCATCGTAAACGTGATCGGGATTTTGACTTTCGAAACCGATCCCGGCTTGAATCGCCATTGACGAAAAGCGCTCGTTGCTGCGTTATCCAAAATAGGATTTCCGATGCTTTGTGCCATTGAAGCGCTCGTCACGCTGCCGCTGGGACCGACTTCGACGACACAGACTCCACTGCCGGTAACATGCCGTGAACGCGCCTCATACGGGTACTGCGGGCGCGGCGCATAAGTGGCCAGCGCTTTCGCTGAAGAAATTGACAGGGTACCAGGACGACCGGCAGCTTGCGGCGCCTTAATGGGGGCGAATTTTTGCGCCTGCGGTTTCTTTGGCGGAGGAGTCGTTTCTTCTACGTACTCTGGCTTGATATCCGGTGGCGGTGGAGGTTCCGGCAAGGGAATGTCTTCCGGCGGAGGTGTGGGTTCCTCGGTGGCCTGTAGTGTTGCCTCAACAACAGCCGTCGGAATGTCAGGAGGAACCTCAACCGGAGCCTCGTGTTTTTGAGCAAGTGCAACCGCGGTGAGATGAATTGCTAATGCAGCGCCAAAAGCGCCCCAGAAATACAACGGAGGTGGTGGCCGATAAAGCAGCGGTTTTGGTAATTCTTCTGCCATAACCAGATTACGTGCCGGGTCCCGGCACCCCCTTTAAAGCCTCACTCTTAATCTCGAATGAGATCTTATAGAATCCTGCTGAGCGAAGCATATCGAGCAAATGAACAATGTTTCCATGGACAGTATCGCGATCGCCGCGCACGAACACTTTCGCTTCTGGATCTGATTGATGCACCTGGATCAGGCGCGCCTGCATATCTGCCTCAGTCATCTCATTTTTATCGAAAAAATAATGGCCATCCTTATCGACCGAGACGCTGATGTAATCCCGTTTTGATTGTGTCTCACCCGAACTGCCCGTGGGCAGATTCACCTTGATGCCTTTCATGTGCACCTGGCTCAGACTCACCATCATAAAACTGGCGAGCAGAAAGAACATGATATCGATCAACGGGATGATCTCAATCCGCGCTTTCTTATGAGGGACAGGTGAACTGACGCGCATTGGAAAATTCCTAGATTGAAGAACGCGTTGCTGAAGCGGGCGTACCGTGTTCGATCTCTACTCCTCTGTGTTCCTTATGTTGAGCCTCAAGCATCACTTCCAGGTTCGTGGCTGCCGTCTGCAGTTCGAACTCCAAGTTAGACACCCGGGAAGTAAAAAAGTTAAACGGAATCAACGAGAAAATGGCAATACCCAGACCGCAGGCCGTGGCAATGAGCGCTTCGGCGATGCCCCCAGTGACGGCCTGCACAGCCAACTCTTCGTTCCCCAGAAAACTGAACGACCTAATAAGACCGGTAATGGTGCCCAACAGACCGAGCAAGGGAGCCAAAGTTACGAGGGTGTCCATGACGACGAGGAATCGACCGGCGCGTTTGATCTCGATGCCGGCAGCGACCTGTAATGCGCCTTGCAACGAGGCGTGTTGGTGATTGAGGCCATTCCACATCATGCGAAGAACTGGGTCGCGTGATCCGCGCGAAAGCCTGGAAGCCTCGGTTGTATCGCCGTTCTCGATCGCGGTAAACACCTTCTCGATGCGCTTTGGATCGCGTCGGAACCAGCGGCCACCCCACCAAAAGCACCGTTCGATGACTACTGTCAGCGCAATGATCGACACGATCAGAATCGGCCACATTACCGGGCCCCCCTTGTGGAATTTGTCAATTAACCAGTTGCCGGCGAGAAAACCTGTTGGTTGCTCAGGAGTGGGCGAGGCGGCCGGGGACGGACTGATCGCGGTGGCCGCAGCCGGGCTGGTAACCACTCCTGGTGCCGGGCTTAGCGTGACTGGGACCGATGTCCCTGGCACGGCAGGCTGCTGCCCCTGTGGCACGTTCGTCGCCGGCGATTGCATGGGTACAGCAGGATTTACCGCCGCGGGATTTGTCGGCGCTTGCGCTGCGGGACTCGTAGCGGGGGCTCCGGGCGGATTTTGCGCGGGCGGCGGAGACTGCGCGACCAATGTTAGTACAAGCGCTAGTAAGCAGGCTGAGGCGATGAATGATGTTTTCATAGTTTTGTTAAATCAGGAATGTGATCGAACGGTTGCGGTACAGGAGTGTCTTTATCGCAAAATCATTACTGGTGAGTCCAGCAAAAGTTTTCACTTTTTTGATCCCGAGGATGTACCCTTTACTTCGTAATATCGCTACAGAGAGGATGTAAGGCAAGCACATCGAATTTGTCCTCGCCAAAATTCCGTCATTTCTCGCCCGTGGAACGTGCTAGTGATGCGATCGCAACGCTATTCCGCAGGCGCGGCCAATCGTCGATTGTTACTTCGAGTTCATCCCCGGGATGAATTGGACCGACACCAGCAGGCGTTCCAGTTAAAATTACATCGCCCGGCAAGAGTGTGAGCGATTGACTGGCAAAGGAAATAATTTGCGCAACCGAGTATATCATCCGGCTCGTGCGCGTGCTTTGGCGCAGCTTCCCGTTTTGCCGTAACTCGAGCGAAACATCGCTCACGTTGACATCAGCATAAACAAACGGCCCAATCGGGGTATAGGTGTCGAACGATTTGCAGCGGCCAAATTGCTTCTCGATCTTTTGCAGATCTCGATCGCTGATATCGAGACCAATTGTGTACCCGAAAACAAAATTCAGCGCTCGATCTGGGAGCACATTTTTCGCGGACTTGCCAATGACGACTGCCAACTCCGCTTCGAAATCGGTTTGATGTTCGGGAAACGCAATTTCGATTGTGCCGCCGTGCGGCAAAAGCGAGTTTGGAGATTTGAACCAGATTAACGGCGTACCCAGCGGTGTCCGCTTCATCTCCGCGATGTGGTCGGAGTAATTGAGGCCGACCGCAATCAACTTGGACGGCGCGACCGGAAGATCGACCACCACGTTCGTTAGGCGGACAATCTCGCCTGTCGGCTCGATGTCGATCCAGAAGGGATTCTTTAGGACGCGAACTTCGTCGCCACGAATTTCTCCGTAGAAAAATCTGTGCCCGGATATAAAGCCGCCGAATGTGCGCATCTTCCGCATTTCTGTAGCGGCGGTCTCTGACCGTCGCAAATCCATTCGTTATTTGGCGCTCGCAGAGCGCTGCTACGGCTATTTTGAAACGATCCCGACAAAATCGCGCACGGATTTCTGCTCCGAAATTGAAAACGCGTTGCCATTCTCTCGCGCGAACCAAAATGCGCTCGATGATCCGCCATCGAGATTTAGAGCGCGTTCAATTTTCAAATCCTCAGCGAGCGACGTTGTCGCAAGGATCTTCGCCAATTCTGCCAGCGAAACCCCTGAGCAAACGCCGATCAATGTGCGACTGCCGCCTGTCGTCGCTGCAAAAGTCCGTCGGGCCAGATGGGAATCGTTCAAACCCCTGATAGGCTGGCCTCGATCAACGAGAAACGGCCCGCACTGAATTGCTGCAGTCACTCCCAGGCGCCGCGAAAATTCACGAGAGCGAACGATTTGCACTCCTCGGGGGGACGCCACAAGCACGCCCGTCATCAAGCGTGCGCGCTGCAGTGGCGCGATCATTTGCCCGTTCGCGATTCGCAAACCGAGCGGAGCGAAGTTTTCATTGAAGTACCCGCCATTTACACCGGCCAGACATTTTTCATGTCTCATCATCTCACCAAGACCGACTGCGCCACCTTCATTTTGAAGGATACGCAGTGTGCAGGACTTTGTAGGGAAGATTGCGAAATCAACGGTGATGCGTTCGCTGCCAACGGCATTTTCCAGAAAAACATGTCTGTGTACCAGACCGTCGCGTCCCGGCTCCGATGCGCTGGAGAGAATCGTCCAATCCGCTTGTGCGGTTGCCGCAAGCGCGAGAAAGAAAAAGACACGTTTAAAACGCATGAGTTATATGGGCCACCTGTGTTAGATGCTGGTTGCAGATTGCGAATGCTGCCCGCAGCTATGCTTTACCACCGTATTTCTGCAGCAGCGTCTGAAAACGCGGATCGCTCCGTAACGGATCCCAAATGGGATTTACTTTCAGGCCCTGAACGGTGACAGCGCTCGGTTGGCTCAACAACCGGTCCAGGATTTCAATCGCCGGACCGTTGTCGCCAAGCATGGCGTGAACTTCAGCCACGTCGGCCGCAATTTCCGGGCCGCCAAAGGCGTCTTTGCTTTCCGGAAGCAATTCGCTGGCGCGCCGCGCCCCAGCTAGCGCGCCATCTTTTTCTCCGAGACAGGCAAGAACTTTCGCGAGCAGAATCTGCATATCCGGTGAATCGGGACTTTCTTTCAGTTGTGCTTCGAGCAAGTCTTTTGCTTTCAGGAACGCGAGGCGCGCGCCGGTTTCGTCCTGGAGTGCTTTTCGTGCAAAGCCGATGAGAAAATATTTACTACTCAAGGCCTTGGGAATTGCTGCGAGGCGATCGTCCGGCAGATTTTCCGCTTCGCGCAATCCTTCCTGGTATTTCCGTTCCAAAACAAAAACGTCCGCGCGTCCGAAGGCGATCCTAAGTTTGGCCTCGTCGTTCATTGGCATCGATTTCGCCGCTTGAAATGCCTGCTCCGAAACGCTCAGATCGCCTTTTTCGGCGATGGCCAGCTTGGACTTGGTCTCCCAAAGTCCCACGCTTTCCGGATCTACTTTAAGCCCGCGATCGATCGTTTTGTTGGCCGCATCGAAATCTCGCAGCACCTGGTAGTTCTGAGCGAGATTTTGCAGCGGCCAGCTCTCTTTCGGATTCAAACTGGCGGCCTTTTCAAAGTTCGCAGTCGATTCTGCCCACTTGCCCTGGCGGCGCTGGATCGCGCCGAGAGCGAGGTAAACTTCCGATTCGTTAGGCAATCCGCGCTGGGCGATTTCGAATTCTTTCTGCGCCGCATCGTAATTGTTGTCGCCGTAATAATAGGATTGCCCCATGGCCAGGTGCGCCTCTGGCAGGTCGGGCTGTAATTGCAGGGCCTGCTCGGCGAGAGCGCGGGCTTTTTGGCGGCGTTCCCGAGTGGGTTCGATGCTATGAAAGAGCCAACTTTGCAACTGTGAGTAGCGCGCAAGAGCAAGCGCAAATTTAGGGTCCAGCTCGATGGCGCGCGCATAAAGCTGCTCGCTTTGTTTGAGTTTCCCGAGATCCTCAACGGCACACTGGAGATCATGTGCCTGGACAAAGGCGAGATAGGCTTCACCATTTTCGGTAGGCTTGCGTTCCATGAGCGCTTTTTCGCTTGGCGACAATTTTGCCCGCAGTTCAGTCGCGATCTTTTGGGCCAGATCGGTCTGAATCGCGAAGACATCTGTCAGCTCGCGATCGTAATCTTCAGCCCAAATGTGCTCGTCGCTTTCTGCATTAATTAATTGCACATTGACGCGCACCCGATTACCGATGCGGCGAACGCTGCCTTCCAGAATGTTACCGACTCCGAGCGTCTTGCCGATTTCACGAAGGTTGGACGCCTTCCCTCGATACGGCATGACCGAGGTACGCGAGATCACTTTCAGGTCGCCGATCTTCGACAAATTGGTGAGCACATCGTCCTGAATGCCGTCCGCGAAATAGGCGTTCTCCTTTTCGTCGCTCAGATTTTCAAACGGCAACACCGCAATCGACTTGTCGATCTTGTGCGCCGAAGAAATACGGGGGAGCAGGAAAAATCCCGCGACTGCGGAGACGATCAGGCCGGTCACCGCAAGCATGATTACGTTGCGACGGCGGTGTGTTCTGGGCGCAGCCACGCTCGGTGTAGCTCGAATGCCCTGCGGTGTGACATCAAAAGCCCAGGCGAGGATCAAGGCGATTGGAAAACCGGCCAGTAACAGCACAATCACCAGACGCAGCGCCCAGTTTGGCAATTCCCATGCCGGAAACGCGGCTGATGATAGTTGTATAATGCCGCCGGCAGCGATGATGTAGGCCGCCGCCACACGATATACTTTTCGCCGTTTTACTTCCTCGAAGAAGCCGTCCATAGCAACAGATTTGGATTCGCCTCGATTATGGTTCAACGGCGGAAATATAGACATGAAAATGAAGCGCGCCATTCACTTCAAATCGTGGTCATTGCCTTTACGAACTTTTCGCGTCGTTCGCGATGATGGCTGTTGTCGACAGTAAAAAAGAGAAGCCGACGCTAAGCTCGCGCTTCGTGTCTGTCGATCAAAGCCTGAAAGCGCGGATCGCTTCGCAACGGATCCCAAATGGGATCAAGTCTTAGAGACGGGACTGTCACCCCGTTGGGCGTGCTAAGCGAACGTTCAAGAAGCTGGAGCGCCTGGTCATTTTCGCCTGTCCAGGCATAGATCTGAGCGAGGGCCACGGCCGTCTTGGGCCCTTCGAGGGCATCCTGAGACTCGGGCAATAGCTCGACGGCGCGTTTGCCTTCGGCGATGGCTGCGTCCTTCTCACCAAGCCCGGCCAGAATTAAACCGAGAGTTACATGCCGGGACGCATCATCCGAGCTTTCAAGCAACGCTTTTTCTACAATGGGTCGAGCCCGTTCAAAGGCAGGCCGCGCTTTTTCTTTATTGTTCGAATAAGTATAAATCGCGCCCTCAAAGAGGTCCTTTGGCTTGTTTTTATGGTAGAGATCTTGAGGCGATTGCTTCAGAAGCGCGAGAGCGTCCGGAAATTTTCGTTGTAGAATTAAAAGCTGCAGGCGCGCATATGTAATAAGACCGTCTGGATCGAAACCTGTCGGGACCTGCGCCAGTTGTCTCTCCATCTCACCGAGATCTCCTTTCCAATCAATCGCAAGGTTGGCCTTCTGCGCGCGAGCACCAAATGATCCAGGCGCGGCTTCGATCGCACGGTCGAAAATCTTGTCTGCAGCTTCAAAACTTCTGGTGGCATAATAATTGTCAGCAAGATTTTGCAAAACCCAGGCATCCTTCGGACTTAGGGACGCCGCCTTCTGCAGATTCGCGGTCGATTCCTTCCATTTGCCCTGGCGACGTTCGATGGCACCAATGGCCATATAAACTTCCGGGGAGTTTGGTAAACTCAGCTTCGCAATGGCGAATTCGTCGAGCGCTGCCTGATAGTCACGCTCGCAATAGTAATAATAAAAACCCATTGCGAGATGTGCCTCAGGGAGGTTCGGCTGCAAACGAAGCGCTTCCACTGCCGCGGCCCGCGCTTTTTCCTTTCGCGCAGGCGTCGGATCGAAATCGTGGTAATTCCAATCGTGGACCCAGGCCAATGCTGCAAATGCTCCGGCGAAGTTTGGATCGAGTTTCGTTGCTTTTTCAAAGAGCTGCTCAGCTTTTTCTGTATTGCTGCGGAACTTGTCAGCCCGATAAAACATCTCGTGGCCCTGCATGAACGCCAGATAGGCTTCGCCGTTCTCAGTGGGTCTGCGCTCGATTTGCGCTTTTTCCATTGGCGACAGTTTCGCTTGCAATTCGCGCACGATTTGTTGGGCCAAGTCCGTTTGAATGGCAAACACATCAGTCAGATCACGATCGTAATCTTCCGCCCACATGTGCTCATCAGTGTCGGCGTTAATCAATTGCACGTTTACACGCACTCGATTGCCGATGCGACGAACGCTGCCTTCCAGAATGGCACCAACTCCCAGCGTCTTTCCAATTTCACGAAGATTGGATGCTTTCCCTCGATACGGCATGACTGAGGTGCGTGAGATCACTTTCAGGTCGCCGACCTTCGACAAATTGGTGAGCACGTCGTCCTGAATGCCGTCCGCGAAGTAGGCGTTCTCTTTTTCGTCGCTCAGATTTTCAAACGGCAACACTGCGATTGACTTGTCGCATTTGTGGGCTGACACGCGCGGCAGAAGAAAGAACCCTGCGGCGGCGGAAATGATCACGCCGGTCGTTACAAGCATGACTATATTCCGGCGACGATGTGATCCGGGCATCGCCGGCGTTGGTGTAGCGCGAACCCCCTGCGCGGTGATGTCGTACACCCAGGCAAGGATCAGTGCGATTGGAAAGCCCATCAGCAGGGCTACGATCACCAGACGCAGCGCCCAGTTCGGCAATTCCCATGCGGGAAACGCGGCAGAGGCCAGTTGTATAACGCCGCCGGCAGCAATGATGTAGGCTGCCGCGACCCGGTACACCTTGCGCCGTCTTACTTCCTCGAAGAAGCCGGTCATGGCTACAGCTTTGTCGGTAGAGACCATAAACCAACGGCCACTATATTGACATGCGAAGTGGCGTTGGCGTTCACTTTATGCCGGTAGCCAGCACAGTTTGAAAGTGCGGGCTCTGCTTTTCCCGCGATACAACACTCACTTCGATTTGCCGGAAGCCGCTCTTTTCCAGGAATTGGTGTAATTGCACTTCGCTGAAGCCAAGCCAATGGTCTGCATATAACTCCCGAGCCCGTTCGAA
>Ga0066691_10000742_pt1 | contig 11584 bp, 14 predicted proteins | sample GraSoiAngelo_140_FD_66671 | JGI IMG/M metagenome (GOLD analysis project Ga0066691, IMG submission 66671) | Grasslands soil microbial communities from the Angelo Coastal Reserve, California, USA - 14_0929_12_30cm | ecosystem: Environmental > Terrestrial > Soil > Grasslands | place: USA... | reverse complement strand
CGGCTGCGCGCGCGCAGCTCCAGCACCTGGCCGAGAAGGACAAGGACAGTAATCACCGCCGCCGCTTCAAAATAGATGTCGATCTTGCCGTGCTGTTGAAACGACGCTGGGAAAGCATTCGGCGCCAACATGACAACCGCGCTATAGAAATACGCGACGCCTACGCCCATGGCGATAAGCGTGAACATGTTGAGCGCACGGTTGCGGACCGACTGCCAACCGCGCTGGAAAAACGGCCAGCCCGCCCACAACACCACCGGCGTGCTAAAGATGAATTGGATCCAGCGCGACCCTTCGCCAGCGATCCACTCCGGCACGCGCGGCACAACATGCGCCATCGTGAGCACGAGCACCGGAATTGTGAGCACGAGACCGATCCAGAACCGCCGCGTCATATCGCTTAGTTCCGCGTTGTCTTCTTCTCCACCGCCAACCGGCGATTTCGGTTCGAGCGCCATCCCGCAAATCGGGCAATTGCCGGGCCGATCCCGTTCGATCTCCGGGTGCATGGGGCAGGTGTAGATCATTGGAACACCATTCGACCTGCAACGTCCAAGGCTGAACCTTCTGCGCTCATTGTTTGACCGGTGAAAGATCGACATCAATCCCGTCACGCGACAACTGGCCAGTGCTTGCGAGCGCGGCTACTGTGCCTTCAGGATGGCGATACCAACCGGGATCTTCATACGAAGTGATTCCCTCGCGGATTTTTAACTCAGTGAACATGCCACCCATCGTGATGTAATCGAACGGCCCGGGACCGCCGATCATCGGCAAACTGTTGTGTGGAACCTTCATTCCCATCGTGCCCATGTCGGCCATGCCGGTTTCGCCCATTGTCATGTAACCTGGAAGAAGCGAACTGCGGACTTTCTCATCAAGTTTTCCGGGCTTAACGCCGATGGTGTTCGGGAATTTGTCGCCCATCTGCGTCATGGTATGATGGGTCATGTGGCAGTGCACCGGCCAATCGCCTGGTTGGTCAGCGATGAACTCGATGACTCGCGCGCTCCCGACCTGGACGAGCACGGTCGATTCGATCTGTTGCGCAGATTCGGGAATCTGACCGCCATCGGTTTCCACAACGCGAAAGCTGTGGCCGTGAACGTGCATCGGGTGATGCTCCATCGGGCTGAGATTGACGAAACGAATTCGTACGCGATCTCCGAGTTTCGCTACCATCGGTTCGGTGCCGGGAAAAATGCGCGCATTCATCGAGAAGATATTGAAATCGGTCATCTCATTTGGATTCGGCCGCATCGTGCCCGTGTCGATCCGCCATTCGCTCAGGAGAAATGCAAAGTCGCGATCCGGTTGCACTTTCGGATTGCGCGGATGAATAACAAAAAGTCCCATCAGCCCGAGCGCCATCTGCGTCATCTCGTCGTGATGTGAGTGATACATGTGGGTGCCATGCTGACGGAGCGTGAACTCATACTTGAACGTCTCACCCGGCTTGATCACCGGCTGCGTTAACCCGCCAACTCCGTCCATTCCGTTGGGCAGAATAATTCCATGCCAGTGAATGCTCGTCGCCGCAGACAACTTGTTGGTCACGTAAATTCGAACGCGATCGCCTTCGACAGCTTCGATCGTCGGGCCGTGCACGCGACCGTTGAATCCCCAGCAAAACGCTTCGAGACCCGGAGCGAATTCGTGTTTCACTTCCTCGGCGACGAGGTGATAAACCTTCACGCCACCCACGATTTTCCACGGCAGCGAAATGTTGTTTGGCGTAATAACCGGCGTGTAATCGCGTCCAGGCTCAGCGGGCGGTTGAGGCTTCGGTTGAGTGTTTGGCGGCGCTATTTGATCGGCCGCTTGCAAACGATTGAGCAATGTAACCCCACCCGCTGCAGCGGCTGTACCCGTGAGAAATCTTCTTCGCGTGATCATAATGTTAATGATGGTTTTCTGATTCCTTGTCAGATGTGAACTGCAAAATCTTTCCGCCGAGCGAACCGCCGACAGCTTTCTCCAATTCCGCGCGCGCGACCCAGTAATCGCGTAAGGCTTCCACGGAATCGGCTCCTGTTTTCACTTCGTCCTGCTTGGCTTGCAGCAGTTGGAGCGGCCCGATCTGCATGGCGTTGTATTCGAGCTGGGATTCTTCCGTCACGCGCGTTCGTGTCGGCAACGCGGTGGATTTGAAGTATTCGACTTGTTGTCGCGCCAAGAGCATTCGGTCGCGCGCGGCCCGAACATCGGACCGAATATCAGTCGCAAGTGCGAGATAACGTTGCTGACCCTGACGCAATTTCGCGCTTGCCCGTGCGAATGCGGGCTGCCCCTGATTGAAAATTGGAATCGGCACGTTGACGCTCGGACCAATCGCGTACTCACCGCTGATCTCGCGCTCGTAATGGGCGCCGATTTCGGCGCGTTCCAGAATTGCGTCCGCTCGCGCAATGCCAAGACTGCGTGCCTGGGCAATGAACTCCTGCCGCGCCGCGGCGAGATCGAGCCGCTGCTGGATCGCGCGCGATTCCAATTGCGAAATAGAAACTTCTTCGCCTGGCAGGTCCGGTAATCGCGATGCGACCGTCCAGTTCGTTTGCTCGCCGAACGCACCCATTAACTTGTTCAACTTTTCTCGGCTTTGCGTGGCTTCGCTTTGCGCTTTGGCGAGCTCGATTTTCGCTTGCGCGTGCGAAGCTTGCTCAGTGGCGAGATCGAGATTTTTCAGATTGCCCGCCTCGTGCATTCGCAGCGCGGCTTCGGCGGAGCGTTCCGTCGCCGCAGCCACCGTGTTACGAAGATCGACAAGCTGTTGATCGCCTTGATGCTCGTGAAACGCCGCGCGCACTTCCGCGGCGGTGACGAGAACTTCATGGGCAACGCGCAGCTTGGTTGCTTCAAATTGCGCGGCGGCGATGCGTTTGCGCAGCGGCAGCAGCAAAATGTCGATGAACTCTTTTAACACATCCATTTCCAACGCCTGGCCCGGAAACCTTCGCTCGAAAGTGAAGATCGGATTCCGGAGCAGACCTGCTTCGACTAAATCGGCTTGCGCAATTCCGAGCTCCTCGTAGGTCGCTTGCAGTCTGTGGTTATTCAGCAGCGCAACCTGCACAGCAGAACCGGCGGTGAGTGGACGGCTCAACAACGAAGCAACCGCCGCTTGCGCTTCGGCGTCCTGCGCGCTGCCGCGGTTCCATTGCACGCGTTTGCCCGTTCGCAGATGAACCGTGTTCGCGAGCTCGTGAAACGCCGGGTTTGGATCGACATGTGCGCAGCCGGCGAGTGCGACCGTTCCAGACAGCAAGAAAAGTTTTCGCAGCTTCATTGTCCCCCTTCCTTTTTTTTCAACGTCATCCCACAGATCGGACATTTGCCCGGTTTATCGGATTTGATCTGGGGATGCATCGGACACGTGTAAATTTCGCCGTGTTCCTCCATCTTCATCCCCTCATGTTGCATCCCTTGCATGCCGCCGTGTTGCATCCCCTCATGCTGCATGCTCTCGCTAGCTTTCGCCGTGCTCTCGGTTTGACTGAGTTCTGTTTCGATCTCGAGCGTCGTCTCATCGCGCGCTAGCAAATTCGGCGGGGCTTTTGTGTGCGCACGAACTTGTGGATCGGCCGGATTGCCAGGCGCAAGCGATGGCGGGTTTGTTACCGCGCAACCGATCAACCACTGCGCGCAAAATGCGGCAGCAAAAATTCTAATGCTCGTGTTCGTGGTGGTGCTCCTCTCGTGAAGGCGGTGGCGGTTCGAACCGAAACTCCTTGTGCCGCACATGGCCGCCGGCGTATGCGATGTACCCGCCGATTCCGAGCGTTGCGCTAGCAAGAACGAGCGCTGAAATGGCAACCGGAGCAGAGGTGCGCGGCCACTTCGCGATCACACCGATTCCGACCGCGGAAACAGCGGCCAGCACGTAAAACGTCCAGATCAGTTTCTCGCCGCGCGCCATGTGCTCATCGAGCCATTGTTCGCCTGCGGCGTCCGACATCGCTTTGACCCGATCATAACCGGCTTCGCCGTAATGATAAACCGGCCAAGCGGAAAGCGCGCCGACGAACACGAGCACAAGTGCGGCGATGCTGACGCGGTGATTTTTCAGGAACAGCGCGAGCACCAACGCCAATGTTCCAAAAGCCAAGCCATAAACCGGCAATGGATTGAGCAGGGTGTGCATGTATTCCGGCGCGTTGAGATGCCGAAAGAACGTGTTCATGGCGTTGCGGAAGCGCGAACGCGGCGGACCGAACACCGCGGTCGCACGATTCGATTTGCTACTTCTGGATTTCGGCGTTCTCGATCATGTTGATGCCGTCGCGCGAGCTGAGCTTGCCTTTGATGGTGATCGATTTCCCGGCGTAATCCGCTAATTCGGAGTTCAGCGGCTTGTGCTCGCCGATCAGCAGATAAGTTTGCCCGTCATCGCCTTTGATCCCGACTGGTAGGCCGGAGTTGATGCATTTCTTCGCGCAGTTGGCGTGCTTCTCGCCCGTCGCGTTGTGGTCGATATAGCAAGCCATGTCTAAGACCTCGCCTTTGACCGTGACTTCCCGTTTGTTTTCGCCGACAGCCTCCTTGCCTTCGTGGGCAATGATCGGCGATGCCGCGAATAACGCCGCGGCTGCGATTGCTATTAGTGATTCTGTTTTCTTCATGTTTGTTGTCGTTCTTGATTGTTGATGTTTATTTTTTGATTTCTCCGCAGCTAATCATTTCCTTTCCGCCGTACGGATTGGCGATAGTTGTCGATGTTTGCACCCAATCTTTGTTCTTCATCGGGCAATGCGCGACGTAGTAGCCGCTCTGTCCAGCAGCGAGCTTGACTGCTTGGTCGCTCAGTTTGCCAAACGCGACGCGCGCTTCATCGAGCGATTTGCTTTTGCTCAAATCCGCGCCGTCAGGACCGAGATCGACCGCTGCTTTTTTCACGCTGGCCAGATCGTCGGCCACCAGCGCGTCATGGGCTTTGCCATATGCGGTGAGGAATTGCTTGTCCTGATCGGACAGATCCGCTGCTTGCAACGAAAGCGCGAGGCCGACCAAGACAAATGCCGTCGCTGCGGATGATGCTGAGATCTTTTTGTAATTGAGCTTCATAATTTAGTTTGAATTTTTGGTTTGCGAATGCGCTTCCGCGCATTCGTGTGGTGAATTAGAACTCCAGCGACGCGCGCAAAAGCGCGCAGAGATGGAGCGAGGCATTACGACCGAGGTAAACCCGCCGTGGCGGGGCCTCAGTCGTTATGCGAGAGAAGGCGGAGCGTGAGCGAGAATGCTCCGCTGCAAAACAGATTCCGCGAATGAACCAGCAAAGGGTGGCCCGGTATCAAGCTCGAGCTGTGGAAGCTGTGTTTCAGCCGCGGAAAGTAATTCGGCAACAGTCCAAGTCTGAATTGGAACGAAATTTTGGCTCGCAATCTCAACAACCTTTGCTTCGCCAGTGATTGTAGCGCGGAGTATCTTGCAGCAAGGCATTTCATCCCTGTTGCTCTTCTTTGACGGCGTTGGCTGATTCCCGTGACAATGCATCGGCGCCACAGCCGAGTTCGTTTTGGAAATGAGCCCGCCCAATGCGCAATGATTCGAGATCGAGAGCCACGCTGCCAAAGTTGTCAGAACTACGGCGAACCGAATTACGTTATCGCGCGTGCGCTTCACTGCTCCTTCTTCGATCAACCCAAAGGGTGAAATGTTCAAATGTTTTCTCCGACCAGGCGGTCTTCGTTTTTTGTGCTAGCCACCAACAACCGCTGTAACCGGAGGAAACGACTCAAGACATTCCCGACATAAGGCGGTGCGCCAGCAGGCACACCCCCGACCCTGCGAGGAGAAGCCCGCTCGCGACATTTATTCGCGCGCGTGGGGGCAACATTTTTTCCAGGCAAACCAGCAGAGTTAGAGCGGCGATCCAGAGAATGTTCATCACGCCGGCAACAAAAAGTAATGCCATCAACGCCCAACAGCAGCCGGTGCAAAAGGCGCCGTGTTCCAATCCCATTCGAAACGCACCGCTGCTTCCTTCGCGCCAGCGCGTCATGATGAATTCCAGTGGGCCCCGGCAATTGGTCAGACAAGCGTGTTTCAGCGGAGTGAATTGAAACACACCTGCACCGAGCAGCAATGTGCCGCCGAGCCATGCACTCGTGCTCATCATCGATGATGAAAGCAATGCGTGTCGATGCAGCCACCATTGGCCGACCGCGGCCAGCGCGCTGAACGCGCACCAGATGGCGACGTAGCCCAGCACGAAGATCGACATCGGAATGTAGGGGCGCCCAAGTCGTTGACGGTTACGCGCCACCGCCGCGAAAGTCAGAATCATCGGAAGCGCGCTCGGTAACATCATGGCGATCATCATGATGACCCACATGAAAAACAACGGCACCAATGTTGCAATTGGCCACGAAGAAAGTTCCGGCCCCGACATTTTCATCCGCATGCATTCGCAAACGCCGGTCGCATTCATTCGGCGCGCTTCGTAGATCGTGTAGAACCAAGCCAACAACGCGATGGCGCAAAGACTCGCACCGATCAAAAGGCGTTCGCGCCGCGGCAGCGCCGGCAATGCGCTCATCGTCGACGATTAAACTCGCGAAAGCATTCGGAGTTAATTGCCGTAGCGAATGCGCGCGACAAACCCAGCCTTGTTTGGATAGCTGAACTTCATCTTGTCGATCGCGACCGAACCTTCCTTGGCCGAAGCGCACTCCGCACTTTTGAAAATAAAACCGGTGCCGTGACTGACAGTGATGGTTTCAACATCTCCGGTCACAGGATTCTTGATCGGCTCGAGAGCAATCCGAAAACTGTCGCCGAGCCGCGCGGTACTTTCGAGGCCGTTGATATTGATATTGAATGGAACAAACTGCGGGTCCAGTAACGTGCTGAAGGTCGTGGCCAAAATTTCGAAGGGAAGTCCGCCGGCTTTACCCGAGCCGATCTCGAGCAAAGCGCCCCGCTGTTCTTTGGATGCCTTTTCGTCGACAAACAAACAGACCGTGCCGTTTCCTTCGTGGATCGCGCCTGGCCATTTCGCGGCGAAAGCGAGGCCGAGTCCGTCAAGCGATAGATCGCCATACTTGCCGCGCTCGATCCGCCAAACACCCGCGCCTTCGCAAAAGCCGGGCGTAGGCGGCGCCGCAAATTCGCATGGGCAACCGTAATCGCAGTTGCACGCCTGAAGGTAATCTGCGTCAAAAAACCATTTCTTCATTTGATGATCCTCCGAATGAATCTTGATTCGCTTGTGGCCGGCCAATTAATTGTAATGACGTTGTAGCCAAACGCGAGTTCGCGTCAACCACAGCCGCATTCACCATCAATTGCCGCACGCGCCTCTTTGATCAGGAACGGAATCAGCGCAAGAGCGGCGACGCTGTCGAGCCACCACCAACCAAGCACGCGCGTCGCCGCCAAGCCGATGACGAGAACAATTGAAAGATAGCCGCAGGTGATCGATTCGACTGCATCGGCTCGCAGGGCTCGCGAATTCAGGCGCGCTGCGACTTTCAATTTGTAGCCGGCAAGAATTGGCATGCCGATCTTCGCGACTAAACCGATGAGGATGCCCCAGGCGCTCTCGTGTGTGTCGGTAATTCGCTTGGCGACAAACAATCCGTAGCCGGAATTGAGAACGACATAAGCAACTAATGCGTAGAGCGAGTAGCCGACCAAACGCGCGGCGCGCCGCTCGACAAGATTGACATGTTGCAAAGTCGCGCGCCCGCTCGCTTCAACTTTCAGCCGCCACAACAACACTGCCGCGCTGAACAGCTCGACGACACTGTCGATGCCGAATGCTTCCAGCAGAAGACTTTTTGATGCCCAACCCAGAAGAAGCGACGCCGCTCCTTCAATTGTCATCCAGCCTAACGTGATGTACGTCAGTAGTAGCGCGAGGCGCACGTCAGCTTCTCGCGGGCGCATTGGATCTGACCGGGTCTCCTTTAGACGACCTGGTTGGGCTCTTGCAAACATAAGGGAATGGAGTTGCCACGCTCAAGTTGCATGGTCATGCTATTCGACATAACTAATCCTATGAAAAATTACACGAAGATCCTGTGTTCGATTCTGGCGGCAGCGATTTGCACCGTAGGCTTTGCCGCTGAAAAACCAGCCGGTTGCAAAAAGAGCGGCAAGAACTGTCCCATGAACGACAATAAGGAATGCACTTGCGGGAAGGCGTGCGACTGCAAGGCCCCAAGTACACCTAAATAAGTCGAGCGTCTCGCCCCATTGTAAGATCGACATAATCGAACTCATTCGGCCGACGCCGATTCGATTAGAGCGCAGAACTCGGCCGGAATCGGTCCACGCCTTGTGCGTTTCCAGCGCGTGAGGTTGATGGCCAGGGTGTCTTTGAACTGGCGGAGCTCTTTGAGTTTGATTTCGGTTTCGGCGAGCGTCGCCTCGGCCATGGCGATAACACAGCGGCAGGTTTCTTTCCCTTGCCCGCGCAAACTCATGATCCGCCTGATTTCATCAAGACTGAAGCCGAGCGATTGCGCTTTGCGGATGAAGCGCACCTGGTTCAACGCAGCGTCGTCATATACGCGATAATCGCTCGCCGTGCGCGACGGCTTCGGGAGGAGCCCGCTCCGCTCGTAAAAGCGGATGGTGTCGGGCTTCACTCCCGCAAGCTTTGCCAGCCGTCCGATCAACAACGGCTTCTCATTCATCGCGTGAGCAATGCGGCTTGCTCGCGTGTGGTTCGCCCTTCGAACATGATTGCTCCGTTCACGACGACGGTAGGCATCGCACGAACGCCGTAAGCTTTACCTTCCTCACACATCTGCTGGGGCGGGCAGCGTCGCTCAGTCACTTCGCAACCGCACGAGGCAACCGCATCTTTCACTAATCGCAACGTGTCGTCGCAAAGCGAGCAACCCGCGCTGAAAACTTCGATTTTTCTTTTCCCTGCCATTCCAATTCACCTCCTTTTAATCTGCTTTGCCGGCTACATTCCCGTGCAGCAACACTTGTCGAGCGTTTTGCCCGTGAGTTTGCAGAGGAATTTTCCGTCCTTCTGTGTTTCGCAGCAGCATTTCTTCACCTCTTTGCCGGTCAAATTGCAGACCATTTTCGGCGAAGCTGCCGATGCAATTGTCGCAACTGTAAGCGCCGCCAAGAGTGGCAGCCATTTTGTCAGTCGTTTCATTATCTCACCTCCTTCGGTTTGGTTACCTTCCTTCTCTACACCTTCGAGTCATGTCCAAGGTCAAGCGCTGAAATCGGATTTTTATTCCGCGCAGCAGGAAAGTTTTGCCGGATCTTTGCGCCGCGAGATGGCGACGATTTTGAGTGCTTCGGCCATCGTCGGGTAAACGTGCAACATGTCGATGAAGTCCTGGATTTTTGCGTGGAACCGCATTGCCATTGCCGCTTCGTGAATCACTTCCCCGGCGCTGTTGCCAACCATCGAGACACCGAGCACTTCTTCGGTATCGTCGTCCGCGACCATTTTAATCATGCCTGCCGTGTCGCGGATCGCGCCGGCGCGCGGCACGAGTTCCATCGGCACTGTGCTGCACCAGCAACTGTGACCCGCGGCGATGGCTTCTTCTTCCGTCATCCCGACGGTTGCGATTTGCGGATCAGTAAAAATCGTGCGCGGAATCACGCGGTGATTGACCGCGCGCAATTCGTCCGAAAAGGCATTGTGCGCGGCGATACCGCCATCCTGACTTCCGATTGGGGTCGCCATTTGGCTGCCGGTTTCTCGTCCAATCACATCGCCGCCAGCGAAAATGTGAGAAATGTTCGTGCGCAGAAATTCATCCGCGATGACCTGCCCTTTTTTCCCAACCGTGACTCCGGCTTTTTCGATGTCGATTTTGTCCGAATTGGGACGCCGGCCGGTGGCGACAATGAGTTTCGCGGCACGCATCTCGCGCGCCTTAGCGCCAACATCTGTGCTCACAATAGTTTCATGTCGATCTTGCCGCACGCCGCGGATAGCGACGTTGGTCAAAACACGAATGCCTTCTTTTTCAAAAATTTCGCCGATGGTCTTGCCAACTCCAGGTTCATAACCGTGAGCGAGCAATTGCTCATTACGTTCCAAAATCGTGACCTCGACGCCGAAACGATGAAACATTTGTCCCAGCTCCAGCGCGATGTAGCCGCCGCCGACAATGATGAGCGAGCGCGGCAGCTCGCGCATTTCCATCGGCTCGTCGTTCGTGAGCAGATCGCTGGTTAAAAACTGCACCTCACGTAAACCGTCGATCTGCGGAATAACCGGCCGCGATCCGGTGGCGATGAGAATTTTCTCGCCGGTCAGCCGTTTGTCATCCACCTGCACCGTGTGCTCATCAACAAATCGAACGTGGCCTTGTTCGATCGTGAATTGTCCGCCGGTCAGGCTTTCGTATTTCTTTTTGCGATAGCCGTGAACGAGGTCGTCCTTCTGCTGAATCAGTTTGCGAAAATCGATGTCGATCTTCGCCGACGTCAGCCCGGGATAACGCGGATGCCGCGCGTCGTGAACGATCTTCGCCGCTTCAATCAAATTCTTGGACGGAAGACATCCGCGATTGACGCAAGTCCCGCCGATCGTGCGCTCTTCTGTCATTACCGCGGTCTTCCCCAACTCCTGTGCGCGAAGCGCTGCGGCAAATGCAGTCGAACCGGAACCGAGAATAACCAAGTCGTAGTTTGCGGTATTCGGCATGTCCGTGTGCGGGTTGGAATATCACCCTTCCTTCGGCACCGGCCGTTCGCCGTTTTCGATTGCCTCTTCGTCTTTGATTGCTTGTTTCAAAATCTTGATTTGCTCTTGATCGATATATTTGCGCGCGATGTCTTCGAGGTGATTCGGGCCGACGCTCTTGCCGGTTAAGTCCTTGCGCAAAGTGTCCGCGAAGGCGCGTTGAAGCCCTTCCGCTTTGTCTTTTGTCAATGCAGACTTTGCTTGGACCGAGCGAACCAGCCTTGCGGCGATAATGTCAGCTTCTTCTTCACTCAGCCGATCGACATCCGCGCCTCGATACCAGCCCTTGCCAGACAAGAAGTCTTTCACTGCATCGTCGCGAGACTTGCCTTCCAATTCCGCTGCGTGGTCTTCTTTCAGTTCCGCTGCCACATTGCGTCGAGTTTCAGCGTCCGAGTCGGGCTTCCAGACAACGGCGATTATTGTTCCGGCGCGGTTTAACCACGCTTCGCGCACGCCAGGTTGGCGTTCCAGGTCTAAAAGAATCGGTTTCGAAGCGCCGCCGCAACCGATCTGCGGCGCGGCCGGACAGACTAAGGGAGCTTTGAATACGCTGATCCGATCTGCCGTAAGCGTTGCTGCATTTCCAGCGACGCTCGCGAGAGGCGGCACGTAAAGCAACCCGCCCGCTAAAACTGCAATGAGGTGTGTTTTCATATTTTTTTGTCCTTTCATGTTAATGGCTCGATTAAAATCTTATTTGTTAGGCAGCGCTGCGCGATACCCGGTGGAATTGATTGCCGCGACCAGTTGTTCGGGATTCGTTTTGGCCGGTTCGTACTCCACCGTTGCCGTTTTAGTCGCGGCACTGACGTAAATTGCTTTGACGCCGTCGATTCGCCTGAGCGCATGCCGCACGGGAATTTCGCAGGCGACACAGCTCAGTCCGTCAACTGAAATGACTGTGCG
>Ga0066691_10000740_pt1 | contig 11608 bp, 7 predicted proteins | sample GraSoiAngelo_140_FD_66671 | JGI IMG/M metagenome (GOLD analysis project Ga0066691, IMG submission 66671) | Grasslands soil microbial communities from the Angelo Coastal Reserve, California, USA - 14_0929_12_30cm | ecosystem: Environmental > Terrestrial > Soil > Grasslands | place: USA... | reverse complement strand
TTTTCGGCTTCGGCGCGATGGATTTGATCGCCGTTGACGACCGCCCAAACGTCGGCGGCGGGCGGCGCATCATGCTTGCAACCGGCGGCGGAAAGAGCCGAAAACAGAAGCGTCGCGGCAAATACTTTTCTTACCACGTGAATACCTTATCGAACGGATGGTTACGGCGAATCAAGCTGCCTTCTTCACGCGACCCGAGCGCAGGCAACTAGTGCAGACGCGCATCCGCTTGCGCGCGCCGTTCACGAGCGCGCGGACGCGACGCAAGTTGGGGTTCCAGCGGCGCCGCCGCGTATTGTTGGCGTGGCTGATCACATTTCCGTATTGCGGGCCTTTCCCGCAAATCTCACATCTTTGGGCCATGAAAGCTCCTGCTTTGATTCGGAAGAGGCATTCTAGCAGAGATTTTTCGGGCGAACAAAAAAGGATTATGGTTGACGTGCCTTGGGTGCTTAACGAACTGCGTGACGCCGCAAGGCTAATGGAGGTAGACTTCGCTGGCGATTCCACCCTGCCCGCGGCCGTGGGCTGCGCCTGAAAGCTGGAGCGGGGCCGCAAATAAACTTCACCGACAGGGATCAACCTAATCGGCGCCTTTTCGATGTTTCGGTTTTCGGAGGATGACATGCGTAAACTTGCTTTGATGATTGTGATCCTGGCGATCGGCGTGGGGATCGGTTTTGAGGTCTCCAATAGACGCGCGCCAGTCGAGGGACAGGCGAAACCGGGAGCAGGATTCGCCGCCGTTCCGGGAACGCTTGGTTCGGAGGATCTTACCGGGCCGTATGACGTGGTGAAGGGCTGGCCAAAAGACATCAGCACCTTACCCGGAAACGAGAAGTGGACTTATGGCGCGGGTGAGAGCGTGTTTGCGGAAACTCCCAACCGCATTTACATGCTCTTCCGCGGCGAACTGCCAAAAATGGCGCCGCCCAAGGCAGCTTTGCTGCCTCAACTCGGGCCCAGCATCAGCTTCCCGGTGGCCGGCTTCTGGCGCGACGCCACCGTCGCTTCTCTCCCTGGAACGGGCGGCACCGACAACAACATGGCGGAATGGATGACGGCTTGGGAAGGCAAGGCGCCCGACATCGGCATCAAGGGGCCGCCGTATCGTAAGCTCGGCGTGGACGCGAACTGGGAAAACTGCCTGGTCGTGGTCGACGGCAACGGCAACATCATCGAGACCTGGAAGCAATGGGACAAGCTCTTCCGCCGTCCGCACTCGGTTTATATCAGCCCCTATGATCCCGACAAGAATGTCTGGGTGGTCGACGACAACATGCAGGTCATCTACCGGTTCACCCACGACGGCAAACAGCTCTTGCAGACCATCGGCACGCCGGAGAAGGAAGGTGCCGACGCCACTCACTTCAACCGGCCGACTTACCTCGATTGGCTGCCGGACGGCACCTTCTTCGTCTCTGACGGCTACACCGGCACACGCGTCGCGAAATTTGATAAGAACGGGAAGTTCTTGATGGATTGGGGCATCAAGGGCGGCCCGCGAGGCGGTGGCGACAATGAACCGGTGGAAACGCGCCCCGGCTACTTCAGCAACGTGCACGGAATCGCCATCGATCAGAAGACCCGCCAGGTCTTCGTGAACGACCGCAACAATCACCGCATCCAGGTGTTCGACGAGAATGGCAAATACCTCCGCGAATGGAAGATTGACGCGAGCCCGTCGAGCCTGCACCTGCTCTATATCGGGTCCGGCAATTCCATCTGGACCTTTGACCGCACCACCAACAAGATGGTCGAGTGGGACCTGCAAGGGCACCTGCTCTACTCTTGGGGATCGATGGGGGCTTTCCCCGGCGGCCTGTGGGGCGTGCATGGCGTCAGCGTGGATCAGGACGGGAATCTGTACGTGGCGGAAGTGGATGCCGGCCGCGTGCAGAAATTCAGTCCCAAGCCGGGAGCGAATCCCGCGTTCATGCTGGCGAAACCCGTCTACTCCGCCTGGAAAGACTGATCCGGAAGATTGTAGCCCAGGGCACGCTCACGTTTTAGTGAGCAGCCCTGGGGCTTTTCTTCTGTCGCTTACATAGCGCCGCCCCGAAGGGCGGTATCTTCCTCGGCTTTAGCAGTGGTAGCAGCGCCGCCCTGAAGGGGCGGCATCCTCAGTTGTAAAAAAAGGCAAGCAGAGGGATTCTTCCTCGCTTCGCTCCTCAGAATGGCAGGCCCGTGTTTTGTGGTCGCGGGTTTAGCCTATGAAGCTTCTGTTCAGGATCCCCACACGGTTAGGTCCGCCCTGCCACAAGCATTGGGAATCTTCCGGCGTCATCAGTTGCTTCCGGCACTTCATTCGCAACGTGAGTGCTGTTCAGGAACTGTGGATTCGAACTTCTCGGACCAAGCGCTCCGACTACGCGAAAATGGACGAACTACCTCCTCCCCGGAGAGTGGCTGAGAGCAGAGCAAAGGCAATTTCAAGTTTAAACGGCAGGTGAAGTGATGGACTCGAGATTCCTTATCATCCTGGGCATTCTTGTCCTTGTCGCAGTCCTGGAAATCGTCGTCCTGATGACCGCCGACAGCCGCAGGCGTGCATTGGCGGAAGCTGGGCCTAGCCAGGGATTCCAACCGATACCTCCTGGTAATCCTCCCAAGATTGCGCTCGTCCCTATTCTGGAGCACAAGTACCATACCTGGGGTCAGGTCCTGCAGGGAAGCCGAGGGAGTTCTGAAGTCCTGCTCTTCGATTATTCCTATAGTGTTGGCAAGAGCGGCAGCAACCAAACCGTGGTTGCGTTTCGCGATGCGGCGGCGTCATTTCCCAAGTTTCAATTGCGCAGCAATCATTTCCTGACCAGTGCCGGCTGGGGTGCCTACCCGGGAAATCGCGTCAAATTCGACGCCGATGCTGCCTTCAACAAGAGCTATCTACTGACCGGGCCAGATCCTCAGACAGTTTCGAACTTCTTCGTCTCTGGCTTGCGAAACTTCCTGGTATCTATGCCGGACCACGGTTGGACCATGGAAGGATACGGAAACTGGCTGGTCTTCTATCGCCATGGGAAAAAGGTGAAGCCGGATGCTCTCTTTGAATTTGTAGACAGCGCAGGACAAGTCGCCGAGAGTATCTTTGGTCTTGTTCCGAAGGGCCAGCCCACCCTCTCCCGCGCGGACGACACTGTCATTCAGCTGGAACGGGGAGCGTTCGCGTCGCTTGCACCGGCGACCTCCGTAAAATTCAACTTCAAAATCAATGGCCACGAAGTTTCCGGCGGCAAAATCGGCGGTGCCGTTGAAGACGAGGTTTTCAGGAAGGTCAAAGAGCAGATGGCCGCTAAGATGGAAGGTATCCGCTGTCCTGACCATGATCGGGCACCGCAATTGGAGATTGAAGGAGACGGACTGAGCACAATGAAGATCCGGCTCAAGACTTGCTGCGAACTCCAGCGGCAAAAAGCCGTCGCTGCGTTGGGCTACCCCGTTAGTGGGGTTCTATCGAGCTGAAACCGGTCCCGCGGTTCCCGCTCGCACGGGTTAAGCAGCGATCCGAAGTAGTTTGCTCATGGTGCCGCCCAGGATGGCCGTGCGATCCGCGTCGCTCAGTCCGGGCGTGGCCATGAGGTGGTCCACCGGCGTGCTCGTCCAGGGAAAGGGATAGTCGGTGCCGAGACCAATGTGGTCGGCGCCGACCACGGCGACGAGATGCCGCAGCGCTTCCGGCGAAAACACCAGCGAATCCACATAGATTTGCCTCAGGTACTCCGTGGGTTTTTTCTTCAGGGTCTTATTGCATTGCTCGGGAAACGTCACGCATCCGTGATCTGTACGATCGGCATAGGACGGCAAGTAGCCGCCCCCGTGAGCCGCACAGATCTTCAGGTTCGGGAAACGATCGAGCGTTCCTTCCATGATCATGTGGGAGAGGAAAATCGTAGTTTCCAGCGGATTGCCGATCACGTTGCCCAACACGCCGTTTCCTTGCACTCGGTTCCGGACACCGGTCGCCACGGCGCTGTCCTGCGGGTGCATGAAGACCAGAGCCTGCATCTCCTCGGCCTTGGCCCAAAACGGATCGAATTTCGGCGAAGAGAGCTCTTCGCCCGGGACGCTTCCTCCGATTGCGGCGCCGCGGAAGCCCCAGCGCTTGATCCCTTCTTCCAGTTGTTTCGCTGCCAGTTCCGGGAACTGCAGGGCCACGGAAGCGAAGGCCACAAACCTCTGGGGATTTGCCGCCTTCAACATGGCCGCGAGCTTTTCATTCTGAAAATCGATGAGGCGTGAGGCCAGATCGCGATCGGCCGAGTACCAAAAGGAGTTGATGCTGACGGCCTGAACGTCTATGCCCATTTCATCCATTTTCTGCAGGCGCTCCGGCCCCAAGGGAACGTCAATACGGAAATCGCTCTGGCCCGGCTGTCTGCCGCTAGGCGCAGCGGCAACGGCTCTGCTTTCCAAAGGCGTGCCCTTGAGAAAATCGGCCACCCCCGGCACATTCACGTGACAATGTACGTCCACGGTTTTCACGCGGCGCCCGGCGACCATCACCGGCGCGTGCTTCGCCCCTTGCCCCGGCTGCTGCGCCAGGCCAATGGCGCTGTGGCCGGGAAGAAAAGCTCCCGCGGATGCGCCCGCCAAAGCTTTTAAGAAGTGTCTGCGACTCGGCATCGAAGCCTCCTGTTTGGAATCACGAAGCAACCGACGGCATCTCTTCGTGGCCCTTCGCGCAAGCGACTGCATAAACGTTTGCGGGGCGCGCTTCCTGATAGCTTCATAACATGTTGATAATCAAAATAGAAGAGACGCGGCCCCTAAGACCCATGCCGCTCAGGACGGCCGTGATTGCCAGCGTTCCACACGGCCCTGCGTTAAATGTAGGAATGCAATCACTATTTTCATTCGCAAGCTCTGCGTCTGCTCGATCCGTCTACTTCGCCTGCCCTCAGACCCGAAAACTTATCGCGATTAGCGCTAACGCCCCGAGCGAGGCTTGCGCCACAACGTCACAGCCCAGGTCTTTGCCCGTCATTCGAAACTCTCACGTGACAGCAAGTTCGAACAGTGCCGAAGGAGCAGATGGAGAAATTTCGGGGAGTAGGATAGCATTCACTCAATGCGTAAGATGACAGGGCTGTTGCCGACGCTCTTATCGGTCCTTTTGGTCTCCGCGCCGCTTTCCACTTCGGCTTGCGATTTATCCTGCTGGTTACACCAAACAGGCTCCGGCTGCCACTCGGTGAGCTCGGCGACAGAAGACAACCAGAGGACACCTGCTTCCTCCAAGATGGATATGAGCTCTGAGGCGGAGACGAGTTCTCAGGGTGCCCAATGCAACGAGGACCCAGTGCGCCACGCGAATCCCGGCGCGCGTCATCACTCAATGTCCGCGCAAATGAATATGGTCCGCGGCTCGCTCCAGGCGATTCAGAAATCTGAAGTGAGCTCAAACGCCATGTTCGATAACTCAAACACGCTCTCTCCTTGCAGTCATGAAACCTGCAGTCAAGCCTCGGCCTCTGCGTCCCCTCCGGGCGCGAGCCGGGCCCAGCCTGCTTATCTGCATTTCGTAGCGATTCATATTTCAAGTCCTGAGAAGTTCTTGACGACGTTTCATCGGATGGCTCCCGGAACGTCGCGCCATATCTCTTTCGCAATCGATCCCCTCATCAGGCTCAGGATCTAGAACTCCTCTCTGCGGTCAGAGGTTCCAAGTGCGCCACGCTAACTGTGTCGTGAACCGCAGCGTGCGCGCCTTCTAGTTCAACAAAACGATAGAACCTGATGCGGGAGACCTTCATGAAATTATTTCGTAGGTTGTTGTTCACCATTCTCATTTTTCCCGTCATGACCCTAGCGCAGCAGCGTGGCCAGCAACGCCAACCATGCATGCCGGGGATGAGTATGCCGGGGTGCGAGGGCGCCGACCTCATGGTGATGCAGCCGCAGAATTTCTTGCAGGAGGTTGTCCGTCATGCGACCTCAGGCACCAGTGTGGAGCCGATTTCAACTCCTGTGCCCATGCTCATGAGTAGGAAGGGCCGCTGGATGCTCATGTTCCACGCCAACGTGTTCGTTCTCGATGAGCAGCAATCGAGTGTGCGAGGCGCAGACAGATTCTTCTCAACCAATTGGTTCATGGGCATGGCTCAACGAAAACTTGGTCCGGGCGTTTTTACCAGCCGCGTCATGGTCAGCTTTGAACCTGCCACAGTCACAGACAGACGTTATCCGCTGCTTTTTCAGCAGGGCGAAACCGCTTTCGGCTCTCCTATCGCTGACGGCCAGCATCCGCACGACTTCATTATGGAGGTGGCGGCGCTCTATGACTTGAAGCTCAGCGAGAAAAGCCTTCTCTCGTTTTATTTTGCTCCCGTGGGCGACCCCGCTATTGGCCCGACGGGATACGCGCACCGCGCTTCTGCATTCGAGGATCCGGTAGCGCCTCTGGGGCACCACCAAGAAGATTCGACGCATCTCGCGGACGACGTGGTGACCCTTGGCCTCACCTATCGCATAGCCAGAATTGAGGCCTCGGGATTTCACGGTCGTGAGCCCGACGAGTTCCGCTGGGACATCGACCAAGGAAAAATCGATTCCTGGTCAACGCGTTTGACCACCGAGCCGGGGAAGAATTGGGGCGCTCAGTATTCCTACGCGCGCATAAAGAGCCCGGAAGCGCTGTTCCCGAGCGAGGACCAAGAGCGCATGACGGCTTCCGTGATGTACAACCGCCCCTTCCACGAAGGGAATTGGGCCAACACAATTGTCTGGGGCCGCACGCGCTCGCTAAAAGACAATTCTCTTTTCAACAGCTATCTTTTCGAATCAACAATGCATTTCCGCGCTAGGAATTACGTCTGGGCTCGGATCGAAAATGCCGAACGATCGAACGAACTGATCCTCGGTGAGAATCCCTTGCCTCCCGGATTTCAGGAAGAGCCGATCGGCCGGGTTCAGGCTTATACGTTCGGTTACGATCATGACATCGAGCTCGTGCCGCATCTGGCGTCAGCGATTGGCGCACAAGTAACAACTTACGGCGTCCCCAATAGCCTGAAGGCCATCTATGGCTCGCGGCCAGCAGGTATCGCCGTTTTCCTGCGATTGCGGCCATCTCGCGAAGTTTGCCTTCGGATCACTCCTGACCGAGAGCACCGCTTGCGCAGTCCACTCGACCACCTACCGGCTGTTCATTATCTGGCCCCCTGACCAGTAGTGTCCGGGCCTTCGGAAGCATAACTTTCTTCCCGGGTGAGAACGCTGGCCGGGGCTCACTTAATTGCCAGCGCCACCAAGTTCACTTCCGCGTTCAGGGGAACCAAATGCGTTCAGCGAAAACAACAGCGAAACGAATTCGTACTTCGATGCTGGTCCTTTGCGCCGCCGTTATCATCATCCTTGTGCTTTTCAAAACGGCATTTTCGCGTCCAGCATATACGTCCAGTAACGCGACCACGCCGACCAGAGACGTATGCGCCGGTTGTCATAGCGGCACCGCAGCTGCAGGTGGCAGCGCGGTCGTGAACTTTCCTGCGGGCCTGACTTATACACCGGGTGTGGTACAACACTTGAGCGTCAAAATCACCGATCCAACTCATACCCGAGGCGGGTACCTCCTAACCGCGCGCTTGGCGAACAGCATATCTAGCCAGGCGGGAAGCTTCACGGCTACCGACGCGAACAGCGCCGTCTTTACAAAGGGCGCGATCCAGGACATGGACGCGGTCAATTTTGCAACCTTGACCTGGAACTTCGATTGGAACCCTCCGGCGGCGGGCGCCGGCAATGTGAATTTCTATTTGATCGGGTATGCCACCGGTAGTCCGGGTGGCTGCTGCAATGGCAATGGTGTTTACCTGTCGACCGCCACTGTGACCCCGGGGACCACGGCCACGCCGGACTTCAGTCTCTCCGGGTCGCCAAGCAGCCTGACTGTCGCTCAGGGATTGAGCGGCTCCAGCACCATTACTGTCGCTCCCCTGAACGGCTTCACCGGAAGCGTCAGTTTGTCCGCAACCGGCCTGCCGAGCGGCGTCACGGCGTTGTTCACTCCTGCCTCTACCACAACCACAAGCTCCTTGACGCTAACGGCCAGCGCCGCCACGACGGGAACGTCCACGGTCACGATCACGGGAACCTCCGGTGCTCTGAGTCATACGACCACCATTTCTCTCACCGTGAGCACTACGGCCACGCCGGACTTCAGTCTTTCCGCGTCGCCGAGCAGCCTGACTATCGCTCAGGGATCCAACGGTTCCAGCACCATCACTGTCATTCCCCAGAACGGCTTTACTGGAAGCGTCAGCTTGGCCGCATCCGGCCTGCCGAGTGGCGTCACGGCGTTGTTCACTCCTGCCTCTACCAAAACCACAAGCTCCTTGACGCTAACGGCCAGCGGCGCCGCTGCCGCCGGAACCTCGACGGTCACGATCACGGGAACCTCCGGCAGCTTGATTCATACGACTATGGTTGCTCTCACCGTGAGCGGCTCGACTCTCACGGCAACTCCAATGATGCTGTCGTTCAACTATCAGATCGGATCACCGGTGCCAGGGGCTCAGCCAATCTCAGTCACGGGAAGCCCAGCCGCTTTGAGTTACACGGCGTCAGCTTCAGGTGGGACGTGGTTATCAGCTGCACCGCCGAGCGGCACTACGCCAGGGACAGTCAACGTCACGGCGAATCCGGCAGGTCTGACGGCTGGCACCTACAATGGCACAGTCACCATCGCCTCCTCGAGCGCCACAGGGAGCCCGCAGACGGTCCAGGTCATGCTCATGGTCAGCGTGACATCGACGCGGCAACTTAATACGACGCCCGCTTCGTCACAACCCAATTTCCTGATCGATGCTAAGGGGAATTACAACGTGGCCTGGACAGATAGTACAGCGGGGGCGTTCTTCAGCCGCTCGACAGACCAGGGCAACAATTTCCCCACTAGCGTCATGATTCCAGGCAGCGCGGGAGGGGCGTTACAGCCGCAGTTTGCGGTGGACGCCAGCGGTAACAACGTCGATGTCGTTTGGGCGCAGTCGGCATCGGTAGCTGGCTCCTACAATGTCCTCTTCAGCCGCTCAACCGATGGTGGTCAGCATTTTGCGACGACACCGACGTCCTTGACTTTAGCCGCTCTGCCATTGACCGACGCTCCCCGGATCGTTCTGGAACCGAGTGGCGGGGTCGATGTGGTGTGGGGCCGGAACGAAACATGGGCCATCCGCTCCGCGAACGGCGCGAGCTTCCCGACATCGGCGGTCAAGATTTCGACGGCCGCCCAGGATTCAGGCGGGCCGCGCGTCGCCGTCGATTCGAAGGGCAAGATCTATGTCGCGTGGACGGATGAGGTGAATAAGCTCGCCACGGGCTCTTATTGCCTGCAGACAGGGACAAACAACACCACGAACTTCACGAACAAAGTGGGCGGCAATTTCTACTTCAACGTGACGGCAAGTGGTTCAACTTTCAACTCAGGGAATACAAGGAACCTTTCTAATACAGATTGGGCGGGTGTCGTTACGAAGTGGCAATTTGGATTCTTCGGTTGCTCCTACGACAACCTGATCCTCCTGGTGGATTCACAGGACAACCTGCACATGGTTTGGTCGGACGATATGCCCGATGAAGATGTGCTGGTCAGTGCGTACTCCGCGAGCAGCTCGCGCGCATCGTTCCCGACCAATCTTGCCTCGAGTTTCGCCGCGTCGCCCCATGCGGTAGTCGCAAACAACAGCAACGGAATTCCGACCCTCCACGTGGTGTGGTCGGATGGTCCCGGCGACCTGACCACTGCGACATCAGGCATCTTCTACACACACTCCACCGATACGAGCGCCCCGTTCGGCCAAAGTTTTGCCCCGCCGACCAGGGTCGCTAATGCGATGTCCGAGTTCCCGCAAGTGGGCCTCGATAGCAGCGGGAATATCGACGTAGCCTGGCAACAAGGTGATTCCTTGAACCCGAGCGCCTTCGATGTTGTCCTCGCTCCTTCGTTCGACGGCGGTAACACGTTCCCGCTGTCAATGCCTATATCCATTAACCCCTCAACCGAGTGCCTCGGAACGAATACGACCGATACGAAGCAGGTTCCTCCTCCTCCTTACAATACCTGCGGCAGCGCCCAGCTAAAGGTCGATTCCGTGAATGCATCCAACTTGGTTTGGGTGGACTCTGGTTCCAACATCTTGTTCGCCCGCCAAACGATTCCGCCGCCTCCCAACTTCACCATGACCCTAAATACGCCGTCACAGACCGCGACGTCTGGGACAGCTACGTACACGCTCACTTTAACTGCCGAGAATGGGCTCAACCAGGCAGTGACGATAACTTGCCCCAACGGACTGCCCGCCGGAGCGGGTTGCTTCGCCAGTCAGGTGGTTCCTTCAGCTTCGGGAACCTCGGCGACAGTGACGGTCGTAATCGTGAGCACTGTGCCTACAGGCAGTTATCCATTTACGATCACCGGCACCGCGGGAAGCATGACACACTCCGTGCAGGCCACGCTGATGGTCGGCGTCGGAACGACCGCCGATTTTTCAGTCAGTCTTCCCTCGTCGTCCATGACGTCATTGCAGGGGCAGACTGCGAGCTACCCTGTGAATATAGGTTCAACCAATGGCTTCAACAATTCTGTGAGCATTACTTGCGCGGGGTTGCCTGTCGGAGCCACATGCGCATCGAGTCCAGCGTCGGTTATGGCGTCAGGGTCGGCAACGGTCACGGTGGCGGTCTCCGGCACGCTCGCAGCCGGAACCTATCCGTTCACCATTACGGGCACGAGCGGAGGCACGAGTCACTCTCAGTCCGCGACGCTGGCTGTGGGAACGATTAATGCCACTGTCGGGCCCGGCATGTCCGCAACAATCGCCGTCGGAACTTCAGCTAATTTCACTGTATCGCTCACTTCGACGTACGGCTCCACCGGAATCGTAAGCTTAAGCTGCGGAGGCGTTGTGTCCGGCCTTAGTTGTATGTTCAGCCCTACACAGGTCAATGTTTCGCCTTCCGGCAGCGCCACGACAACCATGACGGTCACAGTCACAGCGAAGCCGGCAGCCGCATCGGTCTACGGCTCGCCGAATGCATGGCCGAATCTCTCGACGTGGACCATTGCATTTTCTATGCTGCTCCTGATAACGCTTACGATGCTGGTTGCTTATTGGCGTAATGGCGCTCTGCCAGCGGATGTGATTCGCGGACTGGCAGTGTTGGCGCTCATCGTTGTGCTAGGAGCAGGACTGATTTCCTGCGCGGGTACGACGGGCGGAGCGGGCAGCAGCGGCGTTGGCGTCAATTCTGTCGCTACCCACTTGATGCTGCAGGGCCAGTCGGGAACTGCCACAATCAACTTGGGCACCATGGCAATCACCGTGCCGTAAGAAGTGCAAGGGCAACGGCACGTCCACTTCGCGAGTTGCGCCACCCAAAAGAAGAATGGATACTGCTAGCGCTCACTGAGAAACTTGGACTCAGTTGCGAGCCGAGCTAAGTCTCTGTAGCATGAGACGGTTATCCCTGCTTCAAAATGAATGGGGAAGGGCGTGTAGCTCAGCTGGCAGAGCACCTGCTTTGCAAGCAGGGGGTCAGGGGTTCGAATCCCCTCACGTCCACCAAACATATTCACTTCAACGAGATAGCATCGAAGTTTTCCCGGCAG
>Ga0066691_10000731_pt1 | contig 11664 bp, 13 predicted proteins | sample GraSoiAngelo_140_FD_66671 | JGI IMG/M metagenome (GOLD analysis project Ga0066691, IMG submission 66671) | Grasslands soil microbial communities from the Angelo Coastal Reserve, California, USA - 14_0929_12_30cm | ecosystem: Environmental > Terrestrial > Soil > Grasslands | place: USA... | reverse complement strand
TCTAAATCCGAAAGGGATTCGGGCACGCGGTGGTCCTCCTATTCCTAGCGTATAACATACGCAAGGTAATAGCCACCCGGAAAGGATATTAGCCCCTTCTCCCTTTAAAGTCGCCCGCCCCACGCTTAACGGTTAATTGACCGACGACCGAGGCGCCCGTATAATGTTGGTTTCCCATTTGCAATTGGAGGCAGGATGTACGCCGTCATCCGCAGTGGAGGCAAGCAGTACCGCGTCGCTCCGGGGGAGACCGTGAAGGTGGAAACGCTACCCGGCAAAGTGGGCGGGAAGGTTACGTTTGGCGAAGTGGTCGCCGTGAGCACCGACGACCAGAAGGTCCTGATGGGCAAAGACGCCGCGGGAGCCAAAGTTACGGGCAAGATCGTCTCGCAGGGACGGCACCGGAAGCTGACGGTGCTGAAGTACAAGACGGGCGGGCAGTACAAGATCCAGCGCGGGCACCGGCAAAATTACACGGCCGTTGAGGTCAGCGACATCGCGCTCTGAAGAAGTAAAAGGAATTCGCTATGGCACATAAAAAAGGCGGCGGATCGTCGGTAAACGGGCGCAACTCTCCCGGACAGCGGCTGGGCGTGAAGCGTTTCGCCGGGCAGCTCGTCAATGCCGGCACCATTCTGATTCGCCAGCGCGGCACCAAGCACAAGCCCGGTCTGAACGTGCGCCGGGGGAAAGATGACACTCTATTTGCCCGCGTCACCGGCTACGTGCGCTTTGAAGACAAGGGCCGCTCGGGCCGGTTCATCAGCGTGCTTCCCCCGGAGAGCGTGGCTAAGGCCGCACAGCAGCCTGCGCCATCCCAGACTGTGACAGCAGTCGTGGAAGCGCCTGCGGCAGATTGATTGCAGTTCCTCGCGAAGGCCGCATGAAAGTGCGGTCCTGTTTCCCGTCAGAGTGGACCCCCAGTTCAATTCGCCCTGCCAGTGTCGTATGCTTCTCAGGGACCAAGAAAACGTCCGGCAAATATGTTCGTTGATGAAGCCAAGATTTACGTCAAGGGAGGCGATGGCGGAAACGGCTGCGTGGCCTTCCGCCGGGAGAAATTCGTGCCTCGCGGCGGGCCTTCGGGCGGCGACGGCGGCTCGGGCGGCAGCGTGATCCTGGAAGCGACGCAGCACGACAACACGCTGTTGCGCTATCGCTTTAATCGCGAATTCCGCGCCGATCGTGGACGCCATGGCGAAGGTTCGAATCGCACGGGACATTCCGGCACGGACATGATTCTGCTCGTTCCCGCCGGCACCATGGTTATCGACGACGACAACGGCGAACGGCTGGCCGATCTGACCCAGCCGGGACAGCGTGTGACTGTGGCGCACGGGGGCCGGGGCGGCCGCGGGAACCAGCATTTCGCCAAGCCATGGCACCAGGCGCCGCGCGAATCCGAAGAGGGCCAGCCCGGCGAAGAGCGTCACCTGCGACTCGAGCTACGTCTGCTGGCCGATGTGGGCTTGGTGGGATTCCCGAACGCGGGGAAATCTACGCTGATCTCGCGCATCTCGGCGGCGCGGCCGAAAATTGCGGATTATCCTTTTACCACCCTCGAGCCACATCTGGGCGTGGTGTCGGCGGAGCTTTCCGGGACCGGCGCGCGCGGAGTGCACAGAGACTTGGGCCGCACATTCGTAGTCGCCGATCTGCCCGGGCTCATCGAGGGCGCTAATGAGGGCATAGGGTTGGGCACGCGATTTCTGCGCCACGTCGAGCGAACTCGCTTGCTGGCGCATCTGGTGGATACGAGCGATGCATCGGACCGCGATCCGGTGCGCGATTTTGAAATTATCTGCGGCGAGCTCGCTGCTTTCAGCGAGTCCCTGGCGGCAAAGCCGATGATCGTGGTGGCAACGAAACTCGACGCCACCACGGACAGGTCGCGCCTCGAACGGTTGCGCGAGCTTTGCGCGCAGCACAAGCTGGATTTCTTCGCCATCTCCTCGGCTACCGGCGAAGGCGTCGCGGAACTTGTGCACGGCCTGGCCGACGCGCTGGAGCGGCTGGCGCCGCCGGAGCCCGCCGAGGAAAGCGAAGCTGACTCAGAGAGCAAAGCGAGTGCCGACGCGCCACACTCGCCCGGTGCAAATGCCAAGAGGGCTTCGGGCGCGGAGAAATTTTGAAAGCCGCGGAGCAAAGGTGAAAGCCAAGACTGCCGCCGCGCGCGGCGCGAAAACGGCCAGAGGCCGGCACATCGCGCTTTTTGGCGGCACCTTCGACCCGATCCACTCCGGCCACGTGGCCGTAGCGCGTGCGGCCGAGCGGCGCTTTCACCTCGATCGCGTTTTCTTTATTCCCTCCAGCCGGCCGCCGCACAAGCCGGCCGCGGAGCTTTGCGCCTACGAGCATCGCTTCGCCATGGTAGCCCTGGCGTGCTCTGCGCATCCGAGTTTTGTGCCTTCGCTGGCGGAAGCGAGCGTGAATGGCGCGGGCCGGCGCGTTTTTTACTCCATTGATACCGTGCGGCGCTTTCGGCAAAAATTCAACCGGCCCGGCGACCGCATTTACTTCATCGTGGGCGCCGATTCTTTTCTGCATCTGCAAACGTGGAAGGATTACGCCGAGCTGCTGCAATTATGCGATTTTGTGGTGGCCAATCGCCCGGGATTCCGAATTGGGGCGCTGCGTAAGGTAATACCGCCTGCGCTTCTGGCGCCGGCAGGCGCAAAAACAGCCCGCCATTCGCGCGTGGTTCGCCTACGGGATACCGTCGTCTATCTGCTCGAAACCGTAGCCAGCCACGTTTCCGCGACGGACGTGCGGCAGCGGGTCGAGCGCGGTCAGTCGGTCCACGGTCTTGTGCCGCCCCGCGTGGAGGAATACATTAATAAGCAGGCGCTCTACAGACAGGCCCTCTACACTTGAGCACGGAAACCCTTCGCCCCGAACTGCTCACTGCAATCGAGGCCGCGCAAAACAAGAAGGCCGGCGCGATCACCCTGCTGGACATGACCGGTCTGGGGGCCTTCACGGATTATTTTCTGCTGTGTACGGGTTACAGCACGCCACAGGTGGAAGCCATCAGCGATGCCATCGAAGAGGCGCTGAAGACGCGCGGACTGCGCCCGCAGCACCGCGAAGGGCGTTCCGGCGCGGAATGGCTGCTGCTGGATTATGGCGGTTTCATCGTACACATCCTCACTGAGCGCGTGCGCCTTTTCTATGATCTTGAGCGCCTTTGGCGGATGGCCCGCCGCATTGACTTCGACGAGGGCGCGCCCGGCTCCTCTGCTTCCGGGGGCGGGGCCGGGAGCTTGGCCCGAGGTGGTTTGCCGTGAGCGAAATTCCCATCTGGATCGCACACGATCCTGTTTCCGAGCACGTGCTGGAAATAGCGCGCAAGGTGGCGGAAACTTCCACGACCATCCTGATCACGGGGGAAAGCGGCACCGGGAAAGATCAACTGGCCCGGCTTATCCATGAACTGGGCCCGCGACGCGACGCGCCATATCTGAAAATCGATTGCGCCAGCCTGCCGCAGGAGCTGGTGGAATCGGAACTATTCGGGCATGAACGAGGCGCCTTTACCGGCGCGGTCGAACGCAAATTGGGGCGCCTGGAGATGGCCGGCCTGGGAACCATCGCGCTCGATGAAGTGGCCGCGCTTTCCACTGCCATCCAGGCTAAACTCTTGCGCGTGCTCGAAGAGCGGAGTTTCGAGCGGCTGGGCGGCACGGAGACACTGAGCATCGAGGCGCGCCTCATCGCGCTTACAAACGCAGACCTGCAGCGCGCCGTTGCGGCGCGACGTTTTCGCGAAGACCTATATTTCCGGCTGAGCGTCCTGGCGATTCACGTGCCCGCTTTGCGCGAACGGCGAGCGGATATCGTTCCGCTGGCCGAGCATATGCTGGCGCGGCTCGCCGCGGTTCATGGGCGCGACGGCGCCGTGCTGAGCGACGCGGCGCGGCATGCTCTCGAGAACTACGACTGGCCGGGGAATATTCGCGAATTAAAGAACGCCATCGAGCGCGCGGTTATTTTCGGCAAAGGCACAATGCTTTTGCCCGAGGACTTGCCGGAGAGTATCCGCACAGCCGATTCCGGGGCTGTGGCGGGCATGCGGTCTCTCGAAGATATCGAACGCGAGGCGATTCAGAAAACGCTCGACGGAACGCACTATAAAATCACACGCGCGGCGGAAATTCTGGGCATCAGCCGCAAAACCCTGCTCGATAAGCGGAAGAAATACGGGCTGCAGTAGGCGTGCCCGACGCGAAGCGCGCCCTTGCGAATTCAACTTTTATTGCTGGGAAAAACACGGCGTCCGGAAAGTCGTGCGCTGATCGACGACTACGCGGCGCGCATCAGCCGCTATGCCGAAATCGAAATTCGCGAATTACGGCCGGATTCAGCGGCGCGCATCAAGCGGCTGGACGTCGGAGGAGACGGCACGGTTGTGCTGCTCGATGCAGCAGGGAAAAAGCTCAGCTCGCAACAATTCGCGGAATGGATCGGATCATGCCGGGATCAGGGCCTGCGTAAGCTAGTTTTTTTGTGCGGCGCTGCGGAGGGATTCCCGAAGGCGCTGGCTGAGCGCGCCTCGCTGCGGATTTCCCTTTCGCCGCTGACGTTCTCGCACGAATTGGCGCGCGTGATGCTGGCCGAGCAAATTTACCGGGCATTTACGATTCTCGTTGGGCACCCCTACCCAAAATAGAGCCAGCCTTACGCTCCCCTCAGAGCAGCAAACAAGCTTGACACTAGGAGCGCCAGCAGGTAGCCTTTGAAACATGAGATGTTGCCAGTTGATGTGTGCCTGTTGTTGTCGGATGACAACGCCGAGGTCTGCCGGCTAGCCCCTCTTTTATAATCAGCCCTGATTCGGGCCCACCGTCGGACGCAAAATTCGGCGGTGGGTTTTTTGTTAGGAAGACGAGGAGAATGAAGGCTTCGAATTCACTGTGGCAGAAAGAGCTCGCCGGCAAAATGCCGGAGGCTCTGGCCCGCGAAATCGACATTTTCGAGACGGAAATTGCGCTGCGCAAGCAGGGCAAGCTAGAGGAGCGCCTGTTCGCCGAAACGCGGCTTCGCAGGGGAGTGTACGGCCAGCGGTACGATAACGGCCAGAGACACGACGGCAAAAAAGTTCAGGAAATGGCTTATCCCTCCGGTGAGCTGACGAAAGGCCCCAATACCATGTGGGATGCGCCCGGAATGCAGCGCATCAAGATTCCCGCAGGCGGGTTGAACGCCGATCAACTGGAAACGCTTGCCGAGCTGGCCGAGGAATATTCCGACGGCATCGCGCACGTTACTACGCGGCAGGATTTCCAGCTCCACTATGTGCACATCGAGGACACACCCAGCGTCATGCGCCGCCTTGCCGCGGCAAAGATCACCACGCGCGAAGCTTGCGGAAACTCGGTGCGCAACGTCACGGCTTGCCCTTACGCGGGCGTTTGCCCGGACGAAGTATTCGATGTCACGCCGTTCGCTCGCGCACTCTCGAAATTTTTGCTGGGCCATCCCGATTGCCAGAACTTCGGCAGAAAATTCAAGCCCTCATTCAGCGGCTGCTCTCAACACGCCTGCGGCCTGGCGAGCATGCACGACTTGGGCTTGATCGCCGTACAGCGAAGCGAAAACGGCGAGCCGAAGATTGGCTTCGAAATGTACGTTGGCGGCGGCCTCGGCGCCGTCCCATACCAGGCGAAACTCTTCGATCCCTTCGTTCCACCGGAGGAACTGTTGCCATTGGCGCAGGCTATTGCGCGTGTTTTTGCCAAGCTTGGCGAAAAGAAAAATCGCAGCCGGGCGCGGATCAAGTTTCTGATTCAAGATTTAGGAATCGAGAAATTCCGGGATCTTGTTTGGGAGGAGCGCAAAAACCTGCCCCCGGATCCTCGCTGGACCGAATATATCGAGAGCGCAAAGGCATTCAACGAATCGCCCCTCAAACCGGCCCGCAAAGGGCCACTTTTGGGCTCAGCGGATTTTCAGCGCTGGCTCGAGACGAACACCCGTCCGCAAAAGCAAGAGGGCTACTGCGTGGTTACCATCGCGCTGCCACTCGGCGATATTACCGCCAACCAGCTTCGGGCGCTTGCGGACACCGCCCGGCGCTTCACCAATGAGACGATTCGCACGACCGTGGAACAAAATATCGTGCTGCGCTGGATCAGCCAGGATGATCTCGCTGAGCTCTGGCGGGCCCTGCAGGCCGCGGGTCTTGCCGATCCAAGTGCCGAAACGATCCTGGATATCGTGACTTGCCCCGGTACGGACACCTGCAAACTGGGAATCTCCTCTTCCCGGGGACTTGCGGCCGAGTTGCGCAAGAGGTTAGCGGAAAGGAATTTTCAATTCGACGAAGCGGTCCAGAATCTGCACATCAAGATCAGCGGCTGCTTCAACAGTTGCGGCCAGCATCACGTCGCTGACCTAGGGTTTTACGGCGTGAGCCGCAAAATGGCGGGATACGCGGTGCCACACTTCCAAGTGGTTTTGGGCGGGGAGTGGACTCACAACGCGGGGTCTTATGGCATGCCCGTCATGGCCGTCGCATCGAAGCACATTCCCGAGGTGGTCACGCGGCTGGTGGACCGGTACGCGGCCGGGCGGAAGAACGGAGAAGCATTCAAGGACTTCATCAAGCGGATCGGCAAAGCGGAACTGAAGAATCTGCTGGAAGATCTGGCGCGTCCTCCCGCCGATCCGACGGATCGTTCCATCTTCACCGATTGGGGCGATCCCCGGGAGTACAGCCTGGAGGATCTCGGCGTAGGCGAATGCGCCGGGGAAGTGGTGTCGGCCATCGATTTCGATCTCGCGGGCGCGGAAAGAGAAGTCTTCGAAGCCCAGGTGGCGTGGGAGAGCGGCGAAGCTGAGCGGGCAGGAAAGCTCGCTTACCAAGCGATGCTGCGTGCCGCGCGAGGCTTGGTCAAGCTGGAGTATCCAAATATCTCGGAGGATACCGACCAGATCGTCGGCGAGTTTCGGACCCGGTTTTACGACACTCAGAGATTTTTTGATCCTTTCGCCGGGGGTAAATTCGCCCAGTATTTGTTTGCGGCGCAGCAGAGAGGCCAGCAGCCTCATACGGCCGACTCGGCGCGCTACCTGATCGACGAAGCTCACCTGTTTGTCGAAGCCGCCCACAGTTGCTATCAACGCATGGGCAAGCCGGTAAATGTTTAGAGGCTAATACCTAATACAAGGTATGGCACTCATGCACCTTGAGCACGTCAACGTCAAACTACTGGTCAAAAGCCCGGAGGAAGTGGACCTCGAGCCTCTGATTCCGGTGTTTCACAGCTGGATTCAAGCGCAAGTTTTTGAAGAACTGCTGCTGGACGTTGCCGATTACCGGCACGTTCCAGCGGGCCCGGGCGTAGTCCTGATCGGGCATCAGGCCAACTACAGCGTGGATAATAGCGACGAGCACCTGGGAGTGCGTTATAACCGCAAGGCCGTCGTGAATGGCAGCAATCAGGATGCCCTGCGCCAAGCGATGCGCGCGAGCCTGATTGCCTGTCAGCGCCTGGAAAGCGAGCCTCGCCTCGAAGGAAAGTTGCGGTTCAACGGTCAAGAGATCGAGTGCTTCGTTAATGACCGGCTGCTCGCTCCCAATCGCGATGCCACTCGCGAAACGTTCCAATCGGATTTAGACACGTTTTTCGAGAAGCTGTTTCGCGGCAACGAATATTCGTTGTCGTACGCGAGCGAGCCGCGCAAACTGTTTGGCGTCTCCTTGAAGACCTCACGGGTCTTTGCCACAGCGGATCTTTTGGCCAATCTCGACGCCTGACGACAGTCACCGCCTGATTTTGACACGGCACACGGTTGGGGATTTTTTCTTCCCGCAAGCGGCATGGCGGCGCTTGACCTTTCGCCGACCCGCCCTCACTATTCTTTTCTATTTCTTAGAGCAGTCACGATCGTCGGGTGTCATGGCGGAACAAAAGGGTTTGCTTATTGTCTATACCGGCCCGGGCAAGGGCAAAACAACTTGCGCGCTGGGCACTGGCTTTCGGGCGGTAGGCCAAGGCCTGCGCGTGCTTATGGTGCAGTTCATCAAGGGCTCCTGGCACTACGGCGAGCTGGATGCGGCGGAAATGCTGGGCACAGAACATTTCGAGATTCGGGCTATGGGCCGGGGGTTTGTCAAGATCGGCGGCGCTGAGACAGACCCTGAAGATATGCGGCTTTGCGAAGAGGCCTGGGAGTTTGGACGGGCGCAAATGCAGAGCGGGCGCTACAATCTGATGATCTTCGATGAGATCAATTACGTGATCAGTTACCGCATGCTGGAGGCAGAAAAAGTGGTGGCGGCCCTGGTGGCGCGGCCCGAGGGCATGCACGTGATCTGCACGGGCCGCAATGCGCACCCGGCGCTCGTCGAGGCGGCCGACCTGGTGACAGAGATGCGGGAAGTGAAGCATCCCTATACGAAGGGCATTCTCGCGCAGCGAGGAATCGACTACTGATGCGCCGAGGCCCATGCGGCGGAACCGAAGAAGCTTATGTCCTGGTTCAAGCGCTCGAAAAAATCGATTGAACAGCCTACGCCGCCGGACGAGCGGCGCGTAAAGACGGAAGGGCTTTGGACGAAGTGCACCGGCTGCCGGGCCATCGTCTGGAAAAAGGACTTGGAGGCCAACGCCCACGTCTGCGCGAAATGCCAATTCCATTTCCGCCTGAACGCGCGGCAACGGTTGGAATTGCTGCTGGACGGCCGCTGGATCGAGCATGACGCGCAGCTGGCCTCGAACGATCCCTTGCACTTTGCCGACACGCGCCCATACGCCGAGCGGCTGAAGGAGGCGCGCCGGAAGCTGGGTATGAGTGACGCAGTACTGACGGCAGAGGGCCTGCTGGCGGGCCGGCTGGTGATGTGTTGCTCGATGGAATTTGGATTTATTGGCGGCTCGATGGGGGCGGCAGTCGGCGAGAAAGTGACGCGAGCGATCGAGCGCTGCGTGGAGCGCAAAATGCCGTTGGTGATTGTTTCCTGCTCGGGTGGTGCGCGCATGATGGAGGGCACGCTCAGCCTGATGCAGCTGGCCAAAGTGTCCGCGGCACTGGCACAGCTCGATGAGGTCGGCGTCCCCTTCATTTCGGTGCTCACCGATCCCACCACCGGCGGCGTCACCGCCAGCTATGCCATGCTGGGCGATCTCAACATCGCCGAGCCCGGCGCCCTGATCGGCTTTGCCGGGCCGCGCGTGATCGAGCAAACTATTCGACAAAAATTGCCGGAAGGATTCCAGCGCGCCGAATTCTTGCTGGAGCACGGATTTCTCGACGCCGTGGTGCACCGCAAAGAGCTCAAGAGCTATATCGCCAGCGCCCTCGACTCCTTCCTCACTTAGCGCTGAAAGTCTAAATATGAACTACAACGAGTCCGTGCGATATTTGCTGGCCCTCGGCCGTGAGCTGGCTTCGCCGCAGCAGGCGCGGGCCGCTAAATTTGATTTGCACAATATCCGCGCGATTTGCGAACGGATGGGGCATCCCGAACGCGCGCATGCTTCAGTGCATATCGCGGGAACCAATGGCAAGGGTTCGACCGCGGCGATGGTGGCCAGCATCATGCAAGCCGCGGGGCTGCGCTGCGGGCTCTATACTTCTCCGCATCTTTTGCGCATCAATGAGCGCATTCGCCTGGACGGCGCGGAAGTTTCGAACGACCAGTTCGCGACGTCGTTTACACGGGTTCTTGCGGTCATCGAGGAGTTGCTGGCCTCTGGAAGACTCGCCGCACATCCCACTTACTTCGAGTGCGTCACGGCGATGGCTTTTGATTTCTTTGCGCGGGCGGGGACGGAAATTGCAGTCATTGAGGTGGGCTTGGGCGGGCGGCTGGATTCAACGAATGTGATCATTCCCGAAGTAGCCGCCATCACCCAAATCGATTTCGATCACGAAACTTTTCTGGGGCACTCCATCGAAGAGATTGCCGCGGAAAAAGCGGGCATTATCAAGCCCCGGGTGTGGGTGGTGAGCGCGGCGGAAAATCCGCCCGCGAAAGAAGTAATTCGGCGCCGGGCCGCCGAGCAAGGGGCGCATCTGGTGGAGATCGATGAGGCCTGCCGAGTGCTAGACGTACGTGCGGAAGGCGGGCGATACCGCTTTCGGGTGGTCCTATCTGATGAACTCGGAGCCGGCTCCACGGAAGAAATGGAAATCCGCTTGCCGTTGGCCGGGCGTTTTCAAGTGCGCAACGCGGTTACGGCCGTGGTCGCTGCCCGATTGTTGGCCTTGCGCGGCTTTGCCATCAGCGACGGTGCGATCGTGCGCGGGATCGAGTCGGTGCGCTGGCCCGGACGTCTGGAGCTGTTGCAAGAAAAGCCAGCCGTTTATCTCGACGGCTCGCACAATCCGGCCGGGGCGCGCGAGGTGCTGGCCTTCTGGCACGACCACCTGGCCGGCCGCCGCATTCACCTCATCTACGGTGCGATGCGCGATAAAGCCATTGATGAAGTTGCCGGACTGCTTTTTCCGCGGGCCTCAACCGTGATTTTGACCCAATCGCCGCAGCCGCGTTCGCTTTCGGCGGAAGCGCTGGCGGAGATGACCTCGCACCTCGCGTGCGTACTGGAGGTGATCCGCGAGCCCGGAGCGGCAATCGAACGGGCGCTCGAAACCGCCGAAGCGGACGACGTGATCTTCGCGACGGGATCGCTTTATCTGGTGGGAGATCTGCGGCGTCACTGGGACGCGCAATCGGGCGTGGAATGCGCGGGAGCGGCGCGAAAGACGACCGCCTCCTGACGCGTTTAAGACGGTGACCGAGTTTGCCGGTGGTTCCGGCGGATGCTAGGATACGCTGCCGTGCCAGCGCAAAACAATCATAGGCCGCGGATCGGGGTACCCTGGCGGACCGCCGTCGAGGAACTGCAGCGCCGCCGCAGCGCTTACGAGAGATATTTGCGCGCCATACGCGAAGCGGGCGGCGAGCCTGTGGAGATTTCTCTTTCGCTCACGCCCGCGGCGCTGAAAGGAATGGCCGAGTCCCTCGACGGATTCGTCCTGCCGGGCAGCCCCGCCGACGTGGAGGCGCGGCGCTTTGGCAGCCTAGGTCACTCGCAAAACGCGCACCCCGATAAACGGCGTGAGCATACCGATGACGGGCTGCTGGATCACGCTCTTGCCAGCGGCAAGCCGGTGTTAGCCATCTGCTACGGCGCGCAACTTCTGAATGTCCATCTGCACGGCACACTCGTGCAGGACATCCCGAGCGAATTACCAAACGCAATGGACCACGATGGCGGCGCCGGGCGTACCGAATCACTTCATCGTATTCGAATCGAAAGTGGCCGGCTCGCTAAGCTGGCGGCGGGCTCGAACGCGCGCGTAAACAGCTCGCATCATCAATCCGTGCGCAAGCCGGGGCGCGGCTTGCGCGTAGCCGCTCGCGCGCCCGACGGCGTCATCGAAGCGCTGGAGTGGACAGCCGGGCCTGGGTGGGCGTTCGGCGTGCAGTGGCATCCCGAGCGGATGCCAGACGACCCTTTCGCAGCGGCGCTCTTTCGAGAGTTGGTGAGGGAGGCACAAGGCGTGGCGGGAAAACCGAAGGCCCGCCCCCAGCGGGCACGGCGCCGCGCGCGAGGGCCTAAGTCCTCGAGATGATCTCACTGGCGGGGAAAGCTGCGCTGGTGACCGGCGGGTCGCGAGGAATCGGGGCCGCCACAGTGAACCTTTTCGCCGAGG
>Ga0066691_10000730_pt1 | contig 11664 bp, 9 predicted proteins | sample GraSoiAngelo_140_FD_66671 | JGI IMG/M metagenome (GOLD analysis project Ga0066691, IMG submission 66671) | Grasslands soil microbial communities from the Angelo Coastal Reserve, California, USA - 14_0929_12_30cm | ecosystem: Environmental > Terrestrial > Soil > Grasslands | place: USA... | reverse complement strand
CGTCCCCTCACTAAGCGGGACGGAATGAAGCCGCAGATAACTCTCGAGCGCAATGGGCGTGGCCGCGGCTTGCTGCAGGATGTCGGTTGGAACTTCAACAAGCGGCGGGCAGCCTTTGGAAATGAACGCCGGTACCAGCTTCGCGCCCGTGCGATCGGCCATGTAAAGCGCGCCGCCGTGGGCGTCAAGAATGCGGGTCGCTCCTTCGACAATCAGTCGATGCAGGTCATTGGGCCGGATCGTTTCGCTGAAGGCTTCCCCGAGTCCGTGCAAGAAATCGAAGACGAGCGTTTCCTCGACTTGAATTTCTTCTTTCGAGCGTTCCAGCGTCCGGATCCTCCGGGCCTGCCGTTGCGAGGTGTAGATCCACCCCGCGACAGACGCGAGCAGCAGTCCGAAGAGAAGGATCGGCCACATGGTCACGGGGCCCGCTTACTTCGACGCTGTCTCGTGATGAAGGTCTTGCTTTAGATAATCGAGGACGTCTTTGAAACGGAAAAAATTTTCTGGCGCCGCCTCGCAAAGCGCTTCGTGCGCTTCCAGCATCGTTTTCGTTTGCTCCTGCTTTTTCTCCGACGACTCGCCGCTGGATTTTTGCCGGAGCGATTCGCACTCCGGTGCCGACGCACCATTAGCATGAATGCTGAAGATTTGATCAAGACCGAGCCCGGAGAGGAGCTCGCGGCTGCGAGTTCCGCAGTGAACGACATGAAGATGACCGCGGCCGAGCTCCTTCAATCGCAGCGCCACGCCGGCCATTGTGCCCATGAAGGTCGAATCCATCATCGCGCAATTGGCCAAATCAATCACAAATTCGCGGTAACCGCGATCGACCATTTCGCGAGCGAATTCCTTCAAGTTTCCGCTATTTAGAAAACTTCCCTTACCCTCCACCTTCACCCACACGGCTGGACCGTTCACCCCTACTTGAATCGATGACTCCACGGCTGATCAATTAAGATACAAGATCGACAACCAGGCTGTCAAACCTCGGCCCGACACCGGGGCATGGTCCGAATTGAAATGCATCGTAAAGACTTACCTTCAAAGCCGGCGTTCAGCCCGGCTCATTCCCACAAATAGGACCGGTTTTCCGCCACAATCTGGCCGTTTTCGATCAACAAGCACCGCCACGCGATCACGCGCCCATCGTCGAAATAATCGTCACCGATTACTTTGAACTCGGTTTTATGAGTACCGTGAACATTCGGATATGAAATCTCCTGCGCCTGAACAAGGGCGTGCAGTTTCTCCTGCCGGTACTCGAGGCGCACGGTGAGATCGGCCGGCCGTTTGACGCGCCAAAAGAAATCGAAATAGTTACCAAAACGCTGACGTTGATCGAGCTTAGTCACCGCGCCGAAGAGGCGATACTGTCGTTCGAACGCAATGGAGGAATCCTGATTCGCGACGGTTCTCTGCGGCGCCGTGCTCGACAGCGCTCCCGGCGAAAGATTGCTCGCCGTCCTTGGCGCCCCTTGTTTCGGCGCTTTTTCGCTGAGCAAATAAAGTTTCGTCTTTCGAATCGCGAAATCTTTATTCAAGGCGACCGGCAGCGGCGTCACTTTTACGAGCAACTTCGGCTCCTCGGCGGCGCCAACCAGAGCGCTTAGGCAAAAGATTAAACCCACCGATGTAGCGCCAAACTTCATTGGCTAAATGAAAACGGTTCCCGCGCGGCTTGTCAATGCAGGCCGATTGTCGATGAAACAATGTTTCGCTCCATTACCATCCGCGCATAAATTTTCGCGTGATGGATGTTCGTTATGAGCGCGGCGTTTATTTACCGAAACACGATTTATGGCTCGACCCGTGGGATGCAAAGCGTTTTGCCTTCGTCTCACACGCGCACAGCGATCACATCGCGCCGCATGCCGAAATCATCCTCTCCGAAGGCACCGCCCGTTTAATGCAGGCGCGTCTTCCCGGAAAGCGAAAGGAGCACATTCTGCCTTTTGGCGAACAACGGCGTGTGCACGATGTCGATCTCATGCTCTTGCCGGCCGGCCACATCTTTGGTTCCGCGCAAATTTTTCTCCAGACCGAAAACCAATCGCTCCTTTACACCGGCGACTTCAAATTGCGCCGCGGAAAATCCGCCGAAGCGACGGAATGGGCGTGCGCCGACACACTCATCATGGAAACGACCTTCGGGCGGCCGCGCTACCGTTTTCCACCGACCGAGCAGGTTGTCGATGAAATCGTTGCCTTTTGCCGAGAAACGATCGGCGATGGCGGAGTGCCGGTCCTGCTCGGCTATTCGTTAGGCAAAGCGCAGGAAATTCTTTGTGCGCTCGAAGGCGCGGGTTTCATGCCGATGCTGCACGGCACGGTCTTTCAAATGACGCGCATTTACGAGCAGTTCGGCCAGTCGTTTTGCAAATACCTGCGCTACGATGCAAATGAAGTCGCGGGCAAAGTTCTTATTTGCCCGCCGAGCGCAAACCGGTCACGCATGCTGGAGAAAATCGCGCGCAAACGTGTCGCCATGATCAGCGGCTGGGCGGTCGACCCGAATGCGATTTATCGCTATCAAGTTGATGCCGTATTTCCTCTTTCGGATCACGCCGATTACGACGATCTCATTCGTTATGTCGATCTTGTGCGGCCGAAACGCGTACTTACGCTCCACGGCTTCGCCGCCGAGTTTGCGCGCGATCTGCGAGAAAAAATCGGCGTCGAGGCATGGGCGTTGAGCGAAGAAAATCAAATGGAACTCACGCTGGGAACTTTCCGATCTGTAGAGGCCGCTGTCCCCGGCGGCAACGATAATGCCGCTGAGACGACGGCCACTATAGAATCGGAGTTCGCAACTTTCGCCAATGTCGGCGAAGCGGTCGCTACGACACCGGCGAAGTTAGAAAAGGTTCGGCAGCTCGCAGATTATTTGCGCACGCTCCATTCGGATCAACTTCCGATCGCGACAACGTATTTGACGGGAAATCCATTTGCGCAAAACGACCTGCGCACCGTGCAAATAGGAGGCTCGATCATTTATCGGGCCATCATGAGCGCGGCGAAATTGAACGAAGCGGAATTTCGCCAGATCGCACACAGCCACGGCGACGCTGGCAAGACGGCGTTCGAGGCGCTCGATGGCCGCACGCAGTCGGAATCGTTCACGATTTTACAATCGAAAGAATTTTTTGAGCAACTCCAAAGGGCGCGTGGACCGATCGCCAAGACCGAATTGCTGCAAAAGCGATTGTCGATCTTGTCCGCGCGCGAAGGTCAATACGTCGTCAAGATTCTGACCGGCGATCTGCGAATCGGATTGCGCGAAGGTTTGGTTGAGGAAGCAATCGCCAGAGCGTTCGAAGCTCCGCTCGACGATGTGAAGGAGGCGAACATGCTTCTGGGCGACATCGGCGCGACCGCCCTGCTTGCCTCGCAAAACGAATTGCATCGCGCCGAGTTGTCGATCTTTCGACCGATCAAATGCATGCTGGCAAGTCCCGAGCCGACTGCGGAAGCGATTTGGAAAAGATTTGTCGATCAAAAATCGGAAAGCGTTGTAGCTGCCGCTGTCCCCAGCGGCAGTTCCACAACTCTGCCGCCAGAGAAGGCGGCAGCTACAACCGTTTATGCGGAAGATAAGTTCGACGGCATTCGGGCGCAGTTGCATCGCAATTCGAAGCGGGTGGAGATTTTCTCGCGCGATCTGAAGCGGGTCACCGATCAATTTCCGGAACTGGCTGAGCAGGCGCGTAAGTTCGATGTCGATCTTATCCTCGACGGCGAAATCGTCGCGCTTGGGCATGAACGCAAATTGACCTTCTTCGATCTGCAAAAACGTCTCGGCCGGAAAACAAACGGCACGGATTTGTTTGCCGGCGCATCGACCGATGTTCCGGTCGCGTTCATCGCCTTCGATCTTCTTTGGCTTGACGGCCGTTCGTTATTAAAAATCCCGCTGCGCGAGCGGCGCGAACTTCTGCGTCAGTTGCGATTGCCTTCGCAATTTCAAGTAGCCGGGACTTTTCCGGCCCAGTCAGCGAGAGAAATCGAACAGATTTTCGAGCAAGCGCGAAAACGTTCAAACGAAGGATTGATGGTCAAAGATCCGAAAAGTTTTTATACGCCCGGACGCCGCGGTTTGTTCTGGTTCAAATTAAAGAAGGAGCTGGCCACGCTGGACGTGGTGGTGGTCGCCGCGGAGCTCGGTCATGGCAAACGCAACAACGTCTTGAGCGATTACACGTTTGCGGTGCGCGACGAAACAAGCGGCGAACTTTTGCCGATCGGAAAAGCCTACAGTGGCCTGACCGACGTCGAGATCGCGGAATTGACCGAGCATTTCAAACAAAACACGATTGTCGATCGTGGCCGCTATCGCGAAGTGAAACCGGACATCGTGCTCGAGGTCGCGTTCGATTCCATTCAATCGAGCACGCGTCATGCAAGCGGCCTGGCGCTGCGCTTTCCGCGGATCAAAGCGATCCGGCACGACAAAAATGTCGACGCCATCGATACGCTCGCGTACGCGCGCGAACTGGCGGCCGAACGGCCTCGCATCTCCACGACCTCAGATTAAACCCAACGTTAGCCACCGCGTGTCATCCCGAGCGGGAGCGAGGGATCTCCCAATCTAGCGATGATGTCGATCTTGCACGCGATTGCGTGAAAGATTTTCGTGCGGATGTGAGGTTCCTCGCTTCGCTCGGAATGATCGCGTGAGTTAATGCGGCGTGGCTGACGGCGAAGGCGAAACTGTTTCGGCTGATCCCTCACGCTCACCCGCGCGTTTATGCTTCTTCTTTTCTTCTTTGTTGCGAGGCTCGGGTCCGGCAACGGAAACAGACGGAGAAGGTGATGGCGCCACGCTAGCACTTGGACTGGGCGAAGTTTCAGCGGCCGGCGCTTTCCCCTTTTCGAGTTCCTGCTCCTTCCGCTCGACTTTTTGTTCCTTTCTCAATTCTCTCTGAGTCTTTCGTTCTTCCTTCGTTTCGGCGGAACGGCCAAACCTCGGAGGCGCCGATGTCGATCGTGAAATGGCAGGAGTGACCGAAGGAGTGGCGGACAGTTCGGTTGACGGCCGTGTCGGCGTAATCGGCCGTGGTGTGAAGGTCGTTTGCGGAGGCGCAGTCGCTATTTCGCGCGCAGTTGGGGTGGCCGCGACTGGCGGTATCGCGCTCACTGACGCGGTCGGCTTGGGACTGAGTTTTGGTGGCTCGCGACGGAATGGCGTTGCAGCCGGCGTTATCGCAACCGTCGGTCGCGGAGTTTGAGTCAACTTCACTGGAGTGGTTTGTTTCGGCTGCGCCGGCCGAGTCGAACTCGGCGCTTCCACCGGTGAAGCGGCAACGGATGTGGGCGCAGACGTAGATGTCGATCTTGGAGTTGGCGAGACGCTTATGGCCATGGATGGAGAAATAACGCCGATTTGCGCGGCGGGCTGCGTCGGTTTGACAAAGGTTTCCGGCGGCGCGTTTGGCGGCGGCGTTGATTCAGCCCTCATTTTGGCGCGGACTTTCTCGGCCGCCTGATGATCGGCCATTGTTTCCCAGCCATGATCGACAAGCGTCTGCGTCACTGTTTCCTTGACGTTGCGCGGGCGCTCGACCGCCTGCGTTCGCGCGATCACGGGTGCCGGCATTTCCACGATTTCTCCCCGGACAACCGGGCGCAGGTTCTCTGTCTCGACATTTACTGACACATTGCGCTCGAGCCGGAGCCGTTCGATCGGCTGCTGAGTTCGCGTGCGGAGTTCGTCGTAACTGGGGCCGTCATTCACAACAGTGGTGTTGTTGTAAGTAATGTTGGTCACGTTAGTCGTCTGATCGACGATTGTGACGTTGCGTTCGGCCGGAACCACAGTCTGCTCGGTGCGCTGCGCTCCGAATTCTCTTGTTGGTACGAAACAATACTGTTCAGGGCCGATGTCGTAGTAATTATCAGCCCAATTCTGAATTCCGGTGCGGCGATCGAAATGCGCTTCGGGAGGGAGCGGCGCCCAACCGACGTAATCGTTGCCTTTGCGCCACGAAACCCACGCCGGTGCCCATTCGTCGCCCGGGACCCAGACCCAGCCGATGTCACGCAAGCGCGCCCACCGCCCATAATGGTAAGTCGCCCAACCGAACGGTTCTTCCGAAATCCATGTCCAACCGGCGTCGGTATAAACCCAGCGGCCATTTGTGTAGGGACGCCAGGCACGCGATTGTTCGGCCTCGCGCGGTTGCCAAACATAGCCGTAGGTGGACGTCTCGCGCCAAACGCCCAACGGCTCAAGCCTGACGTAGAACGTGGAATAAGAGGCGGTCGGCAGCGTTTGGTAAAGATCGCGTATGCCGAGCGAGACCGAAGCTTGAGGCTGAGGTGTGTTCGCTGCGGCGCTTTCTCTGTTAGCTAATGCCTTTTCACGCGCATCGAGCTCGGCTTGACGCTGGGCCAGCTGTTGTTGTTGCTCCTCGGCCTGGTGTTCGGCAGCCGATCGCTGGTTCACCTGAAGCTCAATCTCGGCGTTGCGCTCCGCTTCAGTTTGCTGTTTTTGACACGAACAAAACAGCGCGAGAAGACCGATCGCTGGCAAGGCAAAAACTTTCTTCATGTCAGCTTTGGACTGCGATCTGGTTCTGTTATTCGAAAAGCGGTCACGGTGCTGCGGGCGAGGGCGAACCGGGTGGAATGACGATGACGTTTTCGATTTTGTCGCGACGCCATCGCTGCACGTTGGCGTAAAGTGCCAGGAGCGCCATCGCCACAACGATCACGAGCATGACGAGGAGCGCGCTTTTGGGAAGTCGCAACGACGAGGGTTCTGCTCGAGGCGACGGCGACAAATTCACTCCCGCAGTATGGATGTCGATCTTCGCCGCGCAAAGCGATTGTCGATCTTGTGCGCCGGCAACTCAAGCGTCGCGATTGCGTCCATGACACGCCGGCTGAGACGTGCGTAAAGATCTCTGCCGGCAGTTTCGAAATCTCGATCGGAAAAATAAATCGGCTCGCCGACGACGATGGTGATTCTGCGCCAAAAATGGATTTTCCCGCCGATGGGCCAGGCATCGAAGGCCCCAAAAATTCGCATTGGCACGACCGGTGCGTGCGTTTTCGCGATCACCAGCCCCAGCCCGGGTAACGCCGGCTGTAAATTTCCATCCGGTGTGCGCGAGCCTTCCGGAAAGAGGAGCACGCCGTCGCCGGCACGCAAAATTCGGATCAGAGCCTTGAGTGCGCTGCGGTCGCTCCCTTCGATCTCGACCGGGATGACGTTGAGTTTCGGCAACAGCCAGCCGAGAACCGGTGCTTTCATCAAAGATTTTTTCGCGAGAAAATAAATGGCGCGGTCACAGGCGTTTCCGGCGAGCGGCGGATCGAAAAAACTCTGGTGATTCATGGCGAGGATCACCGGGCCGGTTTGAATCATCCGCTCCCGATGAACTATACGGAAGTCAAAGAAGAGCCGCGCAAGCAGACGCGAAAAGTGATAACCGAGCCAGTAGTACGGGTTCATTGGTTGAAACAGTGGAGGCGTTAAAGCGGCAGTCCCTTCAGCTTCAGTTGTTCGACGATTTTATCGATCACCTCCTCGATCGTGAGGTGGGAAGTGTCGATGACCTGCGCATCCGGAGCGACAGTGAGCGGCGAGGCTCGGCGTGAAGAATCGGCGCGATCTCGCGCAGCGATTTCATCGCGCTGACCTTCGGCGACGCGGCGGCGAAAACGCACCTCGGGCGAAGCGTCGATGTAAAACTTGCAGGGCGTATAAGGAAAAACCACCGACCCGATGTCGCGCCCCTCTACAACCACATCGTGAGCACGCGCATAATTGCGCATTTTCTCAGTAATAATTTTGCGCACCTCTGGAACGGTGCTCACCTGCGAGACGGCTTTGTTTACCGGATCATCGCGCAAATGGTTGGTTGGATCGACATCGTCGATGCAAACGCGCGACTCATTGTTCTCGAGACGACAACTAATCTGCGCCGACTCAACCGTTTGCGCGATGCGCACCCCGTCATCCGGACCGATGTCACGCCGGAGCACATACCAGGTGATGGCGCGGTAGATTGCGCCTGAATTGACGTAGACAAAGCCCAGCCGCCGGGCGAGTTCGCGCGCTACGCTGCTCTTTCCGGAAGCGGCCGGGCCATCAATGGCAATGACGCGATGAAAATCTGCGGGCATGATCGATAGAGTATTTCGATGTGAAGATTACGCAGATAGGTTCCAGATGCGTGATTGCAAACCCGATGCCTGCGCGACGATTACTCTGGCTCGAGACGCGCCGGTGAGCGCGAACCAATAACCGGCGTGCTCGTGCGCATTCGTTTTGGATTAGTGAACTCTTCGAGTGCGGTTTCGAAGCCCGGGTAAGACTCGCGGACGCAATCGGCATCCTGGACGATCGTTTCGCCGTCAGCGAAAAGACCAGCCACAGCAAACGCCATGGCGATGCGATGATCGCCGAAGCTGGCGACGCGCGCGCCGCGCAAAGGAGCGGGACCATGAATTTCGAGCCCGTCACTCATCTCGATAATCTGCGCGCCCATGGTGCGCAGATTGTGGGCGATGGCAGCTACGCGATCGGTTTCCTTAACGCGCAGCTCCTGCGCATGGCGAATGATGGTTGTGCCGTTTGCCAGCGCACCGGCAATCGCCAGCACGGGCAGCTCATCGATGAGCTGCGGCACTTCTTTTCCCTGAATGACCGTGCCTTTGAGCGGGGCGCCCGTGACTTCAACGATCCCGCGAGGTTCAAGTTGATCGACATCCTCGACGGCTTCGCGCACTTGCGCTCCCATTCGCACTAGCACCCCGAGCACCACCGTGCGCGTCTCATTTAACCCGATATCGCGCACAAGCAGATGACCCCCCGGCTGCGCGGCCGCCGCGACCAGCCAAAAAGCAGCTGAGGAAATATCCCCTGGAATTGCGAAATCGCGCGACTCCGGCACTTGATCGCCGAAAACACTGACGCTGCCGTCGTCATTCTTTGCGGTGCGCACAAGAAAATAATTAAACATCAACTCGGTATGGCTGCGGCTGGCTGACGGCTCATTAACCGTGGTCTTGCCTTTGGCGAAAAGACCCGCCAAAAGCACGGCGCTTTTCACCTGCGCGCTCGCAATTGGCGATTTGTATTTAATACCGCGCAAAGAACCTCCATGAATACGGATGGGGGGCGTTTGTTCGGGTCCCTCAGCTACGATGTCGGCGCCCATCTTGCGAAGGGGCGCAATTATACGATCCATCGGACGCCGATAGAGGGCGGCATCGCCGACGAGGCGACTTTCAAACGTCTGCCCGGCGAGCAGGCCGGCGAGCAGTCGCATGGTCGTACCGGAATTTCCGCAATCGATTTCCTCTTTCGGCGGCGTGAGCACACGTTTCTTCCCGTGGACGACGAGCGTGTTCGGGTCCGGCTGTTCGATCCTGATTCCCAACGCGCGGAGGGCGTTCACTGTGCGCATGCAATCTTCGCTCGGAAGGAAACCGCGCAGTGTGCATGGGCCGTTGGACAGCGCCGCAATAATAACGGCGCGATGCGAAATGCTCTTATCACCTGGGACGGTGATCTCAGTGTCAATTCGAGGCGCTCGTTTGACTCGCAATTCCATAGACCAATTTGAAAAAGATTCCGCAGAAGTGCGCAGCCGCGCCGCGTTTCATCCGCCCAACCGGCATCAGCATCGGAGATTAGGTGCCGTTGTCCAGTTTTCCTCCGATCGGAGAAACACGAAATTGACGAACTTTTCTCCGATCGGCCTGCAAGGGGACCGTGCCTTTCCGCCCAGCTATGGAACGAGAAAGATTTTTCCCGTGTATGGATCCTTCACCTCCGTACCGGGCGGGAATCCCTCCACATCGACATACTTGCCAGGCGAAAAAGGACTCTCGACTACGTGTGCTTTGCCGGGAACAGGAATTCCGTAGGGATGGTCTCCTTTTTCAGTTTTGGCGGGCATGGCAGTTGGCGCCGGGGCAGCTGAAGTCTCTTCCCGGGCCGCGTTCTCTGGCGGCGGCGCATTCGGGTTGAAGGGCTGCTGTCGAGGTGGGTGTTCCTCCTGCCCACCCGCAGGATACGTGGCAACGTTACGACGAACTGACGACGGCGGCTCATCGACGTCGGAACACGATGAGATAAACAAGGCAGTTAATAGCGCGAGCGACAGCGAAAATTTCATAGAAGCTGGTTCGACGACACTATCTCGATTCTAATTCATTGCCAATCACAAATCATCTCAACGAGCGGCGGGCAGGGGCGGAAATCAGGACAAGCCGAAGAGGCGCCCTGATTTCGCGCCAACGGCATAATCCAATGCACCCGCGACATCATCGCAAAGATCGACATCTATACGATAGCGGGCCGTACTTGCTCCGAATCCAAGAAGAGATGCTGAAGAAATCCGACGGACAGATTTTAGTTGTCGATGATGACGCGGCGAGCCGCAGGATTCTTGTCCGAACACTTTCGTCCGCCGGTTACGACTGTCGCGAATCAGACAGCGGGATCGAGGCGCTGAAACTAGTGCAGCACGGGCAACCCTCGCTTCTCCTGCTCGATTTCGATATGCCGGCGCTCAATGGGGCCGAGGTCCTCAAGCGGCTGCGATCGAACAACGATCCGGCGGTCGCCCAGATTCCCGCGATCATGTTAACCGGCCACGGCGGCGAAGAAAGCGAGGTGCTTTGCCTCGAAGCCGGGGCGGACGACTTCGTAACCAAACCGATCAATGCGGCGGTCTTGCGCGCACGCATCGAGACCCAACTTCGGCTACGATCCATGCGCCGCCAATTGCAGCAACAAAACGATGAGCTTGAAGAGTGGCGACGCAACCTGGAACGCGACTTGGCTGCTGCCCGCCTGACCCAACAATCACTCATTCCACAAAAGCCGCCTGCGCTGGCGGGATGGGAGGTTGCCGACTGTTATCGGCCTGTCATCCAGGTGGGCGGTGACATTTACGGCTGGCTGCGGGCGCCAGATGGCCGGATTTTATTCTGGATTGCTGATGCGACCGGCCACGGGGCGTCCGCCGCGCTCCTCACAGCGCTGGCAAAGCTTCTCTTTCATCACGGCAGCGCCGAACACAATGCGCCGGCATCGCTTATGAAAGCGGTGAATGACGACTTCCGCAGTATTTTTGGGGCGCGCTCCTTCATGACGGCAATGTGCGTGGCGCTCGATCCGGCAACCGGACGCGCGAGCGTGGTCGGCGCAGGACACCCGCCGCTCATGATTTCGCGTCATGACGGCACGAGCGAATCCATTCCTTCGGTGGCGCCGCCTTTGGGTCTGGTGGAACACGCGCGATTCAGCGAGACGATTGTCGATCTTGCACGTAGGGACGCCTTCGTTTTGTACAGCGACGGCTTGTTCGGCGTCCCCCGCGGTGAACAGCGGCGGCTCACGCCAGAGCGACTGGCCGAGATGCTCGACTCCACCGCGCCCACTGCCGAAGCCCTCTTGACGCGTCTTTTGCAGCGAACGGCATCGGGCCATGACGATCGGATCAAACCGGACGACGTGACAGCGATAGTAGTGCGCCGGGCGGCCTAAAAAAATATTTTGTTTCATCAAAATTAGTATTGCCCTGGAACGAGCGAAGCATTAATCAGCCTTTATGCCGAAAACCAAAAAGACTCCTTCCAAACGCAAACCGAATCCTGCCTTCATGAGACCGGTCCAACCTGACGACAAGCTTGCTGCCATCGTCG
>Ga0066691_10000729_pt1 | contig 11666 bp, 6 predicted proteins | sample GraSoiAngelo_140_FD_66671 | JGI IMG/M metagenome (GOLD analysis project Ga0066691, IMG submission 66671) | Grasslands soil microbial communities from the Angelo Coastal Reserve, California, USA - 14_0929_12_30cm | ecosystem: Environmental > Terrestrial > Soil > Grasslands | place: USA... | reverse complement strand
TCATCCCGAAGCGGGGCAGCCTCCCCGAACCGTTCGTGGCAAAGTGGCGTGGATCCAAAGGCCGCGAACTGTACGGCAGCTTTTTCAAGTAGCGCTGGAACTGGAGATTCCCGGAAACGTCTGGGGCATCGCCTTTCCGCCGGAAGATTGGTTTGTGTTTTCCGACGTGGCACAAGCTTGCACGAAGACCGATCCGGCGCAGGAGGCACCACCGCCGGTGGTTCCCACTTCAGAGACTGAAATTGTGATGCCGTTGGAAGAACCCGACACGCCTCCAAAGACGAGCGCGGATAACGTGAGAGTGTTTCCTTCCCCGGCGAGCACGACCGATGCTTCCTTGCAGCTTGCGCGGCAAGTCGCGCGACTGGTGGCGGACGCCAAACAACAGATTCAGACGGCGACGCGGGAAGCGGCTTCGCAGGCAGTGTCGGCGGAACGGCGGCTTTCGTTCGAACAGTGGGAGCAGAAGTTTGCGGCCGGGCGGGCCGAAATCGCGAATGAAGCCTCACGGGCGATTGAACGGCTGCATGAAGAAGCCGACGGACAATCCCGCGCGGCCCATGCGGCCGCGGCGGAGGCACTGCGGAATGAATTGCCGCGATGGCTTGCGCCCCAACTCGAGCAGCTCACGCATGAACTGACCTCGAGATTGTCCCAAGAAGGCGCAGCGCAGCGCAGCGAGCACGCGCAACAACTGGAACAAATGGCCGAGACGCTCCGGACGCTCTGTCACCAGGGAGAAGAGACTGCGGCAAAATTGAAAACGGAGGCGGAACAGGCGCAAGCACAAATTGCTGCACGCGCGGAACAAGCTGCGCGTGCCATTGAGGAAGCAGCAAGGCAACGGGAAGAGACTGCTGCGATGCAGCGCGATGCTTTGAACAGCGCGGCAATCGAGATTCAGCAGCGGGTCGATGCCGCGACGCGATCCATTGGCGAAGCCGTGAGTCAACAAGAGCAGACCGCAACGTCTCAGCGCGATGCGTTGAGCAGCGCGGCCAATGAGATTCGGCAAAATGTGGAATCCGCCATCGCCGCGACACAATCGTCCTGGCAGGGCCAACTCGCATCCGAAATGGAGGCCGCGCAAGTGCGCTGGCGCGCCGCAATCGAAGGCACACTCGCGGAAGCGCAGGATCGCGCTGCCGGCGGATTGAACGAGCACGCACGCGGCTTGATTGCCCAGTTGCAGGAAGAGATGGCACACCACGCCGCGGCCGTGCGGGAATCTGCGATGAGTGCGACGGCGGAAACCGAACAGCGCATGGCTGCTTTGCGAGATGCGCTCCAGGAACAGGCGCAACGCCTGGAAGCCGCGCTTCAAAGAGCACGAGAATCGAGCGAGCGGATCGAGAACCACGCAGAGCAGCTCCAGGATGCGAAGCAGAAAGCTCTCGCAGGATTTCAAGCGCAATTGGACGACGTGCTGAACCTGCACGGCAACGAATTGCAGCGCCGTTCGGGATCGCTGATCGAGGAAATCAACGAACGCATTCGAACGACGTTTGAAGAATCCACCCGGCAAGCACTGGCGACTTTCGACCGCCAGGTCGAGGAGATGGTGCAACCGCACGTTTCGCGGACCGAAGAGGCGATCCACCGCCTGGCGGGAGGGCGCTCGCTGCTGGACGCAGCGCTGGCACTGCAGCAGGATCGCATTCGCAACTCGGCCGATGAGGCCTTCGCGGAATCGCTGGGGCGCTTCCGGGAAAACCTGGGCGGCGTGGAACAGATTCTGCAGGAATCATCGCAAACGATCGTCGGACGCAACTTGACCGAGCTGGAGGGGAAAGTCAGTGACTTGAAGCATCGGGTAGTCGAGGAACTTTACAAGTCCGCGGAATGGTACGAAAAAAAGGCGCAGACGCAAATTCAGAATCAGGCGGACCGCGCCATTGAGCAGGCAGCAAATCAACTTCGAGAGAAGGCGGGAGAGGTGTCCAGCGTGTTTGCGAGCGAGCTGGATCATTCAAGCCGAAGCTTCGTGGGCCACACGCAAACACAGATGGAAGAGGTGGTGCGCGAATCATTCGAACGCGCCCGGGCGCTGTTTGCCGAGGCGGCGGACACAACCGCCGCGGCCTTCACGGACGAGGTCCAGCGCACGGGACGTCAGGAGCTAGATGGCTTCGGCAAAGAGCTGCGGCGGGCTAGGGAAGAAGCGCGGTCCGACATGAACGCCGCGCGAGAAGAGCTCGCGCACCGCGTGACCAGCGAGCAACAGGAATTCCTCCGCCGTTTCCAGGCGTCGATGGGCGGCGCACTCGAGGCTGGCGTGGCGGACGCGCGGAAAAAAGTAGAGGAAGGATTTGAGCCGCTGCTGGCTTCCTGGAAGTCCATGACGGACGCGCATCAAAAAGAAATGGAGAGCGCTTACGGCCAGATCGGCCATCAGGCCGTGGAGCATTACAAGAGCAAGCTCGAAAATGTTTCGAACCAGTGGATGCTGGCGACAGTGGCTTCCCTGGACCACCAATCGCGCGACCTGATTTCCGGAATTGCGGCGACCGCCGAACAACGTCTTCGCGAAGCCTGCGCGCAAGTGTTTGCCGGGGTCGGAGAATCGCTGCGCGAGCGGCTGAAGGAGATTGCCTCCGGCTTTACACTGCCGGAACCTCCAGCGCAGGCAAAAAGCGCGAATACCGGCAGCTGAAACGGTTCGTCCTTCCCCTGATTCGCTACTTCCATTCCGTCCCGATATAATCCCATTGGAACAAACATAGATGGCCAACCATGCTTACCTGCGCGTATGGACGCGCGATTTTTCAGTAGAGACCATGCTCGCGGAGTTTGCGCGGTTTCTGACAACCGCCCCGCTCTCGCCAACGCAAAATACATTTACCGAACTTGCCGTGCAGGCCGTGGATGCCACGGAAACGCCCGTCGCGGAGTGGGATTTGCGGCCGGTCCATGCAGGCCCCGCCGAAGTTGCGGCGATGTCGGTGCAGTACTTGAACCCGGACACGGCGTACATCGTGGGCGGGAAATGGGATCTCTGGGGGCTCGACATCGAGAGCCTGCGCTGGCAACACAAGCCGGAGCCGCTGGTGCTGACCTGCCACGGGCTGGAATATGATGGTGGACTTGCCGCGAGTGCAGGGCACTTTATGGCCGACCTGGGCTTCGAACATTTTTTCACCGGGCATGGCGGGTTACTCGCCCCCGGCGCAGCGTCGAATCCATTTAACTCCTCGGATCATCCGATTGAGCACACGTTCCGGCAATGGATGGCGGCGGGTGGAAACCTGAAGGAATATCACGCCAAGACGCGGGAGAACATCCAACAATTGTCTAATTGGCTCGAAGCTGTAGAGCGGGCGTTGCCGGTGGAGCGCAGCGAGCTGTGGTCGGAAGGAGAAGAAAACTTTGAAGCCCGGTTGGATGCAATTCTAGCGCAGCGCTAGCGTATTCAAGTCTACGACAATCGGGACTCCGGGAGTCCTTCCACGAACGCTGGTCAACAGTTAGAATTGAACGTCGTGAGATCGATAGGGCGAGTGGCCGAGAACAGGCGAACCGAATCAACTCTCTGATGGAGAAAACTTCACAATCCGGCTGTTCACATGCTAACGAGCCTCAACTTTCTCCGTCCTTCTTAGGAGAGGGCTGGAGTGCCGGCGCGGCCCGCGCGTGGAGAATCCCGCTGAAATTCTCTCTCGGTGTATTGTCCCTGGCTATTTTGCTGGGTGGATGCGGCGCGGATGCGCCGAAGCCAGCGCCGCAGGCAGAGACCAAGCCCGTGGAACCGGCGATTCCTGAGGAGATTCAGGCGGCAGCAAAAGCCTTGCTGGGCACCGAATCACAGGTCTTGGCCTTCGGGGACCTGGCAAAGAACGGAAAACAGCAGTTTCTTGCGGCCAACGTCGTGCCAAAAACTCCAACCAATAATCTGCCCGGAACGATTGTGACCCGCGCCGTGGTAGCGGAAAACGACGACGGAAAATGGACGGAAATCCTTCGCTGCGATGAACATTTGAAAAACCCGAAGGGGTATCTTGGACTCACGCCCTTGGCGCCGGTGACTGGCTGGCGACTGCAGTTCGAGCAAAACGCCGAGAAAGGCCTGCAGCTTTATTTTACCCCGCTCCAGGGCACCACGGATTCGCACGTCCTGCCAATCGGTGTGCGCTGGAATTCGGCGACGAAACGGTACCAATCGCTGGACCGCACCTACGAGCATTTCCTTCTGGAGTCCCCCGCGCTGAACGACGTGAGGTCCAGACTGCGATGAGCAAATCCCCGCGTGCCGACGGAAATCAGGCGCCCAAGGCCGCCACGAAATCTCCTTCCAAAAAGGACTTGAGCGGCCTGATGCCGTATCTCCGGCGCTACCCCGGGGGGATCATTTTCGGCCTCCTTACGGTCGTCTTGATGGGCGTTATCGGCAACGTCCTCCCACTCGCCACCGGCGTCATGACGGACACGCTCGCGGGCAATCCGGTTCCCTTCGAGCACACCACGGAGACCGGGGCTCCGATCGTCCTGGGTCTGAACGCTTCGGCGCTCAGCCGTTCCATTCCGTTCTACGCGCCGAGCAGCCGCCATACGCTTGGCATCTATTGCCTCATCGTCGTCCTATGCGTTGCGATAAAGGGAGTTCTTTCCTTCACTGCACGCTGGACGCTTATCGGCGTATCCCGCGACATCGAATTCGACATTCGCAACGATCTCCTCAAGCGTCTGCTGATCCTCGAACCTGAATTTTACGTGCGCAATCGTACCGGCGAGCTCATGTCGCGCGCCACCAACGATCTCAACGCCGTCCGCATGGTCCTCGGCCCCGGCATCATGTACAGCGCGACGACCCTCATCACCATGGTGCTGGCCATCTGCGTGATGGTCACGCTCTCTCCTTCCCTGACGTTGTGGGTTCTGCTCCCCGCTCCGGTGGTGGCCGTTGCCGTTTGGTTCTTTGGCAAAACGATTCACGAACTCTACGAAAAAATTCAGGCCGCGCTCGCCACGCTTACGGCGCGCGTCCAGGAAAACCTGGCTGGGGTGCGCGTCGTGCGCGCCTACGCCCAGGAAGAAGCCGAGATTCGCAGCTTCGACGAGCCCAACCGCGAATATGTCTCGCGAAACATCCGCCTCATCCGCACCTGGAGCATGTTCATGCCGTCGCTTACCGCGCTCATCGGCACAACTTTTCTGATTGTGCTTTGGCAAGGCGGCCACCAGCTCTTCCGCGGCCAGATTTCTCTTGGCGCTCTCATTGCTTTCAATGGCTATCTCACCTTGCTGGTCTGGCCGATGATCGCCCTCGGTTGGGTCACAAATATTTTTCAGCGCGGCGCGGCTTCTATGGGCCGGCTCAACTACATCCTCACAGCTCAGCCCAATATTGACGACCGCAACGCGAAAGTCCCGGAAGGCGCCAAGCCTCGCGGCGAAATCGAATTCCGCCATCTCACTTTTGCGTATCCGACCGTCGTTTCCGGAGCTGGTTCGAATGGCGTCTCCAAACCCAACGGCAGCGGCCCTCATCCGGTACTTCATGACATCAATCTGAAAATTCCCGCCGGCTCTACGCTCGCCATCGTCGGCCCCACGGGCAGCGGCAAGACCACGCTTGCCGCTCTCATCACGCGCCTCTGGGAAGCGCCGGACGACTCGGTTTTGATCGACGGGCGCCCGATCCGCGAATGGCCTCTCACCACCTTGCGCCAGTCCATCGGGTTCGTCCCGCAGGACACCTACTTGTTCGGCGAGACCGTCGGCGGCAACATCGCCTTCGGACTTCCTGACTATGAAGAACAGCGCGTTCGGGAAGCGGCCGAACTCGCCAGCCTGGACGGTGACGTCGTGGGCTTCGCCAAGGGCTACGAGACAATGGTCGGAGAGCGCGGCATCACCCTTTCCGGTGGACAAAAGCAGCGCGCTGCAATTGCGCGTGCCGTGATCCGCGACCCCCGCATCCTGATCCTCGACGATTCACTTTCCGCCGTGGACACCCAGACCGAGGAGCGCATTCTCACCGGACTGCGCGGAATTATGGAAGGCCGCACCACGATTCTGATTTCGCACCGCACCTCGACCGTCCGCGACGCCGACCAGATCGTTGTTTTGATCGCTGGCGCCATCGCCGAATGTGGAACGCATGACGAGTTGTTCGCGCGCGGCGGCTATTACGCGGATTTGTATCAAAAACAATTGCTCGAAGAAGAGCTCGAGCGCGCATGAGCAACCTGCACGAAGAAGAGGCCCTCGGCAAAGCGTACGATTCGCGCTTGATGCGGCGGCTTCTCCAATACATGAAGCCGTACAAATGGCGCGTAGTCCTCGCCCTCGTCATGGTCGCCATCGTTACGCCGCTCGAGCTGGCCCCGCCCCTGATTTTTCGCAAGGCCATCGACAGCTACTTTGTTCCGGCGCTCCATCACCTAATCCCGGAAGCGTCGGCATGGTCGGGCATCAGCTGGCTTAGCTTGCTCTTTCTTGCCGTGCTGGCGTTCGACTTCCTCGCCCAGTACATCCAGATTCGCATAATGCAGCGCGTCGGCCAGCAAACCATGTACGACATGCGCCGCGAAATTTTCGCCCACATGCAGCGCCTGCCTATGAGCTATTTCGACCACAATCCCGTCGGCCGCTTGGTCACCCGCGTCACCACGGACGTGGATGCGCTCAACGATCTCTTCGCCGCCGGCGTCGTTACCATGATCAATGACTTCTTTCTCCTCGCGGTCATGGCCGGCCTGCTCTTCACGATCGACAAACGCCTGGCTCTCGACACTCTCGCCGTCCTTCCCGGCATCCTGATCGTCACCATGATCTTCCGCAAATTCGTCCGCGATGCCAATCGCCGCATCCGCACGGCCATCGCCCGCATCAACGCGTTCCTCCAAGAATACATTTCCGGTATGAGCGTCGTGCAACTCTTCAACCGCGAGCGCAAGGCCATGGAGGAATTTGAGCGGCGCAATCGCGACAATATGCTCGCCTGGCGCGATGCCATTCTCGCTTACGCTCTTTTTTATCCTGCGGTCGAATTTCTCAGCTTCGCCACCATCGCCCTGATCTATTGGTCCGGCGGGAACCGCATTCTCTCCGGCACGCTCAGCCTCGGCGTTCTGACTGCCTTCACCATGTTCGCCCAGCGCTTTTTCCGGCCGATCCAGGACCTCAGCGAGAAATTCAACATCCTGCAATCCGCGATGGCGGCTTCCGAGCGCATCTTCAAGCTGTTGGATGAACCGGTTCTGGTCGAGTCGGATCCCAATGCCATCCCGCTCGATCATCCGCTCGGCGAGATCGAGTTTCGCAACGTTTGGTTCAGCTATCGCAACACTCCTGAGCCCGCCGACGAAGATTGGGTTTTGCGAGATGTTTCGTTTCGCGTGGAGCCCGGGCAAACCTTCGCCATCGTGGGACACACCGGCGCCGGCAAGACGACCCTGATCTCCCTACTCCTGCGCTTTTACGATGTTCAGCGCGGCCAGATTCTTCTCGACGGCAAGGACATTCGAACCATCGATCTGCAGGATTTGCGGCGGCAGTTTGGCATCGTGCTGCAGGATCCGTTCCTTTTCACCGGCACGATCGAAACAAACATCCGGCTCGGCACGCCGGGCATTGATCGCGGCACCGTCGAACGTGCTGTCGATGAAATTGGGCTCGGAGACTTCGTCCGCTCGCTTCCGGAGGGAGTCGCTTCCAGCGTCAACGAACGTGGCTCAACACTTTCCGTCGGCCAGCGGCAGCTCATCAATTTTGCCCGCGCGCTGGCGCATAATCCGCGCTTCCTGATTCTCGACGAAGCTACCTCGAGCGTGGATACCAAAACAGAGCTGCTCATTCGCGAAGCGTTGAACCGCCTGCTGTCCGGACGCACCGCGCTTGTGATCGCTCACCGGCTGAGCACCATCCAGCATGCCGATCGCATCCTCGTATTTCACAAGGGCCGGTTGCGCGAGCAGGGCGCGCATCAGGAGCTCCTCGCCGAGCGCGGGATCTACTATCGGCTTTACCAGCTCCAGTACAAAGAGCAAGAGTTGCATCTCCCCATGGAAGCCAACGGGACTGCCGAGCCGTCGCCGCTTCCGGCCAGCGACTGAAGCCGGCGAAAATCGCAAATGCCACCCATCCCGCTCCTTCTCTCCGCTGGCGAAGCTTCCGGAGACATGTACGCCGCTCGTCTCGCGACCGCATTGAAGCAACGCCTCGATGTAGCGCTGTTCGGCATGGGCGGGCCGCAGATGCGCGCCGCTGGCGTTGAGATCATCACGGATTATTCTGAAGTCTCCGTCGTGGGCATCACCGAAGTGCTCAAGCGGCTTCCCTCCTTGCGCCGCGCGATGAAGCGCCTCGTGGACGAAGCGGAACGCCGGCGCCCGCCCCTGGCGATACTCACGGACTTCCCTGGTTTTCATTTGCGGCTGGCGCGCAAACTGCTTCCAAAGGGCATTCGAAACGTCTACTACATCTGTCCGCAATTCTGGGCCTGGCGGCCCTGGCGCGCCAATCTGGTCCGGCGGCGATTCGCTCTGGCGTTGTGCATCTTCCCATTTGAAGAGAAGTTCTACGCCGATGCCGGTGTACCGGTGAAATTCATCGGTCATCCCCTGGTTGGAAACGTGAAATCGACGCTGACGCGGGAAGAATTCTGCAAGAAATACGGTCTTATAGAGGGGCGCTCTATCATCACCATCCTGCCGGGCAGCCGACGGGGAGAAATTGCGCACCATGTGCCGGTCCTGGTCGAAGCCTTGCAGGAGATTCGAAGCACGTTTGCAGGCCAACTGGAGCTTGTGCTCGCCGTGGCCCCAGGGCTGAACTTGGAACAACTAAAAGCGATGTTCCCGGCGCAATGGCAAGTCAAATTCATGGAGCAAGATACATACAACGCTGTGGCCGCCTCGGACCTGGCGATTGTCTCCAGCGGCACGGCCACCGTGGAAACCGCGCTGCTCGGAAAGCCGATGATTGTCGTCTATCGGCTGTCTCCCCTGACGGCCAAACTGGCGAAACCGTTGGTGAGCACCAAGTATTTCAGTATGGTGAATCTGATCGCCGGGCGCGCGGTAGTGCCCGAATTAATCCAGGATGACTTCACGCCGCGGCGCCTTGCCGGGGAGGCGGCGAAGCTGCTGTCCCAATCCGAAGAGGGCAAGCGGCGCGTCGAAGGGATATGTAGCGGCTTGGCAGAAGTGCGTGAGCTGCTGGGACCGCCCGGAGCGGTCGAGCGCGCGGCTGATGCGATTGCCGCCCACTTGCTTGCAGGCGAAAGCAACGCGAACTGAGGGGTTTGGTATCCTATACATGTACCGGAAAGCTGGCTTGAACCCACTGGAAAGGGGTCCGATGGCCCTTCGTCGAAGAGTATTTGGCACCTACTACATTTTTGCACTTCTGGTTCTCGGTCTGGGCGCAGCGCCGCTCCGCGCTCAGGTTCCCACCCCGGCAAATTTTCTCGCCCAACACTACGAGGTTTCCGCGACCTTGGACTCTATCGGTCAGTCCATTTCCGCCATCGCGAAAATCGATTTCAAGGCCACCGAAGCTTCCAGCAGCGTGCGCGTCGAACTTCATCCGAATCTGGTTGTAAAAGAAGTCAAAGGCGCGGACGGCAAGCCGCTCAGTTTCCTGCGGGACAATCAGAATCCCCTTTTCGTCATCGTGCAGTTGTCAACCCCGGTGGCCGCGGACGGCCACGTCACCCTCACCTACACCTATGCCGGATTGCTGGCCAACGAAGAGAACAGCCCTGTTCCCGGGGTCCGCGCGGCGGTCATCAATAAAGACGGCGCGTATCTGCTCCTGCCCGCACGGTGGTTTCCGCTGACGAACTTCCCTTCCAATCGCTACACGGCAACTTTCCGGCTGAATGTGCCGGACACGTTCGCGGTCGCCGGGACTGGCAAGTCCACGGCTCCGACGCCGATGGCCGCAAGGAACGCGGTCGAGGGCGGACGGCTCCAGTACACCTTCGAATGCAAAAGCCTCGCGCCCCATGGAACCTTCGTGGTGGGCAATCTCCAACTCAATCCCAAGCAGGCGGAAGGAATAAACGTCTCGGTTTATGCGCCGCGAGCTGCGTCGGCCAATGCGGGGGATTTTGCGGCGAGCGCGGCGCGGGCCGTAATCATCTTTTCCGATATGTTCGGGCCCATTCCTGACCCGACTCTGACGATCATCCAATTGCCGGACGGAACCCTTCGCGATTTTGCCGCTCCGGGAGTCTTGCTGCTCAGCCAGCGCAGTTGGGACCCCAAAGCCAGCGATCGCACGATCGCGCGCTTGGTTGCCTCGCAATGGTGGGGCGTCCAGGTCTTGCCGGCAACGCCCGGAGACGTCTGGATTTCGGATGGGCTGGCGCGGTATTCCGAGGCGTTGTACGCCGAGCAGAATGCGGGCAAGGAAGCAGGACTCAAGGCCGTCGACGAATTCGCCGTGGGCGCGCTCATGTATGAAGATGCCGCACCCGTGGCCCAAGCGGCGCGGCTGGCTCCGTATTCGCCTGATTATCGATCCGTGGTGATGAACAAGGGTGCGATGCTGTTTCACATGTTGCGCGCGCAGATGGGCGATGTGGCCTTCAAATCCGCGCTGCATGATTTCTATTTTCAATTCGCGGAAAAAAGCGCGCGCATTGAAGATTTTGAAAAGATCGCCGAACAACACCGCGCGCCCGTGTCCGTGAGGCTGTCCCAGCAGGAAGCGCCAAACCTCCGGAGCTTCTTCGCGCAATGGCTGAATTCGACGGGCGTGCCGGAGTTTTCGCTGGAATACGTCGTGTACCGCACGCCCAAGGGATTTCGCGTCATTGGCAAGATCAAGCAGCCGCTCGACACCTTTCGTATGCCGGTGGACCTGCGCATCGATACCGAAGGAAATCCCGAGCAGAAAACAATCGACGTGATCGGTACGGAATCAGGCTTCACGGTGGAAACCTTTGGACGCCCAAAGCCGGGCGGGATTAAGGTCGATCCCAACAACGTGATCCTGAAGGGTAGCGTTTCGCTGCGCGCGCGGGCGGCAGTAGCCCGCGGCGAAGAGCTTGCCGAGCAGGGACGCTTCTACGACGCCATCGGTCAGTATCAGCGCGCCCTTTCCATTCAACCGAACCGCCCGCTCGCGAATTTCCGGATGGGCGAAGCCTTCTTCTACCAGAAGAACTATCAGGCATCCGCGAACGCCTTTCGCGAGGCCTTGCAGACCGTGCCCGAGCCGGCCGAGAAGTGGACGGAAGTCTGGAGCCATATTTATCTGGGAATGATTTTTGACGTGCTGGGGCAGCGCGAACGCGCCGTCAACGAATACAGCAAGTCAAAACAGACGAACGACAATACGGGTAACGCGCAGCAGTCTGCGGAAACCTATCTGAAGAAACCTTACACCGAAGGCGGGGTCTCTGTCTCGGCTCCAGCGACCGACATAAAACCGAAGCCATCAACCGCCGCAACCATCGCCGCTCCCGCCTCCGGCGATAAGCCCGTTTTGAAGAAGCCCCCTCCCCCGCAGTAATAGAAACCGTTTTGCAGGCCCAGCGAGCCTCCGAAAAACTAGTAGTGACTCGGTTTCAGATTACCCAACTTATCCAGCAAGAGGAATCACTGTCGCGGTAGGGACGACCGTCGCTGATCGCCCCCCGCACAGATCCGTACGAGCGCGTCTACGCATACGGCTCTTACGAAGGATGAGTGGCGTAGAAGCGAGCATCAGGATAG
>Ga0066691_10000722_pt1 | contig 11725 bp, 7 predicted proteins | sample GraSoiAngelo_140_FD_66671 | JGI IMG/M metagenome (GOLD analysis project Ga0066691, IMG submission 66671) | Grasslands soil microbial communities from the Angelo Coastal Reserve, California, USA - 14_0929_12_30cm | ecosystem: Environmental > Terrestrial > Soil > Grasslands | place: USA... | reverse complement strand
CTCAAGGAACGGGGGGGATAGGAAACAGAGCGATTCAAAACGGGCCCCCACTCTTTGCCCTCATCATGAGCGGGCATCCTCGTATGCGCCCGTCTCAGTCTCCGTAAGCGCACGGCCTGCGCTGTAAGCCCTGAGCGCCGCTTCGCGGCGTGGGCTATACGAACGGGAAATCAGCCGAGCGCTTGTGACCTTTATCCGTGCGCAGGTGTGTGCGAGAGTCGCTATACAGTCGGTTTCAGCCGTCGCGAATGCGGTAACAGGAGCTGTATGGCACAATAGGCACCCGCCGGGTCGTTCGCAGCGACCCAGCGGACACTCTGCCTAAGCCGATGCGTGTTTGCCGGGGGTGTGGGGCTCAGCTTAAGCGCAGCAAAGAGTATTGCGCTGGGTGTGGATTGGTTCTTTCGAGAGAACGCATGCCGGAGGTTGCGCGGATTGGTCGAGTAGTCGCGCAGAGCCCTAGGGCACAGGCCAGTCGGACGGAAACGCAACGGCGAAATGCAATCGCTCAGCATGCATGGAATAACTCTAACGGATCCCAGATCAGTGAGGATATTTACAAAAGGGAAATTCAGCCTCGGCTGGCTAAAATATCAATCTCGGCAATTGCAAGTGCGCTCGGTGTGTCTTGGTCCTACGCTGCGGACATTCGCAGGGGTCGCCGCCGCCCGCATCCACGGCATTGGGAAAAGCTCGCGAAACTCGTCGGCCTTTCGGGGATTCAGTCACCTAGTTAGATGGCGGAGGCGGAAGAAACCCGCGCCGGTTCGATGGCTGCTCGCAATTTGGTTTCTTCCTCCCGCCCGGATTCAGCGCAGCGTTTCACCGCTTGCTTGGCGCCGCCGGGACGCAGCCACTCGCCGGTGCTCGGCAATCAACTTTCGCGCGAACGGCCGGAGTTCCTCGGGCCGCTCCCGAAGGTATGCCAGCAAACGCTGGCGCTTCTGTTTCCCGCGTGCGTAGATAGAGCGCCAAGCGTTTTTCACTGCGGAATGAGAGACCATCAGATCGTCTGATAGCTCGTCGTCGGTTAGACCTCGCAAGGCAGCAACAAGCAAGCGTTGCCGCTCGGCTTCGCACCTTGCGGTCCAGAACCTCCGGTAAGAGGGCCGCAATGAAAAGCGGATCGCGCTCACAGGGAGGCTGGGCGCAGCTCTTCGGGATGGTCGCGCAAGTAAGCGATGAGGTGCTGTTTCTTTTCCCTGCCACGTTCGCCCTCCTCCGGTATCGCAACTCCGTTGGGAAAAAGCGATGGCAAATGGGTTGAGACCCGATTGTAGATCGAAAGCCAAGTCTTCTTGACGGCTGATAAGGAGACGCCTAACTCGTCCGCGAGTTCCCGGTCTGTTACACCCTGCAGTGCTGCGAGTAACAGCCGTTGTTCGCTAGGCCGAAAGCCGCACTGAGGCGCCTGATAAACAAATAATAGTCCTGCCCAGGCACCGACCCGGCATAGCGCCACTTTTCGCGTCAGCCCCACATAGTGAGCCATCTTGAAGACCTCATCCAGGGATCGATCTCCAAAGTCGACGTATCGTCCATCTTCGTGAAGTAATTGGGCACCACTACGTAGAATCACCTCTAGGAACTCGCGCGTGCTTGGTTGACAAACTGCTTCCTTCAGCAAAAACCCACGGTGCTGCTCGACAAACGCCGAGACTACCGCAGCGTGTGCCTCCGCACATTCCCACAATTCTGCCCGAACAGCCCCTTCCCATACTGCGAGGTTGAGACCGCCTTTGGTGTTTGCTTCCCGCACCGCGCGGTCAGAAAGCAATGGAGACTCGCCACGCAAGGCCCGTCTGGTCAGTTCGGGACCGACCCAGAAAAATGGCGGCCTCTTTAGAGATTGTAGGAACTCGTCGGAAACAAAGGCGCTGACGCCGACTCCGACAATCTTGGTACCGGACTGTTGTGAATCCTCAAAGACCACAGCACGAAAGGCCTCTAGGCCCAACAACGCCAGCCAAACTGCCCGCAGATCATTCAGGACATCCGCATAGCGCGGCCCAATTACTGGGTGGGTCGCAACAAGAGTTGCGCACTCACGGACATCCTTCGCCCGCATTGGCCGGTAACTGATTGCCATACAGACCGCCTGCGGCCCAAAGCAGACATGCTCTGGGTAGTCTTTTAGGTTACTTGCTTATAGCAGCATTACAGGCATAATTCCACTCTCCGAAGGCGCGAATGGTCTTTGGTCGAAAAAACCGAGAAGAGTAGAGTGTGGATGCAGCGAAGGTAAAAGGTGAATGCAAACGCCAGTACCGCCCTACGGGTTCGCCCCTGCTTCAGCGGGGGGAATTATGAACGACAGAGCGTTCGCATCGAGAAAGCCCCTTCATTCTGGGAGTTCTGAGCGTTGTGTTGATTGTCCGATGCGGAGTCAGCGCGACGCCGACCCAGTTAACGTGAGGTGATCAATGAACCGATGGTTCGCCCGTTACGGCATTGCGGGGTTGCTCACTCTGCTGATGGTTTGGCCGTCATCGGGTCAGCGATCAGGGCCACCAGCGCCGTCCCAGCCGCCCGCTCAACCCGGCGGCTCTGTTCCCCCCCCAACAGGAACGCAGGTAGGTCCTGGCCAACCTCGTCAAGTGCACTATGTGAACGGACGAGTCGTCATGGATACCGGCCAGCCTGTCACAGAACCCGTTTCTGTGGAGCTCAATTGCGGGACGAGGTCGTTGCAGGTGGTCCACACCGACTTGAAGGGATATTTCCGATTCACCCTTGGCGAAGGCGTTCAAAGCAACATGGACTTCAGCGCCAGCAACAATGATAGCTTGATGCCATCGGTCTCTGGGGGCACGAATTTTCCCGGCGGGCTGGGCGGGTTGAGCGTTTCCGGCGGCAGTTTGACAGGTTGTGAGCTCCAAGTATCGGTCGTCGGCTACCAAGCAGTGATCAAGACCATCACCTCCGACGCTAGCGATCTGGGGATGATCGATGTTGGGACTTTACAGCTCAGGCGTATTGCCGGAGTGCAAGGGTCTGCGATCAGCGCCACCTCCCTGCTGGTTCCCAACGGAGCGCGCAAGGAATTCGATAAGGGCGACAAGGAGGCCCGTAGCAACCACCTGAAGTTGGCAACACAACATCTGGAAAAGGCCGTCTCCGAATACGACAAGTATGCGGCTGCCTGGAACGAGTTAGGGACGATTTATTTAACCAACCAGGAGAAGGATAAAGCCCGCCGAGCCTTTGAAAAAGCGATCACGGCGGACCCCCGATATATCCCGCCGTATATGAGTCTTTCCGCCCTGGAATTACAAAATTGGGAATATGAGGACGCTGTCGAGACAGTGGGAAAGGCTCTGGAACTGGACCCTACGATCGTAGTCGCCAACTTCATCCAGGCCGTTGGGAATTTCAATCTGAATCGGTTGGATGCCGCCGAGAAGAGCGCGCGGGAGATCGAAAAGGGGCCGCACCAGAGCATCCCGCAATTGCACGTATTGCTTGCCGACATCCTTTTGCAGAAACAGGATTATTCCAAGGCAGCAATAGAGATGCGCGCCTACCTCAAGGAATTTCCGGGCGGAAAACTGGCCGGTGAGATGCAGAAGAAGCTAGAACAGATTGAGAAACTGGCGGCCAACGCCGGGAGCAAATCCGAGCCGTCGCCGGTGCAGCCGCAGACGCCTCCAGCTGTCGAAAACGTGGGCGAATCAGAAAGACCGCGAGCGGAGCAGGCTTTAATTGAAAAGCCCGCCGCTAAAACTCTATTATCGCCACGCGGTAAGCGGACGAAGGCTGATCTCTGGTATCCCCCAGATATTGACCACGTCATGCCCCAAGTCTCGCCAGGAACGGCCTGCCCGCTGTCCGACGTATTGTCTAAGGCCGGAAAGAGAATCGAAGAGCTCGTGCACAATGTGGATAAGTTCACCGCCACAGAGGCGGTTGAACATCAACATGTTGACCGCTCGGGCCGGCTGGGCGTTCCAGAAATCCGGAAGTTCAACTACCTAGTTACGATCGCGCAGGCGCCTGGCGGGGATATGAACGTGGAGGAATATCGCAATGGGGGATCGGCCTCCGAGCGATTTCCTGATCAAATTGGCACCATAGGGACGCCAAGCCTCGTGCTGATTTTTCATCCCCATCACGTCAAAGATTTCCAGATGAAATGCGAAGGTTTGGGTGAGTGGCGAGGGCAGCCAGCGTGGCAGGTCCGATTCGAAGAACGCTCCGATCGCCCCAATTCGATGAGCACGGTGCAGATTGGCAGCAGCAGCTTCAGCCCGAGGCTGCGCGGAAGAGCCTGGATTCTCGCCGATTCCTATCAAGTCGCGCGTTTGGAGAGCGATCTGACGGACGAAATACCAAAGATCCGTCTTCGCCTGCAACATCAGAAGATCGAATATCGTCCCGTGCCTCTTCCTGAAAGCAAGGGTGAGATCTGGCTACCATCAAGCAGTGAACTCTATCTGGATTTTCTCGGCCATCGATTTTTCCGGCGACACAGTTTTACGGATTTCAAGTTCTTCTCTGTGAAAGTGCAGCAAACGTTTGGCGATCCTAAGGAATCAGAAAACCAATCGCGCGAATAGCAGAAATTTGGGTCACCCCTCGTGGGAGGGCGTCGTGAGGAGACTAACAAGCTTTTTCGGGGCCGGTGTGTTCCTGGCTGTCATTCTGTCTGTGGCGACTTTGTCCCGGTCTTCCTTGTCCGTACGGAACGAGTTCGCGCTGCCCACGTCGGCAGGGTGGACTGCGGCGGTGCTCGGAGGCTTAGTGGACGCATCTACAGTAAGCAAACAGCAGATCGTCACGGCTTACGGCAAGTTGCCACTGAGTTTCGAGACCAATCGAGGCCAAACCGATTCACGGGTAAAGTTCATTTCCCGCAGCCAAGGGAACAGTCTGTTTCTTACTGGCACGGAGATGGTCCTGGTGCTCAGGCGTCGTCATTTCTCCCCGCTCACGCGGCGAGCCGACTTGGCTTCCAGATTGAAAATGGCCAAAACAATAGAAGAGAAGTCGGCTGCGGCTCCTGTGGTGCTGCATATGAAACTGTTAGGAGCAAACCGTGAACCCAGAGTGGAGGGCCTGGAGGAGTTGTCCGGAAAGAGCAACTACTTCATCGGCAACGATCCGGCGAAGTGGCGCACTAATGTCGCGAACTACGCCAAAGTGAAATACCACGCCATCTATCCAGGCGTGGATTTGGTTTATTACGGCAGCCAACGCCAACTGGAGCATGACTTCATCGTCACACCTGCCGCCGACCCCGAGGCCATCCAACTGCTCTTCCAAGGTGCAGAGGAACTCAGAATCGATGCTCAGGGCGATCTGGTCCTGCGTGTCAGCGGAGGCGAGGTCTACCTGCACAAGCCGATCGTATACCAATTGATTTCCGCCGACGGCCCCGGGGCGACAGACCGCCCGGTCGGCAAGCAGTTCGTCAGCGCTCGCTATGTCGTCAGAGGCAACCGCGTGGGCTTTTCGCTGGCGGGATACGACGCCCGAAAGCCCCTCATTATCGACCCAGTATTGAGCTACTCCACTTACCTGGGCGGCAGCAGTTCTGACTCTGGCACCGAAATCGCTGTAGATGCTGCCGGCAATGCCTACGTGACCGGCCAGACCTCTTCGACCGATTTCCCAACGACGAACCCGTTCCAGGGAACATCAGGCGCCAATGGCGATGCGTTTGTGGCGAAGCTGAGCAGCTCGGGCTCAACGTTGCTGTACTCCACTTACCTGGGCGGCAGCGGCTTTGATTCTGGTGCGGGAGTCGCGATAGATGCTGCCGGAAATGCCTACGTGACCGGCCAGACCTCTTCCACTAATTTTCCGACCAAGAATCCGTTCCAGGGAGCATTAGGCAGCGGCAGCAACACCAACAATGCTTTCATAACCAAGTTGGACAACTCGGGCTCGACGCTGCTCTACTCCACATACTTGGGCGGCAGCGCTTCTGACTCTGGCGCCGGAATCGCTGTAGATGCTGCGGGAAATGCCCACGTGACTGGCCAGACCTCTTCGGCCGATTTTCCGACCAAGAATCCCTTGCAGGTAAAGCTCAGCGGCTCCGCCGACGCTTTCGTTGCGAAGATTGATACGACGAAATCTGGGGCTGCATCTCTGGTCTATTCTACCTATCTCGGTGGGAGCGATGCGGAGGGGGGCGGCGCCGTCGCGGTAGATTCCTCGGGTAACGCATATGTGACCGGCTTCACCCAGTCTTCGAACTTCCCTACGGCGCTTCCCTTGCAGGCCTCTAGTGGGGGTGGAACCTGCGGTAATTATTATTACTCTCCGTTCCCTTGTGCCGACGCCTTCGTAGCAAAGTTAAACCCCGCTGGCTCCTCATTGGTATTTTCAACCTATCTTGGCGGCAATAACGACGACAGGGGTGCCGGCATCGTCGTAGACTCTTCCAGTAACATCTACGTCACCGGGCATACCTCTTCGAGTAATTTCCCGACCACGGCGAATCCCATCCAGCCAAACTTAAGGGGCTCCGGCGATGCCTTTGTGGCGAAGGTGAATGCTACCGGCTCCATGCTGGTGTATTCCACTTACCTCGGCGGGAGTAACGACGACCAAGGCAACGGTATTGCCGTGGATTCCTCTGGCAACGCCTATGTGACTGGATCTACAAGTTCAACGGACTTTCCGACGATTTTCCCGGTGCAAGTATTGAACAGCGGCTCCCACGCCTTCATTACAAAGCTGAACCCCGCAGGTTCGCAGCTTGTGTACTCCACTTACCTGGGCGGCATCGGTTCTGATTCTGGTGCTGGTATTGCCGTGGATGCCACCGGCAATGCCTACGTGACAGGGAATACTTCTTCCACAGACTTTCCCACAGTGAATCCACTACAAACATCCTTACGCGGCTTCGCGGACGCCTTCGTATCGAAAATAGCACCCATCCCTGGACCTGCCGTAGCCACGTCCCCAGCCAGCCTGTCCTTTACTCCCACTCCAGCATCACCCCAACCAATCAATACAACCAGCCCCCCCCAGCAGGTGACGCTGACAAACAAAGGGGACGGGGCCTTGACCATCACCGGGATTACGATCGCCGGCACGAACGGTGGTGACTTTGCCCAGACGAATACCTGCGGGACGCTTCCGGCGGCGCTCGCCCCAGGCGCTAGTTGCGCCTTCAGCGTCACCTTCACGCCCACTGTGGCCGGGACACGAAGCGGAACGCTAACGATTAGCGACAATGCTGCCGGAAGTCCACACACCGTGCCCCTACTGGGAAATTTTGGATCTCCGGACTTTACGATTTCTGCTTCTCCCGGCGCAGCGACCGTCTCAGCAGGGGGGGCAGCCACGTCTACCATCACGATCAGTTCGACTAACAACTTCACTGGGTCGGTATCGCTGACTTGCAGCGGGTTACCAGCGTTGGCGAACTGCTCGTTCTCTTCGGTTACCGTGGGCGCCAATCCAGCCACCTCTACATTAAGAATCTCAACCACAGCGGTCTCAGCTCTCCTGGCGCCTTCGTTCGGACGACTGCGCATTAAGCCTTTGTATGCGTTCTGGCTGTCATTGCTGGGGATAGCTCTCGTCGCTGTTGGTATTAGGGAAAGGAAGTCCAAGAAACGGAGAATCGGTTGCTTTTGCGCGGGACTGCTGCTTATCCTGGGGGCGCTGCAGGCTGGTTGTGACTCCAAGAGTCCCTCGGTGAGCCCCCCGGTGAGCCGACCGGGAACACCTGCTGGCACTTATAGCATAATGGTCACGGGCACGTCCTCTTCACTCCAACACTCAACCACAATCATGCTTACGGTGCAGTAGAGCGACGGAGTTCGTCACACGGAGTGCCATGAAACGGTACCAAGGAGCGTCGTTATGAGATTCAGAGGAATCGTAGCAGCCTTAAGCGTCTCTTTGTTGTGTTTCCTCCCTTTTCGCCTGTTGGCCAAGAATAATCCAAGGCCCCACGTGATCGTTGTCGGCGTGAATGGGATGGAATGGGACATCATCCGTCCACTGCTTCTCCGGGGCGAGTTGCCCAACCTTGCCAAATTAATCCAGGGCGGTGTCTATGGTAAACTGCGGACATTATCCGCTCCCAATTGCCCCAAGATTTATACGACGATCGCAACCAGCACCCCTCCGGAAGAGAACGGAATCACAGGTTTTCTGGTCCACGGGATTACAGCCAATACAAGCATGCTCCGGGAAGAGCCGATTTGGTCAATCCTATCGAAGAACCGGGTGACGGTGGGAATGGCAAACGTGCCGGCAACATTCCCGGCTATGCCGGTCAACGGATACATGGTCAGCGGCATGCTCACCCGGGGCAAGGGATGCGAGAATGGCTTGCTTTGTTCGCCCAAACTTTCTGAAGTCGAAGGCGGGGACGCTGTTTATCCGAAAAGTATGGTCGCCGAGTTAGAAGCGAGGGTGGGGGATTTCTGGATTGATTGCTCGCGCATGCCCACTGCAGATGACCTGAGGGGAAAGGAATCAAAAGTGATCAACGAGTGGCTCGCACAGGTCACCCGGATTCGCAACCAGCAACTTAAGCTCTTCGATTACCTGTTGACCTATCATCCGACCGATTTCGTGATGCTGGCCCAATCGTGCGAAGACCGCGTAGGACATTGGCTTTATCCAATCCAACCCTACAACGTCGGCTACAACGCCAGCATCCACAGTGTCCGCCTGGACGCCTTTCCCAACCAGTACCGAGCCTTTGATCAGGTGCTCGGCAAGATCCTGGAACACGCCGACGCAAATACCTACATATTTGTGATCTCGGATCATGGCATTAAGCCCCTGCGTGAATTTGAGCAGGAGCAGCCGGGGCACCCTTCGGTTCACGATCACGGTGGAACTACACCGATAATTGCCCACCACGACTTCGAAGATGGAGACGACGTGCCCGGTGCCTTTATTGCGGTTGGTCCGAATATCAAGAAAAACGTGCGCCTAATGGGTTTCCCAATCAGTGTTTTTGACATCGCTCCGACGATTCTGCACATCTACGGCATCGAGGTGCCCGGGCAAATGAGAGGACGCGTGCTGATGAACATTTTCCAAGATACTGCTAAGCGGCGCTACGTGTCCAAAGCTACGTCTGCCAAGTGAAGGCCTATAATATTGTCCCTGGCGACTAGGATGACCCAGCGCTGAATACGAACGTTCCGCGCAAACAGCGTGAGACCATTACCTCATTGCGCCGGGTCTAGACTCACGTGCTCCCAACTTGTCGGGTGGGGTACTTTTAGCGTGCTCGTATAACACCCCCTCAAGGAACGGGGGGGTCGAGAGCTACCGTGGGCCGAAAGGACGACACCCTGCCGTCTACTGCACGCGAAAAAGCGCATAAACACCGGCGAGTTAGCGCATCCCTGTCAAAAAGCCCAGTCATAATGCGGGTTCCAGGCACTCCAGGAAAACGAAAATCGGGGCCTGCAGGAGTGTGGTTGCGGGCAAGGGTGTTCCAGGGGCGGTTGCCAGGTTGTTTTAGCGGCTATCGCCGGAAAAATAGAACGTTTCCCGTCGAATTGTCATAGCCGTTTTGACGGTAAATGGCTATTGGGGGTCTCTAAACCTGGCATTTGCCTCTAGCAGAAAACCCTGGGAAATTTGTTGGAGGAAAGCCAGTTTCCGAAAACGCGACTTATCAGGCACTGGAACGCAACTTCAGAGGCTTAGCTAGCTAACAAACAGGCAAACCCTTAGCCTTCCTCTCAGATCGACCTAGCGAGCCTAGCAATCTAATTTCCGGCGTTAATCGGCCGTTTATCTTTGGATTGCTATGACTAAACCTGAGAGTTCTCTTTGTGGGCAGGGATGCGGCAACCATGAAACACAAGCTAAAATTCATGATACTAGCAGCGGTAATTGGCTTAGTAGTGTCTGCCCTATTTTGGTTTCATTTTCCGTCTCAGCGATCGACAGTGAACGAGGAAACACCCACACAGACCGTACAAGTTGCTGTCGCAGAGAAGAAGACATTCAAACACACCGTGGATGCTGATGCGGTCATTTTTCCGCGCGATCAAGCGGCAATCGTGCCGAAAATCAGCGCCCCTATCAAGAAACTGTATGTGAATCGCGGGGACAAAGTACACGCCGGTCAACTACTGGCGGAGCTTGAAAACCAGGACCTGGCCAGTGTTGTGATCGAAAGTCAGGGTGGGTATCAGCAGGCCGAAGCCAGTTACTACGGCGCACTTCAAAAAGCGCAGCAAGATCTTAACGAAGCCAAAGAACCCTCCTCAGCAAAATCTATGGGTTGATTCCGGTTCCGGAAGTCGTCCTAACGTATGATAAAGCGCGATTTCCATCGCTTCGTAAGTGCGGAAGCCATAAGATCGTCTGGTTACCACTCGGATCTTGTTGTTGAGGCCCTCGACGGTGCCGGCTGAAATCTCGCCTTTAGCTCGGAACCAGTTCAACAAGAGTTCCTCATGGGCGCGAAGCATGCGGGCGACTTTCTTCAGGGGATCCAGACGGCTGCGCATGGCCCGATAACACCAATAGTCCAGAAAGGCTCCGGCCCAGAGTACGGACTTGTAATGCCAGAAGTGAAAGAAAGTTTCCTTCAACTCCCAGGCTCGTGCCGTGGCCATCTTGCTGGCCACCAGCGCATCCAGTTTTTGTCGTGCCCGCCCGCGCACTCGGCTGCCCCGGCGCAACAACGACCAGCGCAAGTGCTTCAGGCGTTGTGCCCTCGCCTTCCCCGCTGCCCGCAACCGGGAGCACTCCGATCGGCGCACCTGATCCACCGCCTGGTTCAAATGCGTGGTGATATGGAAACGATCTAACACGTGCAACGCTTGCCCTGCTTCGGCGGCGATGACGTTCAGATAGGGCTTCCACATGTCGCTACAGACAAAGCGCAACCCTTTGACCACCTCCGGTCCCAGCGCCTTCAGCCCTCGCCGCAGTGTCGTCTCCGACCGTCGTTTCCCGACCCACAACAGGCGTCGACAGTGCGCGTCAATCTGGTAGATGACCGTCAGGAAGTTGTCGGCCCGCAAGCCGTGGCCCCAATGAATCTCGTCCACCCCCATCGACTCGACTTGCTGCAGTGCGCGGTTAGCCAGGCCCCACTGCACAAACCATTCCACGGACCGATACACCGCTTCCCAACTGGTTTGAAAGACCTGCGCCGTCTCTCGCCAGCTCAGTCGCCGCGCCCAGCGCGCCAGGAATCCCATCATGGCGTAGGTCACCGGACGCTTGCCGTCGCTCCAGGGAATGTGCTCGACCACCACGCCATGCTCGACACACTCCACCCGCCGCGGCGCGTAGCGAAAGTAGGTGGGAATTCCCCACAAGGGTACAAACAACCAGAGCCGCTCAGGCAAGCGATCATATCCCGGCGCCGGCCGCTGGCACTGCGAGCAGCGCCCGAGAATCCCGCCATGCGGCCTGATCCTGATTTCAATGCAATCCGGCTTATCCTTACGGCTATGCATCTGCACCTCTTGGTAGATGAAGCCCACAAACCGTTGTACTCGATTCAAGATGGTCTTAACCTGTAACTGAATAGCTGATCTCCTCGACCGATCGGTCTCTGTGTTGGCAAACGCGAGACTAATCGAGTCCTCTGGAGTTCAGCTATTCTTCCTGCGATGAAATTGGGAAATTAACCGTCGTAGCCAGGGCGGTGGGAAAAGTGGAAATCAGGACCGTTGCCGGATTTCCAAGCGGAGTGGGAAAGTCCCGCCTTTGGACTTTTCCACGGAGCGCCTTTTTCCACCGCTCTTTTACCCACAGATTCTGCTACAGAGCC
>Ga0066691_10000712_pt1 | contig 11805 bp, 10 predicted proteins | sample GraSoiAngelo_140_FD_66671 | JGI IMG/M metagenome (GOLD analysis project Ga0066691, IMG submission 66671) | Grasslands soil microbial communities from the Angelo Coastal Reserve, California, USA - 14_0929_12_30cm | ecosystem: Environmental > Terrestrial > Soil > Grasslands | place: USA... | reverse complement strand
CATCCCTATCCTCTGCGGCGCATGGGCGTTGTCACCTAAGGCAAGAGCCGGATGCGGGAAATCCGCTCGTCCGGATCCGTGGAGGGGGTTGTGAGCAATCATGATCCCTACTCCGACTCCAGGGGCAAATGTTACCAGAATTAGGACGCTCTGAACCGAAGTAATCACGCGTTCGTAATCTCGCACTCTTTCGTTCGTAATCTTTCGGCCGTGACAACAACGATCTAGTCTCGAGGTAGTCCTGTGTATTCGGCCTTGCGTACCGGAAAACGGGAAAAGTGCTGCAGAACTCAGGTCCGTAATCTCGAGGAAACCGATTGACGTTGGGCCATGCCATATTTGCATTGCTGGCCTTGGGGCTATCCGGCACAGCACCGGCACAGCATCAGCCGCTTGGGCAAAACACCACTGACCGCGGCAGTTTGCCGGAAGCCAACGGCGTCGCCATTAATTGTCTCCCCTTTTTTAGCGAACCAGGTCGACGACCAACCCCTCCACAACACATAAAGGTCGGAAAAATCATCTACACGGTCAGACTCGTGAAAGAGGTTCCTGCAGCAGCGGAGTTCGCCAGCTTCTCTGGCAAGACATGCGACAAGAGCGCGCACAAACTAGGTGTGTGCGACGCCAAAAACCAGATCTATCTTGAGGCCGGGCAAACACTCAAGGAGGAACAAACCACCTTGTTGCATGAGCTCCAGCACGCCATCTTCGGAACTGAGAAAAGTGATCGAAAAACAACCTATCATCAGGTTATTCATCAGCTTTCACCACAATTGCTTGAGGTGCTGCAAGAAAATCGGGATCTGTACTTCTATCTCACCAGTTCCGAATCGCGGTAAGAAGTAGAGCGAGAACGACTTCTCTTCAGCTCAGCGCTCACCGCTTGATCTGTGGTTCATCAAAACCTCACATGTTCCATCCCGAAGGGCGTTCTGCACGTTTCTCGATTATTGATTGTCGGGAGTCACGAAGAGAGAGGTCCTTTACGAGCGAAGAGTGAACCGAGGGCACACCGCTACCGCTGAAAAGACACACGAAAGGACGTACCGGGATTCTCGACCGCGTGAGGAATCCCTACGCTGCGACCTGCGTAACGATGGTGCAGTCCGTCCAATCGAGAAAACGAATGAATCCGGTTTCCAGGTGAGCGGATCCACTGACCCACCGGAGCTTAACATTCGCTGGCAGCATCTCGTCGCGATCACTCCATCCAGGCAGGACTTAATCAGAGAATGGAAAACTTTGGCGGGTAAAAGAAAGTGAGGCGTTACATTTTGGGCTTTGCAATCTCGGGCGGTTTGGCAAACAGATCTTTCGCCTTGGCGAACAACGCCTTCACGATTTCTCCGTTATAATCAAGGTGAGCATTCCGGCCATTTTCGTCGCCAAAGGTGTCGAAGATGCCATATTTGCCGCGCTAATCCTTCCCGCCTCGCGCTCCGTCAGCAGGTGCCCGGATTTCAGAAACTGTTCGACTTCGTTCTCTTTGCCCGGCTTGGCCTCGAGTTGCGCCCAGGCCCGAGTTTCGCAATAGCTCCCCGAATCTCTTCCGGTGTGGGGCTTATGCGATCGAAGACAACTTCACTTTGCATCGACAAGAATGGTTCGTGGAACGCCAGCGAGTCGGCGTCGACCTTTGAAGCGAACACAGATCGCATGTTGAGCTACCTGTCGGGTTCAAGTCGCATACTTTGGCCGCGGTGAAGGTGATGGCGACGTAGCGGTGACGCCAACCCACCGTCTTCGCCCGCGCTGAACACTCGCAAAGGCCTGGATATCCTTTTCGCCCGATCGCAGGAAATCCAGATAATCCAAGCCCATGTATCTGCAGGTTTCACAAAGGCTCAACAAAACCAAATATTCGCGAACACCTTTCTCTGTCGTGACTCCTCCGATTACGCGCCGTAGCGCCGCGAAAGCTTTGACCGCGTGTTCAGCGTTGTTGTTGTTCCACGGAATATTGTCGTAGCTCAGAAATGTGAACAGCTTGTCTCGGTTCTTCTCCAAACGCTCTTTGAACTTTACAGCTGTATCACTCTGCAGGCTTGTTTTGGACATTTTTCGATAAAACCGCTCGACAGACACCAGGTGCTTCTTCAGAAAACGGCTCTTCAAGCCGTGCCGATCAACGCTTGCGATCATGGGTTTGAGCAAAAATGCAAAAGCCTGGGCGAGCTGTCTAAATTCCTCGTCGTAAGGGCGCTTCAAAACATCGTCGTTTAAGTCCCGAATGAGGTGAACCAAACACTTTTGCTGTGGGCACTGAATCGCGTCGTAGGCAGCGTAAAAGTCGGATACCAAAACTCCCTTGAAGTCCTTCAGCATGGTCCGAACGAAGTCGCCTTCGCGAGTCTCACTGTAGATGTAGGCTACCGCCTTCATGTTCGCAAACACCCATACAAACCCCTCATTGCCTCGAATGCTGACCTTCGTTTCATCGACATGGAGTAATTCACCACTACAGAGCCTCTTAACCAGCGCCTCATACGTGGCAAGGTACATGTTCGCCGCCCGCTCTTTGATGGCGTTGGTCGTCGTTGTAACCGGCAATCGGAAGCCGAACAATTTGTTCAAATTGCGGGTGACAAGCGTTTGCGGTAGCCGCAGCTCGATGTTCAGGTAAAGCGCGTATGCCATGAGTTCAGGACCGAATGGGCTACGCACCCAACACCTTCCTTGCGGGTAAAACGTCGCTCCGCAGGTCTGACATTTGTACCGATGGAAACGATATTGCACAATCCACCGCTTCAAGCCATGGTGCATAAATCTGAGGTCGATGACGGTTTTGCTTGCCCTTCCATGCCCAAAGAAATGGGAAGAGTTGCATTTCGGACAGGAGCGGGCTCGACCACACTCGATGATCTTATCGGGAGAAAGCAGCTTCGTGGATCTCGTGGCGCGAACCAATGAGCGCTTCAGGTGTTGGTTGGACTTCACATAGACCCGCTCCCGTTGGTAGTCCCAATATGCCGCTTTGTTTACGGCATCCAATTCCGGGAAGGCGAAAGTGTTTCTTTTGAAACCGTAGGGATGCTCCCGCTTCTGGTTCGCTACATTAACAACGTGGCCGGGAGAGGAAGGTCCTTCCTCCGTAGGACCTCGGCCGATTTCAAGAAGAGCCCTCGTCACCACTTCGAGAGCTTGGCAATCTTCGGCGTTGTAGTTGAGCAATGCCTGTTTGGCCACAAAAGCTTTCGTAGCTTGCCATTCTTGTCGCCAAACAACGGTCCGTAGCCCAGTGGCCGCGGAATCAGACCACCGGAACCCGAGATACCCTGCTATTTCCTTGAGACCATTGCCCAGGCAGGGGAAGTAGACTTTCGCAAAGATGAAAGACAACAGATTGATGGCGAGACCGATCGCCTTCGCAGCGACAGATTCATCTTCCGGGGCGCCGTATTGCTGAATCATGCGTCTGAGGAACGTGGTCTCGTAACTGCCGTAGTGAATCAGCACCGGCTTTTCGACCGTTTCGAGTATGCCTAGGAATTCCCTCCAAATCTTAACCTCGTCCTCGACCGTGTCCGCCCACAGGTTATGCTGGACAGCGGATTCGTCGTTTCCGACCCGCAAGCCAATCAGATAGTAGAAACCGCGGTCGGGAAGGCCCTCGACATCCAAATAGACGGGCGTTCCTTCAATCTTCAATTCCGGGTTCCCGACGATGTGGATTTTCTTCTCCCGAATCGCAAGCGCCTTGAGTGAATGGTGATACTTCTCCTGTTTGTCCCGCATCCTTTTGGGGCGCCGTCGAGGCCGGAACGTGTAGGAAAGTTGCGTCACCGTGAAAATGCCTTTGCTGTGGAATTTTTGACGCTCCTTTTCGCTCATGCCGGCCAGCAGGCTAAGGTCGTCCTTTTCAACTGCCTTCAGTCGGCACCGGGACTGGAACTCACACTCCCCGCAGTGCCGGTTCAGGATCAGCTCGGGTGGCGAGGGGCTACCGAGCAGCGCGGAGATTTTCTCAACGCGCCTTCGCACTTCACCAGCCAAAGCGCCGGTTTTCAATTTCAGTACGGCGTGATTGTCGCCATAGATGATTTTGCCGAGACTGGTCGCGCGCGCCATCATTCCCGAGAGCACGAATGCATCGAACGCCAGCAGCAATTTGTCATCACCACCGAGCTTGTTCATGTACATAAAGCGAATTGGAATGAACTGCGCCAGACTGCTCCGGCCTTTGGACGGGCGACGTTCAATGGCGTGGAGCTCAGATTCAAGAACGTAGGAATTCACTTGAGCCCGCACAACGGTGCCAATGGCCAGACGCCACTTGCCGGCTTTGAGATTCTCTGCTGGCGGTACAACCATAGATCCGTTCTTTGGTGTTTCTGAAAGGAGTCGTTCTGTTTCTCTAGCCCGGTATGCCCCGTCTTGTGCTTCCACCGATTCTGTGTATGCGTTGTCTGAAGCAGGTTCACCGTTGGCACGCAGCCAGCACTTAGTCGGGCATTTCAAAAAAGCTTCAAACAGAGTGGAGGAGATGGTCATTGCGGAAGGTCTCATGCGCTTTTTTACGGGGCATAAAAATGGAATATTGGTGAATCGGGTCGGCCGTAGTATGAAGCGTTCAGGATGAGCGATTGCTTGAAGGTCGCTAATCTCTGTGGTGATAAAGTACCGCGTAGCAGCTAACCCAACTAAAAACGACGCATCGACTAGTCGCACAGTGTGTGCACGTAAATGGTTACACGTAAACTGCTTAGATGGCCATGCGGCCGTGCGTAGCTACCGCAACAAGAAGAGAAGACAACATCGAAGAAGAGAGAACGAAGTAACACCGACCTTCGGCTGGGCTCCTGTTCCCCCTTCCTCTTCTGGTTGGGGCATGCTGAATTTAGCCACGCCAGCTGAGGAAACGCAATATGTCAGGACGATCTCCGCCCGCCTCGGCTCAGTGAATTCATCCCCCGCATCCGCCCAAGCCTGTTCCATTTCCGTTCCCGCTGTCGTTCGCGCCATCGCCGTTCCCGCTCCCGACCCCGTTCCAGGGCTCGCCGACATGCGTGCAAACAAAATCGCTGTAGGGGTGAGCGCCGGCTCCGCCGGAACTCTCCATGAGGCCTGACGATGGCAGGGATTTCCTCACGAGCCGGCCGTGCCGATACGGAGCGATCACGGGAGAGGTTCGCACAACAACCGGACCACGAGTTCCGCACGTTAGGTGACGGACGTCAGCTTTTGGCGGACAGTGCTTCTCTCCGCCGCTTCCGTAGGCGGACCCAAATCCTTGCATAGCATCGTCCTTAGACCATTCGGGGATGGACGGCTTCGATGCCAGGATAACGAGCAAAGTCTCTATCATTGAACGTCAAAATCCGTCTGACACCGTGTACTCGCATGGCAGCTACCAAGCGCGCATCGTGCACCTGAACACCGGAGATATTGTGGGAGACGAGTAGCTTGCGCCACTCCTGATGAACCGCCAGACTGTCCGGAAGTAAGCGCAATCTGCTTTCGAAGAGTCTTGCACGACGGTCCGTTTCTTGTGGAGTTAAACCGTATCCGTTGCGATCTGCCGGCCGAGTGCAGGCATTCCAAAATTCGCCAAGGTTTTGGGATGTGTAGCAGAAGATCGCTCCTCGACGTGCCAAGGCATCCAGAGCGGATTCAACAAGTGCGTAGTCTGGGTCGCTCGTCTGAACCCAGCGTATCAGAACATTGCTGTCAAGCAGGTACCGAGTACCAGCCATCTAGCCGCGACCCTCGTAGAAGCTCTCTCGGCTGAACGCGCTCGTCGGCAAATTTGGCAGCTTGTCAGAACCTTCTGCGATTGCGTCGAGCATCGCATGGAGCTCTTCAACGGACAGCTCGCCGGTCGGCTCCGAGTAGAGCGCAACCGCGTCCTTCAACAGGGCTGCGGCGTATTGCTCTACAGAGATGCCACGCTCCTGCGCTCCCGCGACGAGCCGTGCTTCCATCTCCGGATTGAGTTCGACCTGAATCGTCATGAAGATTTTCCCCCCAGGCGATAGCTTACCTCAAGAACAACCCTCTGCGAACAGCGCACGCGATCTCCGGCTACTCAATTTTGGAGGCAGCCGACTGTGACCAAATTGTGACCAACACCTTCAATCGTCCTTCTACAAGGCCAACAAAATCAACATACGTCTTACAATCTTCCGTGCGATCCAATTTTGTTAGAAAAGTCATTGTTTGCAATCGATTCGGCGGCGTTACGAGACTCCCACGACTCTGACTCGGGATCAACGGGTCCAACCGTGATCAACGCCGCCGCTCGATCATTGATCATCGGAGGAACTGATCAGCACTGAGTCATGCTTGATCGCTGCGATCAGCTTGGATACTTAGGTCGCCCCCAGATCATGAGCGTGGCGACAGACGCACGACAAGCATTCTTTCCTCGGCAGTAGCGAAAACTCACGAGAGATCACTATTGGTTGAGGTCATTCTGGGATAACGCAAATACGTCTGCGCTTCGGAGTAAGCTCCTCTGGCCGAGGGCAGCGGTTTGGGCAGTTCGGATAGTTGAACCGCTAGTCTGGGGGCACCCAATGCGGGGCACCCATAACAAAATGCGTGATAAACGGCGCGGCTCGGGCACGACATGGGAGGAGAGACCCAACTATGTTCAGCAAATGCAAGTGCTCGCGTTCTACCAAGAGCTCTTTCTGGCAGGCGAATCGGCGGAACGGATCTCCGAGAACTCCGGCATAGTTCGCAGGCTTGCGAAGGTATGGGTCCGAGTCAATCGCTGGATATGAACAGTAGCCTACCCTCGATTGCTCTTTCCAGAAACCGTAAGCCGCATTGTACGATGCGAGCGCGGGGTGCCTTTTCTAGCCTTCTTCACCTTTGCTGTGGCCCAAAGCCCGCTCCATAGTTACGACGCGATTCGAATACGGCTGCACAAGACCGCCCAATAGGATTGTGGGGGTTGCCGCGAATTGCCTGGATGGACTGTCTGCGGCTGTAACTGAGGGTGGTCGCGACCGCGCCCGGTAACACGAGCCTGAGAAAATCGCAGTCCGTGATCCAAACCGACGACTTGGCCGTCAAGTTCGGCCGACTTCGATCTCCGATGATCTGCGAACTCGGCAATCCTAATGGGGGGTCTCCTGATAACTGCGGTCCAGTTGGATGTAACAAGTGTTTGAAAGCAAAGGTTTTTTGGGCTAGAGTCTGTATGGCCTTCGCGGATGCTCTAAGCCTAAGCCTTTAGGTCCTGGGTATGGAAAGTTCCAAGTCGAATGGCGCGACGACTGGCAATTTACTTGACGATGGTGAGCCCGGCGTCGACGGCGCGGCATGTAACCTTGATGCAGTAGCATCGGGGTTCACTTCCAGTGAGGTTCCCTCCTGGGAGGGGCTTGCCAGCCTGCTTGCCGGATTTACGCCCGACGACATTCAGCCGCTGGCTGCGGCTCGCGAGTTGGAGTCGGTCTATCCCATGCTCCATGCCTTAACTCGCGGGGCCTTGGGAGACTTTTTCGTCCGTGTTGCAGCACTAGAGGCCCTAATTGCGGATGGCCGTAGTCCGCTCGCGCCTGCCCACATTGAAGAAGTGCTCTACTGGCTCAATGACAACGCTCGTGACCTCGTGATGCGAACGCTCCGCGGAAGCGGATGGATTACATACAGCGTCGCCGATGGTTACCGCATTAGCAGCGGGGGACAGTTTGTTGCGACTGTACTCTCATTCTTGCGGGCCCGAGTACGCCAAGGCGATCTTTTGCCAACGATAGAAGGCATTGACTACATGATTCGGTTGGGAGTGGACCCGATTCGCCAGGTTCTTCTACTGCGATCCCGCCTTGAGGACCTGCGGAGCTCCATGGAGGATGCTCGCAACTCCCATTCAGAAGTGATTCTTTGCGGCGCCTCAGCCCGTTTATCAGAGGCGTTGGACGTGTCCGAGCGTATCAGAGAAGTGCTCGCGCGAGTGCCATTAGAAATGATGGAAGCTCGCAGAGTGGCTCAAGATGTGCATGATTTGCTCAGCAGACTGCATGGTGTCGGCAGCGACCTACATGCAGCCATTACGGAGGTCGGGCGCCAGTACCTTCACCTCGTTGCAGGTCTTACGACCTCAGATATTGTGACCACGCTCATGCAGTTGTCCGTTGAGGAGCTTGGTAACGCGGCAAGTTCCGCAATGCAGCCCCTTTTTCGGAGGCCTGTTTTCGTTGTGCCAGAACTGTTGGCCTCGGCTGCGGAAGCCTACCTCACGCGTGCTCAATCGAGTGCAACACCCACCGAATGGACAGATCCTCCGGAGCCCCCATCGACCGCGAATGCCGCTCACATTCCCGAGGAAATCGTGCAACTCCTGGACGATCTTGATCGACTGATCGAGTCAGGGCGAACTGAACCACTTGCGACTTTTGTGCCCAGGCGGACGGCTCCTGAAAGCTTGTTGCGAGCCAGCCTTCTGCCCTTGTTGGGGCAAGTTATCGGCGGTGAAGGGGTTGCGGGAAGGTTAGGCGCAATGCAGCTCAAGGTGACTGTGGAACCTGGCGGTGCTCTCACAGCGGCCGCAGCCCCATTAATGGAATTAAGCGAAGGAGCAATTGGCATTAACTCAGAGGTCAAGAACTATGGCTGAGGCTGAGCGAATCTGCGCCCTCCTGATTGCTTCCGGCTGGGTGCGTCGTAACGATATTCGTGATCTCGAAGATCCTCAAATAAGGACCGAGGTTGAAGCACGACTACGTTCCTGCGGACTTTCTCTTGCGACAAGCGCCTACAGCGACTACTACGGCTTGCGGCTCGCATCAGAAATCTGCGACGCCACTGTGCTCGATACACCAACCAATCTGGACTTGAGCCGGGACGCCTGCGCTCTTCTAACAGTTCTCTGGGCTCGCCTTGCGCTTCAACGGCGAACAGCAGAAGACACTCACGATGCGCCTACCATGCAAACTTCCCTTTTACCTCTGCAACGGGGGGAACAGGCGCGATCTTTTAACCCATCTGTCCGGTTCGAGACGCTCGTCCAGGAATTCGGTTCCAGGCTCGGGGGCCGTACCCGGCTGCGTTCTCTCCTCAGCCGACTACGTAGGTTGGGCTTCATCACCTACCACCACCTGGATGATATTCAGGCTGGTCCGCTTTTGGAGTTGGGGATTGACGGGGAAAAAATGATCGCCTTCATTCGTTCCCGCGTGCTTGGCGAACTACTTAGCCGTGCCCAATCGTGCCCACCAAATCAAGAGCCATCGAAACAATCGTCGCAGAGTGAACGCCCGCATGAGGCTGCCCGAATTTCCGCGACTGGCACCGACTCGAAGCCAATCACCGGAGTCGGCTAATGTTCCGTTTTCTGGAGTTGGATCTGCACGGTTGGGACTTTTGGCAGCCGCTGCGCGTTCCCTTGGACGCGGGTGTCGTTGTGCTGTCAGGCCCAAACGGGGCTGGCAAGACCACCATGCTCGATGCTATCCGCCAAGTCCTTCATGCCCCGCGGCTCAGCCAGAATCGACGCATATCACACTACATGCGCCGGCCCAACGAACCAGCCTTGATTCGCGCCGTCGTTTCTAATCGTGCCGACCAACGCGGCAAACGACCCTTTGAGCGGCAAAAGGTGCTGACCGACGAGGCCACTTTGGCTTGCGCGCTTGTTCCCAACGGCGGTTCACCAGAAAAAAGATTTCTTGTTCTTCCAGGCAGAGTCTCACCGCGCGATTTGCAGCAACGCCTCCTGGAGAGTCGCGATTGGTTTTCACCCGAGCAATACCGCCGCATCCTCGAGAATGCAGGCGTGTCCCGCAGCTTGATGCACATTTTGGCGCTTGAGCAGGGCCGGGCGGACGAGTTATCAAGACGGAATCCGCGTGAGCTTTTCGGATGGATTATGGAGGCACGTGGTTCCCAGCAGGTTCTGGACCGTTACACGGGCGCCCGCCGACAATACGAGGACTCCATGCGGGAGGTTGACCGCCAAAATGCCCAGGCGCTTCGCTGCCAGGCGGATTTGGCTGAGCTGGATCGGAAGGTCCGACGGCTGGAAGAGTATCTTGAGAAAAAAGCGCGTCTCAAGAGTGCTGAAGAGATCAAAGCGGCGGCTTGGCTTCAGGTGTCTCTGGTGGAGCTTCGCGAAATCCAGAGGAAACTGCCGGAGCTGCGCACCAAATCCACGAACCTGGCAACCACAGCAGATCGATTGCAACGGGATGTAGAGACTCAGGCAGCCTTGCTGGAAAATCTTCGCGTTGATCTCAAAACGCGAACGGAACTGGCGCGGCAAGCCCTCAAAAACTGTGACGACGCTATTGCCGCCTACACCCGGCTCCTAACCGACGTGGAAAGACGGCGAAAAGCTGCAGTCGAATTGGCCTCAATCCCTGAAGAAGATTGTTCGCACCTAGAAAGCGAACTCGGTAAGGCCCGCCCTGACCACTTTCGAGCAGAACAGCTTCGCGCGGATCGAGCTTTGGACCTTGAAAAAATCAACAAGCTTATCGCAGACCTTGAGAGCGGAATTCGGCACTATCCGGATGAAATGCAGAACACGCTGGAAGCCCTTGCCCAGGAGAGGATAAAGGCTACTGTGATTGCGGAGCGGGTCGAGGTTGTCAACCCACCCTGGAATGCCGCTATCGAATCTGCGCTTGGCAATCTCAGATACGCTGTTTGCGTCCAGTCCAAGGACGAAGGTCGAGCGACAGCGATCGCTCGGGATCATGCATTCCTCGGTCCCATTGTCGCGAACGAGAAGCTCAGAACCGAATCTGCGAGCGTAGGTCCCTTTCAATTTACCGATTCCGTACCGGAATGGCTGGTTCAATGGGGAAGAGAACAAAGCCTCAGCGACACAAGCGAGCTCGAAGCAGACAAGCCCTCAATCCTCCGAGACGGCACCAGGCGGGACAGATATGGCATTTGGGTATCGCAAGCGTCCGACCGCGTGCTGGGCGGACTCGCGATACGCGATCAACTGCAGCATGCTCGCCGAAACCACGAACGCATAGTCGCCGAACTCGCGGCAAGCAATGAAAGCATGCAACAAGCCGGCGCCCGCGTCAGCGATCTCGAAGGGCGCTTGGCTCAACAGCGCCGGCGAAATGAGCTCCTACCAGAAGTAGCACACCTTCCCGAACTGGAGCGCGATCTCGTTCAGGCCACTGCTTCCAGTGATAAGCACAAACAGGCACGAGACGCTGCGAGCGAGGCCTTGACCATGGCACAGCGTGCTGTGCTGAATGCCGAGACGCTGTTAGAGCAAAAGAACAGAGAACTCGGCGAGCGCATCAACGAACTGAGTGGCACTCGGTCCGCCGCAATCGAGATGGAGCAGAGAAAGAACCAACTTGAGCCGGGCATTGAAAATCTTAAGCTTGGACTCGACCCGGCATTACTGAGCCAAGCTGAAGCTGGAGAGCTACCTTCCCCAGCAATTGCTGAGCGGGACATTGAGCGGGCGCAGAATGCAGTAGTTGCTCTCGAAAACGAAGGGGGCATTCCTGAAGAAACGGTGCGTCAGGAGCGGATTGTATTGCAGCGCAATCTCGACGATCTCATTCGCCATGTACACGATCGCCAACGCGAAGCTGATGCCGCGCGTCTCGAACTTGAGCAATGCCGGGGCGACTATCTGAACGTCATCCGAAGCACGTTGCACGATTACTCCAAGCGGGCGCGAGCCCTCGCGGAACTGGCAGCAGCCGAGCTTGAGGTGGAGCTACCCGAGTTGCGTAATGATGACAAATCGCTCGATGAGGCGGGCATCGTCGTGCGCATCGGATTCGACGGGAAACCGCCCACCGAACTCGGAGATACTGGACACAGCGGTGGGCAACAGGTCATTGCCGGCCTGATCTTGCTTATGTCAATGGCCGA
>Ga0066691_10000703_pt1 | contig 11873 bp, 11 predicted proteins | sample GraSoiAngelo_140_FD_66671 | JGI IMG/M metagenome (GOLD analysis project Ga0066691, IMG submission 66671) | Grasslands soil microbial communities from the Angelo Coastal Reserve, California, USA - 14_0929_12_30cm | ecosystem: Environmental > Terrestrial > Soil > Grasslands | place: USA... | reverse complement strand
GTCGGCATCCGCGAGGCGCATGACGGCGCTACCGCCCGTTTGAGCAAGTGCGCGGCCGTAAACAAAGTCCGTGTCCCCAAAATGCGTGTACCAGTAGAAATCGTCGTATATGGAGTGGTAGATGCCGCCGCGGTCTTCCCCCCCGTAACCGATGTTCAGCGAGGCGATCCCGACATGCTGGAGAAAGGGCGTGTAGTCCGAGCCAGAGCCGAGCGCTTCGAGGCGCAAATCGGCGCGCTGGCGGATCTCCTGCTTGCGCTCGGGCGAGGGCGCATTGGCGATGTCGCGGAGCTGGTCGCGCTTCCATGCAGAAAGCTTCGTTTCCGGATCTTGAATGTCACGCGCAACGTCGTTCATGAACTTTTCGAGCGTGTGCGAGCCGATGAGGTCCAGGTATCCACGACCGTTCGAGTCGGAGTTGATGTAGGCAACGGCATGCTGGCTCAATTCGTCGGCGTGGGTTTCTGCCCATTCCGTGGAACCCAGCAGGCCCGGCTCTTCGCCGTCCCACGCGCAGTAGATGATTGTCCGCTTCGGCTTCCAACCGGACTTCAGCAATTCGCCCATTGCACGCGCTTCCTCGAGGAGTGCGACTTGGCCGGAGATCGGGTCTTCGGCGCCGTTCACCCAGCCGTCGTGATGGTTGCCCCGAATGATCCATTCGTCCGGATTGGCCGAGCCTTGGATTTTGGCGATGACATCATAGAGCGGTTTCAGATCCCAATTGGATTTCACTCTCAAGTGAACCCTCGCGGAGCCGGGCCCGACGTGATAGGTGATACCCAGGCCGCCGCGCCACGCCTGCGGCGCCACGGGGCCGCCGAGCGCGGCGAGCAGAGGCTGTGCGTCTCCATAGGAGATGGGCAGAACGGGAATCTTGGTGATCGTGGGCGCATCCTTGACGTCCAGGCGCTTGGCGTCTTTCGTCGCGCCAACCCCAGGCGTGAGCGGATCGCCCGAGTAGAGCGGCATGTCCGCGACGCTGCCGCGCTGCACTCCATCCTTCGGGCGCATGGGACCCGTGGGAAACGTGTCGCCCTGGTAGAAGCCGTCCTCATGCGGGTCAGAGAAAATGAGGCAGCCTACGGCGCCATGCTCGGCGGCGACTTTCGGCTTGATGCCCCGCCAGGAGCCGAAGTAGCGCGCGATGACGATGGCGCCTTTGACGGAGACGCCTATGCGCTCGAGTTGTTCGTAGTCGTCGGGAACGCCGAAGTTGACGTAAACGAGCGGAGCGGTGACGTCGCCGTCAATCGAGTAGGCGTTGTAGGTAGGGAGCTGCTCGGATTTCTGATTCGATGTGGGATCCTGGGGAGCCACGGGTTCCTCCAGCTTTGCGGTGAAGCGCGGGCCGCCATCCACCAACTCGACGAGGCGATCCTTTGGCGTGGGAAAGAGCACGTCGAAGGATTCTATGTGCGTGTCCCAGCCGAACTCCTTGAACCTGGCGGCGATCCATTCCGCATTGTCTTTGTCGTACGGCGAGCCGACATGATGCGGGCGCGCGGAGAGGCGCTGCATGTAAGCGCGCAGGTTCTCCGGGCTGGGAATCGCACGGAGCTTTTCTTCCCACTGGCGTTCGGCGCGAGAAGATTCGGCGGAATAACCGTAGAGAGGCTGGTCGTCGGCCACACTGGCTGTGAGCGGCGCCAAAAACGCGCAAAGCAAACTGAGCAAGGTTAAGACGACGAGACGCTGCATTGTTTTCACGGGACATCCCCCCAGAGTGCGGCGTTGATTATTCCCAACAGGCGTTGGACTCGCAAGCCGGAAGTTGGGTTACGCGGGACAAACTCGACTCGCCGCGAACGCTGGCTCCGCCCGACGCCTGGAGTTTGCGATGACTAAAGGTCGGGCTGGCCGTGAGCGCGCATGGTTCGGGGCTCGAATTCGGCGCGAAGGGGCAGTGAGTTCCGGCGGCCTGGACGAGGATTCTTTGCCGTCGCCTTGCAGTGAAAGACGACACGTTCGGAATTCGGATCGAGTGTCGCGTGTCCGTCAATCTCCCGCAGGAAATGAAATTCTGTGCGCGCGTCTTCGTCAGCGTTCGCGTCCAGGAACCGTACATTTGCCAAGTCCACTGTCGTCCCGGCGTCAAGTTCAAGAAATACTGTGTCGTGCAAATCCTCGCGGGCGTCCCGCAGAATGCGCAGCGTCTCGCTGCCCTCGATGACGAGGACGTAATCAGGGAGGTCGTCGGCGCGCAGAGGCTGCGCGGGCGCGGTTTGGCTGCGCAATTGGCGCAGGCGCTGCTTGGCAAAACGTATTGTCCTGGAAGACCACCAAAGAACGGAAATGCTCGGAAGAGGCTTGCTGCGGGAGATTTCCACGCCGCGGACCGGCTTCGTGTCCTGAGGGTTTACTGGCGAATCCGAGACGATGCCGGTTTGCGGATCGGTGTGGCGCTGGGTATAGATGGCGTCGAGTTTGACCTTGGCCGGGCTCCAGGGGGAATCGCGAAGAATCTGATAGGTTTCGGAAAGGCTCCATTCTTGTGGAACTTTGTCCCAAGGGCCGCCCGCGGGGATAGCAGGAAACACCAAAGCGGCGGTAATCAAGCAGCGGCTGAAGATCGTTGCGTAGGCCATGCTTTGCTGGGATGCGATGCGGCCACCGCAGTCGGAGTTGCACGGCCTGCGGGAATGATCATCCGCGGCCGGCAGCGCGTCGGGCGATTAGGCGTGTCCGCTTTTTGCTAGGCGGCGAAGGCTCCAGACGCCGTCGCCGCGCGAAGCGATATAGAGAAACGCGAAGCAATATAGGACCGCGAGTTCGCCGTGGTTCACGATGGGCCAGAAGCCATGCGGCGCGTGTCCCATGAAATAAGCGAAGGCCATTTCGCCGCTGGCGATGAACGCGGCAAATGTGGTGAAGACACCTAAAGCAATGAGTACACCGCCGACGAACTCGATAATCCCCGCGGCGAGCATCATGGGATTGTGGAGCATCTGAGGGCCGCCAAGAACGCCGAAAAGCTTCTGCGCGCCGTGGCAGGCGAACAGAAAGCCGGCGATCAGGCGCATCAAGCTATAAAGCAGGTCGGAGAAGAGGTTGAGAAACGGCATTAGGTGGAGCCTCCGGTCGAACGAAACGCTGACTCACACTTCTAGAATTGCCCATACCGATGGGAGCTTGAGCGGCAATTCTCCGGCCAAGCGCCGCGGTCTGTCAAAGGACACTCACTCCGGTATCGCGCCCGTTTCGGTCGCCCTCGAGGCTCTGATATATGGTAGTATGGTGCTATGGCGACCCGAAAGATGACGTTTACCCTCCCCGAGGAGCTGGCGGCGCAGTTTGTCCGGAAAGTACCGCCGCGGGAACGCTCGAAGTATCTGGCCGAAGCCCTTGGCGAGAAGCTCTCCGAGCGCGACCGGAGGCTGGCCAAAGCGTGCCAGGCGGCCAATGACGATCCGGAGGTTCAAGCGATTGAAAAAGAGTTCGACGCGATTGGCGAAGAGCCCGCCGAAGCCTGGACCAGTGCCAAGGCGCGGCGAGGTGTGGTGGGTGCGGCTCGATCCCACGCTCGGCGCCGAAATTAAGAAAACCCGTCCCTGCTTGGTCTTGACGACAAATGTGTTGAATGAACACCGGCGCACTGTCGTCGTCATTCCTCTTTCGAGCTCGCCGAACGCGAGTCCTCCCCTCTTGATCCCCGTTGTGTGCGGCGGACGTTCAGCCGTTGCCGTTATAGATCAGATTCGGGCCGTGGCAAAGGAAAGGTTGCATCAACGCCTCGGAAGCCTCAGCGCTCAGCATTTGAAGGCCATCGAAGACGGCTTGCGAATGATTTTGGAATTGTAAAGGCAGCTCAGCCGAGAGCGGCTTTGCCGGGGAAGCGGGCGGAGGAGCCTAGTTGCTCTTCGATGCGAAGGAGTTGATTGTATTTGGCAATTCGGTCGGTGCGGGAGGCCGAGCCGGTTTTGATCTGACCGGCGGCGGTGGCCACGGCGAGATCGGCGATGAACGTGTCCTCGGTTTCGCCGGAGCGATGCGAAATGATCGAGTTGTAGCCGGCCTTGCGCGCCATTTCGATGGCCTGGATTGTTTCGGTGACGGTGCCGATCTGATTCAGCTTGATGAGAATGGCGTTGGCGATGCCCTTCTCGATGCCGCGAGCAAAAATTTGCGTGTTGGTGACGAAAATGTCGTCGCCGACAAGCTGAATTTTCTTCTTTGAACTCTTGCTGCCGATAGACTGCGTAAGCTGTTTCCAGCCATTCCAATCGTCTTCGGCCATGCCGTCTTCAATGGAGACAATGGGATATTTCTCCACCCAACCGGCCCAGTAAGCAGCCATGGCATCCGAGGAGTGCATGGATTTGTCCGATTTTTTGAAAATGTATTTGCCGCTCGCGGCGTCATAGAACTCGCTCGAGGCCGGATCGAGCGCAATCGCGACCTGCTCGCCGGGCCGGTAGCCGGCGGCGGAGATGGCTTCGAGAACGATCTGGATGGCTTCCTCGTTCGATTTGCAGTCGGGCGCAAAGCCGCCTTCGTCGCCGACGGCGGTCGAGTAGCCGCGCTTCTTGAGCGCGGCTTTGAGCGCGTGGAAGACTTCAACTCCCCAGCGGAGGGCTTCGCTGAAGCTCGCTGCGCCGACGGGCATGACCATGAATTCCTGAAAGTCCACGGAATTGTCGGCATGGGCGCCGCCGTTGAGGATGTTCATCATCGGCACGGGGAGAAGATTCGCGGACTGGTCGGTGGAAGAGCGCGAAAGGTATTTGTACAGCGGCTGATTCAGCGCCGCAGCCGCGGCCCGCGCGGCGGCCATGGAGACGGCTAGGATGGCATTCGCGCCGAGGCGGCCTTTGTTGGGCGTGCCGTCGAGCGAGATCATTTTCTTGTCGAGGGCGCGCTGATCCGCGGCGTCGAGTCCGCCCACGGCTTTTGCGATTTCGTTGTTCACGTTCGCGACGGTCTTGAGTACGCCTTTGCCGAGATAGCGGGGCTTGTCGGCATCGCGGAGCTCGAGCGCCTCGTGTTCGCCGGTGGAGGCGCCAGAGGGCACTGCCGCCCGGCCGAGCGCGCCACCTTCGAGGACGACGTCAGCTTCGACGGTGGGATTGCCGCGCGAGTCGAGGATTTCGCGGGCGTGGACGCGGGCGATCTTTGTGGACATGCGCGTGGTCTCCTGAATGGAAACGAATCAGAAATTTTACCGGAAGCGCAGCAGGTAGAGGAAGCGCAACAGACGGGAGAGGACCGTGCTAGCTGTCAGTAATCCGCCTTAAGTGCTCAACAATCAGCGGTTCAAGGCGTGCTCGGCAACGACCCAGACGAGACCGACGAGAAAGCCGGCCAGCGCAACATACAGCATGGTCCTCAACCGCCAGCGGTCCCTTTTCCCCCTCTTGTGCCGCCGAAAGAAGTAACCGAGGTACCAGGCCACCGGCACAAGCGTGCAATATGCGATCTTCTCAAGCTCCTGGAGCATGGACGCGTCACGCCGTTTCAGGCTCTTCGAGGAGGGATTCCTGGCGGACGACGACGACGATGCCGGAATCAGTGACGTGGAAGCGGCGCTTGTCGGCCTCGGAGTCGTAGCCAATTTCGGTGTGCTCGGGCAGGCACACGTGGCGGTCGATGATGGCATTCTTGATGCGCGAGTGACGGCCCACGTTCACGTGGTTGTAGAGGATGGAGTGGGACACGTCGCAGAAGCTGTTCACGCGCACATCGTTGCCGATCACGGAATGCGTCACGCGGCCGCCGGACACAATCGAGCCGCCGGAAACGATGGAATCGACCGCGACGCCCATGCGGTCCGGGTCGCCAAAGACGAATTTCACCGGCGGATACTGATGCTGCCAGGTGCGCAGCGGCCATTCCTTGTCATACAGGTTGAACACGGGGGAGACGGACACCAGATCCATGTTGGCTTCGTAGTAGGCGTCGATGGTGCCGACATCGCGCCAGTACTGCGAGCCCGGCTTGTTTTCGTCCACGAAGTTGTAGGCGAACACGCGATGCTTCTGGATGATGCGCGGAAGAATATCCTTGCCGAAATCGTGGCTGGACTTGGCGTCCTCGGCATCGGCGATGAGGATCGGGATCATGAGGTGAGTGTTGAATACATAGACGCCCATGGAGCCGTTGACTCGGTCCGGGTTCAGGCGGGAGCGTTTGGGCACAGCCGGCTTCTCTTCGAAGCCGACGATGCGCCAGTCCTTGTCGGTTTCGATGACGCCGAAGCGGCGGGCGGCCTCTTCAGGTGAAACTTCGACGGTGGCCACGGTCGCGTCCGCGCCGGAATCGATGTGTTGGGCGAGCATCTTGCTGTAGTTCATCTTGTATATGTGGTCGCCCGAGAGAATAAAACAGTATTTCGAGCGTTCGTTGCCGATGGAATAGATGTTCTGATAGACGGCGTCGGCCGTGCCCTGATACCAGTGCTGCGAGACGCGCATCTGCGGCGGAAGGACTTCGATATAGTCGCCGAGGCCGGCAAGCGGCGCCCAGCCGAAGCGGATGTGACGGTTCAGGCTGAGGGCTTTGTACTGCGTCAGGACAAAGACGCGGCGGAGATCGCTGTTGATGCAATTGGAGAGCGTGACGTCGATGATTCGATATACCCCGCCGAAGGGGACCGCAGGCTTGGCGCGGTCGCGCGTGAGCGGCCAGAGGCGCTCGCCCTGCCCTCCGGCGAGGAGTACCCCGATGGCATCGCGCATGTCGGACATGGGTGGCCCCCCGGAGCACGCGACGGTGGAAGCCGCTCATTCTACCAGCAAGTGCAGCCCCGAGGCACAATCGGCAAGGCGATGCGGCCCCCTGGCAGGTGCCCGGCGACGGGGCTCGTTGGAGTAGTTTACCGGAAGACAAATTGCTAGCCCTTCGGTAAACCGGGCATCCGGCGCCTTGCAGAAAGACTTCTTGACTTCCCGCCCCGGCATTGATTAGAAGATGCCAGCAACCTCATGTGATAATTGAGTGGGCGGTTGTCCTCGACCGCATAGGCCAATCCGAGTCGGATTGGGGGTGAACACAAATTGGCAGAAGTCATGATCCAGGAGGGCGAAAGCCTGGAGAATGCCCTGCGCCGCTTTAAGCGCAAGGTGCAGCAGGAAGACATCATCAAGGAAATCAAGAAGCATAGTTTCTACATGAAGCCCGGCGAAAAGCGTCGGGCCAAAGAAGCGCTTTCGCGGAAACGGCTGCGCAAGAAGCAGCGGCGCGAGCAGGATTAGGTTCCTGCTCGAGCTGCAGTTCGGTGCCGCCATTCCGCGATTCAGGCCCCCATCAGGCGGAGGTTGACCGCTCTGCGGTCACACTTAGGTTGTTGGGTTTCTGTCGCAGCTTCGCGCTCGCAGGAACGTGGGACCCGTGCCCGGCCCTCCCGGTCGATCGGTTCTCCCTCGCCATCCAGCATTGTGCGCGGGGTGTGCGCCTTCCATGCCGGACCCGGGGCAAGGGAGCCATCGATGGAATACCACGATAAGGTCCTGAAGTGCGCGGAATGCGGCGCCGAGTTCGTTTTTACTGCCGGCGAACAGATGTTTTTCGCCGATAAAGGCTTTAAGAACGAGCCGAAGCGCTGCAAGAGTTGCAAGGCGAAGCGGGCGGAAGGTGGCGGAGGCCAGGCGCCGGCTCGCGCGGAAACGAAAACCACCTGCTCGCAGTGCGGCAAAGAGACGACCGTCCCCTTTCGGCCAACGCAAGGGAGGCCGGTCTTCTGCCGCGAATGCTTCCAGCAGCGGCGGGCCATGGGCGCGCAGACCAGCTGAAGCTGAGGGTGGGAGCCCTCCGCACAGTTGCGTTGCGCGCCGCCCGGAGGACCCTTTATCTGCGAACCCAGAGGCGTTTCCTCATTCTCTTCCTTCCGCATGTGAAGCGCGTGCCCCGCGTGTAATTTTCGCGTCGCGGGCGTATCATACGGACGACAATCCCCGCAGACTGGGACACGGAGGGCCAGCTCCATGGCTCACCGCTTTACCATCGGAGTTGAAGAAGAATTTCAAATTATTGACCCGGCCACATGTGAACTGCGGTCACATGTGAGCGAGCTGGTGGCGGCCGCTTCTCCGAGCATCGAAGAGCAGGTGAAGCACGAATTGCATCAGTCGATCGTGGAGATGGGCACCAAGATCTGCGAGAACGTGCCGGAATTGCGGATCGAGATGCACCGGACGCGCAGCGAACTGGTGGCCGCCGCCGAACGCGTGGGACTGCAAGTGGCCGCCGCGGGAACCCACCCGTTCTCGAGCTGGATCGATCAGGTGATTTCGCCCGGCGACCGTTACAAGAACATCGTGGAGGAGTTGCAACAACTGGCGCGCTCGCTGTTGATTTTCGGCATGCACGTTCACGTGGCCATGCCGGACGGGCAGACGACTATCGACTTGATGAACGCCGTGCGGTATTTCCTCCCGCACCTGCTGGCCCTCTCGACGAGTTCGCCCTTCTGGATGGGTCGCAACACGGGGCTGAAATCCTTTCGCACCACGGTTTTCCGCCGGTTCCCGCGCACGGGGGTACCGGACTACTTCGGCTCATGGGGTGAATACGAAAATTACATCAACCTGTTGATCCGGCTCAATTGCATCGACAACGCGAAGAAAATCTGGTGGGACGTGAGGCCTCATCCGAGCTTCGGGACGCTCGAGTTCCGCATGTGCGACGTGACCACCCGCGTCGAAGAAGCCGTGACGATTGCAGCGCTCACACAAGCCATTGTCGTGAAGCTTCACCGGCTCTATGAGCGCAACATGGGTTTCCGCTTGTACCGCCGCACCCTGATCGAGGAAAACAAGTGGCGCGCGGCGCGCTATGGTATCGACGGCAAACTGATCGATTTCGGCAAGCAGACGGAAGTGCCGATGCGTGATCTGGCCCTCGAACTTCTCGAGTTTGTGGACGATGTCCTGGACGATCTGGGAAGCCGCAGCGCCGTGGAATACGTTCACACCATTCTGCGCGAAGGGACCAGCGCGGATCGCCAGCTCCGCGTGTACGAAAGCACAAGGGACCTGAAGGCCGTGGTGCGCCACCTGGTGCAAGAAACCCGCGCGGGCGAGACTTCGTCGCAACGCGCAACCTCGGCCCGCGCCGTGAATTGACGCCCCGGCAGATCACACGGCTGCGGAGTCCTTTTTCGGAGCAAGAACATGACGAAGATCGGACTGTTGTGTGGGCGAGAATTCAGTTTTCCCCCGGCATTCCTCGAGCGCGTGAATACGCTGGGCAAGAGAGACGGCATCAGTGCGGAGTTCGTGAAGCTGGGCGGCACGAAGATGGGCGAACCTGCGCGCTACCGCGTCATCGTGGATCGGCTCTCGCACGAGGTGGACTATTACCGAGGCTACCTGAAGCACGCGGTGCTCGAAGGAACCTACGTCATCAACAATCCGTTCTGGTGGACCGCGGACGACAAGTATTTCAATTATTCCGTGGCCGCGAAACTCGGCGTCGCGGTCCCCAAGACCGTCCTGCTCCCGCAAAAAGGCTACCCGAGCAACGTGGACATCACCTCCGAATCGCTGCGCAACCTCGACTACCCCATCGATTGGGACTCGCTGCTCGACTATGTGGGCCGCCCCGCCATCCTGAAGCCGTTTTCCGGCGGCGGATGGAAGCACGTCTATAAGGTGAGCAATCGCGAGGAGCTAATCGCGGCGTACGATCAGACGAGCCCGTACTGCATGACGCTGCAGGAGTTCATCGATTTCGATCGCTACGTGCGCTGCTTCACGTTCGGCAAGACGGACATCACGCCGGTTCATTATGACCCCAAGGAACGCCGTTACATCGTCGATCACAAGTATCTTTCGGCTGAGCTGGGCGCACGGATCTCGCGCGACGCGCAAACGATCAACCTCGCGCTCGGCTACGAAATGAACACCATCGAATTTGCCGTGAAGGACGATGTGCCCTACGCCATCGATTTCTTGAATCCCGCGCCGGATTTCGAGCGCGACCGCATCACCCCGTTCTATTTCGATCTTGTCGTGGACCGCATGTCCAAGCTGGTGATTGACCGCGCGCTCCACGGCAACGTTGCGAATACCTGGCCGCGCTGGGAGGAGATGCTTGGCATTGGCGCGGCCGCAGGCTTCACGGCGGCGCCGAAAATCGCGGTGGCGGGAAAGTCGGGAGCGAAGGCGTGACGCACAGCGCAGGCGCTTCTCCCACGCCGATGGCCGGTGATCCGGCGGATTTCTGGCACAGCCTGCTCCGGCCGGAATTCGACCGCGCGCCGGATTTCGCCGGGAAATTCTTCGCGCGGCTGCGGGACGCCAAGCTCGTGTTCGGCGGCCGCGTTCACTGCCCTTTCCTGCGCCCGTTTTTCCTCACCGAAGAAGATGAGACGCGCGTGCGCGTCGTCGCGGAGACGATCGCGGCGCTCGGCGAGCGCGTGGTCGTGGCCGCGCTCGAAAATCGCGCACTCTTCGAGCAGCTCCATCTGCGGCCTGAAGAGGAAAGGCTGGCGCGAATTCCTGTGGGTTATGCGCGTGCGAGCACGGCGTCGCGGCTCGATGCCTTTTTGCTCCCTGATTCGCTGAAATTCGCAGAATACAACGGCGAATCGCCCGCCGGCCCGGGCTATGCCGAGATGCTGGCCGAGATTTTCAGCAACCTGCCCGTGATGGAGCGCTTCCGCGAACGCTATGAAGCGCGGATGTACGGGCTGAGCGCGAAGCTCCTCGAGGCCCTGTTGGCCAGCTACACCGATTGGGGCGGGACGCGGACGGCTCCGCAAATCGTCATTACCGACTGGCGCGAAGTCCCCACCTGGAGCGAATTCGAGATTTTGCAGGCGCGCTTTGCAAAACTGGGCGTGCCGGCGGTTATCGCGGACCCGCGCGATTTGGTCTTCGACGGGAAAGTGCTGACGGCGCACGGCAAAAAGATTGACCTCGTCTACCGTCGCGTGCTGATCAACGACATCGTGGCGCGTCCCGCCGACTGCGAAGCGCTGGTGCAAGCCTACGCGGCAAACGCCGTCTGCGTCGCCAATACTTTCCGCTGCAAAATCCCTCACGTGAAGGCCTTCTTCGCCCTGCTCACCGACGAGCGAAATGCCGCGCTGTTCTCCGCACCGGAGCAGGAGATCATCCGCCGGCACATTCCATGGACACGCGTGGTGCAGGACACGAAGACGCAGCACCATGGTGACACCGTCGAGCTGCTGGCGTTCCTCCGCAAGAATCGCGCCAACCTGGTGCTCAAGCCGAGCGACGAATACGGCGGCTCGGGCGTGACGCTCGGCTGGGAAGCGAACGAAAGCCACTGGCACGCGGCGATCGAGAAGGCGCTGTCGAGCAAACAAGCAGCCTGGATTGTCCAAGAGCGCATTCCCGTCCGCCGCGAACTCTTTCCAGTGATCACGGCGGACAACAAGCTGGAATTTCGCGACATGCTCGTGGATTTCGCGCCCTACATTTTCCGGGGCAAGGTGGCGGGCTTTTTGACGCGTCTCAGCGCCACGGGCCTCGCCAATGTAACCTCCGGCGGCGGCCAGGTCCCCTCCTTCCGCGTGCGGCTTCGCGGCGCTGAAGCTGGTGCCTGACGAAACAGCGGAAGTGAAGGATCCAAAGCAGGCGGGGTTTTCTGTAGCCGCCCTCTCGAGAGGGTGGGTTTTGATGTTCCGCTGTTCGCGATTTCAGCTCCGCGAGAACACATGGGGTCACAGCGGATCCCACAAAGGACCACAGGATACAGTAAAATAATTCCATGGGCTTCGGTGCCGCACATACCGAATTGATGCCCGGCGCGCGGAACGCCGTGGAAACCTGCCTCGCCGTGCAGCCGGCCGAGCGCGTGACGTTGATCGCGGACGAGGCGAGCCGCGTCGTGGCCGCGAGCCTTGCGGAAGCGCTCGAAGAGAAACGTGCTCCCTGGACAGGTCTTTTGCTCGAGGAGTTTGCCCCGCG
>Ga0066691_10000701_pt1 | contig 11883 bp, 8 predicted proteins | sample GraSoiAngelo_140_FD_66671 | JGI IMG/M metagenome (GOLD analysis project Ga0066691, IMG submission 66671) | Grasslands soil microbial communities from the Angelo Coastal Reserve, California, USA - 14_0929_12_30cm | ecosystem: Environmental > Terrestrial > Soil > Grasslands | place: USA... | reverse complement strand
GGAACATTACAGCGACGGAACAGACCCTACTCGTCTGGCGTCGATTTCACAGGCAATGGCCGGCCATCAGTGTACGTGATCTTACCAACAAGAACGCCCACGTGAGCTCCGTTCTTCGCGGGATGCAGAGAGAGCTTAATTCCGTCGCCGGGCTTGAGGGTGTCTCTTGTCCATCCTTGGCTTATTAAATTTCTTAGCGTGCCGAACTCGACGGCCCAGCGGTTGACATCGCCCTTCGTGTCCTTTACGTCGAAAGTGATTGACGAATGGGGGTTGGCCAGCGACAATTCCGCAACCGTCCCGCTGACGGTTACGGTTTTGACCAGATCGTACGCCGCATAACCGTGGTGCGCGTATACTCGTGGTGCAAAACCGAATCCGAACAACAGTGCCAGATAAAATATAGCGAGAAGCTTACTCATAAGATATTCTCTCGGAGGAGAAAGATTACCTATTTCCACCCGCCTCAGATGTGTCCCGTTTGCTCTTCGCGAGCATACTCACAGCAGCTTGCCGATGTCAACGAAAGTCACTGGGCGTGGATCGAGATCAAATCCGGGTTAATCGGAATCGGCACCTGATATGATAATGCTCGCGCTGTAATTGGCTCAGAAGAGCGGCGTTACGACCATGTTCGTGCGGTGGATTTGTCGTTCGCTATACAGTAGTCTTGTAGCTGCACTCATTATCTCTGCTCCATTCGCCGCTTCGGCTCCGAAAGAAAGTCAATTTGATTATCGCGATCTGTCGGGTGTGTGGTGGGTTAATGCTCCGGGACCCGACAAGTTATTCGACAGGGCGAAAAACGGCGATGCGGGAAAGTGCCAAACGTGCCATATCTCAGAGCACACCAAACCCGAGCCTCCTCTGACGTCATGGGCACGTCAGCACCTAATGATTCAGCCCCAGATGATTCAAACTAAGATGGGTGAATGTAATCCGATTGGCGTTCCTGCACAATTCTGGTACACGCAGTTGTACCCCTTCGAATTTGTGACAGCCCCAGGCAGGATCTTTCAGTTCTTCGAGAAGCAGAATGAATGGCGCGTCATCCAGCTGAACCGCGGACATCCCAAGGCTCTGCTCCCAACAAGCATGGGAGATTCCGTCGGAAAGTGGGAGGGAAATATCTTAGTCGTCGATACGATCGGCTATAACGGCCGGGATCCGATTGAACCGGTTGGCGTAGACCACAGAATGAGTCCCGCCTTTCATTTGGTGGAGCGGTGGCAACGCGTGAGCGCCAACGAAATAGAACTGGATGCCACGTATTACGACGCGATGGCTTGGGGAACCGAACCCTGGGGCGGTCTCAAAAAGAAATTCATGTTGCAACCAAAGATGGAACTTCTTCAGACGCCCTGTTCGCCGGAGGCCAATAAAAAGTTCGACGACCGATTTGCCAATCCAAGTGTCCCTCCACTCTAGTATCAAAGGAGGAGGATCATGAGAAAGGACCTGATGCGCTCGATCGTGACCGCACTCTCTGTGGCAGCCCTTTTGGCGCTGTCCTCGACCGTAGCCGTGTGCCAGGAACCACAAAGTGTTAATCCGGCAGGTGGAGGCGTACCCATGACCAGCCTGGAACACCTGCAGGCGAAGTCGTCAGGACCCGCGCCCCGCACTGCAGATGGCAAGCCGGACCTGTCGGGGCTCTGGGGGCCAGATCGCAACTTCATCTTAGACATTTCGGCCGCCCTCAAACCCGGCGAGAAGCTCCCGCTACAGCCTTGGGCTCTCAAGCTCACCGAAGAGCGATTGTCGAAGCCCGGCGCTAAGCAAGAGGATCCGAAAGCCAATTGTCTGCCGGATGGCGTGCCACGCGAGGACCCCTTTCCGTGGAAGATTATCCAGACCCCCAAACTGATCGTCTTCCTGATCGAAGGGAACGTGCATACCTTCCGGCAGATCTTCATGGACGGGAGCCATCCCAAGGACCTGGACCCCACCTGGTACGGCGATTCGAGAGGCACATGGCAGGGAGACACACTGGTCGTGGACACGGTGGGATTCAACGACAGGACCTGGTTTGATGGGATTGGCCACCCGCATACCGAGAAGCTACATGTCATCGAGCGCTATCGGCGTCCCGATTCCACGCATCTGGAGTTCGAGGTCACCATTGACGACTCTGGCGCTTATACCCGGCCCTTTACGCTCTTCGGTCACTCACCTCTGCTGGTGAACACCGAAATCATGGAATACTTCTGCGTCGAGAACGGCGCTCAGGACGTGAGCCATATGGTCGGGCCAGCGACAGTCGGGGTAACCGGTGATGTCCACCGGTGACCGAAGCTCTGTTCTGATCTAATGCAGAAAACCATCTCTAAGCTTGACGCCTAACGCTCCAAAACAAGCACCAGGGTGTGCTCGGAGACTCTCCCGTCGGTTAGAAATGGAATTCAACCCAGGCGAGCTGCGAGAACACTCTTGGCACCCAATCGCTTTGATCATAGGCGCCGCGTAATGGCCGGCCGCGCTTTGAGTGCGTTCAGGACGCGCTCCGGGGTGAACGGGATTTCCCGGAGGCGAACCCCGGTCGCATCGAAGACGGCGTTGGCAATGGCCGCAGGAACCACAACGATCGGCGTCTCCGCGGCGCCTGTAGCCGGCAGTTCCGGCCGGTTGATCAGCTGGATCTGTACGTCTGGAACGTCCTGGAACCGGAGCACCGGATAGCTCGCCCAATCGAGACTTTTCACGCCCGTGGCATCGAATTTCACTTCCTCAAACAGCGTGCGACTAACTCCCTGCATGATGTTTCCTTCGATCTGATTTCTCACGCCATCCGGATTGATAATCAGGCCGCAGTCGTAAGCGATGGTGACTCGGGTAACTCTAATTTTTCCGGTCGAGGTATCCACCTCGACTTCGGCCACAAGCGCTGGGATACTGCCACCTCGCTGGTTGACTGCTACGCCTCTGCCCTTGACGATTCTCTCGGTGATTACTGGCGCAGGCGAAGGCCGCCCTATCCACCCAGACTTCTCCGCCACGGTGTCTAAAGCTTCGCTGATACGCTTATCGTTCTTCAGGTAAGCCAGACGAAACTGCACCGGATCCATGCGCAGCTCGGCGGCGATCTCGTCCACGAAAGACTCAGTGGCGAAGACGCGCGGCGGTTCGCCCGGAGATCGCAAGGAAGCAGTCCTCAGAGGCATGGGCTCCGCAAACATCCAAGGAATTGTCTTCGATTCCATCTTCATGTTTTCGAAGTCGTAAATCTCACCGCCCCCGCCGGCGCCATTTGGATTTCCAGGGTTGGTCGGCTCAATGCCGATCTGCCTCTCGGCCAATTGCGGCGTGCCTTGCGATTCGGTCCACGGGAAGCTTCGATCCAGGTAATCCCAAGCCGTCACCTTGCCCTGGGCATCAATTGCGGCGCGGACCGTTTGCAGCTGCTGCGGCCCTTTGGGATCCCACGCCTGTTCATCCGCCCGCATCCACTGCACCCGCACCGGCTTGCCCACCGCCCGGGACATCAGCACGGCGTCTTCGGCCGCATCGTCGGCGGTCAGGCGGCCGTAGCAGCCGGAGGACTCTACGTAACGCACGTCGACATTCTTCTTGGCCACATTCATCATGCTGGATATCCGATCGCGTGTCGTAAACGGCCCTTGCGCGCCGGTCCAGATCGTCGCCCTGTTGCCTTGAACATCCGCAATGGCGCACGACGGGAGCATCATGCCGTGGTTTTGGAACGGCCAGTGATACGTTGCCTGCAGCGTTTTGGTGGCCTGGGAAAAGGCCGAATCCACGTCTCCTCTTTTTACCGCCGTCAGTTCTCTCACCGGCTTCGTGTCCGTAAGATAAGCATCCACGGCTTCACGGTTGGATGGCATCTGGGTCTGCGGTTTAGACCAAGTCACCTTCAAGGCTTTGGCCGCCTGGATCGCCGCCCATTCGGTTTCGGCTACCACTCCAATGAAGCTTCCCTCCCGAACAACCTTCACGACTCCGGGAATATGGGCGATTGAGCTTTCATCGACCTTCAAAGGCTTGGCAACAGCCGTATAGGGCCGAACGGGCCGACCATGCAACATGCCAGGAACTCGAAAATCGGGCGTATATGTGTATTCGCCGGTGAATTTACGCGGCAGATCCACACGGGGAACAGAAGTGCCAACTATCTTGTAATCCTTATAGCTTTTGGCTTTAACCTCAGGCGCCACCACCATGGCCGTCTGGTAACCCGTAGCTGTGATCTTCACACTGAAACGTTTGCCGCCGATGAGGTCACCATAAGAAACCTTTCTCTCACCATTACTCGAGACACTCACAACACCATTCGTAACCGTCAACTGCTCAACTGGGGCGCTCAAACGAGTCGAAGCGAGCTTCAGTAGCTCAGCCCGAGCTGCCGCGGCCGCCTGCCGCAACTGCGGCCCTCCTCTGGGAATGGAGTTGCTTCCGACCGTCCGACCCTGGTCAACCGTCTTCGTTGTATCTCCCATGGCCATCGTGACTCGATCGAAGGGCACGTCCAATTCCTCTGCCACGATCTGCGCCAACGCTGTTCTCGTACCCGTGCCAATGTCAACTTTGCCGGTAAACATGGTGATGGTTCCGTCTTGCATCACCGCCAGCCAGGAATCGAGCTCCCTCGGATCGAGATAGTCCCCAGGCCCCGGTATGAAAGTGCCCAGATCCACGCGTTCCACCGCGTAAGGGCGCGGCGACGGCGTTTCTTGCGACTGGGCCAGGGCACGGCTTAGCGGTCCATACAAGCTGAAGCTCACAACCAGCGCGCCACTGCCCTTGAGAAGCTGTCTGCGGGAGATGGATTTCGTATCGGTGTTCATCTTTGCTCTCCTCATCCTTAGGCTTTCACTCCCGTACTTCCGGCCCGCCCGTTTGATCGCACGAATCACCCGCCGAGTCCGCTCCTCTGCCGCCATACATTCTACGATTACTGCGTGCAAAACGAGTCTACTACGATACTTTGCTACCGCAACAAACCTTGAGCTATCTCAACCCGCGGCGGTTCGTGCGGCATGCACCCGTGGCTATCTGTTCTTCGGCTAAGTAACCGGAAATCATTCCTTAGTGTGCATCGCTGGCGAGCATTAACGCGTAGAGCATTTCATATTGTTCGACAACCTTGTTTATATCGTGGACCTTGATAATTTCCAGACTCTTTTTTGCCATCTGCCTCCGCAAAGGCTCGTTAGAAAGAATTGTGACGGCGGCCGCAGCCAAGGCCTGCGCGTCATCCTCTGGAAACAAGAATCCATTTTCGTCATGATGCACTAATTCTGGCAGGGCCATTGCATTGGCGGCGATGACCGGCAAGCCCGAAGCCATCGCTTCCATCGTCGCGATGCTCTGCAACTCTGCGACGCCTGCCATGACGAAAACATCAGCGGCGCGGTAGAGTCCGGGAACATCCTCCTCCGAGAGGTGTCCCAGGAACGTTACGCGATCCTTCAGCCTTAGATTGGCAACTAAGGTCTCGAGATCGTTGCGCAATTTACCCGGCCCGGCCACCACCAGTTGAGCGTCGACGCGCTCGACAATGCTGGGCATAGCATGGAGAATAACTTCAATTCGTTTTTCCTTATCCAGTCTGCCGACGTATAGCAAGATGACGCGACCGGGAATTCCGTATCTTTGTTTTAGCTTCAAACCGTCATTGTCGGGACTGAAGCTCCGGAGGTCGATGCCGCACGATACTGGAATGACTTCTCTCCCCAATCCCGGCCTTTGGCTGTGTTTGGCCGCCGTGGCTGTCGGAGCGGTTATAAAACATAGCTGTTTGTAGATTTGGACGAACCGACTCCAAAGATAGATCCGCACTTTCTCTTCAGCTTTGGGAGGCAAATGCATATGATGCACCACGTTCTCAGGCACCATATGATTGGTTCCCATCACCGGTATCCTGAACTCTCGGGCGACCTCAAAAACCGCGTTGCTCAACAAAAAGTGGTTTTGGATATGGACAACATCCGGTCTGTGCGCACGTAGAAAGTTCCGTATCGATCTTTTGACAAGAAGAGGCGGCGAGACGCGGAATTCGGGATAAAGAAGAAGCGGCAAGGAATGAACCCCCAACACCCTTAGACCCTGTCGCAGGGAGGTCTGCGTGCGAAAGCCTCGGGAAGGGCAAATGACCAAAGCTTCGTGACCTCGCTTGGCCAAAACCATCGCGAGGCGGTACGAGAAATAGGCTGCTCCATTCACATCCGGAGGATATGTATCTGACGCGATCAGTATTTTCACAGCTCTAGGGATGGTAGCGCTCCATCGCGCCCATTGCGAACTGCAGGAGTGTCTGGGCCAGCCGCACAGCAGCGCTAGTCGCTCCAGAAAAATCGGCCCTGGAACCTGCGCTGCAAACTACGCGCGTCGATTAGTCGGGGCAGGTCGGATCGCATCTCGATCGAGATAGATTCGCTCGAAATCCAAAAAAAGGGGCGTCCGAAGACGCCCCGATAACTGCTGAGGGGGATTAGATTATTGTCTGCTATTATCGCGTTTCAGAAGCGCCAAGTCTTTGACGAAGGACAAACTCCGGATTGTGAAAAATATTTCCCAACGCGTGCCAAGGTTCCTCCTCGGGCCTACTTCGCGAGCGGGTCTGGCCGCAATTGGAAGTGCGCCGCGAGCGGCTTGGACCCTTTGCCACCCTCGATGAGCCAAGGCGCGCGGTCACCGTTCGCTGCCCACAATCCACGCCCCTTCCAGCCGGCATTCGGGTCGTCGATACGGCCGTCGAATCCCTTGGCGTAGAAGCCTAACGGATAGGGCACGCGCAAAACCACCATGCGGCCATTTGCATAGGCGATCAGGCCGTCGTTAAGGTTGCCGGTGGACATCGGCACATCCTCACCCAAGCCGAAGATGTTGTGCTGGTCCACCCATGTGTAGTAGCTCGATTCCGCGCTGTTATCCCCTATTCCCTCGAAGCCGGGACCAGGATATTTGTAGAACGACCACCCTTCGGGGCAGTGATCGCCGGTCGCCTTGGGTCCATTGAGCGGACCCTTGCATTTGCTACGGTCAAAACTGCCGAGGTGACCGCTGGCCAGCGACACCCACACGACGCCTTTTTTGTCGACGTCACCGCCGCGCACGCCAAAGCCGGGCAGCGGCACGTTGTAGATCTCGGCCAGGGTAGTTTCCGGGGGATGAGAGCCTGGCACAATCCTTACCACCGAGCCAGGATTTCCGCGGACGGCTCCCCAGACGGAACCGTCCACCGGGCTCGGCATCACTGCGTAGAAGCCGGCGACGATGCGCTTGTCCTTAGTGGGATCGACCGGCTGGTTGGCCTCGACGTATTCGTCTCGCTTGCCGTTCCCGTTGGTGTCCAGGATCAGCGCGGTCCAGCCCTGCGATTTGGCTGCGTCGTGGGTGGCGTCCCACATCTTGGTGTTCAGCCATCCCACCACAGGACCCCCGCCGCTGGTCCACAACGTGTCGTTGTTGTCAAAGCCGAACTGCAGGTGGTGCGTGCCAAAGCAGGTATCGATGAACTCGTAGTCCTTGGTCTTCGGGTTAAACACTGCGATTTCTCGGAGGTTCTTCTCCAGCGGAAAAAGCTTGGCCGATGGAAGATCAGAGCCCGCCTTGCAGAAATCGGGATTATCTGGCCCGCGCACCGCAGCCGCCAGCCACAATCTGCCGTCCCTGCCGATCATCGAATTGTGATTGTTAATTTTCTGGTTCCAGATGGCCTCGTCGCCCCAATAAGGCGACGGCATCAGCGGCTTCAGAGCCGCCACGTGACCCGGTCCCAGGCTGAGGGGCATATCCGCATCGCGCACTGGCGCATGGAACGTGGTGGCCGTGTTCTTGACCGGATCCAGGATGGGGATGAGGTCGGAGCTGTACTCGGGTGATCCAAAAAGCGGGCCATAAGCGTTGACGGTTGGATAACGCTTGTCGCTGGCGATCAGATCGTGCAGGTAATGTTTCTCGTCCATCCAGTCCCGCAGTGTCACGACGATATTGCGCTCGACCCCTTGCGGGCGCTGCGGCTTGGCGTGCGGCAATTCGCCTTTGGCCACGCGGTCGGTCCAATCCCCCAAATTCTTGACCGCAAGGGAACCCATCCCGGACAACTGGCCCATCATAAATTGCGCCGCCTGTCCCGATTGCACCCGGCGTATCCAAGCCTCTTCGGAAGAGTGGAAGTGCCCCAGGCTGGGCTCAATCGTTCGCGTGGAGAGCTGGCCCAGTTGATGGCAGCCGACACAGCCGTTGTTTTTCATCTCGTTGAGCCACTCGGTTTGCGTCATCTTGGCCGCGATGCCGGGATTTTTCCCGAATTGATCCGCCGATGGAATTTTCAGCATGGAGTACCAGTAGATCGCCGGATAGTAGCGCGCTGCCGCGGCTTCGTCAGGAGCCGGCGTTGCGGTGAGGTTCAATTGCCGCCCTGGTTCGGCCATCACTTTCGGACTATCCACCAGGCCATAGCCGCGCACCCACACGCTGTATGTCGCCTTCGGCAGTTCGGGAATGAGGTAGCGGCCACGGTCGTCAGTGACGACGATCTTGATGTATCTCACCGGCAGGTCCCGCGTTTCGGCGATCACCCAAACGCCTGCCTCGGGTCCATTAGTGCTCGTGACCACGCCACCGATATCATCGTTGTCTACGGCCACGGCGACAGATTGATCCGCGCGTTGCGCGTGCGCAATCGCCAGGACCAAAAAAAAGACCAAAGACAGAAATGGGGCTATCCCGATTCCTCGCGTAACAAACCTGTAAACTCGGCTCCGCTGCGCCATACAGTACCTCCACTGCATTCAATGAATGTCCAGCCGGGATTCTATCAGGGTAGCCTGAAGACGAGCAATTCGTCCGACAACGAACCGCCGCCGCATCCCAGGGCGCCACCCGCGAAATAGGCGTACTGCCCGACTGCTGCTGCTCCGAAGGCGTGTCGTCCCATGGGCAGCGGTTCGAGCGTCAGCCACCGATTCGTCTTCGGATCGTAGCCTTCGTTTTCAGAGAAAGTGTTGCCACCTTTGCATTCGCCGCCCGCATAGAGGATCAGCCCATGATAGTAGACCGCCGCTCCGCTGCTTCGTGCCGTCAAAAGCGGGGCCGCCGATTGCCAGGAATTGGTCGCCGGGTCAAAGACGTCGTGCAGATTCGTGTTATCGGTGGTGTCAACGGTGCGCCCGCCGATGACATGGATTTTCCCGTCCACGACAATCACGCCCATGTGATCGCGAGCAGTAGGGAGCGGCGCAGCTTGATTCCATTTTCCCATAGAGGGGTCGTAGACTTCGTGCGTAGCGACAGTTACCTTGTCGAGTCCGCGCCCTCCGATCGCGTGGACTTTGCCACCGACTACCGCCACGCCGACCGAGCCCCGCGGGCTGCTGAGCGGCGCAAGCTGCCGCCAACTGTCGGTCGAGAGCTCGTATTCGAAAACTCTATCGAGTGCCCCCACATGGACGTTGGCGGTGAAGCCGCCGATCACGTAGATCTTGCCATTGTAGCCGGCGACGCCTGCATGGCTGGTTCCTTGCGGGATGGGCGCGCGGTCGCGCCAGCGATCTCCCGCGGGATCGTATTCCTGATTGAGCTGCGAGGCCGTTTGGCCAAGGGCCGAGCCGCCTAGCACGTAGATCTTGCCGTTCAGCGCCGCGACCGCAACTTCGCCGCGTTTGGTGAGAAGTGGTGCCCTCCTCGACCAGTTCCCTTGCAATTTGGTCGATTGGGACTGTGTGAGTGGTCCAGCGACTGCCAAACCGGCAAGAACCAGGCAAGACGCTACGCTCCCGTGCAAGAATGATTGAGCCGCAGGAAGCCTCATTGGGACCTCCAGTGTGTCTCGGTTTCACAGGATTATGATCCAAACGCGGCAAATCTCAAATTAACCGGGCGGCCGCGCCATTATTGACACGGTGTCGCTCGAGTAGCTCGGGATCAAAAGGATGAAAAACCGCTGCAAGCAGGTGATTGGGAGTATGCTCGCGGTGGCCGGGATTCAAAACGAGAAACCGGGACAAACTAAAGGAGGAAAAATGCGCAAGCAAGACCTCATCCGGCTGCTTATGTGTGCCGCGCTGGCCGCTGTTCCGATGATGATTCCGAGGATCGTAGCCGGGCAAACGCAACCTGCCCCTGTTGCCGCGCCCGCGCCGCCTGCCCCTCAGATGCCGCCTTCCCTTGTACCCGTTCACGTCGTCGATCTGATGACGCCGGAAGGCTCAGCGGTGTTCGGCGCGCAGTGGAAGACCATGGAGGCGAAGGTGATCGAAGGACCGCCGATCGCGAACGCCATGCCTGGGTATAAGACGTCCTACGACATCCAGCCTCACGCCGGCGAGGCTGGCTTTGATGATTCGTCGTGGCCGGTAATCGGCGCAAAGGGACTGGCCGACCGGCGTGGCGGGGGCAAGGTATCCTTCATGTGGTACCGCGCGAGCCTGACCATACCGGCAAAAATCGGGGACTTCGACACGTCTGGCGCCACGGTGGTGTTGACGGCATACGTGGACGATTATGCGGAAGTCTGGGTCAATGGGCAGATGCCGCGCCGCGCCGGATACCCCAGCCCGGCCGCGATCCAAGGCTTCAACATGCCCAATCACGTGGTGCTTGCCGATGCTGTCAAGCCGGGCGAAAGGTTCCAGATCGCCATCTTCGGCATCAACGGGCCGATTTCGGTGGCGCCAATGAATTTCGTCTGGTTCCGCGAAGCCAAGATCGAATTTTTCCGCTGAGTCATCGCCGCCTTGGTGTTGTCGTGCCGGAAAAAGGCGTGCCTTCGCGAAACGAAGTTTCGCGAGCTAAGCTTGAGGGCACGCCGTTTTTCCGGCCTCAAAAAGTTGACGCCGAAGAGAAATTTGGTTCACTCGGAAGCCCCTCAGGTGTATAAGTGTGTATAGGGTCGAGTCTAAGCGGGAACTTCAGTGACATATGAATGAGAGCGCACAGGCGTAAGTCCGTTGCGCGCGAGTGAGAAGTGAAAGGAGCGTTTATGCTTCGATTTGTGCTCGCGACTTTCATGGCGACTGTGGCGGCTGTAGCGGTCGTGGCCGCCGATGGGCCCTCCTCCACTATTTCTCCCGAATCGACCACCTTCAACAAGGACGTGCTGCCGATCGTGCAGAAGAACTGTCAGGGCTGTCATCGCCCCGGCCAGATTGCGCCGATGTCGTTCCTCAGCTACGAAAGCACACGGCCGTGGGCAAAGGCGATGAAGGTCGCGGTTGCCAGCAGGAAAATGCCTCCATGGTTCGCCGACTCGCAATACGGCCACTTTTCGAACAATCGCGGACTGAAGCAGAGCGAGATCGACACGATCGTGGCCTGGGCCGACGGGGGAGCGAAAGAAGGCGATCCCAAGGATGCGCCGCCTCCGGTGGCCTGGCCGGCGGATGGCTGGCAGATCCAGCCCGACTATATCGTAAAGGGACCGCAGTATAACGTCCCTGCGACCGGCATCATGGAGTGGACCAACGTGGTCATGCCGAGCGGGTTGACCAAGGACACCTGGATCACGTCCCTGGAGATTAAACCCAGCGCACTTCAGGTGACGCATCACATCTGCATCCGCTTCATCCCTCACACGCCGGATGTAAAGTATGGCGTCCCAGTCTGGGTGGACAAGCAACGCGACGAGAGCGGGAGTGAAGTGCCTAGGCCAAAGGGCGAAAGACAACAGCTCCCCGGAGTGGCGGGACTTGAGGGAGGCGAACGGGAGCTCCGCGCCAGAAGCGTTAACCCCGGCGGACTCGAAGGCTGCTACGTCCCCGGTCTCCAGGCCGCTGATTATCGCGTGTTTAACGCGGCCAAGCTGATTCCTGCCAATACCGACATCGTGTTTCAGTTGCACTACACCACCGTCGGCAAGCCCATGACCGACGAGCCCGAAGTGGGCTTTACCATTGCCAAGGAACCGCCCCAGCGCCGGTTCAT
>Ga0066691_10000690_pt1 | contig 11957 bp, 9 predicted proteins | sample GraSoiAngelo_140_FD_66671 | JGI IMG/M metagenome (GOLD analysis project Ga0066691, IMG submission 66671) | Grasslands soil microbial communities from the Angelo Coastal Reserve, California, USA - 14_0929_12_30cm | ecosystem: Environmental > Terrestrial > Soil > Grasslands | place: USA... | reverse complement strand
AAATTCGCATCAACCAGAATCCGTTCTCTCCCGAGTACGACAAGCTTGGTTACGGCCGAATCGAAATTTTCACCAAGCCCGGCACTGAGCGATATCACGGCACAGTCGATTACAACGTTGGCAGCGATATCTGGAATTCGCGAAATCCCTATGGCTCGCAGAAGGCGCCATTTCTGCTGCGGGAATTGGAAGGTGGTGTCGGCGGACCGCTCGCGAAACACGCATCCTTTACGGTTAATTTCCAGCGGAACTCTGTCGATAACGGCGCGATTGCCAATGGCGTCATGCTCGATCCTGCGACGCTCGCCATTACCCCCTTCAATACGATCCTGAAGACACCGGGACGCTTCCTTCGGATCAACCCGCGGGTCGATTACCAGCTCAATAACAATAACACCTTGATAGTGTCGTACGAGGTCACGAACTCAAATGCCAAGGATGCGGGTATCGGCGGGTATGACGTGATCTCTCGCGGTTACCATTCGCATTACCTGGACCAAACCTTGCAAATGACGGAAACGGCAGTATTGGGCAGAAACGTCAATGAAACCCGTTTCCAGTATTTCCGCACGGCCAATCAGATGACGCCAAACGATTTCAGCCCAGAAATTCAAGTGCTCGGATCGTTTCGAGGCGGCGGATCGCAAATCGGCCAATCCACCGACACACAAAATAATTTCGAGCTGCAGAATTACACATCGATGATCCGGTCCGCGCATACTTGGCGCTTCGGATTCCGCTTGCGCGCGCAGGCCGAAGATAGTGTCGCGCGCCAGAACTTCAATGGCACCTTCACCTTTGGCGGAGGTCTCGCACCGGCGCTCGATGCCAATAACCAGCCCGCGCTCGACGCTTCAGGTCAGCCCCTGCTCACGCAGATCACTTCCATCGAACGATATCGCCGGACGCTTCTCTTCCAGCAACTCGGTTTTTCGCCGGCACAGATTCTGGCCTTGGGCGGCGGCGCCAGACAGTTCAGCATCAATACGGGCATTCCTCAACTATCGGCGCGTCAGATGGACGTTGGGGTGTTCGCGGGCGACGAGTGGAAGGTGCGCCCGAACGTCACACTAAATCTGGGCTTCCGCTACGAGACCCAGACGAACATCCACGACTGGCGCGATTTCGCGCCCCGGATTGCCGTGGCCTGGGCTCCCGGAGGTGGCGCCCAGAATTTGCGCGCAAAAACGGTGCTGCGTGCCGGGGTTGGCACCTTCTACGACCGCTTTCCACTAGCGGATACCATTCTCGCGCGGCGTTATGACGGATCGGTTCAACATCAATACGTGGTCACAAATCCAACCTTCTACCCGAATGTTCCTTCGCCGGCGACGCTGGCCGCCCAAGCGTACGATTCCATTCAAGAAGTGAGCGCTCGAATGCGCGGCCCGTATGTCATCCAGTCGGCGCTAAGTCTCGAACGGCAGTTGCCGGCAAACACGGCGCTGGCGATTACCTACACGTACTCTCACGGCGTCCATCTCTTTCGCTCGGAGGATATCAACGCCCCGTTGCCGGGCACTTTTAATCCCAACGCGCAGAGCAGCGCGGTGTTCCCACTCGGTTTTCCCGGGCCGGTTTTGCTGATGGAGTCTTCTGGAATTTACAATCAGAACCAGCTGATTGCGAACATCAACACGCGAGTGAACCAGGGCGTCTCACTTTTTGGCTTTTATGTACTCAACCATGCGATGAGTAACACCGATGGTATTGGCACGTTCCCAGCCAACCCCTACAACCCTACAGGCGAGTACGGCCCGGCGTCGACCGATGTGCGGCACCGCGTCACCGTGGGCGGCTCGATCAATATGACATGGAATGTGCGGATCAGCCCGTTTGTGATTGTTCAGTCGGGTGCGCCCTTCGATATCACTGCGGGCGACGATCTGTACGGAACCACGCTCTTCAATGCGCGTCCTGGAATTGCAACCGACCCGGGCGCAGCCGGCGTTATTCAAACGCGTTACGGCCTGCTGGATCCCAACCCGTCCCCTGGCGAACAAATTATCGGGCGCAATTCCGGACGGGCTCCGAGCCAATTCCGGGTCAACCTACGCCTGTCCAAAGCCATTGGCTTCGGGACCGAGCACGGCTCTACCATCGCACAAGGACCAAGCGGCGGTCAGAGTCGCGGCGGCGCGACAGCGGAGCAAGCTTCGGGCAGAGGTTTGGGCGGGATCATCGGCAATCCAAAAACCGTCCACCGTTACAATTTGATCTTTTCCGTCTCCGCTCAGAACATACTGAACCACAACAATCCAGGACCGATTAACGGCGACATCACATCGCCATTGTTCGGTCGGTCGAACCAAATTGCGGGCGGGCCTAATGGCGAGGGATTTTTTGAAACCGCGAATAACCGGCGCCTGGAAATGCAAATGCGCTTCACCTTCTAATTCCCTCTGATGCCAATGAACCCTCGTGACGTTGCGGTTTTTGATGCGAGCGATCAAAACCTACTCCAAAAGGGGCGCCCTTTTATATTTGCGTCGGATCTTCGGAATGTGGCTGGCTCTGAAGGATAGCTTTCGAAAGGCGCGCTTAGCGGGCCCATGCTGCGGGGCAAAAATTATTCGCTAATGAGTGGGTATCGGGTATCTCGCCTTAGCGAGGAGGCTCCACAACGGGCAAATCCAATAGGCTAAAGCGAGCCCGTGATCAAGATCGGGGGTTGTGGTTGCGAAACGAGGAAGTTCGCCGTCCTCGCTTTTTTCGCCGTCCTTATTTCACAGAAGAACGCAGGTTCCGTTTTGCCCTAAACTTTCGCCCCACTATGCATGCGAGACCCGTGCCTAACAACGACATCGTACCTGGCTCGGGAACGGGACTATTCACGGCCTGTACGTCCAGCGTCAGGAATTCATTGTCGGTACCATTGGAAGAGTAGAAGCCGGCAAAGTTGTTGACGAAATCGTCGTTGCTCAAGAGCATGGTCGGCAACTGCGTCGTGAGGTCCGTCGAAGTGTCCCCGGTGGTGGTCAGATCGACGGTAACCCCGGGGGCTTGCAACTGATTACTAAAGATAAATGCTTGCAGGATTTTTTCGTTGGCTCCGAAGCCGCCGTCGCCGTAAAAGGCATCGCTCGAATCCGCGACGTCAAAACGGATGCCGTTGATGGTCAACGCCGCCGAAATCGGGTTGCTGGGAAAACCATAGAACGTGCCTCCGTCGACGAAGGACGGGTTGCCCGGGTCGACTATCGTTGGGTCCAAGGTGAATGTGAGAGTGAACGGCGCGCCGATGAGGTTCCCACCCGTGAAGTAGTTTAGGATGTCGTTTGTCGTCACGTCACCGATATTATCCGAGGCGATGACCGTACCTCTGAACGTATTGACGATTTCATTGGCCATAGCAGGGCGGGCGCCGACGAGCAGAGCTACGCTGGCGAGTGCGATGATCCACTTCAACATGTGTCCTCCTTCTTCGTTTGATCCTATTTAGTCAGCGGCTCCATTTTGTCGGCGGCTGCTAGCAGAATGCGACGCAATTCGGATGCCATTTATCATATAAGTAGTAGATGTGATAAGTTACAGAAACTACATGACTTACTTTAATAAAGGGGAAGACCTGCACCCTTTGCGCTACAAGCGTAGGAAACTTGGTTCCCATCTTGAGGAAAGTACTGCAATAATCTGCGAATTTCCGCTTCGACCCGTCTGCAGACCAACTCAGTTGCCGTGCGCTTGCACAGAGAAGCGGACTTGTGTCCTTGGCCAGATGGAGTGGCGCCCCCAGGAAATAGAGGACCGCCCGCTGCGGGCGACTAGAGCGACCGCAGGAAGTTGATGACGTCCTGCTGGTCGTGGGTGGACAATCTACGGAAGCGCTCGATAACCCGATTGGCCTCGCTCCCGGGGCTCTGGTGATCTTCGATAGCCTCCACCAGATTGGTCGTGCGTCCGTCGTGAAGGAAGAAGATGCGCTGCCCGACACCCCAGAGCGGGGCCGTTCGGAACTCATCGGGGCCTGCACCACCTTGCGTGATGCCGTCCTCAAGGCCCTTTCCCATGTGGTGAACGAGGAGGTCGGACCAGAGGTTCGCCGTCTGGTTCGAGAGGGCAGCGCTCGGGACCGTCGAGGAACCGCTGGCAATCATCTTACCCGTGGTCAACGAAGCCGTGTGGCAATGGGCACAGCCCACTTTTGTAAAGGTGGCTCGTCCGTTAACTGTGGACGGCGTGTCGGGCGCGGGCGTGGGCGGAGCCAGCATACGCATGAAGTTGCTAAACGCCTCGGTGTCGGAGATGACGGCCGGATCCGAAGTGCCAGCACCCCTGGGCGCCGTCGTAAAGTTGAGTGCATCATTCGGTGTGGCGGTGAAGAGACAGGCCGGAGTCTCATCGCGCTCCTGAGGGAACAGTTGGTTCGAGATTCCCATTTCCACGTTGTAGGCTTCAGCCGCGAACATGAGCAAGTCGTTTCCGCTGCGGTTCGCAGCGCCGCTCAGGTGCGCGTTGGGGTGACCGTAAATGCCCAACTGCGCCTTCTCGGGTGCGTTGGCATGCATATTCGCGAGAATCACCGAGTCGGGAATCGCTTCTATGAGTCCGGCCCCCAAGACCGGAGTGGGGATGCGAAAGACGATGTTCGGATTTCCGCCCTGGCCGGTGAGCGGATTTCCAGCCGGCCGAAAGTCGGGTTGGGCAATATTGCAGGCCCCGGCGTCACTCCGGCCGGTGATGACGAAGATGTCGTGCACTCCACCATCGTTAGTTCCATCCGTTTTCCGCTTAAAGCGTGCTTCACGGACGGGACCATTTTGCGTATTGAACCAGGGCACTGCGTTTTTTGCCCCATTGAGAGTGGCCATTGCGATCGAAGGGTTCCGCGCGGGGCTCGATCCGCCGGCAGCCGGCTGCGCGTGGCATGAGAGACACTGGTTGGAGTTGAAGCGCGGCCCGAGCCCATTGTTCGAGCCTCCCTGCACAACCTCGACTTCTATGAATCTCGTGAACCCGTCTTGGAAGAAGGTGTTTTCGTCCGTGGTAAGGTTCTTGAGAGGATTGCCGGCGCCCGCTGCCCCGCCCCGTACCCGAGGATCTACGGGCTTTTTCGCCGCTCCAGCGGATACGCAAACGCTGAGCATGGCCAACGCTATGGCCACGAAGGCGCCGGAGACTTTTAACGCAACATCTCGTAGTGTCATCATGACCCCAAGATCAGAAAGCTGAATTGCACTCAACCCAGGAGGGGCTCGAACAATTCGTACTAGTCACGGCGACGCGCCGCGGTCTTCTTTGAGATCTCAGCAATCGATCCGGTGATGCTTTCGAGATAGCCGCGCGTACAATCCTGCAGTTCGCTCAAGCGCTGCTTGGCAATCTCTGCGGCTCGCTCATTGAGAGTATTCGCTAATTGGCCTACGGCTGAGACTGCTAGAGCTCGGAGCTGCCCTCGCACACTCTCCTGGCAGCCTTCAGAGAGTTTGAGCAAGGCCACCTTGCTCTCCTCAAGGAATGCGGTGACCTTTTGGTCCAATTCACAACCAGCTCTTGCCACCCGTTCGTTGACATTGCTCTCGAACTGGTTCTTTAATTCCGAAGTGCGTTGTTGCACTTGGTTGGCAAATTTTTGCGCCGATTGCTGGCAGAAATCCTCGGCCTGCTGGCAAATACTCAGAGACCCTATTTTCAGTTCATCAGTCGTCTCTCGCCGTAACGTATCCATCTTCAGCTGTAACCGCTCGATGGCGGTGGCGGCCATGTTCTCGATGTGTTCGCTCACTTGCGTAGCTTGATCGGTGATGCGCATGGCGGCGCTGCTCATGCCCTCCTCAATCTTGCTGACCCAATGTTCCTGAGTGCGTCGAGCGGAGGCTTCGAGCTCTTTGGTGAGCTCCTTCAGCGCTCTGTGAACCAGCTCTTCTTTACAATTCACGATGGCACGGTCCAGAGTTCGGGTCATCTCATCTTGCAAATGAGCACGAAACTGGTCTATAAGGCTCTCCTTCTCCTTGACGACCACAGCCGTTGCGGCTTCGGAAACCAACTGCTGAACGTGCTCGTTTAACCCGGCTAGAAAAGAAGCTAGAGAAGCAGGCGTCGACTCCAAAACGGGCATCTGAGCAACTATTCGATTCGGCCCGGGCCCAACTTGCTGTTCAGATCGGGGCACGACTCGAAGTTCCTGACCAGATTTGGCGCGGCCGATTGCCTTGGGTTCTGGGGCCAGTAACCAGTCCTCTGGCGGAGACGCCACACCCCAAAAATTCCCGGGCGTTTCCAATTCGACGGCGACGTCCCAAACGCCCTCTTTACCGATCGTAATTGGCGTTAGCCATTTTACCCGTGCTTGGGTAGAGACAGGCAGAGAGCCTTTAGCAGACTCGCGCAGCTCCAAGACAACGATATCTCCCAGAATAACCTCGTGCTTCGATCGGTATCTGCAGCCGTGGCAACTTAGTGTTAAAGTCGGCACCGTCTCGACATAGGGCGCGCGGACAGCATCCATGCCCCGTACAGTTAACAATATGGCTTGGTCAATCCGCGTACTGCGACGTTTTTGCACGTGTGCAAGCTGAGAGGTTGGCACGGAATCCTCCAAAGAGCCATACCGCTAGCATACGGCGGGAGGCGGCAAAAGTCTGAAAGCGATACAAGGTTTGTAGCCAGGAAGTTAATGAACCTTTGGCTGCCAGCCTCCTTTAACAATCCTCAAACACGCCGACCTTCTCGGGCTTATCTTCGCTCGGACTGCGGCTGATTCGAGAGTAATCAAGGATTCGGGCCCGCTTCGCCTAATTCTTGCTTGGCCCATGGAACTTGGCTCTGTTTCGAGATCTCGACGAGGCTAGCCTTGCCAGGGTGTCAAGAGATTGCCAGCGTCCGTAAATGTCAGCGCGAGGTTTGCGTTTTGCGGTCGCTGAGACCCCCGATGGCGCGCAGGTAACGCTCGGCGGAACGCTTTAAAGCCGTCTTCGCATCGCCGCTCACAACAAATTTCGGCCATGCGCCATAGAGTCTCGAATACTTGTAGGGCTCGAGTTTGCGTACGATGTCACGGACAGTTGCGCCGTCCACCGGGATGAGATTCGGGTAGCTGTACATGAAACTGACGTATCTGCGATCCGGGCAGACTTGGGGCATGTCGCCGGTCATCAGCGCACCGCTTCCCTTTTCGCCGGAAGCCCAATGCAGCACCTGAAATCCGCTGAAATGGCCGCCAACGCGAACGAGAGTGAGGTCGTCGTTCAGGCGATGCGTCTCGCCCTTCCAGAACACTATGGCGGAATCCTGATACTGCACCCATTCGCGGTCGGCTTCATGCAAATAAATAGGAATGCCGCCGAACGCGCGGCTCCATTCGACCATACTGGCATAGTAATGCGGGTGAGAAACCGCAATGGCAGACAAACCGCCGAGCGCCTTCACAAGCCCGATGGTGCTCGCATCAATCAGGCTGATGCAGTCCCACAGAATTCCGCCGTTTCGCGTTTGCAGCAGAAGCGCCCGCTGTCCAATCGCGAACTCCGGCTCCGTCTGAATTCCCCAAACGCCCTCGCCTTCCTGGAAGAAGACGTTACGATATCTTTTCTGCAACGATTCCAGACTGATCCACTCCTGCCCGCGCCGTCCGATGTATTGCCGCTCATCCCTGCAAATGGGGCACCCGGGCGGAGGATCACTCGAGGTTGGATATTGTGTTCCGCAGGTGAAGCAGATGTGGCTCATAACCCGCCAGTCCTTTCTCGCGCGAAGGTTTTGGTCTGCGCAGCCTCTATCAGAGTGCCACACCAAGTTGCACGAGGACGATCAGATTGCGATACTCGAATCATGTACAGCGCAGTCGTGCTCGAACACTGCGAGCATCCTCGCAACGCCGGCGACCTGCCTGACGCAACCAACACCGTGAACGTCACCAATCCCGTCTGCGGCGACGAATTGCGGCTGGCGGTGCGCATCGAGAACGGCCGAATTGCCGCTGCACGATTCCGCACACGCGGCTGCAAGGCGGCTATTGCCAGCGCTTCGCTTCTCACCGAGCTCATCGTCGGCAAAACCATCGAAGAGATTCGCCACATTACTGCGGAGCAAATCTCGCAGGCGCTCGGCGGATTGCCCGCGGCGACTCGCCACGGCAGCCAATTAGCCGAAGACGCGCTGGACGAAATCCTCGAACAGCTCTGAACAGAAACCCGAAGCAGATCCCTCGATCGCTGCCGCGGCCTCGGGATGACCGCCATTTCCCCGGCTCAGAGCACGCGGCGCAGGGCCTCGGGATCGTTCAGATTCAGCACCACTCCTTCCTCATTGGTCGGCACTTCCAAGACTTCGTCGGGATGCGCCCAGACAACCGCGCGCGCACCCTGGTCCGCGGAGGCCGCCAGCAGTTCGGCGTAAAGCCGCGCGGCAAAGATCACCGGATGGCCGCGCTTGCCGCGGAATTTCGGCAGAACGATGGAACGGCCCGAGGCGTAAAACTGGCGCACGAGTTCGCGGACCAATTCAGCGCTGACTAGAGGATGATCCACGAGGAAGAGAATGATTCCATCGGTTTGCATTTCCTTAAGACTGCGGATCGCCTCTTTGATGGAAGATAATTGACCCTGCTGCCACTGGGGATTGAGCACGATCACACCATTATCGAGCGGAATTGCCGCCGCGATTTCCTTGGTGTGAGCGCCGAGGACGACGCGCGTGCAGCCGATCTCCTTGCCGCTTTCAGCATTTGTTTTCGATTGTTGGATGACTTCGAGCAGGTGCCCTAGAAATGTGCTGCCGCGGAGCGGAAGGAGCGCCTTCGGCGAGCCCATACGCGACGACTCACCGGCGGAAAGAATGACAGCGGCAAGCACGTGAGCGGCGTCAGCGCGAAACGCTTTCGGTCGCAGCCTTCGCCCCGGCTGGCTGCGTCGCTTGCTTTCGCTCGACAGCTTTGTGCTTGAGGTTCGCGGCTCCGCGACGCACGGCAATCAATTCGGCTGTGATGCTGATGGCGATTTCTTCCGGCGTGAGCGCGCCGATTTCGAGTCCCACGGGGGCGTTCACGCGATCAAAAAGGTCCGGCGCGAAGCCTTCGCGTTCAAGCGCCTGATAGACCGAGAGCACTTTGCGCTTGCTGCCGATCATGCCGAGATAACGCGCCTCGGTCTTCGCGGCCCACGCGAGCACGCGCATGTCGTCGCGGTGGCCGCGGGTGACAATCAGAAGATACGTGGAGGGATTCGGCTGTACCTTGGCGAAGGCGTCCTCATAGCTGGTGTAGACCTCGCCCGCCATGGGGAAGCGCTCGCGGTTGGCGAATTGCTCGCGATCGTCGATCACACCGATGGCGAAACCGGCGGTATGCGCCGCGTTCGCGACGGCTATGGAGACGTGCCCGCCGCCGAAGATATACAGCACCGGCTGCGGCAGGATGGGCTCAACGAATACTTCGAGCGTGCCGCCGCAGATCAGCCCATTGTCGTAGCTCGCTTCGTTATTCAGGTTAAAAGTCATTTTGCGGGGCGCCTCTGCTTTCAACACGTCTTTGGCAGCAGCCCAGACTTCGGCTTCCACGCAGCCTCCCCCGATCGTCCCCAGAATGGAGCCATCTTCGCGCACCAGCATCCGGGAACTCTCAAAGCTGGGAATCGAGCCATTGGTATGAACGATGGTGGCCATCACGGCGCGCTTGCCTTCGCGCTTGAGCCGTAAGACTTCCTCGAAAAGATCCATGGCCAATCGCCTCCAAATTCTCCCAAGGCGGACTTCTTATTATAACGCGCCACGGCGCCGTTGAGCCGCGAAAGCGCGACTTCGTTAACGCTGAGCGCCGACTCCAGTTAAACGCTAGAAGCCCTGCCTTTTCCGGCGGCCGGCTTCAACATTACCAAAGCCCACGGATGCGCGGGACTTCGGTCGCTGCTGCGCCGGATGGGATGCGAGTTTTGCTGTTACCCGTGCTTTCGGTGACTTCGTCGCAGATGTGCACCCGGACCAAAATACTTAATATAAAACTCAAAGCTACCCCCCCCCCGGCATTTTTCTGCAACGTTATCATTCCATTGGAGTTGCGTTTGTATTCTTTGCAAGGATATCATTCTAAAAATCTTACACTCTCCAACAATTTGAGGGCCTGTTAGTAGCCCCCCTCATTTCTTCTAAGTGCGCATTCTAAGAGGCTTGCGCGCACGACTTCCTCCGAGGGAAGTTTTTGCGGTCGCTTGCGCTGCGTTCCCGCCGGCCCGGTTCCTACCCGGTGGCGAAACCGACTCAGCTAGGAACTGCGCAAAGGCGGCCGCTGCAAGTCGCGGCAGGGAGAGATCCATCGCTCCGGATCGCCCCTCGGGACGTCTAACCTGATCGGATGGCCGCTTTCGCGGCTCGGGAGGGCCAAAGGCAACCACAGTGTGCCATCGAGTAAATCAGAAGTCAATCGTTAGTTACCTTGTGGTATTCAACTATTTGCCTTGGAGCCCGGCGTTCGAATTCGAATGTCCATTTTCGAAATGCACGGGTCGTATACATCGTTCGAACGATGTGCAGGGGCACGAGTGGAGCTGCTTAGACTACTCTTCGGAGGCAGGTACGGTAGGGCCGTCGGCGGAAATGACACCTTTGAAGTGGGCGCCGTCTTCGATCACGATTTGCGCGGTGGCGAGGTCTCCAGCGATGGAGGCGTGCTTCTTGATTTCAATTCGGTCGAACGCACAAAGGCCGCCTTGGACGGCACCGTAAACCACTACTTCGCGGGCAACCGTCTCGGCGTTTATGTAGGCCCTTTCTCCGACGGTAACGCGATGGCGAGGAACGGAAAGCGATCCTTTTACGTCGCCGTCAACATACAAGTCCTCGTCTGCGGTAATCGTTCCTTTAATTCTTATCCCGGGGCCTATGTATGTGGGGGCGCTTGCGATTGAACTCGAGGCTCGGTCTGCTGCCTGACCAGGATTTCGTTGTGCCTCTGTGTCGATGCTGCCCCTGTGCCCTGCCATACTCTCCTCTGGGGATTCCATGCTCGCTCCTAGATCAGTGATGTCCCACCAATAGAGTGGACCTGAGAGACGGGGCAAACCCATAGACCGACAGACCTAGTACTAGCGCCTTAGCCGCTTCCCAAGAGTGCGGCGGCGATTTTCTTTGAGCGAAAAACGCCGTGAGCTGCACGGCCTTTTCGCGCTCGACAATGCGATCGTGAGGATAGCGGCGATCTGCGGGGCGATGTTTTTGGGCGCGATGGGCCGGCGCTGGCTTGTGAGGATCGCGCCGGGCTTGCTATGATCGCGCGCGCCAAGAGCCAAAGGGTGTGAGAAGTGGTCTGCTGCTTGGTGCTATCTAACGTGGATACTTCTCAACAGAAGACTTGGCTCGGCTATCTGGCTTTCGTGCGCATCCTCGTGGGCGTGCAATTCCTTATGGTGGGCTGGCCAAAGCTCGCAGGAGGCCGCTTTTTGAGAGGAAATGGGCAGGGGCTCGCCGAGGAACTTCTGCGCGGTGCACCCAAAGATTATCTTGGGTGGCATCGTGCGTTCATCACCGGCTTCGTCGTGCCACACGCTCATTTCTTCAGCTATCTGGTGGCCTTCGGTGAAGTGGCCATCGCCATTTCGCTCATCACCGGATGCCTGGTGCGGATCTCTTCCCTCTTCGGCGCGTTTCATAACGCCAACATATACTTCTCGGTGGCCATCGCCGCAGGCAGCGCGACAATGAATTACGACCGGCTGCTGGTCTTATTGCACATCGTGTTTGTGTGCGCGTCCGCAGGTCGGGTGTTCGGCCTAGACGGCCTGCTGAAGAAGCGCTTCCCGCGTTCCTGGCTCTTCTGAACTTAGAACGCCTGAAAGCCAGCCTTCCCGAAGGTGCTTCGGTAGTGAACTAAATTACAAAATGAGTCACTACTACCTAAATCCGGCGTATTTCGCGGCCCTGAAAGCGCAACAGTAGGGCCATTTGATGCGGGGTTTCCCGCTCTGATGCTATCCTGAGCCTTACCTCACTTTCGGTTAGGTAAGGCTCAGAGTGCGGCGATCACC
>Ga0066691_10000685_pt1 | contig 11978 bp, 9 predicted proteins | sample GraSoiAngelo_140_FD_66671 | JGI IMG/M metagenome (GOLD analysis project Ga0066691, IMG submission 66671) | Grasslands soil microbial communities from the Angelo Coastal Reserve, California, USA - 14_0929_12_30cm | ecosystem: Environmental > Terrestrial > Soil > Grasslands | place: USA... | reverse complement strand
CACGCGCTCAGTTCTGGCTCCGGCTGCTCCCGTCAAGGAGCAGGGGGGCCCGCCCATCACTTCTGAGAATATCGTCACCTTCCAGATGCTCACGCAGGATCCCGGCGCGGCCGCCCGCGAAGTCGATGAAATCGGCGCGCGCGCTCACCAACCGCCATCCCCGCGCTTCACACCCGTGGAAGCTTTTCGTCTGTTCGAAACTGCCACCCCTCAAGCCCGCAAGGCCGCTGCCTCTCTATATACGCGCCGGAGCAACTATGGCGGTTCCGACGACATCGCTCTTGCGACTGTTCTGGCTGCGCCTACTCGCGCCGAGGCCATTGATTTGCTCAACGTGCGTTTGCGTGACACGACTTTCGTCGCCGACGAAAATCTGATTCTCGAATTGGCTCTGCTTCAAATTTAGGCAGAAGAATCCCAGACTCACGGCTTCAGCCGTGCGCAGTGCAGATCGGCCGGCGCTCGCGGCATGGCGTTCGCAGCTGGCGAGCCAGGTCTTGGCCAACTGGCGAATCGTGGCCGCCAGCATCGACCGCCGTCCCCCAGATATCCGCGCCTCCACACTCCATTCGCTCGACCGACTCAGCAGCTATTCTTTTTGGTCCCGAACCGCTGCCCGTTCCGCCTGCCGATCGGGGCCGCATTTCCTCGCAACATCTCGCCGCGCTTCCGGATCTTCCTGCCCAGGAACTCGCCAACGACCTCCTGAACTTTCGTTGGACACAAACCCTTCCTACGGATCAGGTCCTTGCCGTCCTGACCCAAATCTACGCTGCTCCTCCCGTGCAGAACGCCACGTTCATCCGGGAGACCGCCCTGAAGGAAATTGCCAAACTCGATTCGCAAAAGGCCCAAGGATTGTTCCGAGAACGCGTCCTTGATTTCGACATGCCTCTTGACTGGAATCGCATCCGCTCTATGAACCTGCCTCCTAGCGCGGACCTTGATGCCGAACTCATCGGCGTTCTCGAAGATCGCTGGACCGAACGGATGTCTCGTGTCGCACCCATCATCGGACTTTATGCCACCGATTCCATTCTTTCCCGCGTGAAGGGAGTCTATGAAGTCTATGGTCCAGACTGGCCCTGCTCCATTGAAGCAGGTCTTCTCACCTACTTTCTTAGGGTCGATCCCGCTTACGGCAGCGAAAAACTTAGCCCCGCTCTTACTGCTTACTACGACCGAGGCAGCAGCGACTGCCATCAAGGCAATTTGCTTGTCGATCTCGCGATTCTTCGCAATGGCCCGGAACTGCAACGTTTCGTCTCGGCGGCTCTAAACGATCCGCGGCCCCTCGTTGCCGCTGCCGGCGCGCGAGTGACTGCGTTCGGCGACCAGGCGAAGATTCCTGTGCGTCCTCTTCTCGCGCGCCTTCGGGCACTTCACGAGGAGTGGCCGGACTTCGACGCGCGCAGCGCCACCGATCCCGACTATCTAAAGAAATGGAATTCCGGTTATAACGAGCTGGAGCGCATTCTTTCCATCGACTTCGTCAACGCCGAGGACTCGCCTGAAAACGCTGCTCTCTGGAAGCAGGCCCTGGATCTGTGCGTCTCGGACTCGTGCCGCAACAACCTCCGCCAGCGTCTCGCCCGCAGCAAGTTCTGACCCAGCGTCCGATTGTGATGGACGGGTGACGACCCACTCCAACTTCCGGTGGCCGACAGTCTGCCCAGAATGCCTCATTCGCAACCGACACTTTCATGTATTAGGCTTGATACGGCCGAGCGGTTTATACTTCCGAACCATCTCGCATTTACCGGTCCGCATTACTTCGTATCTCAGATTTGCGTTCCAGTCGCCGGAGGGGAAATGACACCCTGGCAACAGTGGGTTCAACGCCCCCAGAGTTTGTGGCTGCGCAAGGTCTTTCTTCAGGTCCACTTGTGGGTCGGGATAGGAATCGGAATTTACGTGGTCACAATCAGCATCTCAGGCAGTGCGCTCGTCTACCGCCGTGAGCTTACAAGGAAGTTCTCGCGCAAACCAGTAGCTGTGGCCGAGTCGGGGCGGCGGATGAATGTGGAGGAACTGAAACAGCACGCGCAGCGAGGCTACCCAACGTACGAAGTAGATAACATACGTGAGGCACAGACGCCTGACGAGCCGGACGAGGTTGTATTGGAGCGTGCCTACAAACGAATTGAACGCCTATTCGATCCCTATACGGGCTTCGATTTGGGCGATCCTCATTCGGTTATTGATCGCATGTTCGGATGGCTGGCCGATTTACATGACAATCTTCTGGCTAAACGGACCGGGCGGCTGGTGAACGGCATCGGCTCGTGCTTGGTTACCTTACTTTCCCTAACTGGAGCCCTTCTCTGGTGGCCGGGAATCAAGCATTGGCGGCGTAGCACCACGATCAACTGGAGAGCAAACTTTCCCCGGCTCAATTGGGACTTGCACAATGCCCTTGGCTTTTGGTGCTGGTTCTTTGTGCTGGTCTGGGGAATCTCGGGCATCTACTTTTGTTTTCCCGCAGTCTCCTTCAATCCGCGTATTCACGTTATTGGCGGCTCATTTCTTTCGCTGCTCGCGCAACTTCACTTCGGCAGGTTCGGCTGGTTCACTGAGACGCTTTGGACCATCGTAGGGCTCGTTCCCGCCGTCTCGGCCGTTACCGGTGCTCTGATGTGGTGGAACCGAACGCTGCGCAAGAGATTCCGCCCCCCGCAGGGACCGGCAGGGCAGGCGGCCAAGTCCCACGACTTGGCACTTGTTCGCGAGTGACGAGGCACTCAGAACTTACTGAACGACTCGTCCCAATCGTCATTGCTTTCGTGAGGCGATACCGAACGCCAGCGGGTCAAGATTCGCTCTTCAGTCTGCGCGAAGCCTTACCGATGCTCCGGGGGCTGGGCGGCCGGCGCCTGCGACGAGATTTCGGAGCCCGGCGTCAACGCGCCCTTTAGGGAGAAAAGAAACATGCTGTCTCCGCGCGGCGCACCGGCGAAGAGACTGCCGCCGGAATAAACGGCCACATATTCGTCGCCTTGGTACTCGAAGACGCTGGCGGGAGCGTTCACGCCGGCGCCCGTCTGAAACTCCCAAAGGCGCTGACCGTTGGAGGAGTTCAGCGCGGTCAGCCGACCGTCGTTTCGGCCCACAAAGATAAGGCCGCCCGCAGTGGTAACCGATCCGCTATAGCAACTGTCCCGCCACCTCTGCTGCCAAACCAGACGGTTGGTCTTCATGTCCAGCGCCGCAAAAATTCCCATGGCCCCAAGAGGCATGCCGCCAAAAGAGCTTCCCAAATATCCTTGGCCGGCTTGCGGGAGTTTCTGATCGTCCTCGCCGCCTTTGAATAGATTGGGAGCGTCGGTGGCGCAGACATAGTAATAGTCGGTGTCTGGGTCGTAAGAGCTTGGCGGCCAGTTCGCCCCGCCCCGCGCGGACGGCTTGGCAACGACTCCTTCAGCCCAGAACGGCGTGAAAATCCGGCCCTGATTCACGAGGGTGAAGCCTTCCGGGGCCACATCGATCGACTGCGGCACGAATGCATCGCCTCGAGGAATGGGCTGCGTGGGGGAGGTGAATTGGCGCGGTTCCTGCGGGACGGGCTTTTCATCGATGCCGATCAGCGGCTTTCCGTTGGTGCGATCCAGGATGTACACCCAGCCGGCCTTGTTCGATTCGGCAGCGGCTTTGCGAACACGGCCGCCGACCATCACGTCGAAAAGCATGACGGGATTCGGGCCGTCGTAATCCCACAAATCATGGTGAATCTGCTGGAAGTGCCAACGATATTTGCCGGTCTTCGCTTCGATGGCCACCATGGAATTCGCGAATAGGTTGTCGCCGGGGCGGATGCGTCCATTGAAGTCGGGCCCCGGATTACCGGTCGTGAAGTAGAGGAGTCCCAGTTCCGGATCCACGGCTGGAGTCTGCCAAACCGTTGCGCCGCCGTACTTCCAGGCGTCAGTGTCTTTGGGCCAAGTGTCATGGCCGATTTCGCCCGGTCCCGGGATCGTGTAGAAAGTCCAAATCACGTGCCCGTCTTTGGCGTCGTACGCTCTGACGTGACCCCGCACGGCCTTTTCTCCACCCGCGAAGGCGGCAATCACCATTCCGTCGTAATACAGTGGAGCGGCGGTGATCGTGTAGCCCTGCTGCCACTGCTCGGCTTGAATCGACCAAATCGGTTTGCCCGATTTCTGATCGAGCGCGACCAGGCGGCCGTCTAACTGGCCGACATAAACCGCGCCGGCGCCTAAGGCGACGCCCCGGCTCGTCCAGCCGCAGCACACCGTGGAGATGCTTTGGTCCAGATTCGCTTGGTATTTCCACAGAATCTCGCCTGTCTTCACGCTGATGGCGAATACGTCGTCGGCTCCCGTAACGATGTACAGAACGCCCTCAAAAACCACAGGCTGAGCTTCGCCGGAGTATTTCATGGCCAGTCCGGAGCCATCCAGATGCGCTTGCCAGATCGCCTTGAGCTTGCCCACATTTTCACGATTGATCTGTTTTAGCGGAGACCAGTTCTGGTTGAACAGACTGCCTCCGACCTTCAACCAGTTTTGGGCAGGCGGCGACGCGAGATCTCGAGCGGAAAAGGCAGGAGACGCGGGAACGCGGGAAACGTCACCAGCTTCCGCAGTTGACGACGCGCTGGAGAGCGAGGCTTCTTGCGGAGCTGCGTACGCGTGCGAGAGGACCAGCAAAGTCATACTCGCGAGGCACAGACCGAAACGGGCAGAAAGACGCAGCCGGTGAGAGCGCGATTTGTTATTCAAGTTTTCGTTCACGGCCGTCTCCTTCCGGGCTAACGGAGGTTCTCGTACACCAGTTCCTCGAAGTCACGCAAGGTTCGGATTGCGCCATCGTCGTAGAACGGCAGCACCTGCATCATCTGGACGCCGCCGATGTGCTTCACCGGATCGATCCAGAACTCGGTGTTGTAGATGCCGGCCCAGCTCAGACTGCCTGGGCTGCGGTATTTTGCGTACTGCGGATCGCCTGACGCGATCTGAAACCCGAGTCCGAATTTGTCATGGCCAGCGCCGAGTGGAAACGGCTTGGTGCGCTGCTTGTCGGCGTCGGGCTGCAGCTCCACGAAGATCGAGCCGATGTTGTTTTCGCCCATCATCTTCACGGAGTTCTCGCTCAGGATTCTCGCGGACCCAAGGTGACCATCGTTGAGCATCATCTGAACGAACTTGCCGTAATCCTGAACGGTCGAGTATAGGCCGCCATCGCCGCGGAACGGGGGCGCGGGCGTAGATGGGATGGGCGTCCGCGGTTGCTCCTGCAAGAGGCCGTTTACGCGGCTGTGTTGCGTTGGCACGCGCGACTGTTTGACGGCGGGCACGGCGTACGAGGTATCCACCATGCCCAGCGGTTTGAAGATGCGTTGCTGATCATAGGCTTCGAGCGACTCGCCGGTGACCTTCTCGACGATCATGCCGAGCACGCGCGTGCTGGCGCTGTAGTTCCATTTGTCGCCCGGATCGCTCAGCAGCGGCAGCTCCCACTCGCCTTTTTGCGCCGTCTGGGTGAGCCGGTACTCGATCGGGTTTGTAAACGCATAGCCGATGCCGGAGGTGTGCGTGAGCAGATGCCGAATCGTTATGGGCCGCTTTGCCAGCCGCGTTTCGTAGGTAGCATCCGCGTCGTTGAACTTGGTAATGACCCGCAGGTTGTCGAAGCCGGTCAGGTATTTCGACACCGGATCGTCGAGTTGGAGCTTGCCCTCTTCGAACAGCATCATGATAGCCGCGGAGGTCACCGGTTTGGTCATCGAGGCAATCGAAAAGATGGCGTTCACCGGCATCGCGACGTTGTGCGCGACATCGAGCTTGCCCGCTGCGCCCTCGTAAAACACGCCCTCGCGGCCGACGACGAGGGCGACGACGCCCGGCGTGTCGCCGCGACTGACGGCGTCGCTCAACTGGCGCGAAAGCGCGGCCTTGCCGGCGTCTGAAAATCCCGCTGCCTGTGTGTGTTCGGTCCCGCGAGCGGGTTGTCCGCTTGTCTGAGCTAGCTTCGGTGAAACCAGCCATCCAGCAAGAGCTAGCAAGAGCGCGACGCTGAGACCGGCCTTGTGCAACCTCATTGTGGAGAGAGTCTACACCCGAAGGCACAACGTGAGCGAGGAGGCGCAGTCCCTGCGCTTAAGCGGCGAAAGTTCGACTCTGTTTGCCGCGAAAAGCGCATCCCTGCGGGTGGCTCATTTTTTTTGCGGGCTCATTCATAGGCGAGGGCGTTGATCGGGTCGCTACGTGCAGCGCGAACTGCCGGATATGCGGCACCCGCCAGCGCGCCAACGACGGCGACCAGAATGGACCGGAAGATCCAATCCGCAGTGATTTCAATCTGTAGTGTGGGCGAGATGCGATGCAGCAGCGCGGTGGCGCCATAAGTTCCGAGTAGGCCTACGACTACGCCCAAAGCTACAAGCAGGAGAGCTTCGGCGACGATCAGCCAACAAATCTCCAAGCGCGAGGAACCGATCGCCTTCAAGATGCCGATCTCACGGCGCCGCTCGAGCACCATGGTGTACATGGTCAGCAGAACTACCAGAAAACTAATCACAACGCCCAGGCCGATGAAGGAACGAAGAAAGGGCCTCAGCTCGGGAAGGCTGGAAGAGGTCATCAAGGACATGTATTCGGCCATCGAACGAACGCGGTAACCGGGCAGAAGCCGGGTCAGCGCGGCGCGCACGGCCTCAGTATTGCCCGTGCTGCGAGCGTAGATCATGGAGACGCGCTTTTCGGCGCCGGCGATCTCCTGAGCCGTCTCCATGGGAACAAAAAAGCGAGCGCCCTTTCCATGCACGACGATGCCGCTCACCCGGAAGTTTCGGTTCATCAGCGAAACATTGGAGCCGACGGTGAGCCTGCGAGCCTGTGCCGCCAGATCGTCAGCGATGACGTCGTTAGGTCCAGTGAAGGCCCCGCCCGACAGGAACGTAAAGCCCTCGCTCAAACCAGTGAATCGCGCGTAATCAATTCCATAAATGACGCTGAGAGTCGCAGTATCCACAACAATGACCACGGGAGCGACTTCATCGATTCCGGGAAGCTTTTCGATGCGAGCCACTTGTGATTGCGGGATGACGGCGCTCGAAAAGGAAAAAAAGATTGAGGAGTTGGGCGGCTGGACAATGACGTCTGCGCCGACGCCTTCGGCGCGGGTGCGCCAGTCACTCAAAATTCCCGAGGTCAAACCGACAATCAGAAGAATCAAGAAGACTTGCAGACCAATGGCGGCGGCGCTGAAGGCGGAGCGCAAGGGATGAACTCCGAGGTTGCGCCACAGTAAATTCAAATAAACAAATTTCGCGGGGTGAATCTGCGTCGTGGTTTGTTCAGCGGCCAAGGTTCGGGATTCCGTGGGGCAGTTACTCTAGCATCAGGTCAATGGCAGCGTCAAAAAAGCAGAGGGTGGGGCTTCGGCGAGGAATGCGCGTCGCAAAGTTTTCAACAAAAATGTTGAAAAGTTTGTGGAAAAGGCCTCGCCGACAATCGTAAGCCCGCCTACTGCAAAAACTTGACGCTGTTTGCACCGGACTGGGGCATTCACCCGGCCCGAGGCTGCTTCGGGTGGTACGAAAATTGCCCGGAGGGCCATTTAAGCGAGAAGAAGGGGTTAGCGGACAGGTTGTTTCTTGCGCGCGGGCTCCACTCGGACTGCAGCCAAGTACTGTGTCAGTTCTAGATTGAAACATCCCGAAGGACTTGACGCCGCGATCGGACCGGCACTTGGAGTCCGTATCACCTTGATTGCCACGGCCACTTAATCGTGGGAGGCGCCGCGAAGAACTTCGACCGCGTGAGGCAAAAGATCGGCTACGGCGTCGAGCGACTCTACCGCGCCTCGCGGACTGCCCGGCAGGTTAACGATCAGGGCGCGCTTACAAACTCCGGCCACCGCGCGTGAAAGCACCGCGCGAGGATTTTTCTCGCGCCCCTTCGCTCGCATGAGTTCGCCGAGGCCCGGCAGGATCTTTTGGCAGACGGCCGCCGTTGCCTCCGGAGTTGTATCGCGCGGGCCGACTCCCGTGCCCCCGGTGGTGAGAACTACGTCCGCAGAATCCGGATTGGCAAGCGCCACGAGCCGTTTCTCCAGCGCTTCGCGATCATCGGAAACAACTTCGCAGGAAACGACTTGCCAGCCGAGCGCCCGGCAGCGCTCCACCACTGCTGGGCCGGAGCGATCCTGGCGCTCGCCGCGCGAGACAGAATCGCTGAGGGTCAGCACGGCGACGCGCATCTGCCGCTCAGCTTTGCACGCGGCTGCTGTTGGCTTCGTCCATCAGGCGCATGGCTTCCATCAGCAGGCCGGTGGTGGAACGCGTGGTGGTGGTTCGATCTGAAACAGCGGAGAAATCGATCTCGAATTCGCCATCGGTCCAATTGACCGCTTCATAGACGGCCGTATCACCTTCGAGCTTGCCCAGCCTTGCGTCCTTGCATTGCCCGCCCGAGAAATATAATTCACAGCTCTGATTACCGCGGCGCAGAGCCAACCGGCAGGACTTCTGCCCCATTTCGAGCGACTGCATCAGTTCCGTCACACTCATCTCTTCGAGGCGCCCTTGAATGACGCCCGGCCGCGAAGCACGCTGCTGCAGTTTTTCAAGATGCAAGCGATCGACAAATTTTTTCGCCACGCGGACCAGATCGGCCACAAAGAAGGGCTTGGTGAGGAAATCTTCGGCAGCCACCAGCGGGCGCAGCTTTTCCTCGATATCGCCATGGCTGGCCACGAAAATGAAAGGGGTGTTGCGCGTCGCCTCGCGGTGGCGCAGCCTGTCGTAGAGCTGACGGCCATCAAGGCCTGGCATTTTGAAATCAGTGATGATCAGATCGGGCGGTGCGTCCACCGCCTTCAGAAGGGCATCGGCGCCATCTGAGGCGATGATCACGCGGCAGACAGGATCGAGCGCCTGAGCCATTAGTTCGCGGACCAACGGATTATCATCCACGATCAGAACATTCACGCTCTTGGCAGAAGGATTCATTTGGCTCGCTGCGTTTTACCTCGCACTTGGCCTTGCGCATTGCGGCGATAATCGCCGCTCTTGCCCCCCGTCTTTGCGACCAGATAGATATCCGTGATTTCGATCGACTTATCGAGGGCCTTGCACATGTCGTAGACGGTGAGCGCTGCGGCGGCAACCGCAACAAGCGCTTCCATCTCCACACCGGTCTGGGCCGCGGCCGTAACGCGCGAGGTGATTTCGACGCCATTCTGGCATAGGCGCGCGGTCACATCAATGTGCGTGATCGGTAGAGGATGACAAAGAGGTATCCACTCGGAAGTGCGTTTGGCGGCGGCGATTCCGGCGATGCGGGCGATCTCGAGCGGGTCGCCCTTGGGCGTTCTGCGCCCGCGCACCTGCTCGAGCGCCAAAGGGCCTATGCGCACAAATCCGTGCGCGGAGGCCTTGCGCACCGTAGTGGCCTTGGCGCTGACATCCACCATCGCCACTTCCGCGCCCTTGCCGAAATGGGAGAGTTTTTTCATAGCAGGCCGCGGCGAGGCAGCACCAAGGCCATTTCGCCGGCATCCCAATTGAGTTTCTCGGGCGGAACGACAAGAAATGCGTTGGACTCCGCCATGGCAACGACATCGCCCGAACCCTGCCACGGCAGAGCCGAAACCTCCGGTTCGCCCCGCACGGTCTGCACGCGAGCCGGCAAAAAATGGGTCAATTCACTGCGTTCCTGAAGCGCATGCGCGAGCCGCGCGCGGAAAATCGGCAGCGGCCGCGGTTCCGCGCCGCTGAGCACGTCAATCGCGGGCACCACAAACAGCTCGAATGTAACCATGGTGGATACCGGATTGCCGGGCAGCCCGAAAACGGGCTTGCCGCGGCAGACTCCGAAAACGGCCGGCCGGCCCGGCCGGATGGCCACCGAATCGAAGACGAACTGGGCGCCCAACTCGCTGAGGACTGTCTCCACGAGATCGTACTTGCCCATGGAGACGCCGCCGGAAATGATGAGGAGGTTCACTTCCAAACCGCGTTCGATGCGACGGCGAAGTTCCTTCTCTTCGTCAGGCGCGTTTCCCAAAGATTCGGTTTCGGCTCCCGTTAAGCTGGCAAGGGTTTCGAGCGCAATGCTATTGCCATTGCGAACCTGCAACGGTCCCGGAGTTGCTGAGACATCCACCACTTCGTCACCCGTGGAGAGAATGGCGGCTCGCGTGCGCTTGAAAACGCTCACGCGGTGGCCGCCCACCTGGCCGGCCAAGGCCATTTCGGCATAACCCAGCCGCGTGCCGGGCGCAAGCAGTTGCTGTCCCGCGCGAGCCTCCTTGCCGCGCGACACGATGCTTTGGCCTCGGCTGACAGGGCGGCGCAGCGTGACGCGCTCTCCGTCAATGGAAACGTACTCGATCATGACCACCGCATCGGCGCCGGCCGGCACAGCGGCGCCGGTCATGATCTGCACACACTCGTCGGGGCCGACCACGCCATCAAAGCCGCTGCCCGCTTTGATTTCGCCAATGCAGCGCAACGTGGCGCCGGAAACGGCATCATCGGCACGCAGGGCGAAGCCATCGCGAATGGAGCGATCGAACGGCGGATAGTCGCGATCCGCCGCGATGGGCTGCGCCAGCACGCGCCCGCAGGCGCGTGAAAGCTCGACGGTTTCCATCGCCAGCGGGCCGCGCAGGCCGCGAACCGCGGCGATTACCTTTTCCCGGGCTTCTTCAAAGGACAGCATTCCCGCCACTCAGAGCCAGGAGGCAAATTGCGTTCCGGAAGCCACGATGGTCGCGTCGCGTTCCGGACCCGTGGAAATCATGCCGATTTCGACCTCGAGTTGATCGGAAATGAATTTCAGATAATCGACAGCAGTTCTCGGGAGATCTTTGGCGTCTCGAATGCCTTCGGTGGAGGCTTGCCAACCGGGCAGCGTGCGGTATTCCGGGCGAATGTGCTCGAAGTCCTCGGCTGCGGCGGGCATTTCCTGAATGGGAGTGCCCTTGTAGCAGTAGCCCACGCAAACCTGGATTTCGCGCTGCGTATCGAAGACGTCGAGCTTGGTGACGATGAGCGAGGTGATTCCGTTGAGCATCAGCGCGTAGCGGAGGATGGCGAGATCAAGCCATCCGCAGCGGCGCGGACGGCCGGTGACCGCTCCGTATTCTTTGCCCCGGTCGCGCACTTCGCGCGCGTCGAGATCAGGCATTTCCGTGGGAAACGGGCCGCTGCCTACGCGAGTGGTGTAGGCCTTGGTCACGCCGGCGATTCCCGTGATGCGCGTGGGCGCAACCCCGAGGCCGGTGCATGCGCCACCGGCAGTGGCATTCGAAGAGGTTACAAAGGGATAGGTGCCGTAGTCGATATCCAGCATGGTGCCTTGCGCACCTTCAAAAAGCACCGAGCGGCCTTCATCGAGCGCCCGATTCAGAAGCGAGGAGGCGTCCACCACCAGGGGCCGCAGCCGCTCCGCATACTGGAGATACTCTTCGCAGAGGCCTTGGACATCGAGCGGGGCGCCATAAGCAGCGCGGCAGATTGCGTTTTTCTCTTCTACGACGCGCGCCAGTTTTTCGCGGAACCTTGGCGGTTCCAGCAAATCGCAAACGCGCAAGCCGCAGCGCGCCATCTTGTCCTCATACGCGGGACCAATACCGCGGGAGGTCGTGCCGATCTTGGCCGCGCCCCGCGCCGCTTCCGCTGCCTTTTCCAGCTGGCGATGGTAGGGGAAGATCAGATGGGCACGCGAGGCGAGATGCAGCCTCCCACGCACGTCGATGCCGGCGGCGCTGAGATTATCGAGTTCGGCGACTAAGGCCGCGGGATCGACAACCACACCCGCGCCAATGACCGCGTGCTTGCCGGGACGCAGGATGCCGCAGGGGATCAATTGCAGGATAAAGCGACTGCCGTTGTAAATGACGGTGTGCCCCGCGTTGTGGCCGCCCGCGCAGCGCGCGATGTAGTCAAACGAAGCCGCCATGTAATCGACGACTTTGCCTTTGCCTTCATCGCCCCACTGCGCGCCCACCAC